>Ga0137308_100380_pt1 | contig 78987 bp, 74 predicted proteins | sample Inofrocosms_June_FD_97181 | JGI IMG/M metagenome (GOLD analysis project Ga0137308, IMG submission 97181) | Mouse cecal microbial communities from Vienna, Austria - N-Acetylneuraminic and N-Acetylglucosamine D2O microcosms_June | ecosystem: Host-associated > Mammals > Digestive system > Large... | reverse complement strand
GTTTAACAGTTCCCAAAACTCGGTTTTAGGCTGTGGCTGCGGGGCGTTTCCCTTGCATAACTGGCGCATAAATTCTGCTGCGGACAGACCGCAAGCGGCGGCGCATTGCTTTAATTTTTCATGTTCTTCCTCGTTCAATCGGACGGTAATCGGGACGGGACATTCCGCACGTCCTTTTCTGGTTTTTCTCGGCTCATTTTCCTCAATCCTCCAGTCTTATTTTTCTTTTTTCGGGGTAAACAGGGGCTGTCCCCTGGGTAAGTTACGGCCACCTGTTTTGTGTGGGCGGGATTGTGGCTGACACAATCCGATGCTCGCTATCTCTGTGGACAACGCCGCAGAGCATTTTTCTGTGCAGCCGACATTCTTCCATACCTGTCTTACCCTCCGAAAAGAAAATCCTATGTCCCTGCAACCTCCGTTCTGGATTCGTTTTCTCTTGACTTTAGGATAAATAAAAAAGCCGCTACACCGCATCACGAATGACAGGAGTGTTTTCTCCTGCTCGGATTCGCAATGCTATGTAACGGCTTTGGGATTCAAAACCTTGCTGCCATACGCCAGCCGAAAAGGGCAGTATACTTTCGGCGGCGGTCAGCCTTGCCCGTTGGCTGACATTCCATTCTTCCACCTATGTGCTATTTAATTTTCAATCTTCCAATTCCCTTACGGGTACTTTAGAATACCATAGCGGCTACACCCATGTCAAGATTTTGGGCAAATCTTTTATTATTCCCTGTGGACAGGAATTTTATTCACCTATTTTGAAAATTGGGCAAGGGAATTTTGTCCCTCACCCAATAGTCCATAAGGAAACAGAAAATATTAGATGGTTATAAAATCTTCCGCAGCTTTTTCCGCAGATGGTCTAGCCTTGCATAGATAGCACCCGTTGTCAATCCCACAAGCGGGGCAATCTCCTTTGTGGAATAGCCCTGCATTTTCAGCAGGATGATTTGCAGGGTACGCCTGTCCACCGTAAGCAATGCCCGATACAGAGTTTCGTCCTCAATCTCATCCAGTAAATCAGCAACCGTCTTTACCTCGGTATTCTGCTCCCTGTCTGCCATCCCCTCAAGGTATTCGCCGAAGTTGCTTGTCCAATGGTAAAACCGCCTGTTGGAATTGAAGTCTGCCCTGTCGTCTGTGCGGATTTGCTCAATGGTGGTTTCGTCAACGCCATATTCCCTCAATATTTTTTCCTCGGCTTCTTTCCAGATAAGCCATTTCCTGTTCTCCCGTCCGTTGTTGTATGCCATTCTTTTTTCCTCCAATCTGAATTTTTGAAATGTAATAATCCAGATTGGATAGGCGGCGAACGGCAGCCAACAGCAGAAATAGCCCTGTGGCACATTCCGATAAAAAATGACAAAAGAAAAACCGCAAAGGCTATCACACCTCTACGGTTGCAAGTGATTAAACTTCCGTATTGTAGATGTTTAACATCTGTTTTTAGAGCATAACAATTCCATGTGATAAAGAAAAATTTATTAACAGTTTTTTCCTATCATTCCATGAAGTTATGCAAAAACTGCCGCTTTGGATAATCAGCAGGGTAGCGATGTTAGTCCAACGCATAAAAAATCCCTCCAAACTTCAAAACGAAGCCAGAGGGGAATTAAAGTATGGGAATACAGCCCACTAAACTTCGTTTTTTTATTTAGGGGGCTAATCCCTACCACTATAAAAATGCAAAATAGAGCTATCCTTTTACAGATATTCCAACACAATGTTGATTTTTTCTCCGTTTCCACTCTTAAACAAATAGTGGAACTGGCTGTTTTCCTGCCTGGTAACAATAAAGAATTCCTCACTCGCATCCACATCGAACTGTGGACTACTGTTAGGCTTTGTCACTCCAACACGTTCAAAGCAGTCTTTTTCATTGAACTGCAATTTTTTTATCTGCTCTGCAATCAGTGTGTATGCACTTCTGTTCGGAAGTGATTTGGCGATTTCCATATTTGCTTCCAACACACGGGCAAGATATTGGGCGTATCCCTGTGGGAGAATTTCTTCCGCAGGAATAACAAGTTCTTTCGTATCAGAGTTGCGTATTTTTTCTATCAACACGGCAATCATTTTCGGGGAAAGCACGATAACATCGTACTTTCCCGTGATTTTTATTCTGTATTCTTTCATCAGCACTCCGCCCCTCTAAGACGTTCCACAAGAGCCTCCTTTGAAAAACTTTTCATTGATACAAGGGTAATGATAAGAGGTACTGCAATCAAAACACCTGCGTAGGCAAACGCAAAGACGACAGGGAACTGAAACGCCATGTAAAATGCGCCCATACCATAAAGTACCTTGCTGAGCATATAACCGCACAGTGTACCCACAGTCATAGTGACACCAACAGTAGCAATGACGAAAAGCAGACTTTCGCCGAGAAGCATTTTTCGGATTTGACCTTTACTCATACCGATAGACTCAAGCATTGCAAGCTCCTGTTTACGGGTAACAATATTGGTAATCAACGTATTCATCATACTCAAAATACTGAACATCATAATAAAAATGGCAAGCCCGCTAATTGTCCCAAACAATTGATTTGCGTTCTGCTCATACATAACTCTACGGTCCGCAAGTGTCTCCATGTCCAGCTCAGACTTTTCAGCTATCATCTGTTCAAGTGCTTCTCCGACTTCATCTTCCTTATCAGCTTCTGTTGATACAAGCAAATCAGAGTTTAAACTGTCATAGGATAACCATTTCAAAATAGCCTGTTCAGGCATTAAAAACCATCCTTCAAGCCCATTATGATCAAGCACATACTCATCATTCAAAACGCCAAGTATCGTAACTTCCTTTTCTGCCATTTTATTGCCGTCATAGTAATGAAGTATAATCTTATCTCCAATTGTAAATTCCCAACCATAAATCTCTGCTGCATTGCCATTTCCTGCCGCAAGGATATAATCGCCGCCCATTAGCTTATCGTAGTCGGCACTTCCATCTGCCAGATATTTACCGATTTCTTTTGTTTCTTCCTCAGTTAAAGGACATATTTCGTCATTATTGTTGTACTCATCATTTTTCGGATAATCAAAAAGCACGCCAAAGTTCTTTATTTCTGTTACCTTTTTTACGCCATCCAGAGCAGTAATCCTTTGTATAAGTTCGCTATTCAGAGGGGAATCCGCCTGCATACCACTCATCCCATTTTCATTTAACGAGATAGCGGATAGTGAATACTGAATATGAAACTCTGCTTCTTTCCAAATCCCCTGCCTTGTGTAGTTTTCCTTATCAAAGGATGACATATAAGTCGCTGCCGTCATAAAGAGAACACCGCCGAGCGCAAGAGAAGCCAAAGTGATAACCGCTTTCTTTTTGTTTTTGGAAAAGTTCATTACACCTAAACCAAACGGCGTTAAGCTGCGGCACATTTTTTTGTTTGCTGTCTTTTTCATATCGTCCTGCGCTGTGTAGCGCATCGCTTCCATAGGAGATACCGCGGCTGCAAGACGGGCAGGCTTGTGTACGGAAATCATCGTGATGATATAAACAGTCACAAATACGCACGCCGCAATCAACAGTGTATTGATAATACTGAAGCCCGACGGAATCATAAAATAGCCCGCTGCTGCGCCTATCAGAATACCGATGGGAGAGGCATACAAAAACAGCCTGCATCCCTCTTTTGATACGAGTTTCTTCATCTGTTTCCTCGTCATTCCAATGGTGCGAAGCTGTCCGAACTGATGTATTTTCCCAATAACGGACAGATAGAATACGCCGTAAATAACAAGGATGCAGGCAAGCAGAATAACCGCACCCACCAAACCGTAAATCAAAACATCCTGTGCATCTACAGACAATGATTCAATAAACATCTTTGACGGATTGATATATTTTCTTTCAATACCTGCGTCACTGCCAATCAGATACATCGCCTCCTTGCAGTCATCAGCGTTCATCGTAGTTGCACCGTAAAGTTTGGCATATACTTCATACGGCATATTCTTTAGCTGACTGCCATTTTCGGCATAGCCTTTAGAAAAGAATACGGAAAACTGTTTTGCTGTATCTTTGCCTTTCAGGATACCCGATACGACAAATTCCTCTGTATTACCGTCATAGAAAGTAAATGTTACTCTGCTTCCAGGCAAAGGCTCGATACCCATTTTTTCAATCATTGCCGCCTGTACCGCAATTTCATTTTCTGCTTCGGGGAGTCTCCCGCTTTCGAGTTCTCCTATTTGAATTTTGTCGGATAGTTCGCTGACATAATACGGCATTACATCAAAGCCATCCATTTCAGAAAGCGTACCTGTCTTAACCTGTATCTGATATGCGATACGCTCATCATTTTTCAGCGTTTCCACCTGCTCATCAGTCAAATCATAATAACCTACCTGCTGTCTATGGGAAAGTTCATTCTTGACCTGCTGATTTTGTCCCATCGCAAACATAAGGATTGCTGTTAAGAGAGCCGAAGCCAAAACAATCGTAATCATCACAAAGATGTTACGCATACGGCTTGATTTCAAATTTTGCTTTGACATCTGCGTTATCATTTTTGAACTTGTTTTTTTGCTGTTCATTTTTAAGCCCCCTTACGATTGGATTTTCCCATCTTCAATGCATATTCTCACATCTGCTTTTTGGGCGATTTCTGGATTATGGGTAATCATTACAATGGTCTGACAGAATTTTTCGCTTGTCATTTTTAAAAGGTCGATAACCTTATCGCTTGTGCGGCTGTCGAGATTGCCTGTCGGCTCATCGGCAAGGATAATAGCAGGCTTGGATACCAGTGCCCGTGCAATCGCCACACGCTGCTGCTGACCGCCCGAAAGGTGGCTCGGATAATTTTGTAGCTTTTCGTCAAGCTCAAGAAAGCGGACAATTTCTTTCAGAAATTTCTTATCCTCTGTTTTCCCATCCAGACGGACAGGCAGCACAATGTTTTCGTATGCGGTCAGATAGGGAATGAGGTTGTAGTTCTGAAAGATAAAACCTATTCTTCTCCTGCGGAACACCGTTAGCTGTTCCTCGCTCATTTTTTCAATGCTCTGATTTTCAACCTGAATACCGCCGGAAGTAGGGGTATCTAAACCGCCGAGCATATTGAGCAGGGTAGATTTTCCACTGCCCGATGTCCCGATAATAGCAACAAACTGCCCGTTCTCTACAGAAACATTCACATCGTCCAACGCTTTGACAAGGCTCTCATCCTTGCCATAATATTTTTTTTAATGAGATGCACATAAGATTGACATATTGATTTCCTCCTTTCATTCTTAGCACCTTACTGACAATCTCATCTTATACCGCATCTAAAAAAGAGCCAATAGCAGGCGCAAAATCTAATACCTACACCACAAAATCTAAAAATGCACAGAAAAAAGCCGAGGGGCTTTCGTAACAGGAAACCTCTCGGCTATGGAAATGACATTCAATTTTATCTCTTGGGAATTGGCAGCAATATCTTCAAAGTAAATTTCCCATTTGCCTGTGCTGTGGTACAAGTACCGTTATACTTTTCAGCCGCCTTTTGCATGTTGGAGATACCGAAACCGTGCAGGAATTTATCCTCTTTTGTAGTATGACCGTCTGTGTGTGCTTCATCGGAACAGTTATTTTCAACAAGAATAGACACGAAATTCTGCACCTTGCCTGCCTTGACGAGTATCACCCGTTGTTCTTCGGACAGCTTTTCGCTTGCTTCAATGGCATTGTCTATCCCATTACCAAAAAGTGTGCTGACGTCAAGCGGCTCTATAAAATCTATCCCGCCGAAATCAATACTTGCCGAAAAATCAATATGCTTTTCACGGGATTTTTCTGCCTTATCCTTAATCAGAATATCAAGAAAATTGTTGCCCGTATGGATATAGTTCTCATAGTCTGCAATCTGTGAACGTATCTCCTTTGCCATCTGGCGTGTAACTTCTGTGCTTTGACTTCCCTCAAGCACAAGCAAATGATTTTTCATATCGTGGTAAATGGAGCGTATACGTTCTTCATCTTTCAGTTTGTCTTGATAATAGGCGTACTGCTGTTGAAGCTGTGCAATCTGCAATTTATCCCACTGCGCCTGCTCGCGCAGATAAGATACATTTCGGGAATACAGGAATTGTACGATGAAAAATACACCGAATACAGATGTAGATAAATCTAAAATAAAGGTATCATACATTCCCAAATTCAGATAACTGTATGTAGCTGCAAACGATATGCAAAGAACTAATAGAAAGTTGATTGATAATATAGCAGCATCTTTCGATTGAATTTCATATTGAAAATTCTTTAAGAATCGGTAAATAATTGCCATAATCAACAATCTAATCAGTATAATAATAATATAAACCTGCCATTTGGTAACAGAAATTCCGTTCACCTGTGTCATTATATCACCCTGATAAATCAAGTTCATAATAAGACAACCAAAAGATTCAGAAAGCGGTATCATTATTAAATATGATAACTCCATAATAATCAACGCACAATGGAACGAGACTTTATAACAGAGCAGAACTAACACTACCATCAAAGCTAACAAAATAAAAATACGATATGCACCTATATCCATAAAAAAGGTTATTATAACAACTGCTATTGCATAAACAACAGGCGGTATCATTCTGCTTATCACTTTTTTTAAACGGCAGGTTTTACAGAAGAATAAAATTATTTCATAGACAATCGCCGCTTCCGTTATCGTTAGTGCAACATCAAGTAAATTATAAATCCACATTTAGTCCACCGCCTTTCCAGCAGATACAGGCAGTAATATCTTCAAAGTACATTTCCCGTTTCTCTGCGTTATGGTACAAGTGCCGTTATAATTTTCAGCCGTCTTTTTCATATTGGCAATGCCAAAACCATGCAGGAGCTTATCTGCCTTTGAAGTGTGGCTATCATTTTTCTTATTATTCTCTACATAGTTATTTCCCATAAGAATAGACACAAAATCCTGCACTTTTCCTGCCTAAATGAGTATCACTCGTTGCTCCTTGGACAGCTTTTCGCTCGCTTCTATAGCGTTGTCTATCCCGTTGCCGAAAAGTGTGCTGATGTCAAGGGGTTTTATAAACCAAATTATCGGCAGAAGCATCCTACAATATTCCATTCTTATTGTTCTGCATAAACCGTTTACTGCAACAAAAATAATCATTGCCTGTGATGCGGTTGCAATCAAATCTACAAAGTAATAGGGAACAATCATAGCATATCCCCCCAGAAGTCAGCTAATTTTGCCATAAACTCTTTCCGTTTCGGCTGACTAATAGGAACACGCTCGCCTGTTGTTAAAACCGCCTCCAAATTTTCCACACTTTTTACATACGCCATATTTACAATAAAACTTGCGTGACAGCGTGCAAACTGCCGTTGTATTTCTAAAAGTAAAGCAATCTCTTTCATACTTTTATAAATAACCTGCTCCCCACTTTCAAAATGGATAAGCACATTGCGTTTGGCAGTTTCGGCATACCGCAAATTTTTATAGAGTACCTTAAATTTTCCTGCATCATTTGAAAAGCTGATATAAGGCTCCTCTCTGCCTTGATAACGTGAGAAAAAGCGGTCAAGTTCCATTTTGAGTCTGCCATACTTCATAGGCTTGAGCAGATAGTTGATTGCTCCATATTCATAGCCTTTCCATACATACTGCGAAAGAGAGGTTAAAAAAAACAGCCCTACCGTACTGTCCATCTTGCGGATTTCCTCCGCAGTTTTCAGACCGTTCAGCTTCTCCATCTTTATATCCATAAAAATCAAATCAAAATTGGGCTGATAATTTTCGAGAAGTTCTGTTCCATCGTAAAACTCAAAAAAGCAGAATGTCTTTTCTGTTTCGTCTGCATATCTTTTTAAATTTTTCTTTAACTCAACGATGAGAGATTGCTCGTCATCGCAAATTGCTATCTTAAACATATCTATATGTCTCCTCATAAATCCAATATCCTAATTATATAAAAAGCCACATTAGAAATCAAGATTACGAAAACGAGAAATTCTCAGATGAAACTCTCAGACAGTCGTTATATTGGCTTTTGCAAGCAATAACTATATTACAGACAGAAAGCTAAAGGCAGAGATTGCTCCCTGCCCTTAGCATTTACTTATGAGAATAAAATTTCGGTGTTTACAATTTCTCTTGCACACGCCTGTATATTACTGAGCCTTTGCACCCATTCGAGCTGACTTTCAGCCTTTAACTGCTCTGTGATACCTTGTGCCTGTTTCATGCCCTCTATGAGCCTTTCAAAGCGTTCCTGTGCCTGCTTGTCTATGTCGGCAAGATAGGTGTTGAGCTTACCACTTGTGAGAAGATTGATGTATGTAACCTTGCGGTACTGTTTCAGATAATCCAGATGCCGTTGTCCCCATGTACCTATCGGCTGTTCTTCTTCGGCGGGTACAGTTAAACATGGGATTAAGTAATCTCCTTGCCTTTCGTATCTGCCACCCAGTTCCTCAAATTTTGATTTTGTCATTTTGTAATTCCTCCAAATAAGATTATTCACTCCACCTTATTATGTCTGCTGTCTTAAACACAATTTTAAGTTTTCTCCTTATCTGGGTTCATTCATATCTTACAGCGTAAGAAGTCTTCTCTATATTATAAAAAAGACGCACCTTATTATATAAAATAAAACGAACTCCTATAACCATAGGCACCAGGATTACACAATACGCAATAGAAAATAATATATGATAATCTCTTGCAATGATACTTGCAGATAAGCCCGTGCAAAAAGAAACCACTAATAATACGCTATTATTAAAAAATATATTAAACATATACCCAAAGCACGCCAGGCAAAGATTTTTCATTCTATTTTTTTTCATCATTAGTGCCAATAATACAGTTAATCCCAAGAACATCCATATTCCCACACTATGTCCGATTTTTAACTCCCACATTCCCATAAGTGTGATATATACTGCCAAACATACATATTTCCACATCTTTAATTTTTCAGTTAATACGCCACACATGGAAATCAACACACAGAATGCCCCCAACAAGCAATATAATATCTCCATAATCACCGCTCTTTCTACCTATTGGACAACATAAGCTTCGCTATACCGTTTAATTCCCGATAAGATACTTCCACCCGGAAGCCTCCCTCCAGATGCAAAAATCTTTCCTTCTTATCCAACTCCCGCATCTTAGATTTGTTCACGATACACGACTTATTCGCATAGATGAAATCTTCACTCAATTGCTCATATATATATTTCATCGATTGTCTCACAGTGATCACACGATTATCCAGATATACCTCCGCCTGATGCTTTCCTGCTACAGACTGGACATAGATGATATCCTCTGTAATAACATCCGTCACCTTTCCTCCGCACGCAAATGCAATTGACGTTTTATTCTTCTTATCGCACAGGCTGTTCAACTTCTCAAAAATACGATCCAATCTCTTCCGCAGACATTCGTTGATTCCCTTTTGCTGAAAATATTCAGGCTCCTTGACCACATAATCCAGAACTTCCAGATTATATTCAAATACCTTGTATGCCAAATGATCGCTTGAAGTCAGGAATACGACAGCGTATTCACTGTTCAGCCATTTCAGCCGCCGTGCCAGATCGAATCCGTCCATATCATATCCGTCCAACTGGACATCTATAAAGAAGACGGCAGGTTGACAATTATCATGCAACTCTGCCATAATCTCCTCCGGATTCTGCCTTGCCGCTGCAATCCGGGCATCTATTCTCAGATCCGCGATATACTCCGTTATCATATCTCTAATGCGGTTTAACTGGACTTTCTCATCTTCACATATGTATATATGCAACATTCTTCATCCCTCTGTTCTTTAATTAGATAGATTCAGAAACCATATTTCACTTTTCGACCTATGTTAAAGATGATAACGGATTTTCGTATTTTTCGCAACCTTTCAATCTTGTGTATTTTATTCCTTGGATATCTCAATCATATGAATCACACTCTGCAAAGCCTCCCCTTCTCCATCTCGTACACCTCATCACACAACGCTTCAATATCCTCCCTGTTATGGCTCGCCATCAGGATCGTCTTCCCGCTCTCCTTGATCTTAAGGAACAGCTCCCGCATCTCCCGCACGCCGTCCTTATCCAGTCCGTTCATAGGCTCATCCAATATCAATATATCCGGCTCCTCCATAATCGCCTGCGCGATCGCAAGGCGCTGCCTCATCCCAAGGGAATACTTCTTCACAGGCTTCTTCGATCCGGGATCCAGGCCCACCTGCTCCATGATCCGGCTAAGGTACTGGTTATCCTTCTTGTTCCGGATCTGATACAGATAAGCCAGATTCTTAAGTCCGCTGGCATTCCCAAGGAACGCCGGCTCTTCGATGATGATCCCCACCGACGGGAGCAGTTCGCCGGGCCGCTTCTCCTTCCCGCCGATCAAGATCTTCCCGCCGTCTTCCTTCTCAAGGCCGCAGAGGCATTTGAAGAACACCGACTTCCCGCACCCGTTGTATCCGGTGACGCCATAGACCGCCCCTTTCCTGCAAGAGATCGAGACGTCTGCCAGCACCTCGTTATCCTTGAAGCTCTTCTTTAGATGCTCTACCTTAATATATTCTTCCATGCTGTTCTACTCCTTCTTGATATGCTTCGAATAATTGATATCCTTCACCTTCCACAGGATCAGGACGATACAGATCAGATTCCCCGCAGCCAGATACAGGGCGGCGTCCCCGATCGAAGGTGTTGGCCTACTCTGTCCGATCAGATCCCAGATCCGGCTAAGCCTCATCCAGGTAAACGGCGCGAAATAGATCAGCTTAGTGAACATGAGCATATTCGCCTCCACGATGATGAACGCCGTCTCCAGAGACGCGATACTAAGAGCCGCCGTCCGCGAGAAGAAGAGACTAACCGCGAACATCATATTTCCCAGGAAAGAGATCAGGAGGACTCCGATCCCCAGGGTTAAACCGAGCAATTGAAGAGGCGTATACCTGCTGATCATCTCATAAGTAAAGTCTACCATGATGTTATATTCCTCCGCCATGTTCGTAAGGCTGAGTGTATAGAGGACCTTCCCCCAGTCGTTCTCCCAGGTAAGCTGCGGGAACAATACGATACACGCACTCACGAACTCGGATCCCATCAACACCACCGAACTGAGGATTATATTCACGATCTGATGGATCCCCCATCTTAGCTTACCCGTCCGTATGATCCTGTAGATCTGATGATAATTCAGGAACGGCGTGTTGGAGAAGTAATAGATACACACGAACATAAAGAGCAGCAGATAATACATATTATAAAACAGGAACAAGAATCCATATGCCGATACCGGGTGATGCACATTTACTGCGAACCGCCTGACTGGCGCAAGGAATATATGTGTAACAAAAAAATGCAGTACGAATAGCACCAAGACCCGCTTCGTCAGAAAGCTGTTCCTGAAATCCGTAAATATAACTGACCATTCATTTCCGATTCTCTTCATCTTTATATCACCTGTCTTTTTATCATCTGATAGATCGCCGCTCCCAGCAGCACGATCGCCAGAACCGACACACCCCATGCATATGCGAAGGACAGCCAGTCGTGATCCCAGACATTGCAGCTGATGTCGTAGACCGCATTCGGATTCAACTGCTCGTACTGCGGCAGCAGATCGCTGTAATACTGGATAAGATACCACACAATCAACGGCACAGACAATACAAACAGCACATCATGATACAGCAGGGAAAATAACGCCGCCGCCACCGCCAGCACTGCCGCCAGCAATCCGTACTGGATCCCGCAGAATAGATAATACACGATATAATTTCCATTTTTCAGAAACAGGCGGAACGCGCCATACTCCGACAATGTCTCGAAGGTTCCTTCCGTCAGGTCGATCCACGGGAAATTCATGCGCAGCACAAGTACGAACAAAAACATCCCCATCATCATGGTAAATACAGCCGAAAGAGCGATCACGATCACCTTGGAGATCACATAGGACCGAAGACTCCCGCGTATCACCTGGAACCGGATATAAGCATGCTCAATATCCTCACAGAAGCAGTGTCCGAATGCAAATGTAGTGAAGATCAGGGTCAGCAAGAACGGCATACTGTATATCACATAGTAATAAGAATTCAAGACCGAGAGCTGCCATATCCTGGTCTCCAGCGACGCGATCCCCATGACCAGACAGACACCCAGAATCGATACTATGATCTTCCATGAGCAAAACGCACGCTTCATATCTATGGCGATATACCGCCTAAGTAATCCTCTCTTCATCAGAACAACTCCTCACCGCTGACCGCATCCACCATCAACTGGAATCTGCCCGTTGCCGTAAGCGTAGGCTCTTCCGTGATATCCATGATCCAGACACATTTTAATTCGTAATTCCCTTCACTGTCCTCCACCGGATAATAGCATAGTTCCATGCGGTCGATCGTATAAGTCGCATCTGTCAGGATCATGGAGTATTTCTTGATCACCACATCTGCTACATCATCCAGACTGGCAAGCTCCTCGGTGCTCTCCTTTGGATCGATCAAAAATGTCCTGCCAAGAGACAGATACTCAAGCCCATTTGCAGAGATCATTACCTGTACAGGAGCATTAAAGTCCGCATATTTCTTGATCATATCCGAATAAGGAGTGTGGATCTTTATCCCGTTGTAAGTCTGCCAGATACAGAAATAATACCCCTCATCCTCCACCGTCCATTCCGGTTTATACTGGGAACGGTCAATGTTCCCGTCCATATCCATCACATATTCCTGCGCCGCCAATGTCTGATAGTCCAAGGCATAGTGCTTAAAAAACGGATCCTCGCCTAGAGAAACCTGCATATGGTCAAACATCCCTGCGATCTCACTCCTTGCGGAGTCTGTGCTCATAAAGGATAATTGAGCATCCGTAGAATAATGCCCCCCTCTTCCCTCCAGATCAAAGGAATGTCCGATATAATCCCGATAGAACGCCGTAGTATAATCTGCCCCAAAGCTATATACGCTTAAAGATTGTATTTCCGGCCCGGTAAGATACCGTACTTTAAGCACCTCCCCATCGTCTCCTGGATATTCCTTGACCTCGTCTTTGTCAATTGAGATATTTTTGTATATCTCGTCTATAACCTTCTCTTCATTGATAAGCTGCAGGCTAATTTTCGGAATCTTAACGGAACCTTTCCTGATTTCATCGGGGCATATGATATCCGCTTTGAAATATACATTCTCTTCGGTTCTTTCATAGGTTTCCGGTATCTGAACAGATGTAGTCTCTGCGAGTTCCGAATCATCTTTTTCTTGCTTTCCATTATCTGATCCACTCATCTTAAAGGATGGATCTGTTGTTGCCTCCTGCGGCTTTCCGCAGGCGCTGCACAGACATAATGTCATAAAAATAATAAAATATAATTTAATTCTTTTCACTTGAAGTTCCTCTTCTATATCCATTAAAGAGATATATAGGACGATTCAATCATCCTATATATCCCTCTTTGATTATGGTGTATACTTACCTTTTAGTCTTGCAGAGCCAGCCTTTGTTCCGCCATAATATGCATGCAAGCGATATATTTTATTCGCAGGAGCATCTCCTGTATAAGGGTTGCTTACCGTCACATTTTCTGTTCCAGGAGCTAAATGGCGTGCATAAGACGAACAATACGGATAAGCTTCTTGCTTTGAATAAACGTTAACCGGATTTCTTATAAGAAAAGTTTTCGGTGTTACATAAAAGCTGTTTTCATACACCGGATTTCCTGCTTTCGTCGCCTTCCTTGAATAATTATCTTCATTAGTTTTCGTATCATTAACAGTTACATCAAAATCAATTGTTTCAGCAAAAACGGGTAACGTATTCGCCAAAATCATCATCCCTGCAAGAATTCCTATTAATCTCTTTTTCATTTCAAAACCTCCTATCATAATGGTATCACCAAGAATGATTATAAAGTTAATAGTTACAAAGTCCATGCTATTAAATCAATATACCCTCCACCAGTAATGAAACACTTGTAAACTCATTGAAGCCACAGCTACTACGCCAACAATTGCAAACTTAAGAAGAAAACATAGTTGCCAGTACCGATTTCATTTTACCTATTGACATTTCTTAGCTGGACCTTGAATATAAGATACCGGATATTGAGAATATTTTCCACATTTTAGAATAACTTGTCTCTTTTATTGCCTAATCGGGATGAATATCATCAGCGAAAACTGTTTATCCTCTATTTTATAGCTATACTTCCCGTCATATTTCTTCAAAGAAAGTAGGTAAATGCTTCCTGTTCGCGGCATCTATTTCCGCAATATTCTTATATTTTTATCCAATATGCTTATTGCTTTTCATCCTTTTATGCAATATGATAATAATCAGAATATGTCTCAACAAATTTTTGAGAAATCAAAAGGAGGAACTAACTATGGCAAATATCTTAATCACCGGAGGAGCTGGCTACATCGGCAGCCACACAGCTTTGGAGCTTCTGAACCAGGGATACCAGGTGACCGTGTATGACAACCTTTCCAATTCTTCCAGAGAATCTCTGAAGAGAGTGGAAGAGCTTACCGGGAAGACGATCGCATTCTACGAAGGCGATGTCCGCGACGAGGCCTCACTTAAGGATTTATTCCAGAAGGAATATATCGACGCCGTTATCCACTGTGCTGCGCTTAAGGCTGTTGGGGAGTCTGTGCAGAAGCCATTGGAATACTACCAGAATAACATTACCGGAACACTGACTCTCATGGATGTGATGCGTAATGCGAATGTGAAAAAGATCGTATTCAGTTCTTCTGCCACCGTATACGGAAGCCCTGAGGTGATGCCGATCACCGAAGATTGCCAGAAGGGACAGTGTACCAATCCATATGGCTGGACCAAGTCTATGATGGAACAGATCATGACCGACCTGCAGAAGTCCGATCCGGAATGGAGCGTGATCCTGCTTCGTTACTTCAATCCGGTAGGCGCGCATGAGAGCGGACGCATCGGAGAGGATCCTAAGGGTATCCCGAACAATCTGATGCCGTATATTTCCCAGGTTGCAGTCGGCAAGCTTGCCAAATTAGGCGTATTCGGTGATGATTACGACACGCCGGACGGAACCGGAGTACGTGATTATATCCATGTTGTTGACCTTGCGGTCGGCCATGTGAAGGCAATCGACTATATCATGACCAACCCTGGCCTTGACGTGATCAATCTTGGGACAGGCGTAGGCTACTCTGTTCTTGATATGGTTAAGGCATTCGGCAAAGCATGCGGCAAGGAGATCCCTTACGAGATCAAGCCAAGAAGAGCCGGCGATATCGCAATGTGCTACGCAGACCCGGCTAAGGCCGCTAAGGTTCTCGGCTGGAAGGCAGAACGCGGATTGGATGAGATGTGCGCAGATACCTGGAGATGGCAGTCACAGAATCCGAATGGATATTGCTAAACACACAATTGGGGACGTAGTAAAATTAGATTTTACTACGTCCCCAATTGCAAAATGTCCTGTACTTTATTAAGTCATCCTTCTTCAAACAGATCATCTCTCGTAATATTATTCAGCCACTTCATACTCCGGTAATGCTTAAGCACCCAGGGCCATTTGGCGAATTCATCCGTGCACAGCAGGAAATACACCCACAGAACCGGAAGCCTGAACACGAATGCCGCCAGAAATCCAAGAGGCACCGCATAACACCACATATCAATCACATCACAGATGAATCCGAACCGGCTGTCGCCTCCCGCGCGGAAGACGCCCGCGATCAGCGTCGTATTCACGGCCGCCCCCATAACATAGTATGTATTGATCAGCATCATATATTTCAGATAATGCATCGCCTGATCAGTCAGAGACGCATACCGCATTACGACCGGCATAGCCGCAAGGACAATAAGCCCTCCGATCGCTCCGGTGATCACCGTCATCTTCATCACCTTCTTCGCGCCCTCTTTGGCCTCCTCAAGCTTATTCATACCGATAATATTTCCTAACAGGATACCTCCTGCACTCGCCGTTCCGAAGCATAGGATCGTCCCGAAATTCCGCACCACGATAACGAAGGAATTCGCCGCCACCGCGTCGGTCCCCAGATGTCCGATGATCACCGAGTACATGGAGAAAGCAACGCTCCATGCGATATCATTGCCCAGCGCCGGCAGAGATAACCTTACAAAATCCGAGAACAGCCTCTTATTCCTCATGAACAGGTACCGGAAATCAAGCTTGATATCCTTACTCAAAAACGACACCGCAAAACACGCAGCAAGCTCAATCAGCCTGGATGCTGACGTCGCGATCGCCACGCCCATGGCGCCAAGCTTCGGCGCGCCGAACAGACCGAAGATGAATACCGCGTTCAGCAAGATATTCAGCGAGAATGCCAGCATATTCATCGCCGTACTGATCACAACCCTGCCGATACTGCGAAGAACCGCAAGATAGACCTCCGTGACTCCCCAGCACAGGTAACTGACGCTCATGAATCTTAAGTAGGACGCGCCTATGGTGATCAACTCTCTGTCATTGGTAAATATATGCATCATCTGTTCCGGCGCAAATAAGGCAGCGCACGCAAATAGCAGCGCGATCAGCAGGGAAAACCGCATCGCGATTCCCTCTATCAACTGGATCGCTTTCATATCTCCCTTGCCGAAATACTGTGCGCTCAGCATAGTAGCCCCTGTGCCCAGACCGTAGAATACCATAAAAAGGATATTGGCATACTGGGACGCAAGAGATACCGCCGATATGGAAGACTGGCCGACATAATTCAGCATGATAACATCGGCAGAACTGACCGCCGCACTCAGCAGGTTTTGAATCACGATCGGCAGCACTAGCTTGAATATCTGCCTGTAAAATGTGTCTTTATTTGTCATACTATTCGTCATATTATTTTCATCCTTCATGTATATTGATCATAACAGGTCTGCACCTGCCGATTGCACATTCTAATGCCCGCACAAATTCACTCAGGCCGCGCCTGTCCTCTTCATCGAATCTTGCAAGAACCGGGCTGTCTATATCCAGCACCCCTATGATCTCTGCATCCCGGTGTATCGGGATCACAATCTCCGAATTCGATGCGCTGTCACAGGCGATATGGCCCGGGAATTCATGCACATTTTCAACTAGCATGATCTCGTCCCGTTCAACTGCCGTTCCGCAGACACCGCTTCCAACCCGGATCTCTACACAGGCAGGCTTCCCCTGGAATGGTCCCAGCACCAGCTTACCGCCCTGCATCAGATAGAACCCCGCCCAGTTGATATCCGTCAACGCCTGATATAGCAGGGCAGATGCATTGGCAAGATTGGCAAGCATATACGGAACCCCGTCTGTCAGCCCTTGAAGCTGTGTTCTAAGCAGGCGGTAGAGGGATCTCTTTTCTGCGGGATATGTGATATTGGTTGTATTCATAGGATCTAAAACTCCTTTGTGATATCGGTCACGCCATACTGCTCCTTGAAGGTCTGCAAGTCCTTCTCATTACGGATCAGCATGATATCTGTAAATTTCCCCGTCTGCAGGTCACGGAAGCCAGCCACCTGCTCTCCGGTGCATATGCTGCAGCGCAGGATTGGTTTCTGTGTGGATGGGTCGTAAGGCGTTGCCGCGGCAGCGGGTGTGGATTTCTTAAATAGATGGAACATAGGTTACCTTTCCGTAAAATTTCTCTTTCTCTGTTTTCACTTTCCACTCGTCAATATACTCTATCTATGGGAATCTGTCAATGATGCTTTTCGCAACTCCCAATAAAACACATACTGCTGCATCACTCCTTCATACCCTTTATACCTCCGCCTTGGAAACCCTCTCTTATAGTGCTTCTCAAGCGCCTGCAAGATATGCGTATCCTTCGGAAATGCCTCCAGATGGTGCAGCCCAAACAGACAGATACAATCCGCCACCTTCTCACCCACGCCGTATAATTTCAACAGTTCTGCCTTCGCATCCTGATACCGCATCCTCTGTATCTCCTCAAGTCTGACCGCGCCTTTTGCAATACTTCTTGCCGTCCGCACTACATACTTGCTCCGATACCCCAGATTACACTCCTTCAATTCATCCTCCGGAAGATATGCCAGCGCCTCCGGTACAGGAAATGTATAGTAACTCTCTCCCCACGGATCCATCCTCTCTTCGCCGTACCGTTCGCAGAGATTCTGTATACATCTGCGGATCCTTGCGATATTATTCTGCTGCGATATAAGAAATGATGCTATCATCTCCCATAATTCCTGACGTAAGATACGGATTCCCGAACCGAACTCTACTGCGTTCATCAGATATTCGTCGTTTGGGTTGACAGATTCTATGTATCCTCTGTATTCACAGTCCAGATCAAAATACGCTTTCCAGAATTCCTCGAATTCTTCTTCATCGCAGGCAAAGATGCAGTCTCTTCCATATTGTTCTATTTCCAGATATCTGCCCGCGGCAATCACACTGTAGGTATTCTCTTTCTTATGTGTCATCCGAAAGCATTGCCCGGAATCACAGATCTGCCTTATGTCGAAATTATCTATTGTTCTTCTGACCATTCGTCTCTTCCTTTTCCTGTCTACACAACCGGGTCTCAAAAATTCGATTCGCCACGCGGACAAAAGTCCCCTCCGTCTTCACAAAGCCAAACATCAGTGCCACTTCTGTTATTCCATCATCAGGATTATAGACAATACTCCGTCCTCGGAACAATAAAGAATGTATCATCTCCTTCAGCTCCGGATATGCTTCTATCTTCCCAATCAGAGAGTCAAATAACGTATTCCTCTCATGCAGTAATATATTAACTGCTTCTAGCAGCCCTTCCTTCGTCCATGCACTGGATTTATCCGAGAACTTAACATTTCCAGATATACGTCCGTCGCTCAGCTTACACAGCCTGGATACCAAAAACGGATACCCATCTGTATAGCTGTATATCATCTGCGCCATCTCAAAGATATTCATTTCTGTCCCGCAGTCGTCTTCATAATCACATAGCATACCCGAACCCGTACTGTCTTGCTCGATTGACAGTAAAATATTCTCCCGCGTCAATCATTGCCTTAATCTTCTCTAAGCGATCCGATAAATCAACCATATAATGCAATTGCGGCTTGCAATCTGCACTTACATTAAATTTCTTTCTCTCAGCTCCATAACCTCCCGGTACTCCACATTCTCCTCCGATAACCTGCTAATCTGCAATCTCCTGCGGCAGGAATTGCACATTCAGATCCACATTCCCCGCAATCCCGTCTACGCTCCCTTTCTCCGAATACTGCCAGAAGGAGAAATAATACGGCGTCTGCGGCACAGGCTCATAATCCGCATACCAGATCGGATAATCCGCCAATGCCTCCATATCGTATTCAAAAGCTTCCCAGAGCATATTGCTATAGATCATGGGCTGATAGCCCGCCTCTTTCATCTTCTCACAGAACAGAACCGTATTCTTCGTAAACTGCTCTCCCGTCACGTTGTCTGTGCGGGCCGCATCATCCCTGATCCTCTCCGGGTCAAATACGACCGGGAGTTCCAGGCTGTGTCCCTGTAATTGTTCCAGCACAAGTCCGGCTTCCTGCAGCGCCTCATCCTCGCTTACAGCCTGGGAGAACAGATAGACGCCCACCTCAACTCCGGCATTGTGCGCATTCACGATATTCTGCTGGAATTTGGCGTCCGCACACAGCGTACCCTGCTCTCCATATCCTCTGTATCCGATACGCAGAAATGCGAAATCATACCCCGCCGCCTTCACCCGGCCCCAGTCAATGTCACCCTGATGCTCCGATACGTCTATTCCCTTGCGAATAGTATACCGCTCGTCCCCTGCATACTGGATCCCCGCTTCTGTATTCGTAAGGCAGGACCAGTTGTAATCATGCTTCCTGATGGCAGGATCGATCTCTGTCTCATGCCATTCTCCCCACGCATCGACAAACTTAAGTATCTCCCCATCTGACACCTGGGCATCCCCCTGCCGGGCTTCTTCCCCGGTCTGATCCTCTGCCTGATCTCCCGGGAGTACCAATTCTTCCGCGTCCGTCTTCTCCTTACTTACCTCTGTCTCTTCCTGCCGCATTCTGCCACATCCTGTCAGGAAAATACAGCCCAATACCACCCCAAAAATCATGAAAATATCTATATATCTCTTCATTTTCCTTCCCATCCCCAATATCTATGAAAAAACTTAAGTTTTTTTTAAATATATCTTGCTTTTTGTTCCATACTATATTATACTAAGTGATGTAGAAAGAACACTTTCTACAACCCCTTATTAATTATTTATACTCCCCTCAAAAGACCGATGGCTCCCCCATCGGTCTTTTACTTTTTACCGTCATTTTCCAGTATCAGTCCGGGAGCGCACACTTCCGCTTCATCGCCGTCTTCCGCCGAACAAGCGCAGCACAAATAGTATGATCAAGAAAGGAACGATGATCGGTGCAAGAAGCGAGAAGATACCTCCGACCACCGCAGCCGCCAGCATGAGCACTCCTAGAATCCCCAGCGCAAGGATCAGCCTCTTACACCAGGACTGCCAGCCGTACACCCTGACACGGCCTCTCTCTTGCTGCTCCTGCCCGTAAGTCTGACGTCTAGGCTCGTAAGTATATTCTTCCTGAGCACTCCCGCCGCCTGCCGACTCAATGATCGTCCTGGCAATCGCCCACGGATCACCCAGTTCGTCGATCACGGCTTCCTCCGATCTTCCCTGCCGAACCTCATCATTGATATAACTATCATAATAATTCACATTCTCCTGTATGATCGGACCGCTCAGATCATTCGCCAGAGCATGTCTCATCTTCTCCAAAAACTCATATTTTGTCATAGGTGTCCTCCACATCATTTTAAGAAACAAAAAATCCTTGAACTTAGAATATCACATACTTGTGTGTATTCCAAGTCCAAGGTTCTTAAATTTTCCTAATGTTATACTTTCGGTTATACTTCAAAGATCAGATCTCCATAAGACGGCATCGGCCATGCTTCCTTATCAACGATCATCTCCAGCTTATCCACTGGCGCGCGGAGCGCTTCCATAGCAGGAACCACGTCAAAATGATAGAATCTTGCCTGATCCTCTCCCTCATTCATCGCCGCGGCCTCATCTGTGAGTTTCATAAGCTGCGTTAATGCCTGTTTCGTATCGGCAAGCAGACCGGATATCTCCGCAAGAAGCTCTGCCTGCACCGCCGCATCCGCACCCGCAGCCTTTACCGCGAGAACCGTATCGGCAAGCTCCTTCGTATACTTGATCACTGCCGGGATGAACTGCTTGCTTGCCATATCAATCATAGTCCGCGCCTCGATATTGATCGCCTTCGCGTAATTCTCATATTTGATCTCTGCACGGGACTGAAGTTCCGCCTTCGTAAATACTTTGAACTTCTCGAACATCGCAACTGCTTTGTCCGTTGTAAGTGCAGGGATCGCCTCAACCATAGAGCGGATATTCGGCAGACCGCGCCGCATAGCCTCCTCCACCCACTCGTCGGCATATCCATTTCCATTGAACACGATCCTGTAATGCTCGGTCGCATACCGCTTGATCAGATCATGCAGCGCTTTGTCGAAATCCTCCGCGCTCTCCAGTACGTCACAGGCCTCTGCAAATGCCTCTGCAACGATCGTATTCAGTACCACATTCGGCCCGGCGATAGAGTCACGGGAACCGACCATACGGAACTCGAATTTATTGCCGGTAAATGCAAACGGTGATGTACGGTTACGGTCTGTCGCGTCTTTCGCAAGATCCGGCAGCGTCCTGACGCCGGTCTCCAGCTTCCCGCCCTTCAGGCTGTGGGTCGCCTCGCCTGTGCTGATCAACTGCTCTAATACATCCTCCAACTGCTCCCCTAAGAATACCGAAATGATTGCCGGAGGAGCCTCATTCGCTCCAAGCCTGTGGTCATTGCCCGGATCCGCAGCAGACTCGCGCAGCAGATCTGCATGCTCATCCACCGCTTTCAGTATACAGGTCAGCACCAGAAGGAACTGGATATTCTCATGGGGAGTCTTGCCCGGATCAAGAAGATTCTTGCCGTCGTCCGTCGTAAGCGACCAGTTATTATGCTTACCGGAACCATTTACCCCGGCAAACGGCTTCTCGTGGAGCAGACATTTCATCCCATGCCGGCACGCTACCCTCTTCAAAGTCTGCATCACCAGATGATTATGGTCAACCGCCACATTCGCCTCCGCATAGATCGGCGCCAGCTCATGCTGCGCCGGCGCAACCTCGTTATGCTGCGTCTTCGCCGTCACTCCAACCTTCCACAGTTCTTCATTCACATCCTTCATGAATCCCGCGATTCTCTGCCGGATGGTTCCAAAGTAATGATCGTCTAACTCCTGCCCCTTCGGCGGCATCGCCCCAAAAAGCGTACGTCCGGTATAGATCAGATCCTTTCTCTGCATGAACTTGGCTGCGTCTACGAGAAAATATTCCTGCTCCGGTCCGACAGACGGTGTCACCTTCTTTGACGTTGTATTTCCAAACAGACGGATCAGTCTCAATGACTGCGTATTGACTGCTTCCATAGACCGCAGAAGCGGAGTCTTCTGGTCGAGCGCCTCTCCTGTATAGGAACAGAACGCCGTCGGAATACAGAGCGTCGCTCCCGCCGCGTCATGCCTCACGAACGCCGGGGACGTGCAGTCCCATGCCGTATATCCTCTTGCCTCGAACGTCGCCCGAAGTCCCCCTGACGGAAATGAAGACGCATCCGGTTCGCCTTTGATCAATTCCTTACCGGAAAAGCTCATCAGCACCTTTCCGTTCTCCATCGGCGCAGAGATGAAGGAATCATGCTTCTCCGCTGTTACTCCGGTAAGAGGCTGGAACCAGTGTGTATAATGGGTTGCCCCTTTCTCGATCGCCCACTCCTTCATCTCGTGTGCGATCACATCGGCTGTAGTAAGGCTCAGTTCCTTGCCTTCTTCGATCGTCTTCTTCAGATCCTTATAAACCTTCTTGGGCAAACGTTCCTGCATAACCTTATCGTTGAATACATCTTCCCCAAATATCTCAGCTACATTTAAAAGTTCGCTCATATCTTCTATCTTCCTTTCTATGTAAGAAAAAAGGCACCCCGACCTTCGGTCGGAACGCCTTCGTTCTATCTACGCCTGTTAGTATACATCAATCCATCAGAAAAGGCAAGCAAAAATTTGCACTTTATTACGCTTTTCCTACTGATCCGAATAATTCCATCTTCTCTTTTACCTTATCGATAATTGCCTCATAGCCTGGCTTCAGTAATTTACGAGGATCGAAGCCCTTGCCTTCAAGGTCCTTGCCAGCCTCAATGTACTTACGTGTAGCATCTGCGAATACCAACTGGCACTCTGTATTAACATTGATCTTAGCAACGCCTAAGTCGATCGCTTTCTTGATCATATCGTCCGGAATACCTGTACCTCCGTGAAGAACTAACGGCATATCGCCTGTCAGCTTTTGGATCGCATCCAGAGTCTCGAAGCTTAAGCCTGCCCAGTTCTCAGGATACTTGCCATGGATATTGCCGATACCTGCTGCCAGCATGTCCACGCCAAGATCAGCGATCATCTTACACTCGTTCGGATCTGCACATTCGCCCTGTCCTACAACACCGTCTTCTTCTCCGCCGATCGCGCCTACTTCTGCCTCAAGAGACATTCCCTTCTCACGGCAGATCTCGATCAGCTCTTTGGTCTTAGCAACGTTCTCTTCGATTGGATACTTGGAGCCGTCAAACATGATAGATGTGAATCCAGCCTCGATACACTTCTTACATCCATCATAGGAACCGTGATCAAGATGTGTAGCAACCGGAACAGTGATTCCCATCTCGTCAACCATCGCTGCTACCATATCCTGTACGGTCTTGAATCCGGTCATGTACTTTCCTGCACCCTCGGATACACCTAAGATAACCGGTGACTTCGTCTCCTCGGCTGCTGTCAGGATAGCCTTCGTCCACTCAAGGTTGTTGATGTTGAACTGTCCTACTGCATAGTGGCCTGCTACTGCTTTTTCAAGCATCTCTTTTGCTGATACTAACATATGAATTCCTCCAATTCCTTCTGCCCTCGGATGCTGTGACATCTCATGGCATGTTATATTTTTCACTTTTTTTATTATATATCATAATTGGGGAAAAAACAATAAAAGAATTTGCACCTAGTAATCAATTTCCTGTCTATTTACAATTTTCAAGTAGTTTCTCTTCAAGTCACTGACTGATCCAAAGAATATCTGCTCCGATTTAGAGAATGTATGGTTATTTATCTTTAATTTTAGCAATTCGAATGTACATATCATATCTGCTACTTGAAACAGTCTATAATCCGACGGTTTTACTTTTCGGAATTCTACTCTTGGGAGAAATGCATTGAACAAAGTAGATAAAATTTTGTTTAATTCCACTTGCCCATTATCATAATATATCTTTACCAAATCAAATGACAGCAGAAAACTATAATGCTCTCTGATAAAAACCGATATTTGCTTCGAAAGTTTTCCTGTTGCCTCAACAATATCTTCAATATGCTTTTTCTCAATATAAAAGGACTTATATTTTACTTTGCTCTGCCTCATAAACGTAACCATCTTATTAAATATCTTTCTACGTTCCAAATAATCCATTGCCGAATATTCTTCTTCTTTTCTGATGATAGGTCCTGTATGTATACAGTGATTCTTTAATCCTAAAAGAGAGAGCTCTTTTTCCAAATATTCCATGGGTTCTTGAATGGACACATTCTGGTCATGAAACACCATTGTAACTATATACCACGGAGAATGATAATCATATTCACCAAAATCTCCAGATTCATCAATAAAAATCCCCAATTCCTTCATAAAATACCTTCTCTTTTTAAAATATTAAAAGAAAAAGGCGGGTATCATACCCGCCAATAATGGGGAACCTCCCCATCAGCTGATGGACCCGGGTCTTTCGACCAGCCCAAGCCGTAATGCATTACAGCCTTATTTTATGCATATCATATCACACCTATACACAATTTTCAAGTTCGAATTCACGATGTTACATCTTATTATCCGACAATATGATCTCCAGCTTATCCGCCTGTGTCGTCTTGATCAATTCTTCATTCGTAACAAAGTTAAGCAGCGCGTCGATCACCGCCGTCTCATTCAAATGTGCATAATCCTTATAATAGCTAAAAGGCTCTTCCTTTCCCGCCGACAACAGCACATAGTCCGCCAGGTCCGACACCGGAGACTGGGCAAACGCCGTGATGGCTATCATCTTAAGCCCCTTCGTCTTCCCAAGCTCCATCCCCTGAACTACCTGCTTGGAAGTGCCGGACTGAGAGATGGCGATCAGGATATCACCTTCATCCGCGAGGTTCACATGATTCAGAAAATATTCCGGCGCTACATTATAGGTACTCTTGATCCCAAGCCTCCCCAGGCGGAATCCCATATACTGAGCCAGCGGGCTTGTATTGCCTACCGCCATGATATGGGCCTGCTTACAGCCCTTAAGGAGCTCCACACATCCCCGCATCACCTCCAGATCCAGGCGCCTACCGATCGCAAGCATCGCTTTCGCGAATTCACCGAACATAGCCTCCACCATATCCTTACTGTCGATCAGATTCACGCTGTTATACTGCTGCTTCCCTAGATCCCTCGCAAGGGAGATTCGGAACTGGTAATAACCGGTGTAGCCTATATGATGGCACATGCGTACAACCGTCGCGTCACTGACCTTACTGTTCTTCGCCAGCTCAGACACATTGCATTCCACCGTCTTCTGCGGGTTCTGCAGGACAAAATTAGCCACCTTCTTCTCTGCGGAGAAGATATGGTCGTACTGCTCTCTTATGACCTCAAGCACTTCTCGCTCCAGAATATCATTCTTATTCAACTTGGACACCTCGACTATATCATAATATTAGTACAGAGCTGCCTTCCCCACCGTCTGGAATAACTCAAGCTTATGATATGCCACTTCCTTCATAGCGGCAATACACGGCGGCTCGATCGTATTCGGCTCTCTCAAGGACTTGTCAGCCAGTACCTCTCTCATTTTATCATAATACGCCGCCTTTATGTCACTGGAAATGTTAATTTTGTTGACGCCAAGCGTCACGGCCTTGCCGATCTCATCATCCGGATTATTAGAGCCCCCATGAAGGACGATCGGTACAGAGATTTTAGACTTGATCTCTTTCAGCAGATCCAGCTTAAGCTCTGGCTTCATTCCCTTGGGATAGAGCCCATGGCTTGTGCCGATCGCGATCGCCAGTGTATCGATCCCTGACTCTTCAACGAACTTCACCGCGTCGTCCGGATTCGTATAGATGATCCGGTTCGCACCTGCTTCAGCCTCGGCATCCGTAGATCCGATCGTTCCAAGCTCCCCTTCTACAGATACATTGACCGGATGCGCAGCTTCCGCGACCTTCCGGCAGTTTGCGATATTCTCTTCAAACGGCAGAGAAGAACCGTCAAACATGACAGATGTGAAACCTGACTGGATTGCTTTGATGATCACGCCAAAGTCCCCGCAGTGATCCAGATGGATACACACCGGAATCCTCGACCTGTACGCTCTCTCCGTAACTGCCTTCACCATCTCTGCCCCCACATGCTCAAGTTCATCCGGATGTATCTCGATAATAACCGGCGCATTCTTCTCTTCACACGCCTCCATGATCCCCTTGAACATGGCATAGTGGCTGATATTAAATGCCGGAATCGCAAAGTTGTTCTCATTTGCTTTTTCCAAAATATCCTTCATATTCATCAACATAGTTCTTTCCCTCCGTGTAATTATATTTCTTATATATCCTCTATTTTAGTCCGGCCAACCGTATGTGTCAACGTTTCTGAGAAATTTTATTTCATTAACGTTTGTTCATTTCCCGCTCGCCGAACTTGTAACAGTTCAGATACCTTCACTGTTACCCGAACTTCACATATCCCGGATGCTTCCCGCCAGGATTGCTTGCCCGATATGATGCAACCAGCTTCTCGATCTCATCCTGCGGGAGTTCATTCCACTTCCCCAGTACCTTCGTCAGATAAGTGATCTTAGCATTGTATTCCAAAGTCTCCGTCTTATAATAAGCCTTGATCAGATCTGCCCCTACCGTAACCGTTCCATGATTCTCCAGGATAAATGCATCATAATCCTGAAGATACGGGATCAGCCCGTCCGCAAGCTCCTGTGTGGATGGCTGCGCATAGGGAACGATCGGGACCGCGCCCAGTGCATACACGGATTCCGGAAGTATATATTCATCTAACGGAATGTGTGCTACCGCGAATGTCGTCGCATACGGCGGGTGTGCATGTACCACCGCACCCACATCTTCACGCTCCGAATACACCCTCAGATGTACTTTTACCTCCGAGGACGGCCTGTACTCTCCCTCTAAGGTCTCTCCCTTATCGTTGACCTTGACGATCATCTCCGGAGTCAGATAGCCTTTGCTGATTCCCGTCGGCGTCGTAAGATACTCTCTGTCATTTAACTTCACCGTGATATTACCATCGTTGGCTGCCACGAATCCATTCGTATAGATCCGCTTCCCAATATCACAGATCAATGCTTTTAACTCTGTTTCCTTCACTCTGCCTTCCCCCTTATTCCAATGTCAGGATCACCTTGATCGCTTTCTTATCCGCCACAAGCTGCACGACTTCCTGAATATCCTCCACACTTCTCACATGACTGTAGAAATCCTTAGGATCGATCACACCCTTCCTGATCAATTCCACATTTTCCGCAGTGATCTCATACTGTCCATATGGGAAATTCAACATCTGCAGCCGGGTATTATTCTTAAGCTCCAACAGGTTCAGGGAAGAATCTGTATTGCGGAGAACTCCCATAGAGCCGATGATCCCATAAGGCCGCAGCAGATGTGAACCCTCCAATAATATAGAAGTAAGCCCTACGATATCAATCACTCGGTCAAACAGTCTGCCTTCCAGCGCTTCTTTTTTATCAGTCTGATTAAAATTAATCGTCTCATCTACCTGGGATAAGGTCTTCGCCAACTCAAGCCTGTCCTCCACCCCGTCGATCACCGTGATCGTCTTCGCGCCCAGGTAACGCATATATTTCATGGTGGCAAGTCCCATCGGACCCGCGCCGTAGACCAGGACATCCTTATCAGCCACGTCAAAATTCCTCGCCGCACTGAAGCACTCGTTCAATGTCATAAGATCTCCGCCGTCGATCAGATCGAAATCCGACGGAATCTGTACGCATTCCAATTGCCTTGGTATCAGCTCCGACTCTGATACTCCGTCGTCAATCATCGCCTTCTGGTCCTGCACAAGCGCATAGTCGCACATTGCTCCCCAGGTACACCCATAACGCGTACCCGGCATGATCCGGACAATCGGATTCAAGATACGGTCTCCGATCTTATAATTTCTCACCTTACTTCCCAATTCCACGATATCCCCGACCCCCTCATGGCCAAGAAGTGTCGGGAAGCTGTCTACTGTAACCGGCATCTCTCCCCGGATGATATGGAAATCCGTCCCATTACAGAAGCCGCAGGTCTTCATCCTGATCAGAGCCTCATAAGGCCCTATTTCCGGAACCGGCACATCACGCACCAGTTCTACTTCTCCGTTCCCAAGCGCCGCAATCCCGCGCATATATTTTCCTTCCATATAATCTCCTCCTTCGGGTAATATTCCACTATCTCTTCATATTCCCGGACAATCTTCCGGATCTCTTCTTCTGATTCTACCTGCCCCATACCATAAGCCTGCAGCAGGGCATTCCCGACCGCTGTTGCCTCCGACGGCCCTACCCGCACAGGAATCCCCGCCGCATCTGCAATAAGCTGATTCAGCAGGCTCACACGGTTCGCTCCGCCGATTATATATAAGAGATCTATCTGTTTTCCTGTAACTTCCCGGAGCATCTCAAGCGCCCTCTTCGACTGCAAGGCAATACTCTCATATATAATACGTGTGATCTGGCCGATATCACCATATTCCGGTACTTTCTGCCCTGTACGCGCCAGATAGCCCCGTATTTCCTCCACCATATCGGCCGGATGGATGAACCCTTCATACTCTGTATCTATGATTCCGGCGAATGCTTCTGCCTCTTCTGCCATCTTCGCGATCTCTGCATAGCTGTACCCTTCCGGGCTGATTTTCGCATATTTTTCATCCCATTTTCTCTTACATTCCTGCAGAAGCCACATTGCCGTGATATTTTTCTTCAGCAAAATATTTCCAAATGCCAGACCAGTGCTGGTAAACTGATACCGGTACGCCGCTTCATTGCAGTACACCTGCTCCGTCTCCATACTCATCAGGAACCAGGAGCCGGTCGCCAGAAATGCCCAGTTCTCCCCTTCTCCAGCCGGAACAGCAACCGCCGCCGAAGAAGTGTCATGAACGGCAGGGGCTACCACCTTAACCTCTCCTATGCCAAGAAAGCTCCGAAGCTCGCGCCTGATATTTCCCAGAACTGTTCCCGCCGGAACCACCGGAGGCATCAAAGACTTCGGAAGCTGATATGCCTCCAATATCTCTTCCGCCCACATATCCCTCTCTGTACTGTATAACTGGGAATAAGATGCCACCGACACCTCTGAGCACAGTTTCCCGGTGAACAGATACATCAGGAGATCTCCGATAAATAATAGCTTCTTCGCACCGTCGAGTCCTCTGGGATATTCATCCCGGTATGCAAGAAGCTGGCACAAAGTCGAATTCTCAATCCTTCTCTGGGTCGTAAGCCTGTAGATCTCCCTGTAATCCATGACCAGCTCCACCCGTCTGCCATATCCGTCTGTACGCGGATCCCTGTAGAATACCGGTATGGTGACGGCTCCGCTGTCCATATCCAGGATCCCATAATCGGAACACCAGGAATCTATTCCCATCCCATCGATCTTGATTCCTTTTCTTCCAAGCTTCCTGATCACCTCACAGATCCGGTCATAGACAGCAAATACATTCGTCACGGTATGCCCCTCAAGGCTGGTTCTCCCGGTTTCAAACCGGTCTGCCTCTTCCATCGTGAACCTCTTCCTATCATCCAACGCTGCAAGATAGATCTTCACACTGCCCGAACCGATATCCACCACCAAATAGCGCATCTTTACTCTCCCTTATCTCTTCTGTCGCTCATTCACTTCCGTCTCTCATGCTTCACTTCAACTTCCCGGTATAGAAAGAATACATCGCATCCCACTCTTTGTTGCATTTTGGCACATAGATCTCTTCTTGCATATTCTTTCCCGCGATTGCAGGGATCTCCTCCATAGAAGGTACTTCACCTGCTGCCCACAATTGAATCAGGAGATTCCCCATCGCCGTCGCCTCCGGGTGCCCCGCAATCACCCGGCATCCGGTCACATCGGCCGTACACTGGTTCAGATACCGGTTATTCCTGCCTCCGCCTACAATATAAATCGTATGGATCTTCTCCCCCGTCACCTCTTTGATCTGTTCATTGTGCCTGCGGTATTCGCAGGCGAGCCCCTGGACGATCACCTGCATCACATCCACAGGCGTATCCGGAATCTTCTGTCCGGTCCTTTGGCAGAACTTCCGTATCTTCTCCAGCATATCCCCCGCCTCGGCAAAATCCGGCGCATCCACATCTATAATAGAAGGAAAAGTCTTCTTCCCGGACGCCTGTCTCGCGATTTCAGGGATCTCCACCGTCACGCCGGCTTTCTTCCAACTGCGCACACATTCCTCCATAAGCCACAGCCCGGTAATATTGCGGATCAGCCGGTATCTTCCGCCCGGCTGTCCTTCATTGGCCATCCGATATCTGCACGCCTGCTCTGACCGGTAGGGAGCGTCACAGACGATCCCCTTCACAGACCATGTTCCGCTGCTGATAAATGAACACCCTTTTCTCCTTGGGATGATACTGACGGCAGACGCCGTATCATGGCACGCCGCCAATACCACCGTTGTATCCTCAAGCTTCCCGATTCCCCGGCTGATCTCCCGTTTTAACCGTCCCACGGCGCTCCCCGCCTCAGACAGCGGACCAAAGATCTTACCCGGGATCCCAAGCCCTTCTATCAGTTCATAATCCCACTCACTCTTCCCGATATCCATGAGCCTTGACGTGGTAGCGATCGTTGCTTCATTCACCGTCTCTCCGGTAAAAAGATACGCCATCAGATCCGGCATGAAAAGCAGTCGTTCTGCCTGATCAAGCGGTTGATGACCGCTCTCTCTCATTCCCTTTAAGATGCTTGCCGTACACGTACCGGAGAAGCTGCCGCCAATCCGGGCATACAGGGATTCGTCGTGAAAATATTTCTCGCAGATACCGTTACTGATACTGTCCCGGTACGCGATCGGCTTCTCGATCAATCTCCCATCCCCGTCAAGCAATCCGAAATCCGTCCCGAACGTATCGAACCCGATCGACACGACTGGTTCTCCTTCTCTGGCGGCTTCCCGGATCACCTCTGTCACATTCCTGACAATTCCATATACATCCCAGCGGTAATGTCCGTTCTCCATGACCGGCTCATGCTTAAACCTGGCCAGCACCTTCATAGAGAGACAGCCTCCCGAATAAACTCCCTCTATCACCCTGTAGCTGCTTGCTCCAATATCAACTGCCATCACTCTGCCCATAGAATTACCTCTTACCGTTCAATCCTTCTCTGGGATGCCGAATTCATGAACTCTTCGATCTGCCGTTCACTCCTCACCGCCATATGGCCGCCGATCTGCGTAGAATTCACCGCACCGACGGCACAGGCGAATCTGGCACTCTCTTCAAGCGTCCTGCCCTTCAATATCGAGTGGATGTAGCCTGCAACGAAGTTATCCCCGCATCCTGTCGTGTCCTTCGCCTCTATACAGAAGGGATCCATATAGAATTCTGTCTTTGCGTCTCTGACGTAGCAGCCCTTTGCACCCAGCTTGATCACCACCGTTTTCACACCGCGTCTTAAGATCTCGGCAGCCGCCTTCCTCTCATTCTGTTCTCCCGTGATATACACTGCCTCATCCATACTTGGCAGCAGATAATCCACATACGGCAGTACATGGTCCATTGCATGAGGCCCAAGCTTCTCCACATCATGGTCCATATCTGCAAATGTGACCGCGCCGGCCTCTCTCGCCGCCTGCATCAGTTCTCTCATTCCGCACCGATCCAGATGATAGGAGGTATACATACTGCCGACACACACCGCCCTGGTATTCTTCAATCCCTCACAGTCGATCTCGTTAAGGGCAATCCCTTCGTTCTCTCCCTTCGCCAGAAAGAACTTATGGTTCCCAGCCGAATCAATCGCAACAAACGCACTGGTAGAACGGCTGTGTTCATCCCTGACAATCTGTGAAGTATCAACACCTTCATTCCGAAGATCCTGATATACCGCATTTCCCGCCATGCCTGTATCTATCTTGGCAAGCAGAGCCGTCTTATTTCCAAGCCTGCTTAAGACCACCGCTTCGTTGGTGGCATCTCCGCCGGAAGTAAAGACTGCCCTCTTTAAGACAGTCACGGAATTCTTAAAATCCTCTTCCTCGATTCCTTCCAACAGAATATCCTGGACACAGGCGCCAATACAAAAGATATCATATTTTACTCGATCCATACCCGCCATCCTTACATCTTAATAATGCCTTTCACAACATTCTGTGCATCTTCTACCACTGTGGCAAATGCTTTGTTTGATTCGTCCAGGGTAAACTCGTGAGTCACGATCTGCTTCACATTGATACTTCCGCTGGAGATCGCCGCAATCGCCACCGGATACAGATTACGGTAACGGAATACGCATTTGATCGTTACCTCCTTCTCCATGGCCTGGAAGAAATTGTACTTGATCTCGCTCTCTGAGGACATTCCTACCAATACGATCGTTCCGCCCTTCTTAGCAACATGAGGTGTCTGCGCAATGGTCACCGGAGAGCCTGCCGTCTCGAACACCACATCCGGCCCGTCCCCAAGGATCTCCCCTATTCTCTGGAGAAGATCTTCCTTCTGGACATTAATCACATAATCCGCCCCCATATTCCGGGCGAATTCCAATCTCTTATCATAGAGATCCGCTACAATGACTCTGGAAGCTCCCCGCGCCTTCGCCGACAAGAGCGTCACCAGACCGATGCACCCTGCTCCAAGGATCACCGCCGACTGTCCCAGAGATACCCCGCCAAGACCAGTCGCATGCAGCCCTACCGCAAGCGGTTCCACAAGCGCGCCTTCCATCGTCGATACATTCTCCGGAAGCTTGAAACACATATCCGCCGGATGTGAAACATATTCCTTCAGCGCCCCTGCAACCGGCGGCGCCGCGAAGAATTTCATCTCCGGGCAGAGATTATATCTTCCTGATTTGCAGAATTCACATTTACCGCAAGCATAGCCCGGTTCTAACGCTACCCTGTCATTAACCTTCAGATGCGTCACTCCCTCGCCTACTTCCACAACGGTTCCTGACACCTCATGCCCCAGCACGAATTTATCACGGAGCACGCAGTCTCCCACTCTTCCGTCCTTGAAGAAATGCACGTCCGATCCGCAGATCCCGTTATATTCGATCTTCACCACCACATGGCCCGGCGTCACCTCCGGCCTTGGTTCCTCTGCGATCTCCATCTTTCCCGGTTCTGTCAAATATACTACTTTCATGTTTCGTTCCTCCTCTCGTCACAGAATCGCAAGCTCCGTATCCCGGTCAAACAGATAGGCTTTGTCCATATCGAACGCCAGCCTGATCCCGCCGCCCTCTCTTGCCTCTGTCTTCGCGCTCACACTTGCAATGATTCTGTTTCCGGCATATTCAAAATACAGCAAAGCTTCTGCTCCCAGAAGCTCGTAGACCTGCACCTTTACGTCTGCAGCCCACTGCTCAAGCCTTTCTTCCGAATCATCCAGGGTCTTGATATCTCCAGGCCGGATTCCCATGATGATCTGATTATCTACGTATCCTTTCAGACACTCCTTCTTATTCTCCGGCAGCCGAAGCTTAAGCTCCCCGGCTTCCAGATAAATATCTCCATCTTCTTCCTTCACTGTCATATGCAGGAAATTCATCTGCGGAGACCCGATAAATCCTGCCACAAACAGATTCCTTGGTTTCGCATAGAGATGATCCGGTGTATCCACCTGCTGGATCACCCCGTCCTTCATGACGACGATCCTCGTCCCAAGCGTCATGGCTTCCGTCTGATCATGCGTAACGTATATGATCGTCGCGCCAAGACGCTTATGGAGCTGGGCGATCTCCACCCTCATCTGCACGCGCAGTTTGGCGTCCAGGTTCGAGAGCGGTTCATCCATCAGGAATACCTTTGGCTCTCTCACGATCGCCGCCCCCATCGCCACTCTCTGTTTCTGTCCGCCTGACAGTTCCTTTGGTTTCTTCTTCAACTGACTCTCCAGATCCAGGATCCTCGCCGCCTCCTGTACCTTCGCATCCAGCTCTGCCTTGGAGAGCTTCTTCCTCCGCAGCCCGAACGCAATGTTATCATAGATCGTCATATGCGGATACAGCGCATAACTCTGAAATACCATCGCCACATCCCTGTCTCTTGCCGGGACATCATTCATCAGATCGCCGTCAATCATGAGCTCTCCTGCCGTGATATCCTCAAGTCCGGCAATCATCCGAAGCGTAGTGGACTTCCCGCACCCGGAAGGTCCGACGAATATAATGAATTCCTTATCCTTGATCTCCAGGTTAAAATGATCTACGGCGCTCACTCCGTTAGAATATGTCTTACATATATCCTTTAAAGTAATATTGGCCATCCCAAACCTCCTCACTCAACCGATCCCTCACCTATCTGTACATGGGACCATAATTCTTACATGCCTGATAGTCCTGACTCTCCTTATCCATGCCGAATGCATTCCAGCACGCCGGGCGGAAGATCCTCCCTTCCTCCACATTATGCATACATACCGGAATCCGAAGCATAGAACATAATGTGATCAGGTCTGCGCCAATATGCCCGAAGCTGATCGCCCCATGGTTCGCACCCCAGTTGTTCATCACGTCATATGCCGACTTGAATGCGCCCGTTCCTGTGATCCGCGGCGCAAACCAGGTACATGGCCAGGTATAATCCGTCCTCTTCCACAAGACCTCTGATACCTCGTCCGGAAGCACTACCGTATATCCCTCTGCGATCTGCATGACCGGACCAAGACCTTTTACCAGATTGATCCTCGACATTGTAACCGGCATACGGGATGCGGTTAAGAACCTGGAAGAATACCCGCCGCCGCGGAAATACCCCAGATCGGCAGGACACCAATCCGTCGCTTTCAGACATTTCAATATATCTTCCTCTTCCATCTCACCAAACGGCTTGACGATACCTTCTCCGTCCGTATCCTTCACTTCGCCGCACATATCCAGACAGGACGCCCCGGAATTGATCAGATGGATGAATCCTCCCGCCTTCTTCGCGTCCCCGGTAAGCTCATAGCCCGTAACACGCTTCACCGCGTCTTTGGACCAGTACGTCCTGACATCCGAGAACATCTGCGCCCTTCCGCTTAACAGCTTGTTGAGAAGCATAGACACACCGTTCAAAGTATCATTCTCTGTTGCAAAAATATACGGTTCTCTCGCCCCTTCCCAATCAAAGGATGAGTTCAGAAGCGCCTCCGCAAAGTCGGTGTTGGGATAATGGTCCGTCCACTGCCGCTGTCCCTGGAAGCCTCCGGCAATCGCATTATGTCCCAGCCGCTCTTCCGAATATCTCTCCGGAAGCTTCGGATTGCCGTTCATCAGATCCTTGATGATACACATGGTCTTTACAACGAATTCCCAGTCCTTTTCCTTCTGTTCCCGTGATTTCTGCGCATATTCCGGATTCTTGTCGAATCCTTCCCGGCAATACCGCCTCGTCCACTCCAACGCTCTCTTATATTCCTCCGGATCATAGATCTCTTCCTCTATTCTCCGCAATACCTCGACTTCATCGACAGACTCTACCCGCATCCCCAGATATTTTTCAAAAAATCCCGCGTCAATACTGGATCCCGCGATTCCCATACACATGGACCCGATCTGAAGATAAGATCTGCCTCTCATAGTAGCTGCTGCAACTGCCGCCCTTGCGAAGCTTAGAAGCTTCTCCTTCACATCCTCCGGAATCTCAGGATCATCTGCCTCCTGTACCTCTCTGCCATAGATTCCGAATGCCGGAAGACCTTTTTGTGCATGTGCCGCCAACACGGATGCAAGGTAGACCGCGCCCGGCCGCTCCGTCGCATTCAATCCCCACACGCCCTTGATCGTCTGCGGATCCATATCCATCGTCTCCGAACCATAACACCAGCACGGAGTGACACTCAGCGTAATATCCACTCCAAGCTTCTTGAACCGTTCCGCACATGCCGCCGCTTCCGCCGCTCTTCCGATCGTATGCTCGAAGACCACAGCCTGCACCGGCTCTCCGTTACTGTATGTAAGAGAGGACGTGATCAGATCCTTCGCCGCCTGCGCCATCCCCATCGTCTGTTCCTCCAATGAGGCCCGGATATCCAGCATTCCCTTGCGGGCATCAATTACCGGACGAATCCCTATCACGGGATAATCACCGATTAATCGGTTTCTCGCCATACCTTTTCGCTCCTTTCTTCATCTGCATCTCCATCCGAATCAGACACAGGTATACGCACCGTCAACCACGAAATCCGATCCCGTAGTAAATGAACTGGCGTCGCTTGCCAGATACAGCGCAACTCCCTGAAGTTCTTCCGGATTCCCCATTCTCGAAGACGGGGACAGTTCCGTCCATCTTGGGATCAGCTCATGCCCTCTGATCAGATCCGTCATAATGTATCCAGGGCTGATACTATTTACCCGGACATTCTTATCCGCCCATTCCACCGCCAGAGACTTGGTCAGCATGATCACCCCTGCCTTAGAAGCATTGTACGCGACCTGGGGCTGCGGGATATTCACGATATGACCGGACATAGACGCCGTATTGATGATCGAACCGCCGCCCTGCCGGATCATATACCTCCCCGCCGCTGTCGCCGTCAGGAATACTCCCGTTAAGTTAATATCAATCACCTTCCGCCACTGCTCATAGGTCATCTCTTCCGCCGGTACATTGATAGAGATTCCCGCATTGCAGAACGCGATGTCGATCCGTCCCATCTCTTCCGCCATCTCCCTGCACATACGCTCCACCTGCTCAGGAGAGGTTACATCTGCCTGGATTCCCATGGCCTTCACATGATATTCTCCGGCAATCTGTTCTGCCGTCTCTCTGGCCTTCTCTCCGTTGATATCCGCGATCGCAACATCTGCTCCCGCCGCGGCAACCGCAGACGCATAGTTGAATCCAATCCCCTGTGCACCGCCGGTTACAATCGCTTTCTTGCCTTTCAGGCAGAATTTATCCATAATATTCATAATCCTCTATACCTCCTATCTGTGACACTGCCTTCTTTCTTTTTTATCCCTTTACTGCTCCGGCTGTAAGCCCTTTGATCAGAGACTTCTGTGAGATCCACCCGAATATCATAGGCGGAACACAGGAGATAGACGCCGAAGCAGACAACTGTGCAATAAACTGCCCCTGCTGCTGACCGAATCTCGCCATGTATACCGGAAGTGTCGCCGTCGCATTCGTCGTCAGGTTATATCCCAGGAAGAATTCATTCCAGATGAACACCGCTACCAGAAGCCCTGCCGTCATGATACCCGTCTTCGTCAGCGGGATCACAATTCCCATGATCAACTGGACGCTGCTGCACCCGTCTATCTTAGCCGCCTCCACAACTTCCTCCGGAACATCCTTGAAGAACGAATACAACAGCCAGATACAGATCGGCAGATGGAATCCCACATAGAGGAACAGAAGCCCCGCCCTCGTGTGGTTTAACTGCAGTTCGTTGAAGATCAGATACAGCGGGATCAGAACCGCCACCGGAGGAAGCAGGATCGTCGTCACAAACCAGTTATAGAGACTCTCTCCTTTGCCTTCCTTCTTGAACCTTGCGAATACAAGCGCATATGTGGCTGGTATTCCGATGATCAGGCAGAGACACGTTCCTGCGATCACGTGGAACACCGTATTCTTCAGGTAATTGATCATAGATGCATTCGCGAGCACCTTCTGCCAGGTCACAAGCGTCGGATGAAACAACAGCGACGGCACGGCCGCTTCTGCCTCAGTTTTAAAGCCGCTTAAGATCATATATAAGATCGGGAAAAAATAAAGCAGCGCAAAAGCCAGTATCAATATTCCGGCAATCCATCTCCTGGCTTCCCGTTTTGCGGCCGCTTTTCTACTCCTTGAATCACGCTGGATAGCTACCTTCTTCACTTTATCCCTCCTCTACTGATACAGTTCACGGCGTTTCTTGATCGTGCGGAATATCAGATTGATCACTGTAAGCGTCACCGCTACCGTGATAACCGATAGACTCGCCGCCCTGCCTACATTGGAACCGCTGAACAACGCCTTGTAAATATAGTACGTCAGTGTATAGGTCTTCTGTCCCGGTCCTCCTGACGTAGTCGTGAGGATCAGACCGAATTCCTTCACAAGGAAGATCAGACCCAGCATCAGCGCCACCTGCATATGGTTGAATATCATAGGAAGCTTGATCTTGAAGGTCATCTCGAACCAGTTGCATCCGTCCAGATTCGCACGCTCCAGCACTTCTTCCGGGATTCCCTGCAGACCTCCCAGAAGAACAAGCACGAAGAACGGCATCCATTGCCATACGAACAAGAACACCAACAGAGGTCTGGAATAATAGCTGACAAAATCAATCGCTTTTATTCCCAGCATATCGGCGATCGTTCCTACCCACCCGTAGTTCGTATTCAATATCGTCGTCTTCCAGAGTACGCCTGTGGTGGTCGTCATGACGAAGAACGGGCTTAAGATCAATGTCCGCGAAAGCGTCTTCCCCGGCACATCGCAGTCCAGCATCAGCGCGATCAGATAGCCGAATACCATGCACAGGACCAGCGCCGAACCAATCAGTACGATCGTCTGCAGACAGATGATATAGAATTCCGAATCTGTCAGGTAATATTTGAAATTTTTTATACCAACGAATTTTATCCCCTGGTCGGGACGCAAGATATTCCACCTGAGCGTCGAGAAGATGATCGTGAGGATAAATGGTATCTGTGTGGCAATCGCCACGATTATACATGCAGGCGCAACAAAAGTGCGTTCTATATTTTTATTCATAAGCTTCATTCCATTCTTATTTTAGATAAGGGGCGGCTGTCAGCCGCCCCTGTGAATTTTCAAGGCTTATTTGTTACTCCTTGTAGCCGCCTTCTTCTGCAACTTCTTCGAATACTTTCTGTGTGTCTTTGATCGCTTCGTCCAATGTCATCTCATCCGTTACAAACGCCGCAAGATTCTCTGTCATCTTGTCGCCGGCTTCTATAAATTCCGGAATTGCAATGTACTGCAGGCCGACATACGGAACGTCGTCTTTACATGGATGGTTGAAATCAACACTGTTCAGCGCTTCGATCGTCGGCTGTGCATATGGGAATTCCTTGTACTCATCCAGTTCATAGGTTGACTCTCTGACACCTGACGGTGTTGCAGATCCGCTTGGGTCTACTTCAAGACTTAAGGCCACATAATCCTTAGAGCATGCCCATACCATGAAATCAAATGCAGCCTGCTTCTTCTCGTCGGTCGTATTCGGGTTCATGTTCATACCCCAGTTCCACAGCCAGCCTGACGGAGACTGTACATATCCAACCTTACCCTTGATCTTGGAATCCTCTGCCTCAAGGTTCGGGCCGTTGGAGGTCGCATCATACCAGATACCGCATTTGCCAGAGTTCATCAAACTGATACATTCATTGTAGGTATATGTGATAATATCATCCTGCCCTGCGTCGCGGAGAATCTTCTTATACATCTCCCATGCAGCTCTCTGTTCTTTCGTATCTACCGTTGCATTCCAATCCATATCATAGAACTTGCCGCCCATAGCATTGATCATCGTCACGAACGGAGCGCCGCTCATGCCCCAGCCAGGTGCACCGCGCATCGTCATACCGGTGATTCCGGCTTCCTCGTCGTCTACCGCCACTGCGATCTCATAGATATCGTCCCATGTCGGATTGTCCGGCATCTCAACGTTGGCATTCGCCAAAAGTTCCTTATTGTACATGAAGAAGCTTGCCTCGCCAAAGAACGGAAGCGCATACAAGTCGCCTGTCTTCGGATCAGATACGGAATCCAGGATACTTGGGAAGTAATCATCAAGATCCAGGGATGCCTTCTGCTCATCCGTCATCTTATCAATATACGGCTGCAGGTTCTCTGCCCATCCATAATTGATCCAGTAGTTCGCCTCATAAGGACCTGTAAAATACACGTCATATGTAGTTCCGCCTGTGGAAGCCTCCAGATTCGCTTTCTCACGAAGATCATTCTCTGGAAGGATCGCGAAATCGATCGTCACACCTTCCGCCTCATAATACTCTTCCGTGAGATCGGCAAGCTTAGAACAGATCGGATTGTTCAGCATTGCGATAGATACGGTGACACCATCTCCGGATGCTCCCTCTTCTGATCCCTCTTCTGTCTCTGTTCCCTGGGAATCTGATCCGGCGTCTGACCCGGAATCAGAACTTGAGCATGCCGCCAGGCTGCCGCACATAGCTGCCACTAAGAGAAGCGATACTAACCTTTTTTTCATAATCTTTACCTCCTGTTTTCTGATGCTTTATAAATAATCTGCCAACTATCCACCATTGCATCGGGGCCGTAACAGTTCAGACAAGCTGCCCTGTTACATGCAAAAATCCATTTAAAATCGCTTCGCGATGGGATTTTTGCATTCCTGAATCATGTTCTCACGGTCAGCGCAGCAAGTGCGCAGACCTGTCTGTACCGTTACCGGATCCTACTTTACAGTTGATGAAACATGGCAGAATATTTCCTCTTCCTGATTAAAATGTAAATGCTACTTTGACGGATCCTGCTCCGCTGCCGCTCTGTTCAAAAGCCGCCTCGTAATCGCAAAGCTCGAATCTATGAGTCACGACTCCATCTGACTTGAGCTCACCCGAATACAGCCCGCGGATCGTCTCGGGGAAACATCCATAGCTTAAGCTTACTCCATGCATATCAAGCTCCTTCCCGTCTCCGATCACGCTCCAGTCACAGGTCACCGGTTCTAAGAACAGGCTGAATTCGATAAAACACCCTGCCTTCCGTATGATCTCAAGCCCCTGCTTCACACTGGACGGATGGCCGGTTGCCTCTATGTATACGTCACACCCGTATCCTTTGGTCAGTTCCATAATCACCGCCTCAAGATCTTCCTTCGCCGGATTGACCACCCTGTCACATCCGAATTCCTCTGCCATCTTAAGTCTCTCGTCATTAAGATCCAAGGCAATCAGGCACCTGGGGTTCTTCCTCCTTGCCGCGGTGATCATTCCAAGCCCAAGGCATCCTGCCCCTGAGATCACCACGACATCGTCCGCTTCGATCTTCGCTCTGTCTACCGCGTGCATAGAACACGCATAAGGTTCGATCAGAAGCGCCTGTTCAAGCGGCATATCCTCCGGTATCTTATATATCAGCGATTCCTTCGTAAGCTTCACATATTCTGCAAAACCGCCGTTCAGATAATTCTTGAAGCCATATACATTGTGCGGTGCACACAGATGATACTTCCCTTCACGGCAATACCTGCAAGTTCCGCAGGGAGCAATCTGCTCTACCGCTACCCGGTCGCCGACCTTGAATTCCTTATCGGCAATCCCGTATGTCTCTTTCTTGTCAATATCTTCCCCTATCTCAACAATATGTCCTACAAATTCATGTCCGCCGATCGCCGGCACTTCCAGATACGGCGGCTTCTTCCCGTCTCCCCAGAATACGCTGCCTCCTTTAAATGCCTTCAGATCACCGGCACAGATTCCGCAGCCTTCTACTTTTATGATGATCTCCCCTGATCCTGCCCTGGGAATCTCCACCTCTTCATAACGGTAATCATGTGCACCGTATGTAACCAATGCTCTCATCTTTGAGCTCATATTTTCTCTCCTTCCCTGTACAGCAAAAAACTGTTTTTACATTTCATCTTGAGTATCTGACATTTTCTGGAAAGAAATTTTATTTCAAATTATACGTACAAATATCCTATTAATGTAAATATTTGCCATATTTTTACTTTATTCACTCATATTATTGTGCTTTTTATATAGTATATTATAAAATATTATTTCATAATGTCAATACTTTTTTGTAAAAAATGTAAAATCATTTTATTCGCCGTCACCGAAAGTAATATTATTTCACACAAATCAAGTGGCAACCGACTTTCTGATATGCTCCTGCTCCAGTTCATTGATCCTCCGAACCTTTGGAACGGAACTGCTGCCCGCGAAATCACACTCCAGCCAGATATCCACCAGATATTTAGCCAACTCCACTCCTATGACTCTCTCTCCCATACACATAATCTGTGCGTCATTGCTTTTGCGCGATCTCTCTGCTGAAAATGGGTCATGGCATACCGCCGCACGGACACCCGGCACCTTATTGGCACAGATCGCCATGCCGATCCCCGTGCCGCACATCAATATCCCCCGTTCATATTCCCCCGAGGCAACCGCATCTGCAACAGAATACGCCACATCCGGATATAGAACTACTTCTCCCTCCCGTGCGCCGAAATCCTGATACTCGATACCTTTGTTATCCAGATGTCTCATGATCTCAACTTTCAATCCATATGCCGCCTCATCACATCCAACCGCAAGTCTCATATCCTTCCCCCTTCCGCATCCTTCAGCAGTTCATCGATCCCGTCTACCAATGCGCACAAGATGATACAGCAGGACACCGCGCCCGCATCCGGTACTCCTCTGGAGCGCTCTCCCAGTCTGCTGGAACGTCCGTATCTTGCAATAAGCCCTATTGTTGAATCTCTCCCTGCCTCTGCCTTTACTTTCATCCGGAGCAACGCCTCCCCAAGCGGAACACCTTCTTTGACCGAGCTTTTAAGGCTTGCAACAGCCGGAGCAAGGGTATCTACCATCGTCTTGTCGCCCACTCTGGCTTCCACGATCTCATAGAGTCCACATAACCCTGCCTCCAACATCTGCGCCAGTTCCTCTGTTCCAATCTCTTCCTTTCCTTCCCCGGCTTCCGATGCATCCATAAACAAAGTTCCATATATAGGCCCCATTGAACCGCCTATCTCATTGAACAGAATCTCCCCAAGCTCTCCAAGCCCTTGGACAAATCCAATATCTCTATCCTTGATCCGTTCTTCAAATACACGGAACCCCTTGTTCATATTCATGCCGTGGTCCCCGTCTCCGATCAGGCCGTCCACTTCGCCAAGATAAGCTTTCTTCTCCTGGATTGCTTTTGCCATCTTCAATAGGACTGATTTCCCCTGTGCATTCTCAAATATATCCATACTCATTCCTCCGCCTTTTCTACTATATTGTGCACTGCACAGAATACGCTATAGCTGCTTCAAGCCTGCCGTATTGACCGGAAGATCCAATAACTCCTTCAACTGCTCATCTAACTTCATCACGGTCAGAGTTACCCCCATCATATCCAGCGAAGTAAAGTAATTACCGACATAGGACTTATATACCCGAATCCCCGTCTCTCCCAGAATCCGTTCCACCTCGTTATACAATACATATAGTTCCATCACCGGCGTCGCTCCAAGCCCGGACACAAGCACAGCCGTCTCGTCTCCTGACGCAAACGGATAATCCGGCACTATAATATCCAGCATCCGGCCTGCCATCTGCTTCGCCGTCTCAAGCGGACACACCTCGATCCCCGGCTCGCCATGATGCCCGATCCCAACCTCCATCGTACCCGGCCGAATCTCAAAATTAGGTCTCCAACACCTCCGGTTCCTTGACGTCACCGCTCGCCCGGAAATGCCGGATTCCCAGATGATTCAACGCACCCCCGGCAGCAAGCATTGCCACCATCCCCGGCCAGTCCGGGTTCAGATTCGCCGCCAGAAGAAACGGGCCTTTCCCGTTCTGCGCAACGATCGCTGAAAAATTCGGAAACGCGAAAACTCCATAAGACAGAATCGTTCCGTCCACGCCCTGATCCCGCAGATATTCCGCCTGTTCTTTTGCCGACCTGACGCTATTGACCAGCTTCTTAGCTTCTATCACTTCCACCTGTCCTGAAGCCCTTAATGCCGCTGCAATTGCATCCACCTGATCCTGAACTACACCTTTTAGCTGCTCATGCACCTCCAGATCTCCGTCAGATAACCCAACAATACCCAAAACCGGTTTCTTACTCATCCTTTCATTACCTCCATTTCGCTTCCCATAACTGCCTGAAATGATCAATATCTTCTTTTGGCAGCGGCACCTGCTTTCCAAGCATATTTGCAAAAAACATCGTTTTCGTGATTGCCTCTGCAGCCTCCACCTTATTCATGGCATCCGTGACCGTCTCGCCCACTGCCAGTACACCATGATTCCCCAGCAGAACAATATCCGCATGAGCAAATATTTCTTCCGCTCCGTGCAGGATCTCTTCCGTCCCCGGCCGTCCGTACGGTATGATCTCGAAGGTATCAAAATTCCCCATCATCTCCGGATAAGCATCCGTCGTGACCGGAATATTGCATATCGCATGCGCCGTCATGAATGTCGGATGACAGTGCACAACTCCGCCGATGTTATCCCGAAGCGTATACGTCATCCTATGCATCGGCAGTTCCGATGTGGGCTTACAATTCCCTCCGATCTGATTCCCCTTGGCATCAATAACGGCAATCATCTCTTCTGTCAACAGCGCTTTATTCCTGGTTGTCGGTGTAATGTAGATCTTGTCTCCCTCCCTGGCTGAGATATTTCCTTCGAATGTATTGACCAGATTCTTCTCGTCCAGGCGTCTCGCCACACTCATCACTTCTTTGATCAATTCTCTGTTCATTTTGCCACCTCTTTCTGCGATTATATGTTCGAACTAACAGCATGAACTGATTATAATCTTTCAATCAAACACCGTCTATACTTTGAATGTTCGGTTGATTTTTTACAATTTTCATTCTATAATTCTCTATAGCTATATTTATCACACATTTTCCGCAATATCTGCACAGGATTAAGATTGCATGGCAGGAGGATAAAACATATGAACATAGAACAACGGCGCATGCGCATTTACAATCTGATAAAAGTGAAAAGGGAAGTAATTGTTGCCGAACTGGCTGATTATTTCGCGGTATCTACGATGACGATACGGCGTGATCTGGATTCATTGGAGAATTCCGGCCTTATCCACAGAGAATATGGTAAGGCATTGCTTGTAGATGACACGGTAAATGAGACTAACTTCCATTCGCGGTCACAGAACAATCACTCTGCTAAAATGCAGATCGCCGCAATTGCCGCCCGTCACATGAAGAATGTCTCATCCATCTATATCGACGGCAGCTCCACGGCTTACGAATTCATACGGGCCCTGCCGCCGGACCGGCGTCTCACGGTCTTCACGAACAGCGCGATCGCCCTTCAATATCTAAGCGGATTCCCGAGTATTAATGTATTCGTCATGGGCGGGTTACTCGCCCGTGATAATAATACACTGGATTCTGAGATTACGGCTAATATTGCCAAGAATATCTTCGTCGATGCAACGGTTATCTCCTGCAGCGGCTTCTCCGCGCGCGGATTTTTTAACGATGGTATCACCGGTTCTCAGATCAAAAAAATAATGCTGGAAAATTCCCAGCATAATTATCTGTTAGCGGATTACAGCAAATTCAACTCTCAAGGGGTATTCCTGATCAACACTTGGGACGCGGTCGACACTTTGATCTGTGACCGGGCGTTCGATGATGAGACGAAGAAGAAGATCACTGACTGCGGAGTAGATGTGATATTGGGCAGCGATCATGTGTAACCAGACTTATTTATTATCTGGTTCAATATTCTCCCACCCCAAACGCAAAAAATCTTCTCATTCGTATCAATCAAGACTTTCATATTTCTCCTCCATGGCTTCTCGCAGTTCCTTTTTATAATCTCTGTCGTACAAACCCATTCTTCGAAAATGCTGAATATTCTCATATGCTCTCTGAGCTTTTGTAAGATCTGCTTCCTCTTTAGCCGCAGACAGTCCTTCAATTCCCCGTAATATACTAACTACATAATATATTTTATCATCAGACATATTTTTAATCATCTCAATCGCTTGTTCCTGCATAACGGTCATAATATCGTCCTCCTTGTTCAAAAAAAGCTGAAATTCTTTATCTTCAAAGAATCTCAGCTTCTTGCTCAGTGACTCCAAGGGGAATCGAACCCCTGATTCCAGCGTGAGAGGCTAGCGTCTTGACCGCTTGACCATGGAGCCATATTATTGTCCTTCCGTATCTCGGACTCATTTAGTATAGCAAACATCCGACAAATATGCAAGTACTTTTTTGTTTTTTTACAAAATTTTTTCCACCTGTACGGTTGCAATCCGGAAATTCAGTTTTATGCAATTTATTGCAATAAAACTGAATCTCCGGATTAGCAACCTACTCATTAATGAGCAAAAAACGGCTGCGTTAGCAGACGTAAGAGTGCGTCAGCACGGTTTTGCGAATGGATGAGTAGGTTGGAGCATCCTTGGATGATCCAACCGTACAGGTGGATTTTTTTCCATTCCTCATATACAGGGCAAAAGTCTGCACTTCTGCCCTGTACATTCGGACGATTATCTTATCTATCCTCTTCTTTTCTTATAGCAGACCATACCGCCCGCCATACCCGCTCCGGCAAGAAGCAGAATCCACCAGAACATCCATCCGGCATCGTCTCCGGTCTTCACCTTCTTCCCTGGCTTCGTATTCCCGGCTGCCATGCTGCCGTCTCCTGGTCTCTCCTCCCCGGGTGTCCCGTTACTGCCCGCTCCGTCTCCGCCTGACACCCCCGGATCTCCAGGCTTCGTTCCGCCCGGATTCTCATCCGGCACCGGGTCCTTTACGACCTGGACCTCCACCTGGGCTTCCAGTCCGCCTGCCGTTCTGACCACCACCGTACAGGTTCCCTTCTTCACTCCGGTCAGGACGCCGTTCTCATCCACTCTGGCGATACTTTCATCCAGACTCTCATAGGTAAGCGTCTCGAATTCCTTCGCATCCAGCGGATCTGTCTGCACCATGATGCTCTTCTTCTGCCGTATGCCAAGCTTCTTCGTCTTCTCGGCATTCAGGCTCAGCGCTTCCGGCTGCTGCTCTACAGGCAGATAATCTAACATGGCGCATCTCATATTCTGACCGTCGGTTCCATACGCCTCGTAGATTGCCGCCCCTACGGATGCCGTGCGGTATTCTCCTTTGGTGAAATATTCCGGCCCCACAGACACTTCAAATACCGCCTGCTCACTCTCTTGCGGTTCAAGAGCCGGTATCTCACAGGTTCCAAGCGGAGTATCTTGTACCTGATCTTCCTCTCCAAGCTCTATATGGGATAAGACAAGTGTTGTCTCCCCTGACGGCGCATTGCCGCTGTTCCTGATATTCGCGGTTACCTGATACCTGGCCGGCGAAGACGCATCCGCATAATGCAGCGGCTCATAATGGATACTCTCAATATCCAGGCTTGCGCCCGAGTAGATGCTCTGCAAGACCGCCGGATTCCCATCTGCTCTGTATACATTCGATTCTGTCTGCCCCCTTGGTACACTTAAGGACAAGTCCGTCCGCCCGTTAAAATCCTCCGGGACCGTATAACAGAACACAACCTCCGTCTCTTCTCCCGCCGCCAGGGCCGGTACACTCGCTTTGGCCCCTTCCTGCGCGATTGGCGCGCCATTTGCCAGCAAATGCACTTCACTTCCCTCAAGACGATGCACACCTTCATTCCTCACCTTGCCGGTGACGGTGACCGTTTCTCCTGCCCGGGGATACAGATTGGACACGTGAAGCCCGATATTCTCCAACTGATTCTTATCCGCCGCCTGATCTTCTTCCGTCTGATCGCCCGGGGCCGCCGCCAGCTCCGCATAATCAACGGCTGACGGCTTCGCGCCAAGCTTCACGCTTCGCAGGCAGACGGCGCTGCTTCCGTCATCTGCCGCCTCCGAATCCACTACCGTCTCCCGATACAAGGCCTGCAGATTCCCCGCCGCATCCACGGCCGGAGAAATCGCCTGGATATATCGGCTCCCCGTTGTTGTGAATACTGTACTGCCTTTCCCCCAGGTGTAAGCCCCGCCTCCGGCTTGTTCCAGTACCGACATCCGGACCCTCGTTCCCGTCTCCATGCCTTCCGTCCACAGCGCGTAAGTCTTCCCGTCTTCGCCTTTTATTAGTGTGAAATTCTCCATATTGCCGGCATAAGCATTGACCATAGACGCGATCCCTGCCCCGGCAGATTGCCTGCGCCCTGTCGCTTCGTCTTCCGGAATCCCTGCAAGAACCTCCGCTGCATCTGCCGCCGCCATCCGGCCTTCCTGCTTCCACATCAGCATTCCGTCCATAAGCTTCGGATTGCCATGGTAAAGACTGCTATCCTCCGTCACCTCACACTCTGCATCTGCTGCATATCCGTTCTGACTCTGATGCGCAAGGCTCGTCAGATAGATGTGGTTCTCGCTGCCTTCTTCCGCGTCATTTAAGATTCCTGCCTGTTCTCCTTCCGTTACATGGTAAACGCAGACCGGACGTCCATCCACCAGGTCCAGATCCGTCGTCTTCAGAACCTTTCCGGCTCCGCCTTCTGCCAGGATCACACTCTTCGTAAATGCCGTATCCGGATCTGCCAATGAATCGGCCCCCACCGGCAGACTGGTACATGCAAGCACAGAATTGCTCCGCGACAGATCGGCCAGGGTATGTTCTCCCGTCATCCCTTCCAACCCAAGATTCCGGTAGAGCACCACAACTTCCCCGGCACTCTCATCATACACCGCATCCATTACGATCCCGGATACGATATTCTCATCCTTATCTTCCTTCACCAGAGACTTATATACCATACGCCCCGGATCCGTCTCCGCCTTCCCGCTGTCATAGACCGCCGCTTTGATCACCGTCCGCATATCCGCAAGGCTTAAGGAATCCTTCTTATCTCCGTAGAGGACACTGTTCCAGAGGATGACATATTTACCGTCTCCGATACCCGTAACACACGGATGGAAATTCACGCTGTCACCGTTCGCTCCCGCCTTCTCCTTCGGCTCTATACTATGGAAGATCTTGCCGTCTGCATCGCTCTCGTATCTTCCCGCCGCACTGTCATATACCGCATAACTCAGCACCGCTTTCCCGGCTACATCGCCCCCAAGCCCGCTCACCAAGCTTCCGTCCACCGTGGCGAGAACCATATATTTCCCGCCTTCCAGCGGATACAGCTTCGGTCTTGAGAACTCGTACGCATCAGAGATCAATGCCCCGCCGTTCCCTACGCTTCCCGGATCTACACTCTGATGATACTCGGCAGGCATTCTAAACTTCAGCTCACCAAGCTTCGCTCTCTGCATCTGACTATTGGCCGCCTCCAGTATCTTCTGCTCTGCCGTCTCCTGTGCCTGCCGATCTGCCGCCGTCTCTCCATTCGCCACGGCGTTCGGGTCATCTGCATCATCCTCACCCGGCAGATAGGGATTGGTATCAAACATGGTCAGATTCGCCGCCTTATAAGAGAAGGTCCTCCCGATCAGAAGCGCCTCTATCCTGCAGTCCACCGTCAGTGACAGTTTCCCGTTCCCGTAACCGAAATCAATCCAGTCGAAGGTCATCTTCCCCGTGCCTCCGCCAGAAACACTTAAGAGCCCATTGACCCCGGCACCTACCGCAAGCCCGATAGACAGGAATACGTTGAAATCATTGCCCGGCTTATAGCTCGACTTCGTTGGATCGTGCATATTGCGCACATCCACATAACCCGCCTCGTCAGACGGCATCACCTGCAGCATGTCGGAGAACCCGCCGCTTACCGTGAGGCTCACGAACATGGGGAAGCCCTCTATCGTAAAGGGCATGTTAAATGTATAGCTTGTATTGAACCCGACCGACATCCACGCCCCGACACACAGAAGATGGGACTGATAATCGATCTCCGCATTATATAAGGCAAGCTGCACCGATACAGAGAAATTCACCGCCAGGACCGACTTCTTAAGCGCCTGCTTTCCGGCAAGCTTCTGCTCCTGCGTCGCCTTGGGCGACATCATCTGCAGCCCGTTCTTCCACAGATTCGCATAGCCCTGCCAGCCTGTAAGCGCAAACCCGGTGTCCTTCTTAAGGAAATTCTTCGCGGCGCCGAAATTCAGCCCAATCGTCATATAAGTAATATTCCCGCTCTTGCTGGTCGTGAGGATCGGCTTGATCCCCTTCACGCTGAACAGGAAATACATATTGCCAAGTACCGGAATATTGCAATCCACATCCCCCGTATCCGGTATGTAAGAGGCATCGTCGAACTCCGCGATCACAACGGAATATCCGGTATTCACCTCTCCGTAGCTGGTCTGGGCTGCCACATTCCCCTCTTCGTCATAGGTGCGGTTCACCATCTCCACCCAGATCTGATCCCCCTGTTCTGCCAGCATTCCAAGCGCAGCCGACCACAGATATTCCGATCCGTTGTGCTCTCCGGCAACCGCTTCGCCCTTGGGGGTTCCGTCCGCACTCTTAAGCTGGAACAAAACGTCGGTGACCTCCTGGCCCGCCGCCTCGACCGTAGCGCCAAGGATACAGCCGTCCGTCTCATTTTCCAGGTAAATGACGTCGCCGTTCTGCACCGTTCCGTCATAGTCGAAATACCGCACGTTCGTAACCCTCGGCCCCTCATAATAATAGGACAGCTTCATCTCCTGACGAAGACTTCCTCCCTTACTGCCGCCGATCGCCACCTCCTGGATATAATTCCTGTTATTCGCCGTGACCAGAGCCGTGTACGTCTCATCCGGGCGCGCCTTCAGGGTAAATACTTCCGTACTCCCGTCTTCCCGGGTAATCCGCTCTTCCCCCTCCAGCGAGACATTTGCATTCAGAAGCGGCGTGTACATCTCCGACTTCGCGTCCGGCTGATGCAGGACGTCTCCCCCCTGCATATAGACATCCGCCACCACGCTATATTCCTGCCCCGCGTCACATTTCTCGAATTCCAGGCTTACATGGTTGTCCGTAAGAAGCACCGGGAACTGCACCCGGTAGTAGAACCTGCTGCCGTAATAGGTCTTCGTCTGCCCCGACGCCACATCGCGGTAGGACCATTTCGCCCGGTATCCGTCAGCCGGCTTAGCCGCGAATGCCGCAACGGAATTGCAGTCATATTTCCCGTCATATTCCTCCACCGTGCAGGAATCCCCATTCAGATTCTTCGGTTTCCCCGGGAAGTCTCCGTGAGACGCCCCCGACACATTCAGAAGGAGCCTGGCATTCCGGTTTGACACCATAGGCGTCACGGCATAATAACCGGCCGACACCTCGGTGCTCCACTGGGGATCCGTATAATACAGCGGATTCGTCTGGGCAGCCTCCTTACTTGCACCAGAGCAGACCTGGTATGCACTGAAATGATAATCTCCCATATACGCCTTGTTCTCTGTCACACGGAACGCCATCGTGTCGCCATGGGCATAGTAAGGGGAATTCCAGGTAACCGTGGCGATCTCGATCCCATTGTCCTTATACACCGCGCGGCAGTTTCCCATATCGATCTCCGCATTGACCGTATCCATCCCCATCGCCGCAAAGTCCTGCCTGAGCACCTCCACCTGCGACGTCTCCCGTTCGAACACGGGGCGGATCGTGAATGTGTCGTCCGAGATCCTAGTGGAATACTTCTGAATCAGCTCTGAACTCAGGGTAAATACCGGACTCTCCGTCTTCTCAGAATAAAATACCTTGTTATTGCCGTCCAGCAGCTCATAGCCCGTATAATGCGCCGACTCGTCCATCAAGCTATAACTGATCGTATAGGTCTCATCCCGATAAGCCGTATCTATCGTGCTTCCGGACACCGACGAATCCGATGTCAGCGTAAGCTTCAGATCCCCGGCCGGGGCATTCTCCACTCCGTTCTGGATCACGGCGGCCGGACTCAGGATCTTCAATTTATAGCCCTGCTTCACCAGCGCCAGATGTCCCTTATTCCCGTCAAATTCCTGGTTATACAGATTATAACCGATATGGCCGAGCCCGCCGTGCTGCTCTGCCGTGATATATATATGATACTCCCCCGTCCTCGAAACCGACGCATTGTGAATCCCCTGCCCGGTCAGGCTGACCGTGTCCATACGCGCCCCGTAACGGTTGGATTCAATCTGGCCAAGCGCCGTCTTGTTCTCGCAATAATCGGTGTTCGACGCGTAGACATCCAGATGGTCGCCCATGATCGTCCCCACCTGATAGCTCGCTGACAGGCGGATCGCCTTGATCCCCGTAAGATCATAGCTCTGTCTGGTCATGATCGACGCGCTCCGGTTACTCCCGTCGCCGATCCCCGTATCGAAGCTAAGCTCATAACGCTCCCCGTTATCCTTAGAGTCAAATGTGAAGCCGCCTACGGTGGATGCGCCCTTCTCGAACTCCGACATCGGTATATCCACCAGTTCTCTGGAACTCTTAAATGCCGCCCCCTTTGATGCCGCCTGATAGGTAATCTCCGCTTCCGACTGCGCCGCCCTCAGGGTAAATGTCTTTTCTCCCTGCGCATCGGAGGCGATCAGCGGGATATGGACCCGCTGTCTGGACACTCCCGGGGAGAAGGTAAGCTGCGTGCTCTTCAGGATATAGTCTTCCCCGTTCACAGCCGTCTGATCCTCCGCCTCCAGCATATACGCACTGTATCCCGCCGTGTTCCCCGTCCTCTTCACGAGCACCGTCACATAGCCGTCCACAACCTCGGCTGAGTCTTCCACAATAGAGATCTCCGGCTCTTCCACCTCTCTCGTCTCCATAAGCGTAACCGCCGTACTGGTATTCTCACCCTTCTTAAGGTCCCCCTCACACTCCAGCACCATAAGCTGAAGCTCCTTATTTCCCACTGCCTGCTCCGGCACCTTCGCGCGGATCCGGATCTCCTTCTCCTGCTCTCCTTCGTCGAATTCCATCTCGAAGACCGCAGAGGCGATCTTTCGGATCTCTTCTTCATTCATCCCGTCCCCGGATAAGTCTGATGCACCATTTTGTCCCGGTTCGTCAGGCGCCTGTGCATTCCCGGCTCCGGTATCCTGATTCCCGGCAGTCTCTCCCTGTCTTCCTGCCGACTCGTCCTGCATAACGTTCGTCCCCGGATAGACATCATAGATGACGCCTCTTCCGTCAAGGATCCGGTTCGCCTTCCCCGGCACCGCCGTTTTATCTGTCAGGATCTCATAGTCCTCCCCATATCCGGCAGACAGATCCAGAACTGCCAGCGTTACCTTCTGCCTGGCCGCCGCATTTCCCTGGCGGAATATATGATAGACCAGTTCCTCGCCCATGTTGACGGACACGCCGCTCAGCGGGAATGTCACTGCCCCCGACGTGTATGCGGCCGCACTCTCACTGTCCAATAATGCCTTCTCCTGTTCTTCCAGATTATACGGCAGAACTTCTCTGTAAACCTCCTCGGCCTTCGCCGGAACCGCCGGAACGGCACACGCAAGCATCACCGCCGCAAGTCCCCCGGCAACAACGCGGGTCATCCGCCTTCTCATCATACTTTCCCACCTTCTTCTACCTATATTCTTATCGTCTCCGGCACCGCATACGATACCTCCTGCCGATCTCGGTCATAAGGACGGCTGCTGCCATCACAAACAGGATCCCCGGAAGAACCGGAACGGCATCCCCTGTATCGGCAGCTTTGCTCTTGCCGCCCTTATCCGCGCCGCCCGATACCACATCATCAAAGGACGGTCCGCCGCCCGAACCACCGGAACCGTTCGATCCCGGATCATTGCCCGAACCATTGGGATCGTCTGCTCCCGGATCACTGCCCGGACCATTGGGATCGTCTGTTCCCGGATCATCCCCGGATGGACGTCCCGGCTTATGAGGCTTCCTCATATCCACATTCTCCGCTATTCCGTCCTGAATCCGGTAATTCTGCCCCGCATCTCCGACAAACACCGCCTTAAAATCATAGATCCGGCTCTCCGGCACATGGATCTCCTCCCAGAATGTCCACTCTCCGTCAATTTCCACAATCTGGATATCCTCTGCCGCTACCGTATATTCCTCCGTACCGTGAACCCGCATATAGATCGTCACCGTACCGTTCGGATCATCAAAAACTCCCGGAAGCCGCCCGCGAAGCGTCACCTTCTGCGCATTCACATCCTTCTTATACACGGACAATTCTATCCTGGCTTCTGTCTGCGTGATCACAAGGACGCTCCTTCCCGCCGCCCCGAGATAATGCTCCGTCTCCGGCAGATAGGCAAATACCTGATACGTTCCTGTATCTACAGGTTCCTCGTGAAGCACACGCCGGTTCTCCTGATCCACATACACATATGATACCGGCAGTTCTTCCTCAATGCGCTGATCCTGCGACATCGGCACCGCCTGTATTCCCTGGGGGCTGCCGTCGTAAACCACGGTCCTGTCCTCCATAGCCAACGTGACAGGCGCCTTCAATATCCGGATACATACCACGGACACCGCTCCGTTATACTGCTCATCGCCTGCCTTTACCGCCATGACAAATGCCGTACCCACATCCAGGATCTCTACCGTGCCCTCCGGTGTCACGGACACTGCGCCCGGCGTGCTGATATTCTCCATAAGGCGGTAAGTAACCGCTCCGCTTCCCGGCGCTTCTGACTCGTCAGCCCGGACATCGAAGGCTTCGCATCCATACATCATTCGCAGTAAATGCTGCTCGAACTCTATATGCTGGGGCAGCTTATCCATATCAATCTCTGTAAGTTCTCCCGGCTGTATCTTATAATTCTGCTTAACACCCTCTGTATATACCGCCTTGAAATCATAGATTCCGTCAAGTCCCACGCTGACCTTCGCCGTGAAGCCATAAGCACCGTTCTCTTCCGTAACGGCAAGATCTCCGGTAACCTCCCGGTATTCTCCGGCATTCTGTCCGTCTTCTGCATGCTCCCGCATTAGGATCCTGACGGTCCCTGTCGGTGCATCGAAGACTCCCGGCAGCTTCCCGCGGATCGTCACGATATTATCCGCCTGATTCTTATCGATCACGGTCACCCGCAGGCTGATCGCGGCAGGCGCCTTCTCCACCGTCACGGTATATAATTCGGACTTCTCGATATAATTCCCGGTATCCGGGATTACCGTTACCCTGCAGTAATAGACCCCTGCGTCCGTCACCCCGGTATGGGCCGCTCCCATATCGCCGCTGCCGCCATTTCCCGGCGCCGGCTGGGTGCACGCCTTATCCGTAAAATACTCGTAACGGATCTCGCCCGCAGGCGCCGGCATATTCTGCACTCCCTTAAGCCAGACCTCGTCCAGTACCGCCGGCTGTCCGTCGTAGACCTTCGTCTTATCCCTGCCTATGATCTGCGGCTCGGAGGGGAGTACCGTCAGCGGCACCGCGGCAACAGCCGTCTGGTAATTCACTGCCGTATCCGCATCCGGCGTAAAGCGGACATTTACCTCATAAGTACCGGCATCCATCCTGGTTTGGCAGATCTCACCTTCCGGCAGGAATGCCCCGCTTAATTCTTCCGCCTCTACGCCTGTCGCCAGACCTTCCGCCTCCGACAGGTATCCCATCTCTCCGTAAGTAATATCACTGAGCCTGACATCCGACAGTACCGGAACCGCCTTCTCTACGGTCAACTTCTGAACCGGGCTCTTCGCCGCCTGATAATTATCCCGTTCGGCAAGCCATGCCTGGACATAATAAGTTCCTGCATTCACCGGCGGTTCGATCTCTTCTGCCGCCTCCGGATCGCTGAAGAAATGATATCGGATAAACGGAATGGACTCTGCCATAATATCCTTGCCGGTTTCCGTCTGTACCGTAAGCCCCTGGATCGTCGGAGTCTTCCCGCTGTAGACCGCAGTCTGTTCGGGGATTGCGACATTCACCTGCGCCTTCCGGATCACAAGAAGCGCCCTCTCGCTTACCGCCGCCTTATAATCACCCGCGCTCCCTTTCACCGCCCAGCAGTAATAGATCCCGGCGTCCGTGGGATTCTGAATGAATTCCTGTCCGCCGCCGCCCTGCCGATGCCAAATCACAGATGGGCGATACATAACGGCCGTTTCCGCTGTCACGCTCTCATTCTCCACCCCTGTGATAACCGGCGGATCTAAGAGAATCGGCTCTCCGGTGTACACTGCCTGTTTCCCCTGCATCTTCACGGTGCATCCCGCCTGCTTTATGGTCAGCTTCACCGGCGAATCCTGACTCTCCGTGGATATCGCTGACGTATAGTTGCCGTCTGCTGCCACAGACGCCGTCACCTCATAGACGCCTGCATGAACCGGGGCGTCGGGGCTGTTGATCTGCTCGGCTGCCGAAGTATACTGGTAGCTTACCGCACCGGTTACGTCCGTTCCGTTCGCGATCCCGCTGTCCAGAACCGCAGGCTCTAAGGTCTGCGGATGCCCGTTGTAGGTTACGGTCTTATTGGATATGGCGATCGCAGGCTTCGCCTGATTGATCACCAACGAGAAAGAAGTCCTGCACTCCTGCAGATTCCTCGTTTCCGGAACAGTAATCTGCATGGTATATGTGCCTGCATGAACCGGAGGAAGCTCAGAATCATAACTCCCTTCAATATAAGAATTTCCGGTATATCGAATATCTGAAATATCTGTAACATCCCCTGCCTTCTCTTCTCCCACCGGTTCCCTCTTGATACGACGGGTTTGAGGAAGTCCATTATACGTCAGCTCAGTCTCATCAATTAGAGAAATATTTTGTTCAACCTTTGACACGGTACAGTGGTATGTAACATAATAATGCGTTGTATCCGCTGCATTTCTAGTCATTACAGTTACATAAGCCGTCGCAGATACGGAACCTGCATTTAAAGGTGTAAATGTCATAGTTCTGTTATTATTCCCTGTTTCCATCTTTGCGACATCATTCACACTCTGATCCGGCATCACCCACTGTACGGCAGAAACATTTGCACCGGGTAGAATGCTGTCTTGAAGCGCCGCTTCTACATTCTCTGTACAGCCTCCGCCGCCATATGCCAAATATACTTCCTTCTCTATCTCTACGGATGAGGTATCAACTTCTAATTGATCCTCACTAATAGAATAATTATCGATATGATTACCCGCGTTATCTGTTACAGGCATATAAGATGCTGTAATCTTAACCTTCTCATCCGCAAAGGATACACCTCCGTCTCCATATTGGATAGATGCATAGTATCCGTTGCCTTCTTTCCGGATCCCTCCTATATCAATCTGCTTCGTCTCACCGCCATCCGTCCAGGAGAGCTGTACCGTTCCCTTTGGTCCTTCCGCCACCGCATTCGTCACATAGACCCGATACTCCTTCGCTCCCTCCGCCCCGGTAAGTGCGCTTACCGGCACCTGCAGAAGCCCTGCCTGTCTTGGCTCAATCGTAATCTTAGAAGCGTTGTCTGCCGTAGTTTTCACATAATTGTAATTCCCCTGCGCTGCCGCCGATGCCAGCACATAATACACGCCCCGATCCACCGGCGGACCGGCAAGCTTACTCTCTTTCTCACATCCTTCACTCGTAAAATATTCATAGGTGATCTTCTGACCGGTATTCTCTCCGTCGATCCCTGCCGCGAACGCTCCTTCCATCACAACCGGCTCGCCGCTGTAGGTGACTGTCTTGTCAGCACCCTTCTGGATCGTCGGCGTTGCCGGAACAACCGAAACCATTCCCTTTCCTTCCGCTTCGGCATAGTTGACCGCATACCGGTCGGCAGGCGTAAACTTCACATCCGCCTTATTGGTTCCCGCATTTGGCTTCTGATTTCCGTCCTTCCATGTAAATGTTCCGCTGATCTTGGACTTGCTCACTCCTTCCGCAGTACCGGTCACCGTCGATTTCGACAACGGATCCCCGTATGTAATCTGTGTTCCCCGCACATTGGAAAGCACCGGCACCGCCTTCTCGATCGTTAAGATTGCCGGTCTGCTCTCCGCCGAGAGGTAATGCGCATCCTGCCTCATCGTCGCCACCACATAATAAATCCCCGCGTCTATGGGCGGACCGTCTATCTCTTCCTGAAGCCCCCACTGCGTCACATCCCCCAATGCCTTATAATAAGTATAAGTAATCGTTCCCGTGGGCGCCGGGTGTCCCTCCGGGTACTTGATTTCCGGCGGGTCGATGGTCACATTCCGGTTATTATAGGTCACCGTCTTATCCTGGAGGACCACCTCTGCCTTCAGAATCACATGAAGCTGCATCCAGAAATACGCCGTGCCAAGCTTCTGTGAGATGTCATATTTATCCGGAGAATACAGCGCTTCCACCGGATAGGTACCCGCGACCTGGTTCTGGCTCTCGCACATCCGATATTCATAATGCGAGAACTGGTACGGCCCTTTGTATTTGGAATTCGGCGTATAATCGAAGGTGATCACATCCCCGATATGCGTGGCCGTATTCTTCTTGAAACTTCCGATCACTTCCTTCTTGCCATTCTCCTCAACCTGAAGCTGGAAGGAATCCGACCCATCCCCGCCCGTAACCGGAGTCACCGACACAGCGCTGTCTTCCGGGACAACCTGTGAGATATCCACGGTGACCTTCCTCTGCTCGAAGATCGGTTCCACATAGATATCTCCAAGACTTTTTATCGCCTTACCTCTCTCAAGATCCTGTATCAGCGCAGCGTCTAGCGTGAAGCTGGATTCCGTCTCGCCGCCCTCGATCCATTTCGTATAGAGAAGGTTCTTCCGATCCCTGTCACTGTAGAAACGATACCCCTTAAGCTTGCAGTTATTGGCATCCGCCAGCGTATACTGTACCGTCACACGCTCATCCCGGTAAATGTCTCCCTGACTCCCGGGATCATAAGATTTCCCGTCTTCCAGGCGCATCTTCAGATTAGAGAAGGCGACATACTCCTTCTCGGAACCATTCTCCAACACCTGCTTAGGGTACTCCGGCTGAAGAAGCGCGATACGATGCTTCTTCAAGATCAATGTAAGACCTCCCTGGAACTCTCCGGATCTGCTCTCATTGTCAAAATAAAGCCTTGCGTCATGCATCTGCCACTCATGTGCCAGTCCGAAGAATACATAAGAACTCCCATACTTCGCTTTGATATTCGTACTCCGATCCCGAAAATCCTTAGAATACACATTCTGAGTAACCCGAACCACCAGATTATTGAAATACCACACCGTACCGTTTCCGTCCAGGGTGCCGTTGTTAATATCACCGATATCCATCCTGTGATAGTATTTGTACGGACTCGTATTTATGTACAAAAGGAACTTATCATTACTGGTCTGCTGCGTGTACATGTAAGTCTCCACCTTGTCCACATCCGTCATCTCGTAAGATTGTCCGCTCCTGTAGGTAACTCCGATATTATTTCGGTCCGTGAATGAATTCTTGAACCACATCTTGTACTTCGTCTTCTCACTATTGTCCGGCTCCATCCCGGAGTTATTATTCGTCTTCTCCACACATACAAACGTATCAAGGTCAATGTTCACCCTTCCGCGTACCTTCGCAAGATCAGCCGCCTCTGTGCTGGTGATACTAAGCATCATGCCGGCCATTGCCGCGCAGATCAGCAATACACTATACAATCTCTTCATAACACATTTTCCTTCCTATACGATTACATTCCGTCACACGTTTCATTGTAGAATATTTACAAAAGAAAGGAATATTTTTGTTGTGAATCATGCATTTTTGTTGTAAAATTAAGCGACGGAAGAAGTGATAATCGAATAAAGGCTTTACACCGCAATCACCGATTGATATAATGAAGGTACCAAAGTAAACGGCACTTATAAAAAGGCGGTGAGGATATGACAGGTAAAGAAGTAGTTAATCTTATTCAAAAATTAGAAGCTGAAGGTTTGACAGCCGAAAAGATCATAGAAATTATCAAATATGTTGAAACGGCTGAACCCAAAATAGAAACTAAATAACCAAAAACTGCCGGGAAATCCTAATTCGTACATTATGTACAAATACAGGATTTCCCGGCAGTCTATCTTATCATCTTATATCTGATTCAATCAACTTGTTAAACCAATTTCATTGGATTAATCTTAACGCCAGGTCCCATGGTAGAAGTAAGTGTCACGCTCCTTAAGAACTGACCCTTCACTGCTGCCGGCCTTGCTTTGATGATTGCGTCAATAAGCGTCTGGAAGTTGTCCGTAATCTGCTCCTCAGTAAAGGATGCTTTACCAAGCGGCACATGGATAATGTTCGTCTTGTCAAGTCTGTACTCGATCTTACCGGCTTTGATGTCATGGATCGCCTTCGTTACATCCATCGTTACCGTACCAGCCTTCGGGTTCGGCATGAGACCCTTAGGACCAAGAACACGTCCAAGACGTCCAACGATACCCATCATATCCGGTGTCGCAACTACTACGTCGAACTCAAACCAGTTCTCGTTCTGGATCTTCGGAATCAGCTCGTCGCCTCCTACATAATCTGCTCCTGCTGCCTTCGCCTCCTCAGCCTTGGCATCCTTCGCAAATACAAGGATACGAACCTTCTTACCTGTTCCGTGCGGCAGTACAACCGCGCCACGGATCTGCTGGTCAGCGTGACGTCCGTCACATCCGGTTCTGATATGAGCCTCGATCGTCTCATCGAATTTCGCTACTGCAGTCTTTTTAACCAGTGACACCGCATCCGCAACGTCATAGAGGTTGCCTCTGTCGATTGCTTTTGCAGCTTCAATATATTTCTTTCCTCTTTTCATCTAAATAACCTCCTTGTGGTAATGTCGGGATAACCCTCCCACTTATTTGTTTACATTAAAATCGCTAGAAAATACCTCGCTTAGCCTTCAAAGAATCATCTGCTCCGCTAAGCTCGTGGAATACCTCGCTAAGCGGCCAGATGGGGTTCGCACTAAGCTCGAAAACACCTCGCTAAGTGCTCTACTCCTCTACTCCGCCACCTTAACTCCCATGCTGCGGCAGGTGCCGGCTACCATACTCATCGCCGCTTCCACTGTCGCCGCGTTAAGATCCGGCATCTTAGTCTCTGCAATCTCTCTTAACTGCGCCTGCGTGATCGTTGCAACCTTCGTCTTGTTCGGAACTCCTGAACCCGACTTGATGTTGCAAGCCTTCTTGATCAATACAGCTGCCGGCGGTGTCTTCGTGATGAAGCTGAAGCTCCTGTCACTGTAAACTGTGATAACTACAGGGATGATCAGATCTCCTTGATCTGCTGTCCTTGCGTTAAACTGCTTCGTAAATTCAACAATATTCACACCGTGCTGACCAAGTGCAGGTCCAACCGGTGGTGCCGGTGTTGCCTTTCCGGCAGGAATCTGTAACTTAATGTAACCTTCTACTTTTTTTGCCATCTCAATTACCTCCTTGTGGTGATGTCGGGAAATACGGTCCCTCCCACTGATTTTGATTTACAACTTTTTAACTTCTGCAAAACTGATCTCAACCGGTGTCTCACGGCCGAACAGTTCAACATTGATCGTAAGACTCTGCTTCTGCATATTCATAGACTGGATAGCTCCGACGGTGTCTGCCCATGCTCCGGCAATCACCTGAACCATGTCGCCTTCTGCAAAATCAACCACCATATTCTCCCGCTTGATCCCAAGCGGCGCCATCTCTGCATCTGTGAGCGGAACCGGCTTCGATCCAGGGCCTACGAATCCTGTCACACCCCTGGTATTACGCACCACATACCATGTGTCATCATTCATGAACATATGGATCAGTACATATCCGGGAAACATCTTCTTCTGCGCTGCCTTCTGAACGCCGTTCTTCAATTCTACAACGTCCTGCATCGGAACGCGGACCTCCAGAATCTGCTCTTCTAAGTGCCTGTTCTCAATCGTCTTATCAATGTTGGCTTTTACTTTGTTCTCATACCCGGAATAGGTATGCACTACGTACCATTTTGCCTCTGACATAAACTCACCTTTCTTGCCTGCAGATCATCAGTCTATCTTACCAATAAATCCACTCCGTACTGGGCGATAAAATCAACGATTGCAATGATCAATCCCAGGATTACGGATACAGAAACAACTGCTGCCGTCTGTTTTGCTACTGTCATCTTGTCTGGCCAAATGATTTTCTTAAATTCCCTGCTAAGACCCTTGAACCAGCTTCTCTTCTGCGTCTTCTCGCTCATGACAACCACTCCTTTTACGGCGAACTACTTCGTTTCCTTGTGCAGTGTGTGTGATTTGCAGAACTTGCAGTACTTCTTAGTCTCCATGCGCTCAGGATGTGTTTTCTTATCCTTCGTCATGTTGTAGTTACGCTGCTTGCATTCTGTACATTCCAATGTGATTCTTGTACGCACAACTTCCACCTCGCTTTACGTTTTCTCATTGACGTGTTACATGGTAGCTTGCGAGGCTACCCAAAATTAGGCATAAAAAAAAGACCTTCTTCCATTCGCTAAGATAGTTTACCATGACTGCGGTAAAAATGCAAGCCCTTTTTCACAAAACCTTTACATTTAAAACACTTATTGATATAATTAAGAAAGTTTTACACAAGAAGCTTTTCTTTCATATTATAATGTATATAGAAAGTTGAGGAAGATAAATATGATTTACCAGAATGTATTAGAAGCGATGGGGCAGACCCCTATCATCCAGTTAAACCGCATGGTTCCTGAAGGCTCCGCCCGGGTGCTTGTGAAGTTCGAGGGCCTGAATGTAGGCGGCTCCATCAAGACAAGGACCGCGTACAATATGATCTGCAAAGCAGAAGAGGATGGCATCTTAAAGAATGATTCCGTTATCGTAGAACCTACCAGCGGCAATCAGGGCATCGGTCTTGCACTGGTGGGTGCTGTCAAGGGCTATGAGACGGTCATCATCATGCCTGACTCCGTAAGCCAGGAAAGACGGCTCCTGGTAGAACATTACGGCGCGAAGGTCATTCTCATCCATGACGCGGGGAATATCGGCGACTGCATTGAAGAATGCGTCCAGACTGCGAACCGGATGGCCGCCGAGAATCCTAAGGTATTCGTGCCGCAGCAGTTTGAGAATGAGGCGAATCCCATGGTCCACCGCTATCACACCGGACTTGAGATCTTAGAGCAGGTAGCCGGTCCGATCCACGGTTTCTGTTCGGGTATCGGCACCGGAGGAACCATCACCGGCATCGGCGAGACCCTGAAAGCGCTGAACCCGGATATTACCATCTGGGCAGTGGAACCGGAGAATGCGGCGATCCTTGCAGGCGGAACGGTCGGAACACACATCCAGATGGGTATTGGCGACGGCGTGGTCCCCAAGGTACTGAACCGCCAGATCTATGAGGATATCGCTATTATTACCGACGAAGAAGCACTCCAGACCTCCAAAGACCTTGCAAGGCTGGAAGGGCTGATGTGCGGGATCTCCAGCGGAACGAACGTGGCCGCCGCCATCAAACTTGCCCGGAAGCTTGGCAGCGGAAAGACCGTGGTAACACTTCTTCCGGATACAGCGGAGAGATACTTCTCTACACCTTTATTTGAATAAAACCTTCATATTATAATAGGAAAAAACACCGCCGTTGCTCTGGCTTCCAGAGATCAACGGCGGTATTCAAGTCACACAATATCTTACTTTGCATTCAACAGCTTCTCAATGCTCACCAACTTCACGCTGAGAACAAATATCTTCGAAGCCAGTTCCAGTTCCTCTACAGTCGGGAACGAAGGTGCGATGCGGATGTTGCTGTCTTTCGGGTCCTTCCCATATGGGTAAGTCGCGCCTGCGTCCGTCATGATAAGACCTGCTTCTTTCGCCTTGGCAACGATGGCTTTCGCACATCCATCCATGGAATCAAATGAGATGAAGTACCCGCCCAAAGGCTTCGTCCAGGTACCGATACCCAGGCCTCCCAGCTCCTTCTCCAGAACTTCATTCACCTTCTCAAACTTCGGTCTGAGGATCGCGGCATGCTTTCTCATATGCTCATAGACTCCAAGCATATCCTTAAAATAACGTACATGACGCAATTGGTTCAGTTTGTCATGGCCGATCGTCTGGAACTTCATATATTTTCTCGCATCCTCAAGGTTCCCGCGGGATGCTGCCAGCGCTGCGATTCCGGAACCAGGGAAGGACACCTTCGATGTGGAAATGAACTTCAGCACAATATCCGGATTACCTACCTTAATACACTCATTCAGCAGTTCCAGCACAACCACACGCTCATCATCGTACAGATGATGGATCGAATAAGCATTGTCCCAGAAGATGCGGAAATCCTTCGCCGCGGGCTTCAGCCGCGCAAACCTTCTGACGGTCTCGTCCGTATAAGAAATACCCGTCGGGTTCGAATACTTCGGCACACACCAGATGCCCTTGATCGTCTCGTCTTTTGACACCAGTTCTTCAACCATATCCATATCCGGTCCGGTCTCAAGGAGCGGTACATTGATCATCTCGATCCCAAAGAACTCCGTGATCGCAAAATGACGGTCATATCCGGGAACCGGACATAAGAACTTCACGCGGTCCAGCTTCCCCCATGGGGTACTTCCCATGAACCCATGAGTCATGGCACGGGATACGGTATCAAACATTACATTCAGGCTGGAATTCCCATAGATAATTACACTGCGCTCCGGCACCTCCGACAGATCCGCCAATAACTTCCTGGCATCACTGATCCCGTCAAGAACACCATAATTCCTGCAGTCCACGCCATCAGAACTTAACATATCCGACTCGCTTGTCAGGACATCCATCATGCCGATTCCGATATCCAACTGAGCCTTGGACGGCTTGCCCCGGGACATATCCAGATGCAGTCCCTTCTTCTTGATCTCTTCAAATTGCTTCTCAAGGTCACCCTTCAAATTCAATAACTTCTCTTTGCTCAACTTGCTGTACGGCGCCATAATTGGAACTCCCTCCTGTTTTCTGTGTGAATCGGCAGCCTTGCCGCCCTTTTCTACCGTATGTTATTTTACGGATTTTCACATGAAATGTCAAGTCTTTTTTGCATATTTTAATCCTATCACCTTCATTTATACAGGATCGCAAGCCACACAGTCAGTGTTGCACGCAAAGAAATGCAATTTTCATCTTATTAACTTGCAAATATTCTACTTCTCCAATTCAAATCGAAGCATGACGGGATTATGGTCACTGTACCCAAAATCCGTATCAATATTCTCTGCTTCTGCTTTCACATTCTCGGACACCAGGAAGCCATCCACTACCGTTGTGAAATTCACACCCTTCGTATAAGGAATATCCGCTCCCCGGCAGGTCGGCACTTCAAGCTCATTCTCCGCCCGAACGATCGAGATCCCTTTCGCCATCTCTTCCTGGGTCAAAATGGACACCCACGCCGGAAATCTCTGCTTAGACGGAAATCCTTCTGCTACAGCCTCACCCAACGCATGATTGAAATCTCCGCCCACGATCACATAATTCCCGGCCTGATATTCTTCCTCCATCACAGAATTCAACAGTTCAAGCTGTTGCAGGCGGATCTTGCCGCCCTCGTCATACGCCGACATATGACTGTTGATCAGTACCAGCTCGCGTCCGTTCTCCACCGGAAGGCGCATAACAGCAAAACACCGGTCCAGATCCGTGAACTTCGTAACAAAGCTGTTGTCTACCGGATAACTTCTCCGCTCTGCTTCTGCGATCTGATACCGTGTGAAATTCAGAAGTCCCGCTTCCACCGCGCCATGCGGGTCTGAAAATGGATAGAATAAATATGCCGAGTGAAAATTATTTGCGAAGACATTTCCATAATCAGCAAACTTGTCCTTAAGCTCCTCCGCCTGATTCACATGATAACTCCGATCCGCTTCCACATCCACTTCCTGCAGCAGAAGGAAATCCGCCCTCAGCTTCTCAAGCTCTTTTGCCGCACCCGCCGTATTCCGCTCCACCGATTCCCTACTGACGGCCTTGCCGTACTCTCCCGCCGTCTCAGTCCCGTCCGCCATCTCGCCCGTATCCATGAAGAAACTGTAATCCGGGCCATATGCGCCAAAACCAATATTATAAGTCACCGCCGTGTAAGCCTCCCCGGTCCTTAACGTCTGCTTCGGATTATTCCTGACCTCCAGCTTTGCGTGATCTTCAATCCGATAATAATTTGCCTGCATGTAAATGATGTAACCAGCTATACAGAGTAAGGCAAGCAGGATCAATCCTACAAGTATCTTAAGCACAATCTGTATGCGCTTCTTCGTCTCTGCCTGGCTATCTCTCTTCACTTTCTCCTTCATACTTCCTGCCTCCCGATAATTCCAGCCCTCACCGCAATATTGCCGCATTCCTTCTCCATATATCGCTGCATCTCTCCGTCATCATCATAGAATTCCCTGACAAAATTCCTCATGATCTCCCGCACGGCCTCCTTCGCCTCCTCCCCAGAATACATCCCAAGCAGCGCCTGTATCCTGCAGCGGTCACTCTCCGATACATCCGAACCGTCAAGGGGCTTCTTCAATAAAATATGCTGCACAGCATCCGCAAGGACGATCCCGCAGAGATTCTCGAACATTTCTTCATAATCCCCGGAATACGCGCGCAGCACCCGCCGCACATAATCCTCCGGGAATCTGCCCAGGAATCTCTGTTCAATGCAGATGCAGCGGACATATTCATAGACTGCGTCAATGCCGGAATACTCTACCAGATCCTTAAGCACCGGATAATCCAGAGTAAGGATCGTATTCTGCGGATCGTATTTGATATCATACCACTTCAAGAACTCCGGCACCGCCGCCACCGCATCCTTAAGGGCAATATTTCCATAAGAATGGAAATGCCCGATCAGTTCATGATACATCTCCTTCATCGCCCTTACCTTTGCATCCACAAGCCGGCTGCCCAGCAGGTATGCCTCCTTCGCAGACACCCTCTCTGCAGACGCGATCTCCGTTACGCTCCTATCTTCCGCAGAAGCGCCGCATTCCCCAGTCTTCTCCATAACAGCTGTCTCATACTCATGAATGCAGTAGATCACGGCTTCCATCAGTTGATTCGCTTTCTCATATGTGACAGACGTACTCTCGTATCCCGTATAGCGCTCTGCAAGCTCTGCAACGATCGGAATTAATTCTTCCATCTCATATCCCATATTTCACCCTCCCACTACTGCAGATTCTTCAACGCCTCCAGGTAAACTTTCGGATCCCACCTCTGTACTTCATCAAACTGACTGTATTCCCCCCTTCCTTCCGTCTGTCTATATCCCCGGTAACCGCCCCGCACAGCCTGGGAGAAAATGTCAAGACAGGTCTCCTCCAGATATTCCAGATCACCGTAGCAGACCGTCTCAAACTGCTCCTTCATAAAATGGATCAGCTCCATATCCGTCAGCTCATCCATCGTCTCATTCTTATAGAGATAGAAGATCTCCTGAAGCCGTACCATAGTCTCCAGATAATTGTCCTGGCTGATGTAATCAGAATCACAAAACTCGTAGATCAACTGTGGGAGTATCCCCTGCCCAAATTCCACTCTCTTCTGTTCCTTCAAAGCGCTCCTGCGCTCTGCCACAATCATCTGCGCATCCTCCGAACTCAAAGCAAGACCGTATTTCTGCGTGTACTGATTCATTTCCAGAACTTTTCCCACCTGTGCCTGATCCGCCGCCAGCTCTAACCAATTTCCTTTGCTCAAAGTACATTCCTCCTGTTCTACATGTGCCCTCTCGTAATCGTTCTTTAATTATAGCACCGCCCCGCTCTTCGTGCCAGTCTTGGATTTACTCTGTTTTAATGATATAATAGAATCAGTAAAATTTCACTTCTTTTACTTCTATTCGTATAAAATTCGTAGTAGAATCTGGTCAAGAATTTATACAAATGGAGGTCAAAACTAATGACAAAAAGTGCAAGAAAAAAAACCAATTACAAAAACATTTATTACAACGAAGGAACCAAAAAATACGACGTCAAATACAATTATAAGGAATACGATCCCATATTGCAAAAGAATAAATACAAAAGCCAATGGGTCTACAATTGTATGTCCATCGCCGAAGCAAAAGAAGCGCTGGCAAAACTGCAGATCGGCATCACAAAAACCGAAGACAAAGATATCACCCTTGCAAGTGCTTTTGAACTTTGGAAGACCAAAGCTCTCACACAACAGTTCAGCGAGATGACGATCCAAAGTACAGAACAGAACATGAAAGTAATTTACAAATATCTTCCTGCAAACACAAAATTAAAAGACATAACCGAACATGTTTACTATAAAATATTCGCAGAACTAAGACAAAAGTATTCGGAAGAAACCGTTCACACTCTCAACAGCACATTTCGTAAACTGATAAAGCTTTCTTATAAACGAGGCCTGATCGCAGATAATTTTCTCTTAAAAGCAGACAATATAAAAACCGAACAAAAGAAGAATTATTATCTTCTGGGACATAAAGATTTCCAAAAAATCGATAATTATCTGGGCAATAAGCAAAGCAATCATAACGGATACAATGCCTATCCCAGACTGCAGTTTTTCTATAATGTGCTGTACTATACAGGAGTGAGGCTGTCTGAATGTCTGGCCCTGACCTGGAATGACTTCGAAACATTTCACTATCATAAAGACGCGCACGATCCAAGAGGCAATTTCCACTCTCCGGAATCAACGGCATCTGACAGCGGATATTTGTCGGGCATGAGGATCTCCGTCACCAAATCAACCGGGCGTGAGAAAGATGAATCCGGCAAGGCCATTGTAAAAGGTCCGAAGAACAAGAAAAACCGTACTATTCCAATACCTCCCCATCTCGAGGTAATGTATCACAGAGAACATAGCAAGCATATTGCCGGCGGAGGTGAAAACTCAGACAGGATTTTCAATTATGTACACAGCTATTGTCTGACCAGGATCAAAGACACCTGTAAAATACTAGGAATCGAACCCTGTAACTGCCACGCTTTCCGGCATACCTATATAAGCAATCTAATAAAGAGAAATGTTCCGATCACCGTGATCGAGAAGGTGTCCGGCGACACACAGGAAACGATATTCAAACGGTATTCGCACATGTTTGAGCAGGATGAGATCATGGTGATACGGGCATTGGAGAATCTGCAATAATAATTTTCTTAACAGACTCTAAACAAGAGCAGAAGTGCTCTTGTTTTTTTGCGTTAAGTCCCAGGAACTACCGTGCTTTGTCTTGATTCTTCTATCTATTTGTATATTTCCGTATATTTTTATGTTCAATCTCCTTGAAATCCGCAAAAATAAAGAGGTATTTTTATGATCCGATAATTCGATGTGGAAGACACTCCTGAAACCAGGAAGGAAGGCCTCTTTATTACATATAAAGGGAAGGAATATCAGTACAACGAGGATGTGATTAACTTCCTATGCCTGGGGATCGACAACAGCACCCCGGTGGAGCAGGCCAACGAGATAAAGGGACAAGGGTTGGCGGATGCGATCATTCTGGTGAGTATTAATGTGGAGAGTGGGAAGATTAAGATATTGGCGGTGCCGAGAGATACTTACGTGCCAGTAAAAATGTACAATGACCAAGGGCAATTTGTAGGTGAGAAAAATATGCAGCTCACCCTTCAATACTATTATGGCAAGACAGCCAAAGACAGTTGCGAATTGATGGTAAATGCGGTTTCTAATCTGCTTTTTAAGGTTCCGATTCAACGCTATTGTGCAATCAATCTGGAAGCAATCCCGATTCTAAACGACGCGATCGGAGGTGTAGATGTACAGGTGTTGGGAGATGTTGAAGTTAGCGGCAAACTGTATCATGCTGGTGATAATATTCATCTTCAAGGGAAGATGGCTGAGGACTATATCCGTGACCGGAATACAGACGAATTTGCCAGCAGCATGGGGCGGTTGGAACGCCAGAAGCAATATATGACAAATTACTTTGCTACAGCAATGGCGCAGGTGCGAAACGACCTGACACTTCCGGTCTCCATCTATCAATCATTGCAAGGCAATATGTATACGAACATTTCCGTAGAGGACATCACCTATCTGGTGCCAGAGATGTTGGACGTAACACTAACGGCAGAGGATATGTCCATGATTCCGGGTGAAGTAACACAGCCAGACGACCATGAAGCATATATGGTGGATTCAGAACAATTGAAAGAGCTTGTAGTGAATTTCTTTTATACAGAAGTTCTATAAATACTTAAGATTTAAGAATTTAGGAGGTAAACCAATGGGTTATGATAAGCCTGATCATAAGAATTATGTCAGGGGCAGAAAAAAATCATCCGGGGAAATAGGATTGTTTGTGGCGATTATAGCCATTGTAATAATAATAGCGGGTGCAGGGATTGGATATTACATATATTCCTCCAATCAGGAGAAGAAATCTGCTGCAGCAGAAAAAGCAAAAAAGGCAGATCCGGAAGAAACACAGGAACAATATGAGAAATTAAAAGAGCAGGTAGCAGTCGATGCAGAGGACCCGATGTTCAGAAAGATTGATTTTGAGGCGGCTCAAGCAACAAATCCGGATGTGTACGCATGGATTTGGATACCGGGAACCAATATTGATTATCCAATTCTCCAGAGTGAGACCGAAGATGACGCCTATTATTTGAATCATACGATTGAGAAAAAGGAAGGTCTTCCTGGAACTATTTATACAGAAAAGTATAATAGCAAAGAATTTTCCAGTCCGGTTACTGTAGTATATGGGCACAACATGAAAAATGGAAGTATGTTCGCAGACCTTCATAAGTTCGAAGATAAAGCATTCTTTGATGCAAATCCCTATGTGTATATATACACACCAAACAGGACCTTGAAATACCATATATTTTCAGCTACTCCTTTTGATGACCGGTACATACTTGGAAATTACAATTTTACTTCTCAAAATGACTTTGAAAAGTACTTGGATGAATTACGCAGTACGATCAATGGAAATGTCAATATGAATGTAAATGTAATGCAGCAGACAGGAATTTTAACACTTTCAACCTGTATTGCAGATTCGCCAAATGAGAGATTTTTAGTAAATGCTACATGGGAAGAATAGAAATAATTAATGGGGATATTAAGGCTAATAAAGCTTTAATATATAGTCACACAACGTAACAGAAAATATGGAAGGAGAAAATAAGGACATGAAAATGAAAAAGTTAACAGCCCTTGCATTAGCCGGTGTGCTTTGCCTGGGTATGTCTACAACAGCATTTGCAGCAGCCAGCCCGTTGCCAGAAGATGCTGTAACAGCAGTAAACGATGAGGATAAAGAGGTAACAGTGACACAGTCTCCAGTTAATACAGATTATGGCACATTTAAAGACTGGGACAGCAAAAAGCCAGAGAAAGTTGATCAGAGCGTTCGTAATACTCTTGAAGATAGGCTTGGGGCCATCAAGAAAGAATTAAGAGATGAAGACTCTTTGACAGGAGAAGAATTAAAATCACTGAAAGAAGAGCAGGCAACATTAAATGAATTGTTAGATTCAAAGGATAGATTTGTTGTAGTTTCACTTGCAGATATTAATGCTCCTGGTACAGTTGTTGACGAAGAGAACCCTTTAAACATCACATTTAGCTTAAATGGAGATGCCGCTTGGAAAGGTATTAAAGCTGGTGAAACAGTTCGCATCATGCATAAATTGAACAATGGTCAGCTGATTGTAACTGAAGCTACCGTTGAATGGAATGAAAAAGATGGTTTCTTCGTAACTCAGCAGTTCGATAGTTTGTCTCCTGTTGCAATTTTAAGATTTGCTGATGCTGCTACAGATGATGACACTAATAACGGTGGCTCTACACCTACACCAAATCCAAATCCTGGTGATGACACAACTGTAACTCCAGGCACAAATGGAAATATTACAGCAGATCAGCTTGCAGATCTTATTGTAAAGAAACTGCAGCAGAATGCAGATGCATCAAAGGTAGTACGTGTTGTTTCTTCTAGCAAGGCTTCACCAAAGACTGGCGAGTAATCTATAATTTCTATAGCAGGAAACTTAGCCTGCTTAATAAAAATAAGTAATATGATATGACATAACAGGTCTGTTATTGTGTGTGATATTGAAAAGAGCATTCCACCTTTGGTGGATGCTCTTTTACTATATAAGCGTAAAACTTGCTCTATTGGGGGAAATATCTAGTTTTCTCCATCCATTTTCCTTATTTTTCTACATACACCAGAATTGTAATTTTTATATTGAAGTTTTTGAATCCAGATAGTATAGTAAAATAAATTAATATTATAAATAAAGAAACTGTTGGATTATAGATTCATTTAAGCATTAAGAGAGGATGTGACGTTATGGTAGCAACTGAGTTTGTAACGATAAAAGTTCCTGTTGGAATGTCCAAATATCTGACAACCATGAACTCTGAAACGGAACTTATCAGAAACGCTCTTTTATTGTATCCATATATACTAAATCAAACTATATCTCATGGCCAAGCAACAGAAATTTGGGGAATTAGAAAAAAAGAACTAATCGATGTATATGACAAGTTGGGATATTCATATTTTGACCAGATTATGGAAGACCTTAATATAGAATTAGAAACTTTCTGACAAATGAAAAAAGAGGAGGGTACGGCATGATTGTTATATCGGCCATACCCCCTAGCATAGAGAATTAGAATTGAAAGATACTAAAAAACTTAAAATACCATATTTTCTTATATATTAAAAGAGCATCCACTAACAGCGGAATGCTCTTTTCAATATCACACACAATAACAGACCTGTTATGTCATATCATATTACTTATTTTTGTTGAGCAGGGGTAAGTCCCCTTCTGTAAAAACAATAAATTACTCGCCAGTTTTTGGTGAAGCAACTGTGCTTGTACGTACTACTCTGGTATTAGCAGCCTGTGATCTTCTAACAACTGCATTTGCGATGTCGTCAATAGTAACAGTACCATTTCCATTGATAGAAGGATTTGACGGATCTGCTGGAGTTGTTGGATCTTCCGGGTCTACTGGAATTGTTGGATCTTCTGGATCTACTATTACACTACCACCGCCGCGAGTATACTCAGCAACGAAAACAACTGGAGACATTCCATCTGTAGTGTTAAATTTAGCTGTTGCATAAATCTTTTTGCCTACGCCAGGTAGATTAACAGATTTAAGTGTTGTTTCCATGCATACCCACGCACCATCAACATAGTGCATCAGATAGAGAGTATCATTTTCAGATAAATCAGTTCTAAAATCGATTTTTAAATCGGTTACATCAAACGTAACCTCTACATCTTTAACTCCGTCCTCTTTAAGTAAATCCCAATTTACATTTGCCTGAAGATCAACATCTTTTACAATTGCAAGATTAGCATTTGGGTCGATTGTTTTACCAATCTCTTCAGCAGCTGTCTCAACAGCATCTCTAAATGCTACTTCACTCTTTTTCCAAACTTCAATATCATCCTTAGCTTTCTCATCTGCTATTTCATAGCCTTTAATTTCGATCTTTTCAATTTCGTCATAGCTGCCATCCGGATTTTGAACGTTGCTGTAAAGCTTTCCTTCAAAATTTTCGATGGTAACATCTGCAACATCCGGCTCTACACTATTAGCAGCAAAGGCTGTAGTAGACATACCCAAGCAAAGCACACCGGCTAATGCAAGCGCTGTTAACTTTTTCATTTTCATTTTCTTATTTTCTCCTTCCATATTTTCTGTTACGTTGTGTGACTATATATTAAAGCTTTGATGGCCTTAATATCCTTATTAATTATTCTTCCCGTGTAGCATTCACTAACAACCGTTCGTTGGGTGAGTCTGCTATACACGTTGAAAGTGTTAAGATTCCTGTTTCTTGTGAAACGGGAACATCTATATTCACATTTCCATTAATGCTTCCCCGCAACTCATCCAGATATTCTTCAAAATCTCTTGGTGTAGAAAAATTATATGTTCCAAGTAGATAGCGATCATCAAATGTCACTGCTGCAAATATGCGATATTTCAATGCCTTATCTGGCAAATATATATACACATATGGGTTACTGTCAAAAAAAGCTCTGTCTTCGTATTTATGAAGTCCTGCAAACATGCTGCCGTTCTTCATATTATGCCCATATACTACCGTAACGGGATCCACAAATCCTTTTGTATTATACTTTTCTGTATAAATAGTACCCGGTAGTCCTTCCTTTTTTTCAATAGTATGGTTTAAATAATATGCGTCATCTTCTGTTTCACTTTGCAATATCGGATAATCAATATCTGTTCCAGGTATCCAAATCCACGCATACACATCTGGATTTACAGCTTGAGCAGCTGCAAAGTCAATCTTTCGAAACATCGGATCGTGTGCATCAACTGCAACTTGTTCCTTTAATTTTTCGTATTGCTCTTGTGCCTCTTCTGGATCAGCTTTCTTTGCCTTCTCCGCTGCCGCGGCCTCTTTTTTCAAATTAGAAGAATGTATAAAGAATCCAATTCCTGAACCCGCTATCAATACTACTACAACTACAAATATTGCAATTAATCCGGTCTTCCCGGAAGATTTTCTCCTGCCTCTAACGTGTTTTTTGTGGTCAGACTTATCATAATCCATCGGTTTATCCTCCTAAATGTACATAATTCTTTTATAATTACACAACTTCAGTATAGAAAAAATTCACGACCAACTCTTTTAACTGTTCCGAATTCACTATATAAGCTTCATGAGCATCTGGCTGTGTCACTTCTCCCGGGATCATTGACATATCATCTGCAGTAAGAGATACATCCAACATTTCCGGTACCAGATATGTAATATCTTCGACAGATATATCCGTATACATATTCCCCTGTAGTGATTGATAAATTGATACAGGAAGCATTAAGTCATTTTTTATCTGTGCCATTGCCGTAGCAAAATAATTTGTCATATACTGCTTTTGACGTTCCAATCTTCCCATGCTACTGGCAAATACATCGGTATCCCTATGTCGTATATAATCCTCTGCCATCTTACCTTGCAAATGAATCGGATCTCCAGTATGATAAAGAGTTCCTAATATTTCGACATCTTCTAATGCCTGAACATCTACACCACCAATCGAATCATTTAAAATTGGAATTGCCTCTAAATTAATAGCACAGTATCTTTGAATCGGCACTCTAAAAAGTAAATTGGAAACTGCTTTTACCATTAGTTCGCAACTATCTTGGGCTGTTTTTCCGTAATAATATTGAAGTGTAAGCTGTTGATTTTCCTCACCAAGGAATTTTCCTTCATCATTGTAAACCTTGACTGGCACGTATGTATCCCTGGGAATCGCCAATATCTTTATCTTCCCACTCTCCACATTAATACTCACCAGGATAATCGCATCCGCCAACCCTTGTCCCTTTATCTCGTTGGCCTGCTCCACCGGGGTGCTGTTATCAATCCCCAGGCATAGGAAATTGATCACATCCTCATTGTACTGATATTCCTTCCCTTTATATGTAATAAAGAGCCCTTCCTTTCTGGTTTCGGGAGTGTCTTCCACATCGAATTGCTTTATGAGGTGGAAATATGCCGATTTCTACGTATTTCTGAGGACAAGTAATGGGAAAATATACGGATTTATACGAATATAGCAGAAAACTCAGTAATAAAGGAACTAATAAAGACTCGTTTTAATAGATATAATTTACCGTATTTTATATGAAGCATACGTCATTTACATGTGTCTTTATATATGTCTTTAAGTGATTTAGGCTTGCATTACATATCCAAGTTAGTATACAATGATGAGTAAAGAACGTAGCTTAAAGGTAAAGGAGAAAAGGGGAGAGCATATTCATGACAAAACTTCTGCCTATCGGAGTTGAAAATTTTGAGGATTTTTCACGCCAGAATTATTATTACATTGATAAGACAATGTTCATCGCTGAACTATTATATAACCGAGGGAAAGTAAATCTCTTTACCCGTCCGAGACGTTTTGGAAAAACTCTTATGATGAGTATGTTAAGAACATTCTTTGAAATCGGACGTGATCAAAGTATGTTTCACGGACTAAATATATTTCAAGAAAAAAAATTATGTGATAAATATATGGGCCAATTTCCGGTGATATCCATTACGATGAAAAGCATAGACGGAGATGATTATCAAGAAGCAATCGACGCATTACGCGCCATAATCGGAACAGAAGCTATGCGTTTCCAATTTCTTGAAGAAAGTAATATATTGACAGAAAATGAGAAAAAACGTTTTCGTGCATTGATAAATGTCAATGCGAAGGGTAAGTTTACAATGGAGGAGGACATTATATTAACAAGCCTTAAAGTCCTTTCCGACCTTCTGTCAAAATATTATAATCAACAGGTCATTATACTAATCGACGAGTATGATGTCCCTCTGGATAAGGCATTTCAAAATGATTACTATGATAAAATGGTCCGATTGATCCGGAATTTATTTGGCAATGTCTTAAAGACGAATGATAATCTCTATTTTGCAGTTATTACCGGGTGCTTGCGCATTTCCAAAGAGAGTATTTTTACTGGATTGAACAATCTGAATGTAATGACAGTTACAGATGAATATTTCAACGATGGTTTCGGTTTTACTGATAATGAGGTCGAGGAATTACTTGCTTACTATAGTCAGAAAGAAATGCGTGAAGTTATAAAAGATTGGTATGATGGCTATCAATTTGGTGATATTTCGATTTATTGCCCTTGGGATGTTATAAAATATATACAAGCTTTGAAGAAAAATAGGAATGCGATTCCAGAAAATTACTGGGCGAATACCAGTGGGAATGATATGATTCGTCGGTTTATTGCAAAAGCTGATCAGACTACTCGAGATGAGATTGAGCAATTAATTGCTGGTAAGTCTATTCGTAAAGAAGTAAAGCAGGAATTGACATATAAAGAGCTTGATGATAGCATTGAGAATCTCTGGAGTGTATTGCTGATGACCGGATACCTGACGGTTTCGGAACGCATCTCTGCAAAAGATTATCGATTAAAAATACCAAATGCCGAGATCATGGATCTCTTTATTACACAGGTCAAGGATTGGTTTAAAGAAACATCAAGGGCTGATTTATCAAGAATAGAAATGTTCTGCAAGGCTTTCCCCAATGGTAATGCTGCATTGATAAGAGAAATGCTGCATGATTATTTGTGGAATTCTATCAGCGTCCGGGATACAGCTGTAAGAATGAATATGAAAGAAAATTTTTATCATGGTATGGTCTTGGGGCTCTTACAGAGCCAAAGTGATTGGTTGATTCAATCAAATGCAGAGCTAGGTGAAGGCTACAGCGATATTTCAATTTGTATTCCGGGTAAGATTGGCGTTGTGATAGAGCTTAAATATGTAGAAGATGGTAATTTGGAAAAAGGGTGTGATGATGCACTGGCACAGATTGAAACCCGAAAATATGCTGCCGGTCTTCAGCATAAAGGGATGAAAAAAATACTAAAATATGGCATAGCATTTTGCGAAAAAGAATGTATGGTTGTGAAATCTTAGAAGTTGCAAGATACGAAACAGGCAATGCAATAAGATTATAATTAAAAAATCAAAGGGAGTCTACGTCACTTGAAAACTAGAAGAAGACTCCCTAAACAACTAATGAAATAAGCAATCTAATAACTACTGGTTTCTTGGATATGACCGCCGAAAAAAATTTACACATTTTACTTGACAGACCCCTTGGATACCAAGTCCCTTTAAATTTGATCTTGCTATTTCGCCATTATATCAACACTATTTCACTAAACCAACTGTTGATAATGTCAATATCCACCTCAACTATTTCAGAGATTTCTTTAGTCGAATATCCTTTCATTTTCATATTAATAGCAGCTTTTTTTGCTCTGCTCATTTCCCCGATTTCTTTGCCGATTTCTTCCCCGATTTCTTTACCACGTTGTTCAACTTTATCTAATACTTCACACATATTTTTCGGTTCATCTCCTTCCTCTATAACATTTGCCGCTTCTTCAAAGCGGTTATCCTGCGTCAATACAGACATTAATTGCAGAACTTCTTTTACATGTTTCATCTGAGTATCTGTCGGAATATAATCTTTATTTTTCCTTATCTGCACAAAATAATCCGCAACAATGCGAAAATCACTCTTGAACGTCTTTGTCTGTTCTTCTGTCAGAAAAGCAATCTCAAACAGATTAATCTTAAAATCATTCACGAATGGCTTCATATCATCATTCAGATTGTCTGCCACGCATCCATAGATAGTAGTTGGTTTATTCCAGTGCGTAGTACCAAAGTACAAGACTGCAGTAGCCACCGGATAACGAGGATTATTGTTCTTTCTGTATTTTCCATCCTCACCTTTACATAGAATAGTTGGTCGCGGTAGGATGCTCCATCATATCCGAAAACTCTTATCGGCATGTCACTTTCTGGTTCAGTCTCATTCTCAAGGCCAAAGAGCGATATACGGATGTTATGTTTCCGCCAGTACTTTGCAGTATCCCATTCTTGCTCACGAAGTTTCCCATCCGTCTTATAGATTGATCTCATGACAGCCTGCTCCAGTTCTTCTTCTTTTACTACTTCTTTGCCGCCAAAAAATAACACGTTTATAATATCAGCAAACACATCGTTGTAGGATTCCAGAGTTTTTTCTGTCATATCTTTTTCCGCCATACACAAACCTCCTCGATAATTTGACAGAAAGCATAACTTCCTAGCTTAGTTTTATCATATCATGCAGGGGTGATATTTTCAATTGCGACACGTCAATAAGCGTCGCTTTTTAGGTAACAGAACAGCTCTTTTCAATACCTTTTTATCTGCTTTTTTAATAATATTCGTATAAATCCGTATAATTTCCCATTACCTGCCTTCAAAAATGCGTAGAAATCGACATATTTCCACCTCATAAAACAATTCGATGTGGAAGACACTCCTGAAACCAGGAAGGAAGGCCTCTTTATTACATATAAAGGGAAAGAATATCAGTACAACGAGGATGTGATCAATTTCCTATGTCTGGGGATCGATAACAGCACCCCGGTGGAGCAGGCCAACGAGATAAAAGGACAAGGGTTGGCGGATGCGATTATCCTGGTGAGTATTAATGTGGAGAGTGGGAAGATAAAGATATTGGCG
>Ga0137308_100379_pt1 | contig 79018 bp, 67 predicted proteins | sample Inofrocosms_June_FD_97181 | JGI IMG/M metagenome (GOLD analysis project Ga0137308, IMG submission 97181) | Mouse cecal microbial communities from Vienna, Austria - N-Acetylneuraminic and N-Acetylglucosamine D2O microcosms_June | ecosystem: Host-associated > Mammals > Digestive system > Large... | reverse complement strand
TACACCTCTTTCAGTCTACAAAGGGAATGCGCACATATGAAATGCATCCCCAGGTTCCTGAGATTCTCACGGGAGTTGCTGCCGCCGTCAAATACAATGGTCACGTCGCCGGTATCCCCGAAGAGTTCGCCCAGCCCCTCCCGTACATGGCTGGTGAATGCCGCAAATTCTTCGGTGTCATTGCGGTTTCCCGGATATAGCTCCCACAACAGCGGCACGGTGAGCTCGGACGAGGTAAGGACTGCCAGAGAAAACTGTTTCAGGTCGTCCCTCTTCTGCTTATTGTGGTCTTTTTTGCAGAGGAGGCATCGGTTATTTTTAGAATCAATATATGTGAAGTAATTGCTATAATCCAGATGGAAGCGCCGTATGTCGGTTCCCCACAGACTCACAAGTCTTTCCATGAGCTTTCCCCATGCCAGGCTGACCTGCTCCTGCGTAATACCATCCATCGCTTCCCAGAAGGCCTGTGAAGACAAGTCCTCTGCGCGGAACTTCATATGATAGGGGAGGCTCGTTCCGCTTGCCCAGGAACTAAACTCCCTTTTACTCCCCGGCTCAATAGCCCTGTGGATCATGGAAAGAAGCAGGACGGCGCTTCTTTCCATCCCTTTGACATTTTTTTGTGGGAATGCATCATTCAGGATCTGTTCGATTCCGATCTGCCTGGCCGCCCAGAGCATCGCCATACAGGCGCCATGCTCATAGCACCTGAACGTCAGATCTTTTCCGGCATAATGTGCTTCTGTGCCATGGGACGTGGACTCATGTGGAGCCAGGGAACTCTTGTAGCCTTTCAATGCGTATTCCTTAAGGTTGTCGACAGTGCCAATATATTCAAGAATACGTTGCCTGACTTTTGATCCATCCCTCTGGCTTTCAACAATATAATAATAAGGATTACCCTTCTTCCATTTTTCCCCTAATATACGCCATGTAGTGCCCCGCCTTTTTTTATAGAATATAACACATATATCTTTTAAATTCAATAACGTATTAAAACATACGCCATATTTAATAGGGCACTATATTTTCACAAATAAAAAACAGCTCGAAATGTCTGATTTTAAAAGAATTCCCAGCTGTTTTACTGCCTTTTTTCTATGCAAATGTCGAAACTTCCGTTAGGGGAAAAGTGAATGAAAATAAAATATGTGACGCACTTGGTGTCGTAGGACTTCCTTATCAAGATAAAAAAATATTTTCCAAATATTCATTAGGAATGAAACAACGACTAGCAATTGCCAATGCAATAAAAAATGACCCGGAACTACTTATTTTAGACGAGCCGACAAATGGGCTTGATCCGATTGGTATAGCAGAAATGAGGATGCTTATCCGGCGGTTGAGTCATGAGTGTGGGAAAACTATTTTAATATCCAGTCACCAGCTTTCGGAGATGGAGCAGATGGTGGACTAGATTGGAATTATCCATGAGGGCAGAATGTTGGAAGAATGTTCTTATCAACAGCTAGAGAAAAATAGACATTCCTATATCAGATTAGTTGTGAAAGAATCAGAACAGGTATTTGTGTACTTGAGAAAAACTCTTTCAATCAAAAATATTAAGAGACCAGAACCATCTGTCATAGAGATTTATGATTTGAAATACGGTACTTTGTAATTAAACAGCAGGCTTTTTGCTGCTGGCATTGCATAATGCAGTTTGCTCTGAAATTATTAAATTCCGCAGGAATAAAATGGCATGGGTGGGAACTTTGATCATTGCTACAATTCCGCTTTTTATGATATGGAATCGTTTGGTTATTGACCCACAGAGAGAATATATGGAATGGTTGATGAGCGTACTCATGTTAAATACTCTCATATTACCTATCGTAAATGGATTTGTAATCACTTCGAATATGCAAAGGGAATATCAGGACAGAACAATACGTAATGTCCTGACCGCTCCAGTATCGAGAGAAAAATTCCTGACAGCTAAATTAGTTGTGTGGTTTTTGTGGTATTTAATATCATTTTGTTTGTCTGAGGTGATAGTGATAGCAGGCTGTTATATCCTTTTTCCCGTTGAATTTACAACAAGGAATATGAGGTATGCTTTATCTTTATTTACCCAGAATAATTTCTTCTCTTTTATTGTGGGGATTCCTATTCTTTTGATATGCGTGAAACAGCAGGCATTGTTTTATCCGTCCATGCTTGCAACATTGGGAAGCGCAGTATTGCAGGCGGCAGGACTGCAAGTATCAGAAGAACTAATATTGCCAGCTTGTATATGCCCTTGGACGGCAGTATCCATTTCCGGTATGGTGGGTTGGGGAACGCAGTATTGGAGAATATGCACGATTACTATAACAGTTTGTGGGATAATCGGATTTATTGGAGCTTTAGTTTCTTTTAAAAGACAAGATCAATAAAAATGATAATATTGTTAATGTGATGTAAGATATCATATAGTAGTAGAAAAGCATATTTGCTTGCTGGCTATATTCCTTTTCGAGAGCATTATTCAATTTGTGCATGTGAGTGAAATGTCTGTGAATAGCAACCATAAAAACCATCTCTGTCAATGATAGTCCTGACTACCTCAAATTATCGCCGATTCTGCCCCGGCATTCTTCTTTCAACTGTTCTGATATGTCTCAAAAGGCTTCAAAGCCCAGGAAAAGTTTCATTTTCTTATTGACGTGAAAACAAAACTAATATATAATTAAAACGTATTAATCATATATTATTTACTATTACGTTTAATTGTTTAATTTTACTGAAAAGATAAGTTTTATTTTTGTAAATCAAAAATGACTGGCGATCTTTGAAAAAGGAGGAATAAAATGGGCCGCTTAATTGATATCAATGGAGAACGCTTATGGTCCCGTTTAAATCAGGTGGGCGCAGTTGGTACGGATGCGAGAGGCGGCATTAACCGCTTTGCATGGGAGCCATCTTACAAAGAGGCAGTGAAAATGATGACAGGATGGATTGAGAAGGAGGGCTTAAGCTACCGTATAGATACGGTTGGAAATGTTTATGCGCGGTTAGAAGGAGAAGAGCCGGGTGAACAGACGGTACTGAGCGGTTCTCATTTTGATACCGTTCCCCAGGGGGGATATTTCGATGGTCTCGCAGGAGTAATGGGGGCACTGGAATCATTGGTTGCGATCAAAGAATCCGGGATTCCCCACAAGAGGCCGATAGAAATGGTGGCTTTTATCAATGAAGAAGCAAGTCAATTTCTCGGCGGTACGTTTGGCAGTAAGGCCATGTGCGGAATGCTCCCCCATGATTATGCATATCAACTCCGGCACAGACGGACAAATCAGCTCTTAAGCGATGCGATGAAAGAATATGGTTTTGGACTGGACCCGGATAATATTGAGGGGAGCATTATCAACCCGAAAGCATACTATGCATTTATTGAGATGCATATTGAGCAGGGGCGCTATCTGCTGGATAAGGACATTCCATTATCTGTAGTACAGGCCGTTGCAGGAATCAAACAGTTTTACATAACGATCAACGGGGAAGCCGCGCATGCCGGAGGAATGGCCATGAAAGACCGCCACGACGCAATGGCGGCGGCAGCGGCGATCACAACAGAAGTGGAAAGGCTCGCCCATACAATCAGTGCTGATGCGCGCGGAACCGTTGGATACATAGAAACACATCCGGGAGAACATAATATTATAGCTGAAAAATGTATCATGCCGGTTGATTTTCGAGAAGCCGACCTGGAAAAATGGAAAAAAATGTATGATGATCTTATGCTGTTTACAGACCGGGAGTGTGAAAAAAGAGGATTGACCTGGTCTGTGCATTATACATGCAATCTGGAGCCGGCTCCTTGCAGGGAAGAACTCAGACAATTGATGGACAATACAGCGGATAAGTTAAATATAGTACATAATTCCATGATCAGCTTTCCGGCACATGATGCAATGAATATTTCCCGCATTATGCCGATGGGAATGATTTTTTTACGAAGCTCTAACGGCGGAGTCAGCCATTGTCCTGAGGAGTTTACAACAAAGGAGGATATGGTAAAAGGAACCCGGTTGCTAGCAAATACGCTTTTGCAAATGGCTACCGTAGATATTTTATGATTGATGATACATAGGGAGTAAGTAAAATGGAGAATAAACTGGACATTTTATTTTTACATGCGATAGTGATTACGATGCAGGGAAAGGGGGTTGGGATCATAGAAGACGGGGCGGTCGGTGTAAAAGGAACCAGGATTACATTCGTTGGCAGCAGCGAAGAAGCTTCAGATTATGTGGCTGAGCGGCTGATTGATGCCGCAAATCATAAAGTGATCATGCCGGGATTGATTGATGCGCATATCCATTCAGGGGACGGACTGATCCGCGGAACAGCTCAGGATCTAAATCATTGGATGCAGCACGGGATCTGGCCATTTGAGCGGGCGCTGCGCCAGGATGAAGATGCGGTTATCAAAGGCTCACTCATGAATATTATGGAAGCGTTGAAAGCAGGAACTACCACATTCTGTGACTTTGATACACCAATGACAAAAATAGTAGAGAATCATGTCAAGCTGGGAACCAGGGCGCGGGTAACGGAGCTGATCAGCGAACTTCCGAAAGAAAACAAGACGGCCATCGGTGAATTGTATGAATTTGATCCGGCAGAAGGAAATACAAAATTTGAAAGATGTAAGAAACTTTTTGACCGGTGGCATGGACAGGAGAACGGAAGAATCACGTGTATGTTCGGACCGCAGGGAGCGGACATGCTCAGTAAGGAATTGCTTCTGGAAATAAAATCCGCAGCGGATCATCGGAAAACCGGAATCCATATGCATGTGTCCCAGGGCGACCGTGAGATTGACCAAATGATAAAAAGATATGGTATGCGTACAATTCCGTTTTTGGAAGAAGTCGGTTATCTGGATGAACAATTGATGGCAGTACATTTGACAGAGGCAACAGAGGAAGAGACCAGATTTCTGGCCGGCCGCGGCGCAGGAATGGTTCTGTGCAGCGGAAGCATCGCAATCATTGACGGAATTGTTCCGCCGGCCGCCGCTTTCCTGGAAGTCAGCGGTCGGCTGGCACTGGGATCAGATCAGGCTCCGGGCAATAATTGCAACAATATGTTTAACGAAATGAAGTTTACCGCAATACTGAATAAGTGTAAATTCGGAAATCCAAGCGTTTTTCCTGCATGGAAAGTACTAAGAATGGCAACTATTGAAGCTGCCCGTGCAATCGGCCTCGGAGAGGAAACAGGTTCTATTGAGGTCGGAAAGAAAGCAGATATCATTATGGTTGACTTTACACAGCCATGCCTGGCGCCGATCATTCATTATCCGGTACGGAACATAGTTCCGAATCTGGTTTACTCAGCAAAAGGCAGTGAAGTTGAGATGGTTCTGGTGGATGGAAAGGTATTGATTGACGGCTTTAAAGTAGTATCCGTTGATGAAGGGAAGGTAGTCAGAGATGCGCAGGAGGCGGCATTCAGAGTAGCAAAAGCGGCGGAAGGACCATTTTCCAGGATTCCGGATACACCGCTGCGTGAAATGATGGAAAATGGGGAGTTGTAGGAGGTGTTTGGATATCAATGGATTTGATCATTTATAATGCCAATATTGTGACAGAAGAAAAAACAATTTCAGGATTTATTGGGATTGAAAACGGAAAATTTGCGGTTATCGGAGAGGGAAGACCTGAGATGGATGCAAAAGAAATGGAAGATGCCGGCGGTAATTATATTTTACCAGGAGCTATAGATACTCATCCGCATTTTTTTGATCCCGGGGCCGAATGGCGGGAAGACTTCAGACATGGAACAAAGGCGGCGGCAAGCGGCGGATTTACGACGGTTTTGGATATGCCTAATACGACTCCTCCGGTCAAGGACCGGAAAACATTCGAACTGAAAATGCAGAGAGCAAAGGAAAATTCTCTGATTGATTTTGCTTTTTGGGGCTCGGCAATGCCGGACAATATCCATGAGTTTGAAGTATTAAAAGAACTAGGCTGCATAGCATTTAAGGCTTTTACGATTGAGGCAGGGCCGGATTTTATGTGGTCGGACGAATATGACCAGTTCAGAGAAATGGAAAAACTTGCTGAACTGGGATGTATATATGGAGCGCATGCCGAGAATCCCGGTATGGTAAAACGGTTTTCAGAAAAAAATATCAGCAGGGAATGGAGCCTGGAAGTCCACGATGCGGAGAGGCCGTGGCAGGCGGAACTTACAGCGATTCATACACTGCTGCTGTATGCCGGATGTACGGGATGCAGGCTGCATATTTGCCATATGTCAATACCGGAGGGAGCCCGGCTTATAGCGGAAGCAAAGATGAAAGGCATCAATGTGACGGCAGAGACCTGCTCTCATTATCTTACACTGAATTATGAGGACCATGCGGAATACGGTACATTCGCAAGGATCAATCCTCCTCTTCGAAGCCGGGAACGTATGAACCGTCTTTGGGAATTTGTGCTGGACGGCACGATTGACTACTTGGGGACGGATCACGCCCCTTATCTGGAAGAGGAAAAGCTGCCTGGGGATGGGAATCTGAGGAACGCTATGTGCGGCGCGCCGGAAATTGATATAGCAATCCCTCTGCTGCTCGATGAAGGTGTAAAAAGGAGAAACATGTCATTGCAGAGGTTTGCTGCATTTACCGCTGCAAATGCGGCTAAGAGGTTTCGACTCTATCCGAAAAAAGGAGCAATTATGGTTGGCTCGGATGCCGACTTTTATATTGCCGATCTGAATGCCGGATGGATCTGCAGCAGAAAAAACACTTTTTCAAAGAGCAAAGTCTGCAGATTTGCACATGAAGGAAAAGCATTAAGCTCCAGGATTGTAAGCACATATCTGCGAGGAAATGTAATCTTTGAAAACGGAAGAATAAAAAAAGAACCGGGATACGGACGATATATCTCGGTATAGAAAAATTCGGTTTATATGGAGTTGTAAAAATGGCTGACGATATAGTAGGTGGTTCACGGAATACTACTGCAATATATTGTCAGCCATTTTCCGACAGCCTGATAAGTGACCGAATGATTAAAGCGGCGCAGGCCCGGTTGATTCACCGATAATCAGTTTTGGCTCGCCGGATAATTTCAACACATCGATACTGTTGTTATTTAGCAGCATATCAACGGCAAGCCTGCAGAGAGGCTCTGTACAGTATTCAACAGTTGTCAGTGTTGGATGGGCCATATGAGCCAGATAAGTATTATCAAAACCACAGATCGAAATATCCTCCGGGATACGGATACCGTCCATGTTAAGCGCTTTTGATAAAAGTCCAAATGATACCAGGTCATTTACACCGATAACGGCAGTGTTCCGCTTTTTTTTCAATATAGATTCCATAGCGGCAAATCCGGCGTTTGCCTCCAGATTATCGGAAGCGACAACGGGATTTGTAATGACTTCTAAAGCATCTTCACCCAGACCCGCATTCTGGACGGCGGCCTTGATTCCCTGCAGACGCATCTGCCGGGTCAATGAAACTGAGGTGACAGGGCTCATTACATAGGCAATATTTTTATGCCCCAGCTGCAATAAATGTTCTGTCAGAATCTTTCCGCATTGGAATCCATTCAGGCTGATGGTATTTATTGAAATATCCTCAGACTTTTCACTGATCAAAATAACCGGGATATTGTGAGAAATCCTGGTAATCTGCTTGACCCAGTTGGGTGTAAAGAGATAGATGATCCCATCTACCTGGTGTTCGACACATAAATCCAGATAAGATTTTTCTCGTTCTGCATTTCGATAGGTACAGCAAAGCATCACGTTATATCCGAGCTCAGCCGTATAATTTTCGATATATTGCATAAGCTTCTGATAAAATGGGTTGGCCATTGTAGGCAGAAAAATTCCCAGCAGTTTAGAGCGGCTTGTTTTTAACCCCTTTGCAAAGGAATTTGGTATGTAGTTCAGCTCTCTGGCTGCGTCTAATACTTTCCGCCGTGTCTCATCGGATAAGGAGATGCCGGGGGTATTGTTTAAAACAAACGACACGGTAGTCTGTGAAACGCCGGCCAGTTTTGCTACGTCTTTGGAAGTTGCTCTCTTCATAAGGATACCTCATTACTAATATTTATTAATAATATTATACGTTCAGAGGTGTAAAATTTCAAGTTTTTTGCATTCTCTTTTTCAATAAAAAATTAATTTATTTCATTTTTCTATTGACATTCGCGTATATAAATAATAAAATTAAACAAACAATTAAAACGTATTAGTAAATAGATAAGTAAAGGAGGAGAACATGAGATTAGAAAACTATGTGGCATTGATCACCGGAGGGGCGAGCGGAATTGGGGAAGCTACAGCGCGTTTGTTTGTTGAAAGAGGCGCGAAGGTTGTAATTGCGGATCTGGATGAGGAGAGAGGCAGGAAGATTGAAAGTGAACTGGCTCCAAACGCCGTATTCTGCAAAGTAGATGTGAGCAAGTCCGAACAGGTGGAAAAAATGTTCCGGATGACAGAGGAAAAATTTGGAGTTTTGGATGTCCTGTTCAACAATGCGGCATATTCGCTGAGCAAAACATTGTGGGATACGACGGAAGAGGACTGGGATCAGGTAATGACGGTGAATTTGAAAGGATATTTTTTATGCGCAAAATATGCGCTCCCACTATTGAAGAAAAGTTCCCATGGAGCGATTGTATGTACCGGAAGTGAACTGGGAATCGTAGGGTGTGTGGAGTCGCTTGCATACAATACATCCAAAGGCGGAATTATCCAGTTCGCGAAGAGCCTTGCACTGGAACTTGCACCGTTTGGTATCCGTGTCAACGCTGTGTGCCCGTCTGGTACAGAGACCCCGGCATTTGTAAAAGATATGTCGCGTTCCGGGGATTACGAAGGAGAATGCGCAAGGCTGATTGCAAGCTATCCGCTGCATCGATTGGGACAGCCGATTGATATTGCACGAGCAGTCGCATTTTTAGCAAGTGAAGAAGCCTCATTTATCACGGGAACACATCTGATGGTTGATGGAGGATACACCGCACAATAGTTCAGGAGGAAAGAAAATGTCAAATACGGAAAAGAAACAGGGTGAATTAAAGCGTAAATTAGGTGTCGGAGCGGCATTGGCAATTGCGGTCGGGACAACGGTTGGCTCAGGAATTTTTACTTCGCTTGCTGAAGTGGCAGGCGCATCCGGTTCGGCAGCTATGATGATTGCAAGCTTTATTATCGGCGGTTTGATAATGATTCCTCAGAATATGCTTTACGCAGAATTGTCGTCCGCATATCCTGAAGATGGGGGACAGTTTACATGGTTAAAGGAGGCGAATTGGAGACCTATCGCATTTTTGAACGGATGGCTGGCTTTTTGGGCAACAGATCCATGCACCTGCTCAGTTATGTCACTTTCTATTGCCAGTTATGTCGCCTTTTTTATTCCATCGCTTCAGGGATTTCCGATTAAAATTATGGCAGTATGCATCATTCTGGCTTTTACATATCTGCACTATAGATCCGTAGAAGCAGGTGCAAAATTCCAGGAACTTATCACAAGCCTGAAGATGCTTCCATTCTTTCTGCTGATCATCGTCGGACTGTTCTTTATGAATGGCTCCCAGTTGGCAGAACCTGCTATCGTTGGCGCACCGGTCGGCATTGCGGCACTTTTGGCAGGCGTTTCCGCTACAACATGGTCTTATGACGGTGCAATTGGCGCATGCTATATGACAGGGGAAGTAAAAGATCCGTCAAAGACGATGCCGAAGGTTATGATTGGATGTATTGCGATCGTGATTTTACTATACGGAGGACTCTCGACGATAGCGGCAGGGCTGATACCGATCGGAGAGCTTGCAGCTACGGATACACCGATTGCACTTGCATTTTCAGAAATTCCTATGATCGGAAAGGCAGCAGGCATCGTGACGGCGCTTCTGGCGATTCTTGTAATAACCGGCTCTATGTCCGGCGCAACAATGTATCAGCCGAGACTGGAATATGCGATGGCCAAAGACGGCTTATGGTACAGTCGTTTTGCAGAGGTTCATCCGGAATATAACACGCCGTCCTTTGCGCTCGGCGCGCAGGCGGTATACGCTATTTTGCTGGTATTCCTGTCAGGAATCAATGACCTTCTTGGATACTTTACCGTAATCTGCCTTGTGAAAAACATGCTGGTATTCTGTACGATGTTTGTACACCGCAGCAAAGCGTCCTATAATCCGGGATGGAAATGTCCTGCGTGGAAGATTATGACGATCATAGCCATTTTTGCAAATGGAATCCTTTTGGTTTCCACGTTCCTCTGGGCGCCGGGAGCATCCTTGATCGCAGGTGTTGTTGCTCTCGTAACAGGACTTCCGGCATACTATTATTTTGAACACAAAAATAAGAAAAAGCAGGCACAGGCCAGATAGGGGGAGGAAACGATTTTGAAAAAGGAATTGATTTCAACAGATCGGGCTGCACAGCCTGGAGGATGGTATTCCCAGGGGTTTCAAGTCGGAGATTTTGTTTTTACAGCCGGAATAACGGGAACAGATCCGGAAACCGGGAAGCTGGTTGGTCCGGACGATATCCAGGCTCAGACACATCAGATTATGAAGAACATGAAGGCGATCCTGGAAGCTGCCGGAACAGATCTGGAGCATGTATTCAAAACACTGGTATTTGTTGCCGATATCGATCAGTTTTCAATTTTCAACGAAACCTATAAGCAGTATTTTCCGGAAAATCCCCCCGCGCGTTCTACGATGCAGGTTGGAAAATTTAATGGAGGAATGGCAATAGAAATAGAAGCAATTGCGGTGATAGAGAAATAAAATTTACAGGTAGTGTTGAAAAAAAGACGGGTCTTTCGGGATTCGTCTTTTTAAAAAGAAGAGAAGTGCTGCACTGAAAGAAAACCTGGAGACTGTGCTGTCTGCAGAAAAATGGGACATGGAAGTGATCATTGATGTGAACCCTGGAGACCTGCCGGGACAGGAGCAGGGGCCGCTTGATGAGCGGCTCCTTTCTTTGCGGCACAATTTTAATTTTAAAGAAATATGTTCTGCGCTTTCCCTTGAATCGTGATACAATAAAAAAGTGGGGGATTAGAATTTAAATTTCTGTTCACATAAAATATGAGGAAGGGGGATTCCGATGGAGAGGAAAAAACAGATCAACTCAAACCGGAAATATACAACTGGCTTTCTATAGTCCGGATCTGCACTTACGTTTATTTCTTAATTCAGGCGGACCGCGCCTGATACAATGAAAAAAGAAAGGAATGCGGGATTGTTGAAATCTGCCTGTGGTTATGGACTCTTTCGGCAGCAGACCGCAGCCGTACCTGCCGTCTGCCGCTGTTTTTGAGAATAACATCAGTTATGAACGACAGATTAACTGAGCCGGATGATTCAATCCGTGCATAAGGCAAAATGAAATCATATGAACATGACAGAGCTACAAAATACGAATTATGGAAGGGGAGCAGTTTATTTGGCAAAGCCTGCGCAGCCATCCGGGAAGCAGCCGCAGAGGTCTTTTTCACAGATGGCAGACGCACAGCTGAAGCTGGGATATCTGTATTACACAGTGGATCTGGTCAGCGGGCAGGAGTTATATATGAATTATGACGAGAGCTCCACGGAGGAGGACCCCGTCATACTGGCGGAAGGAATTGATATTCACGGCAATGCATTCCGTCAGAAGATCCATCTGAATGAGATTGACGTGAAAAATGCGTCTCTTGCGGAAATGACTGCTCTGAATCTGCATCTGGGAAAGCAGGGTGACCAGGCGATAAAATCTCATTACAGCTTTCCGCTGGAAACCTTAAGCAGCCAGTGCAATCTGACCACCAAAATGGATTTTGAACAATATTTTCAGCAAAACAATAAAAAACTGCAGTCGGCAGGCTGCAGAAAGGAAGTCGAACTGTATAAAAGTGAGCTGGAGAGATATCTGTTTTTCCAGAAGGGCGGAAAGCTTCGGAAGAATAAGGCGCGCGAGCATGTCCTGTTTGAAAAGGAAGAAACGGATAAGACGGGCGTATTCAGCAATAAGACACTTGCTGAGGCAGCAGAGCTTAAGCTGCGTATGGCTCCGCGCACCGCTATGTTCACGCCTTCCCGGACAGAAGATGCTTCCGGCACCCGGGGAGGCACATGATGGATTACATACGTGCGGTAGAAATCCTGCCGCGGGAATTGATCGAGCAGTTACAGCAATATGCAGACGGCGCCGTGATCTACATTCCGAAAAAGGAGGAGGAAAAAAAGGCCTGGGGAGAGCAGACAACAACGAAGAAGGAGCTTGCAAGAAGAAATGAAAAAATATATGCCGATTTTTTGAGAGGAAGCTCCGTCAAAGAACTGGCAGAAGAATATTTCCTCGCTGAAAAAAGTATCCAGCGGATCATCCGCCAGGAAAAAAACAAATCTGATGAAAGCTTTTAGAATCTAAAATCTGTATGACGCAGAAAAAGGAGGGCGTTTTTCTCAACGCCCTCTTTTTTGGCGCGTCCGACGGGTGCTTCCAATTCACCGCGTTTCAGTAAATCTGCCGAATTTCTTATAAGTATCTTCCTTTATTATTTAGATTTATCTATAGAAAAACTTAAGAATTGCCTGATATCCTAATATCATCAAAAAAATGAACATAAAAAAATAAGATGAAAAAGCAAAATCTGAAAAAACTGCCGGCCGCGGCATCGGATAGCCGGCAGCTTTCAAGAGGAGGAGGGGCATCATGAAGTACATCACATTTGCAATTCCCTGCTACAATTCGCAGGATTATATGGAGCGCTGCATCAATTCTCTGGTAAAGGGAGGAGAGGACGTGGAGGTCCTGGTCATAGACGACGGCTCTATGGACAGTACCGGAGAGATCGCGGACGCATACGAGAGGAAATATCCTGGTATCGTTAAGGCAATCCACCAGGAAAACGGCGGTCACGGAGCAGGAGTCAACAAAGGTCTGGAGCTTGCCCGGGGACAGTATTATAAAGTCGTAGATTCGGACGACTGGCTGGAGGAATCGGCATACAAAAAGCTTCTGGCAAAGGTCAAGGAAGTCTGCGATGCCGGAAGCCCGGAAGAGATGCCGGATCTGTTCGTCTGTAACTATGTGTATAACCACCTGGACGAAGGAACCTCACGGGAGATGAATTACCGGAATGTATTTCCGGCAGATACGCTGTGTACCTGGAATGACATCAATCATTTTTCACCGTCCCAGTATCTGATCATGCACGCGCTGGTCTACCGGACAGAGGTGCTGCACCAGTCCGGAGTCCGGCTGCCGGAGCATACATTTTATGTAGATAATCTGTTTGCGTACCAGCCCCTTCCCTATGTGAAGAAGCTGTACTATATGGACATTGCCCTGTATCAATACTATCTGGGACGGGAGGATCAGTCCGTCAATGAAAAGGTGCTGATGCGCCGGATCGACCAGCAGATCAAGGTGACGGAGCTGGTGGCGCGGTGCATGGATCTGGATGAGGTGGCAGAGCAGTATCCGAAGCTGGCGGTGTACATGCGGAGAAACATTTCCATCATGATGGCGATTTCCTCGATCCATCTGCTTCTGATCAATTCCAAGGAAGCATATACAAAGAAAAAGAACCTGTGGAGCGGCATCAAATCCAATGACCGCAGGCTGTATTACCGTCTAAAATTCGGGACCATCAGCGGATTGACCGATCTGCCCGGAAAGCTGGGAGGGAAGCTGACCATCGGCGGTTACCGCCTGGCCAAGAAGGTATATCAGTTCCAGTAGAGTCTAGTGTAGTGGGCGAAGGAGATTTGGCGGAAGAAAGGAATGGGAAGCGGCGAAGATTAACAGGCCGCATGCTCTTAACAGGCTGCATGTTTTTAACAAGCCGCACGTTCAGATAACAGGATAGATAAGTGCATAAAAAGACAGCGAGGGGGAAAGACAGTGGCGCGGATTTACATAGCATTGGTAGACACACCGGGGATTTTTGCGTATCTCATACGGCGTTTTTTGAAACAGAAATACATCCATGTGGTCATCTCCATGGATGCGGAGCTGGAGGAAGCGTACAGCTTCGGAAGGCGGAACCCGTTTATCCCGGTGATCGCGGGATTCGAAAAGGAAAATAAGAGAAAGATTCTGCGCGCCTTTCCGACCGCAGATTACATGATCTGCGAAATGGAATGCACAGGGCGGCAGAAGGAGCAGATCCGGCAGACGCTGGAACAGGATATGCGGGATCGATTCCATTATCACTACGCAGTGCTTGGACTGCCATTTATCCTGTGCGGCAGGCCCTTTTACCAGAAGAACCATTACACATGTTCCTCCTATATCGCAAGGTTATTGTCGGAAAATGGGATTCAGGTTTCGGAAAAGCATTTCTCATTGGTGACGCCCAGAGATTTTTATGAATATCCGGACAAACAGGTTCTCTTCGAAGGCGCTCTGGAGGAGATCGTACATACGGAGGAATCCTGGAAACTTCGGAAACCGGAGGCTGTATATGAATACTGACAGAAAGCAGAGAATCCGAAAAAATCTGATCAATTATACGATATTTCTCCTGATCATGGGACTGACTTTTTATACCGTGCTGCACGGACAGGACTGGAATCAGATCTGGGAGGCGCTCAAAGGACTTTCCCTCCCCTGTCTGCTGCTGATCCTTGCGGCCGCGTTGTTTTTTGTGTGCGCGGAAGGGAGCATGATCTGGTATCTCCTGCGGATGATCAGCCCGGACAGCAGCGGGCTCGGCAAATGTATCTCCTATTCCTTTATCGGATTTTTTTATTCCGGTATCACACCCTCCTCAACGGGAGGACAGCCGGTGCAGCTTTATTATATGAAGAAGGATGGAAATGCGCTTTCAGACAGCTCGGTCGTCCTGATGACGGTTGCGCTGCTCTATAAATTCGTGCTTGTGATCATCGGATGCGCCATGCTGGTTTTCTGGTATGACCCGCTGAGATCCTACCTTCGGAAATATTTCGGCCTGTATATCCTGGGACTTGTGCTGCATGTGGTTCTGGTGGCCGTGCTGCTGGCGGTCATGCTGGCGCCGGAGGCAATGAAGAGGCTGATCTTTCAGATCGAGCATTTCCTGACACGGATCCGGATCTTGAAGCCGTCAGCCGGAAGGGCGGAAAAGATCCGCCAGTTTATCGGCGGATATCAGGAAGCGGTTCATTTTCTGGCAAAACAGAAGTACAGGATGCTGCTGGTCCTTGGGATCACATTTCTGCAGAGGTGCAGCCTGTTCCTCCTCACCGGGCTGGTGTATCTGGGATTTTCCCAGCAGGGGACCAGCCTTCTGACGGTGATGCTTCTGCAGGCTTCTGTGTCCGTGGCGGTGGATATGCTCCCCCTTCCGGGGGCGCAGGGGATCACGGAACTGATGTACTGCCGGGTGTTCAGCCATGTGTTTTCACAGGCCTGCCTCATGCCGTCGCTGTATGTGGCAAGAGGGAGCAGCTTTTATTTTGTTCTGGTGGTCAGCCTTCTTGTGGTGCTGCTCAATGAAGCGGTCCGGCGCAGGGGAGAAACGGTGAAGGAGAGGCAGTGCTTGAGAGCCGCAGGACGCAGGTATACCTTGTGAAACGGCCGAATGGCCATAACGGGATGCCCTTGGGTATACTTTATAAAACGGCCGAATGGCCATAACAAAAAATATGTAAAGCAGGGAATCATACGGCGATTTCCTGCTTTACATATTTTTTGAAGCTATTCTTCTTCCACAAATTCGTCTTTCCCAAGTCCGCATACCGGGCATACCCAGTCATCCGGAAGATCTGCAAATTCGGTGCCGGGCTCGATTCCGTTGTCCGGATCACCCACTTCGGGATCATAGATATATCCGCAGGGTTCACATACATAGCGTTTCATGATCAATACCTCCTTGCTTATTTTCATGTACTCTCAAAAGGGAATTTTTATAGACCACACCTTTGCCAGGCATGCACTGTAACGGGAAATTCCCTGATTCGATACAATAACAGTATAACGCGCAGGCAGATGATTATGCAAGTATTCTTTCTCAAAGTTCCGTGTCTTTAAATATGAAATGCCTTAAGACTATTGACAAATAAAGGAAATGCGGTAAAAATATGATGAAAGGGAGTTATGGGGGAATACGAATCCATGATATCAGGAGGCAGATTATGACAAGAACATTGAAGAAGAGACCATTTTACGGAAGCCAGTCACAGGAGATTGCAGCCTATGAGGCTCCCCACCGTGCAGCGGCGAGAAAAGCAGCGAGCGAAGGAATCGTACTGCTGAAAAATGAAAAGCAGACCCTTCCTCTTGCGAAGGGAAGCCGGATAGCGCTCTACGGTCCGGGAGCAACCCACATGATCAAGGGCGGCACAGGCTCCGGGGATGTCAACGAGAGAGAGGTCGTGAACATTTACCAGGGACTGCTGAACGCCGGCTATACCGTGACGAGCAGGGACTGGATTGATGCCTATGACAGGATCTACACGGACGCGAGAATTGCATGGCGGGACGGGATCCTGGAACGGGCAAAGGAAGAAGAATTTTTTATCGCATATTCGACCAGCCCGTTTTTCGTGCCGGACGGTCCGGATGTGGAAAAGACAGACGCGGACATCGCGATTTATGTGCTGAGCCGCGTGGCCGGGGAAGGGGCGGACCGGTTCAACGAGAAGGGAGACTTTTATCTGACGGATCAGGAAGTAAAAAATATCCGGGATATCTGTAGGCTTTATGAAAAGGTAATCCTCGTGATCAATACAGGCGGGCTTGTAGACCTTTCCTTCGCAGATCAGTATGAAAATATCGGCGCCATCCTGTACCTTGTTCAGCCGGGCATGGAGGGCGGCAATGCCCTTGCGGATGTGATCTCCGGTCAGGCAGTGCCAAGCGGAAAAATGACGGACACCTGGGCGGATAAGTACGAGGATTACCCCAATGCCATGACATTTTCCCATATGAACGGAAATGTGGATCAGGAAAAATACGAAGAAGGCATTTATGTAGGCTACCGCTATTTTGATTCGTTCCAGGTACCGGTCAGATATAGCTTCGGATTCGGCCTGTCTTATACAGATTTTCAGATCGAGACCGTAAAGGTGACGGCAGGATCGGAAGTGGCGGCGGAGGTAAAGGTGACCAATACCGGAAAGCTGTACAGCGGAAAGGAAGTGGTGCAGGTTTATGTATCGGCGCCTGCCGGGAAGTTGGAAAAGGAAAGCCGCCGTCTGTGCGGTTTTGCAAAGACCGGCCTGCTGGCTCCGGGAGAGAGTGAGACATTGACGATCCGTTTTCCGGTTTACCGGATGGCATCCTATGACGAGTCCTCTGCGGAATGGCTGCTGGAACGCGGAACCTACGGCGTATGGATCGGCAATTCCCTGGCTGACAGCAGGATGGAAGCGATGCTTGTGCTGGAAGAGGAGAAGGTACTGTCCAGAGTGAAGAATATCTGCCCGCTCAGGGAAGAGTTGAATCTGCTCTCGATTCCGGAGGAAAAAAGGATTGCGCGCTATGAAGCAGACCTGGAATCCGGACGCGGGAACGGGGCTGCGGAGATTCCGCTGGACCTCTCCGGTGTGGAAACCGAAGTCATTGACTACGAAGCAGCTTATGAGCCGGAGGACGATGAGGCGGCGCAGATCGTAAATGGCCTGGATACCGAACAGCTCATCCGTCTGGCAACAGGAGAGCCTGCCAAGGGACAGGGGAGCAACCTGGGATCCGCAGGCGTCTCCGTACCGGGCTCTGCGGGAGAGACAAGCACTGCGGCCTTTGAGCAGGGCGTGGCAAATATCGTGCTGGCGGACGGCCCCGCGGGCTTAAGGCTGATGCAGACCTATGGGGTGAAGGACGGTGTGATCCGGATGCCCTCTTTTGAGGCCAGCTTTGAGCACGGCTTTTTCAGTCAGGGGTTCCAAGCGGAGGGAACGCCCTATTATCAGTATTGTACGGCGATTCCGGTGGGAACCATGCTGGCCCAGACCTGGAATGAAAAGCTGATCGAAGAAACAGGCGTGATGATCGGGGAAGAGATGGAGCATTTTGGCGTGACGCTCTGGCTGGCGCCGGGGATGAACATCCACAGGAATCCGCTGTGCGGAAGAAACTTCGAATACTATTCCGAAGATCCGCTGGTCAGCGGGAAGATGGCCGCTGCCATGACAAAGGGCGTGCAGAGTGTTCCGGGATGCGGTACTACGATCAAACATTTTGCGTGCAACAATCAGGAGGACAACCGGATGGGCTCTGACAGCATCCTGTCTGAGCGGGCCCTGCGGGAGATCTACCTGAAAGGCTTCGAGATCGCCATCCGGGAATCCCGCCCTATGTCCATTATGACCAGCTACAATCTGATTAACGGCATCCATGCCGCCAACTGCAGGGATACCTGTACGGCTGCCGCGAGACAGGAATGGGGATTTGACGGCGTGATCATGACCGACTGGACGACCACAGAGCACGGGGAGGACTGCACGGCGTCCGGCTGTATGCGTGCGGGAAATGACCTTGTCATGCCGGGACAGTTTTCAGACCATGACAATATGAGAAAGGAACTGGAGCAGGGGACTCTGAAAGAGGAAGATCTGAGGAGATGCATCACCAGGCTGGTGAGAGTTGTGCTGCGGTCCGGGCTGTATGAGACGACAGAATAAACAGGAAAAATAGAATAAAGAATGCCTATCCCGTTTGTCCGCAGGATAGGCATTTTTTTAGACCATTTTATACTAAATTTCTATAAAAGTTGTTTTTTTTCGTATATGGATTGTTATATATCATAGATGCATCACAAGAAGAGAGGAAGTGGATCACGCGTGTCTGCCGGCAATTTGCTGAACCACATTTTATACAAGGATGGATATCTGGAAAAATTAATCACAGACAACTATGAATCCATTTACAAATACTGCTGTTATCATCTGAACCAGCGTCATGCGGCGGAGGATCTCACGCAGGAGGTGTTCTTGAAATTTCTGAACAATCTGGACAGCTACCGGGATTATGGAAAAATAAAGAACTACCTCTATGTGATCGCCGGAAATCTGATCCGGAATTATTATAAGAAACCGAAGGAGGTCTGCATTGAGGATGGGGGAAACCGGGAGGAAACGGTTCCGGACCATGCAGGGGATATCCTGGACAGGCTGATGGTCATGGATGCGCTGTCCGCTCTGGATCAGACGGAAAAGGATATTGTGATCTTAAGGTATTATCAGGATCAGAGAATCCGGGATATATCAAGGATACTGGGGATTCCGGCATCGACTGTGCGGTATAAGCTGAAAAACGCAGAAAAGAAGTTAAAGAGCACGCTGGAGCTGTGACAGAAAGGAGCGAGTCTATGGAAAAACGAAAATTAAAAAAATATCTGGCATCCGTTCAGGTCCCGGAATACAGCTCCCAGGGCTTACAGGAGACCATATCCCAAGCAAAGAAAATCCGTTTTCATCCGGAAAAGCAGAGGATGACCAATCTCCAATTTTTCCGAAACCAGCTTTATTTTATCCGGAAGGAGTTCTGGGGATTGAAATTGCTGTTTACCGGACTGTTCCTCTGCCTGATCTTATCTGAACCGGCAGAGCCGGACAGCTGGATCTGGACCTTCTCGGCCATATCCGGTCCGTTGCTGTGTCTGGCAAATGCAAAGATACTATGCGATATTTTTCAGCCCGGAATGCTGGAGCTGCAGATGACGACGAGGCACTCCCTCCGGAAGATCCTGGCTTTCCGCCTGCTGCTGTCCGGGGTGCTGGATTTTCTGATCCTTGCCTGCTGTGCCGCAATCTTTACCCTGGGGCAGGGCGTATATCTGCGGCAGACATTGCTGTATACGCTGGTTCCCTACAACCTGATGTGCCTTGGGTGCCTCGCAATCCTGAACCGAAGGAGCGAGGAAAACAGCATGCTCTACTGCATGACCTGGGGAGCTTTTCTGACCTTTGCGGCGTGGCTCTTAAAGGCGGGGGGATTCCCGATCTATACGATGGAGTATCGGGAAAGCTGGCTGCTTTCCGGAGTTCTGTCAGCTCTGGGGGTGATGTGGAAGATCAAAAAGCTTTTAAAATTCGGAGGAGGAAACACGGATGAAATTAGAGTTGGAACGTTTGTCTAAACATTTTAAAAACAAGATTGCCGTGGAGGAGGTGAACACGGTATTGACCGAAGGGATCTATGGATTTCTGGGAGCAAACGGTGCGGGAAAGACCACGCTGATCCAGATGATCTGCGGGATCATAAACCCCACGGCGGGAGAGGTGAAGCTGGACGGAAAAAATACGGCCGGCATGGGAGAGGACTACCGGGATCTTTTGGGATATCTGCCCCAGGAATTCGGCTATACCCCCGGATTCACGGCAAAGGACTTTCTGCTGTATATCGCTTCGATCAAAGGACTGGAACCGAAGTTTGCGAAACGGAGGACAAAGGAGCTTCTGCAGCTTGTGAATCTGGAGGACGAGGCAGGCGCAAAGATCCGGACCTTTTCCGGGGGGATGAAGCGGCGGCTGGGGATCGCCCAGGCGCTCCTCAATGACCCGAAGCTCCTGATCCTGGATGAACCCACGGCAGGGCTGGACCCCAAGGAACGGGTGTATTTCCGGAATCTGATCTCGGGGATGTCAAGAGACAAGATCATCATCATTTCCACCCACATCGTATCGGATATCGAATACATTTCCGACAGGATACTGGTCATGAAAAAAGGCAGATTCATTCTGGACGGTCCGGCGGAAGAGCTGGTGAGAGAAGTAGACGGCATGGTCTGGGAATGCAGGGTGCCCCAGAAGGAATGGCCCGAGTTCGAGCAGGAGCGCTGCATTGCCAATGCTCACAACCGGGAGCATATGGTGGAAGCCAGGGTGGTCTCCCCGAAGAGGCCGTATGAAGGGGCGGAGACGGTGGAACCGACACTGGAAGACCTGTACCTGGAATGCTTCTGGGATGAATTATGAAGAAGGATCATAAGGAACTGTATGAAAATAACTTATGCATTTTGGCTTGAAGCGTTGTGATCTGTAGATGTTCAGGCCGCTGAATGCAGGCGTATCTGTGAAAAATAGAAGAGCTAAGGAACTGTCAAGAATTAACTTTGCAGATGACGTAGGATAAATCTTTTTATGCAAGGAGGAGAAATGCTATGGGCGGAATGATCCGGTATGAATGGAAAAAAATATGGTCAAGCAGGCTGACTCAGCTTTCTGTGCTGGGATGTACGTTGTTTTTGCTGTTCTGTACATGGGCGGAATTAAGGCAAATTTCCGCATGGGACAGCCAGGGAAATCAGTATTCCGGGACTGCGGCAAAGGAGATTTTAAAACAGACGCAGTTAAGGCAGGAACTGGACCAGGAAGCTGTGGAAGGAATCATGGAGGAATATCTGGAGAAGGCAGAGGAGATTGCGGAAGCGGAGGAAAATCCGGAGGATGCCTTAGACAAATTTTGGCGGACGGTTCGGCTGTCGCAGATGGAACTGTATGGTTTGATCAGGAATACTTACGAGGAGTCGGGAAGCGACCTCCCCGCGGAGAATGTATTTCGGCAGAACATGGGAAGGGATTTTTACCAGGCGCGAATGGAGAGAGTTCAAAAATATACAGCACGTTTGAAGAGCAATGGAATCATATCGGCGAAGGAGGCCGAATATTGGAATAACCGAAATGCTACGGTTTCGGAATATGTATATGGATATTGCAAGGGATGGGAGTCTGTCTTACAAGGCATGAAGTGGAGTATTCTGATCATGATGATCACCTGTGTCGGGATCGCTCCGGTCTTTGCAGGGGAATACCAGTCAAAATGCGATTCCCTGTTCCTGTGCATGAAATACGGCAGGAGCAGGCTGCCGGCCGCGAAGATCGCCGCGGTCTGGCTGTTTACGAGCGTGGTCTATTTTGGACTTACGATCCTTCAATCCGTATGGATCTTGCTGTCGGCGGGGGCGGAAGGCTGGGATACGTCTGTGCAGTTTTTGTATCCGACCGTGCCGGTGAGCTATCCTGTGACGGTAGGTCAGGCCTGCCTTCTGATGCTCCTGCTGGGATATGTGCTGACACTGGGGATCATGGCAGTAACATTGTGGATGTCCTCGATCTTCAAGAATGCGTATGGAGTGATCGTAGTGGCGTTCCTGCTGCTGCTCGTTCCGTCGTTTCTGCAGGCGGGGTTCAGCGGATATCTGCTGGAGCATATCCTGGCCCTGCTGCCGTCGAATATTATGAGCTTTGACTTTACGAATTATACGGCGTATGCTGTCGGCGGAAAGATGATAAGCTGCCTGTCCATGGACCTGATCGTCAATGGGGCAGCGGCGGTGATATTTTCCGCGGCGGGGTATGGGATGTTCCGGAAGCATCAGGTGAATCAGTAGTCGGATTCCATAGACAAATTCTTAATATAATCTTGCTATTAGAAAAAGGCGGCAGAAGCAGATTTTTGTTGTAAGAATAAAATTTTAACGATATAATATGTATAGGGGACAAGAGACTTTTCGTATGAGGAGGTGAAATAATGGCGTTTTCAGAAAAATTGATGGATTTGGAAACATTGGAAATGTCTAATAAACGTAATCATAAAGTTATGATCACGGATGAGGCAATTGAAAAGGTTCCATTTATCCGATATAAAGAGATTCCGGAAGAAGAATATCCAATTATCCAAATGCTTGCAAAAAAAGTATTGCAGCTGTCAAAGGATGAAAATGAATCTAATGAAGTAGCTATTACGTACAGTATGGACAATACAGAAGATGAAAGAGAGGCAGAGCAATGTTTTGGTGTAGATTTTGGAGATGACCATTCTGCCGATCCAATGCGTGATAGTTATTCATTTCATCTGATATGCGGAAGTAAAAAATGTGCTGTTATTTCATTACACAATCATCCGTCATTATCTAAAATATCTTTGGTAGATGTTCGTTTTTTTCTTGAGCATCCGGCTATTAAACTGTTGACGGTTGTTACAAATCTGGGCAATATATACTATTTAGTTAAGAACAATAAATTCAATTGGGGAAAAGCGATTGAGATTTTTAATGAAGCGGTATCTATGAACAACGAAGCTATAGGTTTAAAGGCTTTGCAAAAAACTTCAGAACATTTTTTGAAAAACTGTTCTAAAGCAGGTATAGTTTATGAAGACAGATAGGAGGTGTGTGTTATGAAATATGGTCATGCGGTGCTGGGGGAATCACCTGAATTGTATCAAGAAGCAGCAGAATGGGGCAGGGAGCAAAAAAAGCGTCTGGACAAAAATGAAAAAGCCAGAGCCATTATACGTGAAAGTCTGGCGCCTATGCTCGAAGAAAAACGAAAAATACTTGCCAGCCGGCAAAACGGCAAATAAAAAATCATGTCCTGTTTTTTTCGTAGATTAACTTTGCCTGTTCCGCTACCGCTTCTTTCAGATGGGCAGGTGAAAGGATATCCACCCGGGTTCCGAAGGACAGCAGAAACCCGATCAGCCACGGATCCTCCGGCATGTTCGCGGAGACGATCAAATCCCCGTTCTCCTGCCGCTGGATCTGTGCCTTATCGAACTCATCATAGACGCGGTATGACATTTCTTTCGGAAAACGAAGCGTGACCTTCGGATATTCCCCTTCGAAGGTCTCGATCGGTCCCGGAGGATTCAGCTGCGAAAACCCTTCCTCCAGCGCCTTCAGTTCTAAAATACGGTTTAATTTGAAAATCCGCCAGTCCTGCTTTTCCGTGCAAAATGCCTGCAGATACCATGCCTTTGCTTTGTAGACAAGCTTATAGGGCTGTACGGTTCTTTCGCGGATCTCTTCGTAAGAGCCTGCGTAACGGAGCTTCACATTTCTGTGGCGGATCACGGCTGATTTCAGAAGCTCGAAGGTTTCATGGTCATATCCGGGATTTCCCCATCTGGAAAAATCCACTTCAAGCCAATTCTCCGAATGGAGCTGAAACAATGCGGACAGCTTCTGTAAGGTCCGGCTGCCGTCCATGTTCCGGGTGATATGGATGCTCTGCAATGCCGCAAGGATTTCCTGCTTTTCAGCCTCGGATAGAACGGCCTTGTCCAGGACAAAATCATTCAGTAAATGAATCCCGCCGTTTCTGCCTGCTTCCGTATAAACGGGGATGCCTGCTCCGCTCAGGGCGTCGATATCCCTGTAGATCGTTCGGACCGATACCTCGAATCTTTCCGCCAATTCCGGGGCGGTAGCCTGGCCCTTATCAAGTAAATGGTATAGGATCTTAAATAATCTGCTTTCCTGCATCTGTGTTACCTCTTATGTTTCATCAGGGGAAGTTCTTCTGTATCATGGAGACATCAAAAGAGCCGACAATGAACGCTTTGCGGCGGGAATTGTCTGACGGCAAGAAAACTGCCGCCGAGACTGATGTCAGGATAACAGAGTTTGGATGGAAATGCAAGAGCAATTTCGGGATAAAATAGTGCAGGATAGAAATAAAACCAGGTACGGAAGGGGGAATTGTTTCCGTAACTGGATTCTGGATTTGAAGGCTGCAGGCGCTAATCGATACGCAGGGACAAGTGGCGGCTCCGGCAAAAGGAATGGTGACGGAAGTCGGCATAAAAGCGGGAAGTACGACGACGGGCGGGGGAGATATCCTGCTGTCGGATCTTTCCGGCGGGGCAAGCCTGACTGTGACCTTCCCCGAGGAAATGAGAAAATATATCCGGGAGGGGACTCAGGCCGTGGTTACAGCAGAGAACCCTCTGCCCGGACAGCAGGCCGCAACAGAGCGGGTGACGATTCGGACCATAGCGGACAGCGGTATTTCCGGCAATGGGGCATCCGGCATGGAGGCAGGCGCGGCATCTGAAGCACAGTCGGGAGGCAGCTTTACGGTGACGGTTCATGTATCCTCGGATCATTTTTCGGCAGGGGAGGCGGCAGCCTTGAAGGTGGAAGCACAGGTAAGCGATTATGCGGCCTGTGTTCCGACAGAGGCCCTCCATCTGATGTCAGGAGACCAGTATTATGTCAATGTGGCCGAGAAAAAGTCTACGATCCTGGGGGAAGAATGGGTGGTGCGCCAGGTCAGTGTGGAATTGCTGGAAAAGAACGAAAAATATGCGGCGGTGGAAGGAATTTCATCTGAGCAGGAGGTTGTAACGGAATCCTCCCGTACCTTGGAGGAGGGAAGCCGGGTGAAGGTGAACCATGAAATGGATTGAAGTTGTGGACAGGAAAAAATGGAGAGAGCGGTGTCTGCTTTTCCTCCTGGGAGCCGTAACTCTGCTGTGTTTTGCGAAGGGAGTCCGCCATGCGGAGCTTGTAAAAACACATGCTTCCAAATTGGACTTTGCGGCATCCGGAGAGCAGGGGGCATTGGATTACGCAGGGGCTAAGTCTGCATGGGAAGAGAATCAGAAGCGGGATCATCCGCTGGAATACGTGAACTGGACACAGGCGGACGGGGTGCAGGTCTCTGCGTCCGCTCTTGGAACATCGGAAGAAAGTGACGCATTGATCCTCTGCGGCCGCTCGGATCTGCTGTTTCCGGGTTATGCCGTGCTGGACGCGGAGACTCAGTACGGATGCCTGCTCAGCAGCGCATTGTCGGGGAAGCTGTTCGGTGGGAAAGACACGCGGGGACTCATGGTCGAGATACAGGGCAGAAAGCTGGAAGTTCTGGACGTAGTAGACAGCGAGGAGGTATTTCTGGCCTATGAAGCCGGGGAACAGGACTCGTGCGCCTTCGACCGCGCGGCGGTGAACTGTGTCTCGGGAGAGATCGGTAAAACCGAAGAAGGGTATCGGCAGTTATGCGGCAGCTGGGAACGGATGGAGAGCAGGGTGCTTGTCTGGATCTCGCAGGGGCTTTGTTTTTTGGTCCCCGGGATTTTGTGGATATTCCTGATGCGTTACTGTGCAAAAATGTCACGGATGGCCGGAAGGAGAGCGGAACGGATCGACAAGATAGAAAAAAGGATCTGGAGATCACTGCTGTATCTGCTGCTGGCAGGAGGGATCCTGTTGCTGATTAAAATGGTGCGGATTCCGGAAGATATGATTCCTGCAAAATGGTCGGATTTTGATTTCTGGACGGAATATGGGAAGAGGCTGGGAGCAGCGTGCCAGGTTTTGATCCGGTCTGAGAAGAGGATACCGGATATTCCGATGATGAAGGAATTTGCGGGAGCACTGCAGTGGACAGCGGCTGCAGTGGCAGGAGAGGTGGTATTTTTGCGCAAAATTTGAAAATGTGTAGGTTGAGGCTTATAAAAATCTTGTTTTCGTGATATAATACGCTTATAAAAATCTTGATTTCGTGAATCGGTGCGGCATAAGGAAAGGACTGATACCGTTATGAAACGCAAAATATATACGGAAATGCTGAAATGGAAGCAGGAGAGCGCCCGAAAAACCGCCCTTTTGATCGACGGCGTGCGCCGTGTCGGAAAAAGCTATATCGCGGAAGCATTTGCAAAAAATGAATACAGGTCATATCTTATGATCGACTTCAACAATGTCAGCAGCGATGTAAAGGATCTGTTTTACAATTATCTGAATGACCTGGATACATTTTTTATGTATTTGTCAGGGTATTATAATGTGAAATTATATCCCGGGGAGTCCCTGATCATTTTTGATGAGGTTCAGCAGCTTCCAAGGGCGCGGGCTGCCTTGAAATATCTGGTTGCCGACGGCAGGTTTGATTATATGGAGACCGGATCTCTGATGTCCATCCGGAAAAATGTAACGGATATTGTAATTCCGTCGGAGGAGCGGCATATCAAAATGTACCCGATGGATTTTGAGGAATTTCTGTGGGCGATGGGGAATGAAGTTTTGATGGATATGATCCGAAAATGCTTTGATACCAGGAAGATGATGGGGCAGCTTCTGCATAGAAAGGCGATGGATTATTTTCGCCAATATCTGATCGTCGGGGGAATGCCCCAGGCAGTCGGAGAGTACGTATCTTCCCGTGATTTTGACCGGGCGGACGCAGTGAAGCGGGATATCCTGACGCTTTATCGGGCGGATATCGCAAAGCACGCGGAAGGATATGTGCAGAAGGTCAGCAGCATTTTTGACGAAATCCCGGCGCAATTGCAGAAGCATGAAAAAAAGTTCCGCCTCTCCGCTATCAAAAAAGATGCCCGTTTCAGGGACTACGAGGACGCGCTTTTCTGGCTGAATGACGCGATGATCGTAAACACCTGTTTTTGCTCTGCAGAACCCAATATTGGATTGAAGCTGAATATGGACCGGCTGACATTGAAGTGCTATATGGCAGATACCGGGCTGCTGATCAGCCATGCCTTTGATGAAAACGGTCTGGTATCCGAGGAAATATACAAAAAGCTGCTTTTTGATAAGCTGGAGGTCAACAAGGGCATGATCATGGAAAATATTGTCGCGCAGATGCTTGCCGCATCCGGCCATAGGCTGTATTTTTATTCCAACCCCGACAGAAACGACGCAGATTCCCGGATGGAGATCGATTTTCTGCTTGCTAAGAGTAAGATCAGCAACAGGCACAATATATCACCGATAGAGGTGAAGTCCGGAAAGAACTATACGCTGTCGTCGCTTCGGAAGTTTATGAAAAAATACCATGAACAGCTCTATACCCCATATGTAATCCATACGCTGGATCTGAAGGAAGAGGAGGGCGTCGTATACCTGCCGGTTTACATGACACCACTATTATAGTGAACGACAAAATATAATAGAAGCAGAGGTGAACATGCCATGCACATTTTAATCGTAGAAGATGAATCTGCTATCCGTCAGGAGCTGAGGCTCCTTCTTGAAAATGCCCTGTACCGGGTGACTGCCCTGGATGATTTTACAGACGTGCCGGAACAGGTGCTGTCCTGCGGCCCGGACCTGGTGCTGCTGGATCTGAACCTGCCGGGAGAATCCGGATTTGACATCTGTACCAGGATCCGCGCTTCATCGGAGGTTCCGATCATCTTTGTGACCAGCAGGACCGATTCCATGGATGAACTGACCGGCCTGATGAAGGGCGGGGACGACTATATCACCAAGCCCTTCCAGGCGCCGATCCTGCTGGCGCATATCGCGGCGGTCCTGAAGCGCGCCGCGCGGGAGGGTACAGAAGTGACAAAGCTTACCCACAAAGGGGCAGAGCTGGATATCGCGCGGGGCAGCCTTTCTTTCTGCGGGCAGGTGGTAGAATTGACCAAAAATGAATTAAAGATCATGCATTATCTGTTCCTGAACAAAGAAAAAATCGTTTCCCGGGCGAACCTGATCGAGTACCTCTGGGATAATCAGGTCTTTATTGATGATAATACCCTGAGCGTTAATATGACCCGGATCCGCGCAAAACTGGAGCAGGCCGGGATGCGTGATTTTATCAGGACCAAGAGAGGGATGGGGTATTCGATATGATCCGCGGGGCAATGAAAAAGGAACTGCATAGGGAAGAAGGTTCTCTGCCTTTCGGCGCTTTCCTGAAGGATAGGCTCCTTCTTTTTCTCCTGCATATCACCTGCATGCTGGTGCTCACCGGCTACCTCCTTCTCACAGGATACCCATGGGATTCCTGCGCCCTCATTCTGATCTGCTGGCTTCTGATCCTGACCGCCTGGACACTGTATGATTATCATGACCGAAAAACATATTTCTCGAAGATAGGGCATGTGCTGGACAAGGTGGATCAGAGATTCCTGCTGGGTGAACTGATGCCGGGATCTCCGCGTATCGAGGACAGGCTGTACCGGGAGATGATCCGCCGGTCCAATAAGTCCGTCATCGAACGGATCCGTCGGGTGGAGGAGGAACAGCGGGAATACCGGGAGTACATCGAAAGCTGGGTTCACGAGATCAAGGCCCCGATCACCAGTATATCCCTGATGTGCGAGAACCGAAGAGCGGAACGGAGATATCCGGAGTCCCTCAGCGAAAAGGCGGGCAGGGCTGACAGAATGAATGAAAACGATGCAGGCTGGGCACAGGCGGACTGCCCGGAGACGGGGGCGCCGGAAAACCAGAACGCGGCAATCCGGCAGATCGCGCTGGAAAATCAGAAGGTAGAGAATTATGTAGATATGGCGCTGTACTATGCCCGTTCGGATGAGGTATACAAGGATTATGTGATTCGGGAGACCGATCTGCAGACAACCGCGGAGGAGGCAGTGCTGAAAAATAAATATTACCTGATCCAGAATCAGATCCAGGTAGAAGTCCGGTGCGGAGAAGAAAAGGTATATACAGACCGGAAATGGATCCTGTTCATTCTGAATCAGCTGATCCTGAACTGTACAAAATATAGAGCAAAGGAAAACGCCCGCATCCGGATCACTGCGGAAGCCCTTCCGAATGGTGTTCATCTGCTTGTAGAGGATAACGGCGCGGGGATCAAAAAGGAAGAACTGCCGCGTATCTTTGAAAAAGGTTTTACTGGGACCAATGGGCGTAAGAATGACCGGGCTACGGGGATGGGGCTGTACCTCTGCCGGAAGCTGTGCGGGAAATTAGGGATAGAGATTGACGCGCGCTCAGAGTACGGAAACGGCACATGCATTGTGCTGGAATTTCCGATTAGCAGCTATGTCATAAACGAAGCATAGAAGAAAAGAACATGCCGCATTGCTTCGGCATAACGGCACGAAATTTTCATACACTTATTTGGCAGTGAGAATGGATGCTTGACGATTGAATTATGAGCCTGTTTAGAAGGGATGATAACGATGGCATTGGAAAATAAACTTGGGATCACAAATTCAGCAGAGCTGGCACGGGAAGAGGAGAAAATCAGCAAGAAAAAAGCTCTGGAATTATTCGAATCAGGTATGCTTGACGAGCTTGATGCCGGAACCTTTGCGGCCCTTGCGGAGATTCACAGATACTTGTTCGACGAGATTTACGATTTCGCGGGAAAAGTGAGATCTGTAAATCTTGCGAAAGGAAACTTCCGTTTTGCGCCCTTGATGTATCTGCGGGCCGCATTGGAAAATATAGATAAAATGCCACAGTCCACGTTTGACGAGATCATCGAAAAATATGTGGAGATGAATATCGCGCATCCTTTCCGGGAAGGAAATGGACGGAGCGCCAGGATCTGGCTGGACCAGATCTTGAAAAAAGAGCTGCGCCAGGTGATCGACTGGAGCAGGGTGGACAAGGAGGACTACCTTCTCGCCATGGAACGGAGCCCGATCCGGGATATCGAGATCAAGCATGTATTGAAGGCCGCTCTGACATCAGAGATCCATGACAGGGATATCTATATGAAGGGGATCGATACCAGCTATTACTATGAAGGGTATACCACATTTAAGATGGAGGAATTGAAAGACTGACCGCCATGTCACAGAAAACTTCCCACCTGTACGGTTGGAAATCTTTCGAAAATGTAAGATAATTGTAAGCGAACCTGATACAATCCATCACCAGAATCTGTTACGATCAAGTTATACTCACGGCTGACGAAATCTGCTGTGAGTATCGCGCCAGCCGTAGCTGCAAAGCAATATATTTCCTCATACGGCTGTGCGCGTCATATGATACTGAGCTGCGGATTTATCTGGCGCTCAGTATACCATATGGTTTCGAAGGGAGAGTGACAGACAATGAAAGACTACATCCGGATCTGTGATGTGGAGAAGTATTATGGAAACGGCGCAAATGTGACAAAGGCGGTGGACCGTGTCAGCTTTACGGTGGAAAAAGGCGAATTTGTCGGTGTGATGGGGGCCTCCGGCAGCGGGAAAACAACCCTGCTCAACATGCTGTCCACCATTGACAGCGTAACAGCCGGGCATATCTACTACGGGGATACTGACATTACGGAACTCAAAGAGGATCAGCTGGCGGATTTCCGCAAGGAGAATCTGGGCTTTGTATTCCAGGACTACAACCTCCTAGATACGCTGACCATTGAGGAAAATATCATGCTGGCCATGACGCTCCAGCAAAAAGGCCGCCGGGAGATCCAGGAAGAGTGTGAGAACATGCTGAACCTCCTGGGCATTGCGGACGTCCGCGGACAGTTCCCCTATCAGGTATCCGGCGGGCAGAAGCAGCGGTGCGCCTGTGCCAGGGCACTGATCAACCATCCCCGGCTCCTGTTGGCGGATGAGCCTACCGGGGCCCTGGATTCCAGGTCGTCCCAGACCCTTTTGGAGACCTTTACGAAGATGAACCGGGCGCTTTCGGCCACTATTTTCATGGTGACTCACGACGCGTTTTCCGCCAGCTACTGTTCCCGGATCTTATTTTTGAAGGACGGACGCATTTTCCATGAACTGGTTCGGGGGGAGCAGGACCGGCGCGGCTTCCTGAACCAGATCCTGGATGTACTGTCCCTGACAGGAGGTGAAGTCTCCGATGCTCGCTAAGCTCGCCTTCCGCAATGTCAAACGATCCGCCAGGGACTACCTGGTCTATTTTCTGACCATGACCTTTGTGACTGCGCTGATGTTTGCCTTCAACACCGTCATTTTTTCCAAAGACCTGCAGGGCAGAGTCAGCGATGTGGATATGATGCAGATGCTGATCATCCTGGCAACCGTATTCGTGGTGATCATCATTGCCTGGCTGATCAACTATATGGTGCGGTTCATGCTCGGCAAAAGAAGCCGGGAGTTTGGAACCTATCTGCTGCTGGGCATGCGCAAAAAAACGATCGCCCGCCTGTACATGCGGGAAAATGCGGCTCTCGGCATGGGGGCATTTTTCTGCGGCCTGGTGCTGGGAATCCTTCTGCAGCAGATTTTATTGTCCATCCTGTACGGCATGCTCCAGGAAACGTATCACCTGCAGATCGTTCTGGATCTCCGGTGCCTTCTGATGACGGCATCCTGCTATGGGGGCTGCTATATCCTGGCATTGCTCCGCTGCTCCCGGAAATTCCGGAAAATGAACATCCGGGAGCTGATGTACGCGGGGCAGCAGAATGAAGAGATCAGGGAATCCCATGAAGCGCTGAAAAAATGGCTGTTTCCGGCATCCATCCTGCTGTTGTTTCTCCTGGGATACAAGCTGTTTTTCGGAGAAACGTGGAGCACGGGGGATATTCTGCTGTTCCTGGTGTCTCTGGTTTTTGCGATCTACCTGTTTTATATGGGACTGTCCTCCTGGATCGTCTGCTATGTGAGAAAAAAAGGCAGTGCCGTTTACAAAGGGGAAAACCTGTTTCTCCTGCGGCAGTTTTCCTCCAAGGTAAAGACCATGCAGTTTACGATGGGGACGCTGACCGCGTTGTTTGCCATCGCGCTTCTTGGCTGTGCGTTTGCCATGATGTTTTCGGATTACCAGAACCAGATGCTGGAGCAGAAATTTCCTTTTGATGTGCAGGTATTCAGTGAGAGGACGGATGAGGATTTTGCAAAGGAGCTGGAAGTGCTGGAGCAGGAAACACAGATCCATGACGCATACCCATATCCGATCTACCAGAACGGTACCATGGAGATGAATATATGGCTGAGTACGCATCTGCGTATCTTTGATGATTCCTTCCGCAAGGCCGACGGAACGCCGGATCTGAAAAAGATCAAGGAAGAGGCTGGCGGCTGTTACGGAACCTATGATACCTATATAGGTCTTTCGACATACAACCATCTGCGCGGGATGCTGGGCTATCCTGCGGTCTCATTAAAAGAAGGGGAATACCTGATCCACCTCAAGGAACGGATTTATCAGGAGACAGGAGATTTTTCCGGGGAGCTCTCTGTCAGAGGGAAGGATGGGGAGCTTTTCTGCGCCGGATACCGGACGGAACCATTTTCCCAGGACGGGCACAATGGGGCGGATTACCTGATCGTGGTCCCGGACAGCGAGACGGAGGCAATGGACGTATTTTACAGAGAGCTTGCCGTGGATATTGAGGGGGAGGCTCCGAAGGATCTGGGAAAACGTCTGGATGATCTGGCAGAATTGTCGGAGGATGAGATTCAGGACATGATGGGGCATGTGTACCTGGACGAAACAAGTATGGGATGCGGAACGGATACGATGGTGGTCTACTATACGAAATATCTGGTCCGCGACAACCTGATCCCGGAGGTGAAGTATATGCTTTCCTCTATCATCTTCCCGCTGTTTTATATCGGTCTGGTGTTCCTGTGCGTGGCCCTGACCGTGCTGTCCGTACAGCAGCTCAGCGACTCCGCGAAATACCGGTTCCGGTACGGGGTGCTGCAGAAGATCGGGATCAAGAAAAAGAAGCTTGCGGCCGTGGTATGGAAGCAGCTGTTCATGTATTTCCTGTGTCCGGCGCTGTTTGCCGCGGTGCTCAGCGGAGTCGTCATCATCTTTGCCAGTGCGATGTTTGTCGCTTCCACCGGGGTGCATACCTTTGTACTGCAGTATTTCATGACGGCATTTCTGCTGTTCTTCGGGATCTATGCGATCTACTTTACGGCGACCTATGTAGGATTTCTGAGGAATGTGGAATAAGGAACTGCCCGCCTTCTGCTAAAAGATATATCTCTCACCGGGAGCAAACATGTGGAAAGCCTGTCCGGGGCTGAACCGGTATAAGCAGTCCACGAAGTAGGCCGGGCTGAGTCCGTTGCCCGCATACAGGTCAAAATGCATGGGCACAAGCAGCCGCGCATGGATTTCCTGTGCCAGCAGTACGGCCTCTTCCGCGTTCATATTTCCGATAATGTCATTTTGCAGTTTATAGTAGCCTCTTCCGTTGACCGGAACCATCAGGATATCCACCCCGCTGATCTGCTCTGCAAGGCCGTCGTAGATGCAGCAGTCTCCGGAGTGGAACAGGGTGGTGCTGCCGAAGGCCATCCGATACCCCAGTTCTTTATAATTTCCAGATTCATCGGTATGCAGCTCTTCGTGGGCCGCCGCGACAGGTGTGACACTGCAGGGGCCGAGAGACAGCTTCTGCCCGGCGGCAGCGCTCATGATACGGGAATCGTCTACCCCGTAGGAGCAGATATTTTCACGGACCGGCGCCGGAACAATGAATACCGCTTTGGTGTTGTGTGCGGCAAGAGCGCACAGCGTGTCCGGATCCGCATGGTCCGTATGGTCATGGGTACAAAATACATAGTCTACAAAATCCAGCTCCTCCGGCAGGATGGGGATGTCATACCTGCGTGTCCAATCCGCGTCCTGCATTCCGTGATGGCGGTCGATGGAATCCGACAGATAAGGGTCGATGAGATAAAAGTGGTCACGGTATCGGATCAAAAATCCTTCCTGCCCCAGATAAAACATTGCGATCTGCTCTTCCGTCAGACGGGTGTTCAAAATCTGTTCTTTTGTCATATGGAAACCTCCTGAATGTATTATAAAATGCAAGCGTCTGTCCGGCTTCGGAGCTGTGGAGCCGATGGAGATCCTGAGCAGAAAACCGCCGCGGCCGCAATCCTTTACACCGCACCGCCGGAGGATCCGTGGACGATTATTTCTTACTGTCCTGCGGATTCCCTTCGGAGACATCCGGGTGCAGGAAGCTGTATTGAAGAATTTTGATATCCTCGGCGTCAACGGTATTTAAGATCACATTGCCGGTCTCCAGATACCAGACGTCGCCGGGGGATGCCAGATCGGAAAATCGATCCGAATTGTACTTGAACCCGCTTTTGCCAAGCATATCCTCCGCCTCCTTGTGGATCTGATCATAAACCGCCAGGAGATCGTCGGAATCGTCGGTTTCGTACATCCAGGCCATACTGACAAGCCTGTCATTTTCATCAAAAGAATACTTGACGGTTCCCTTCAAACCATCATATTCCTTCGGATAAGAATAAACCGGGCCGCCGTATACGGTGGAATCGTAGGCTTCACTGTCGGTGCCTTCCAGCTCCTGAATATCCTCCAGCGTATGCTCCCATGTGATCGTTGTGAATGGACACTCCGCCGCCTTCTTCCCGCATCCCCAAGTAAATAAAATGCAAAAAACCAGAGCGAAAAGCAGAGTGAAAAGTTTGCGTAGTTTTTTCATAGTAAAATAGAACCTCCATAATCGTTTCGCAAAAAATTGAAGACCTGTTTGTGCATCAGCATAGTTCCTATTATACAACAGATGGAATGTAAATAAAATGTCGAATTTTCCGTCAAAATATAGGAATTATTAGAAAATTTGGAATTTTCTATTGACTTGACCGAGAAAAATGTGATTTACTAGAAAAAGTATTGAAACTAAGCGGTTCGTTTGACAGAAAGGAAGGTGAGAGTCGTGCCGGCAACAATGCGCGATGTCAAAAACAGGACAGGTTTATCAATGGCGACGATTTCCAAGTACTTGAATGGAGGAAACGTACTGCCAGAGAATAAGATTTTGATCGAAGAGGCAATCCATGAGCTGCACTATGAGGTCAATGAGATTGCAAGAGGACTTGTGAAAAATAAGACAAAGATCGTAGGCGTCATGGTTCATGATATTGCATGCTATTTTTCGGGGATGCTGCTGCATTACATAGGACAGGAGCTGAGAAAGCGGGGATATGGGATGATGAGCTGCGACTCCTGCAATGATGAAGAGATTGAGGCGCAGAATCTGAAGTTCCTGGTCAGCAGGAAGGTGGACGGGATCATTGCGCTCCCTGTCAGCATGAGAGGAACCTTTTTGAAGCCTGCGAAGCAGAATAAGATCCCCATCGTTCTGGTGGACCGGGCGTTTCAGGACGAAGAGTTCGACTGTGTGGGGATTGATAATAAAATTGCGGCCTACCGGGCGGTGGACCTGCTGCTGAAGCATAATCATAAAAAGATCGCGGTGATTGCTTCTGATGTGGAGTATACCGGGATCGAACGGATCAAGGGCTATGAAGACGCCATGCGCCAGGCGGGGCTGGAGATCCGGGAGGAGTATATCAAGCGGGGGCGCCATTCTATGGAGGTCGGTTATGAGAAGATGAAGGAGCTGCTGGCGGAACCGGATCGTCCGACAGCGGTCCTGATGGGGAATTATGATACGATGCTGGGCGGAGTGCTGGCGGTCAACCAGTCTGAATTTTCCTGTCCGGAGGACATCTCCCTGATCGGGTTTGACAACCTGATGCTTTCCGGACTGATCAATCCGAGCTGGTACATGGTGGAGCAGCCGATGGAAAGGATGTGCATGAAAGCGGTAGAACTGCTGTGGAACCGGATGGAAAAAAAGGAAGAGGAAGATTCGCCTGTAAAAATCTGCCTGGGAACAAAGATACAGAAAGGAGAATCTATCCGCAGACTGGAGGAAGACATCCCGTCCTGAACGCGGGCGCATGGATTTGCGAGGCAGTATATGAAGGGATGCGGAAACGCTGCAGGGGAAAGCGTGCGGACATAAGAAGCGAAGCGTTTCGTTTTCGATAAAACGCTTCGGGAAAAGAGAAAGCTGAAACGGGATTCTGTTTGTAAAAATAATATAAAAATATGTTGACTTAAAGGAGGTTAGATAGTATAATATGCCCTATAGAAACGAGAAAACGTCGCGGGGTATCATGAAATATGTTCAAAACATTTCAAAAGCGTTTGGGGTGAATGAGAGCGAAGCGTTACGCGTGGCGAGCTGGATGCGTTCGCGAGAGCGGTATCTTGTACGGAAAAACGGACGTATTCTGGAGGAATCATTCATGGAGGAGGAATGAAAGTGGAAAAAATCAAACAAAATGCATTTGTAAAGAAGGTGGGGTTTAACAGAATTGTCCTGATCTTTGTACTGCTTTTAATGTACCTGGCATTCGGGGCATTGACCGGCGGAAGCTTTTTCGGCTTTTCGCGTATCATGAACACCCTGAATTACGTTTACTTTCTGGGATTTCTTTCGCTGGGGGTAACATTCGTGATCGCGACAGGAGGAATTGATTTCTCCATCGGGCCGGTGATGTTCTGCTGTTCACTGGTGTCAGGGTATTGCCTGACTACCTACGGTGTGCCCATGGCGCCCAGCCTGATCATGAGTATCCTGATTGGTGTTTTGTTCGGCGTTTTCAATGGATATCTGGTAGCATACTGGAAGGTACCTCCGTTTATCGTGTCTATGGCAAGCATGAACATTGCAAAAGGAATCGCGGCCGTATTTACAAAGACTCAGTCCGTAAGCTGGCCGCAGTCAACGACAGATGACGGATGGTACAGGAATTTTATCAACATGAACGGCATTCCGGTCGGCCTGTTTATCTTTTTGGGGATTTCAGTCATCTGCGCGATCGTATTGAATAAGACAAAATGGGGACGTTACATACTCTGCCTTGGAAGCAATGAAGAGGCTGTCAGGCTTTCAGGCGTGAATGTGAAAAAGTGGAAAATGCTGGCTTACATCATCTGTGGAACTCTGGTCGGCGTGGCATCAATCTTCTTCGTAGCCGCATACACGACCGTACAGCCCGGATATGGAGACCAGTATAACAATGAAGCGATCGCAGGATGCGTGATGGGCGGTACATCCATGGCCGGCGGGCTTGCATCCATCAGTGGTACTGTAATTGGTGTATTTATCATTTCTCTTTTACAGCAAGGTATTCTTGCGCTGGGATTTACAAAAGAATATCAGTATATTATCACCGGTTTGATCGTTATTGCGGCAGTTTACTCGGACGTTTCCGCAAGACGCAGAAGGAATTAGTGATAGTATAAAAGAAAGGAGAGGTGAGAAAATGGGCGAAATTATTTTGACAATGAAGGGTATTGACAAGTCTTTCCCTGGTGTTCATGCACTGGATCATGTTGATTTAGAGGTGAGAAAGGGAGAAGTCCTCGCGCTCATGGGCGAAAATGGAGCGGGAAAGTCAACTCTGATGAAGGTATTGACGGGAATCTATAAAAAGGATTCCGGTACGATCACATATGAAGGAAAAGAAGTCGAATTTAAAAATACAAGAGAAGCTCAGGACGCGGGTATCGTAATCGTGCATCAGGAGCTGAACATGCTTGGTCATCTGACCGTTGCGCAGAACCTGTTCATCGGCAGAGAATTCAAAAAAGGGATTCGGATCGACGATAAGAAGATGAATGAAGAAGCGGCGAAGCTTTTTGAAAGACTGAACGTGCATATTGATCCGACAGAGACCATGTCCAACCTGACGGTAGGAAAACAGCAGATGTGCGAGATCGCCAAGGCCGTTTCCTTTGACGCCAAGGTCATCATCTTTGACGAGCCGTCCGCGGCCCTCACGGAGTCTGAGATCGAAGAGATGTTCAAGATCATCCGTGACCTGAAGAAAAAAGACATTGCCATGGTCTATATCTCTCACCGTATGGATGAGATCAAGGTAATCACGGACCGCGTTACAGTCATGCGTGACGGTACCTATGTAGGAACATTGATCACAGAAGAGTGTACAAAGGAAGATATCATCAACATGATGGTAGGTCGTGTTATTTATGAGGATCCGAAGACCGAAAGCGCGGTTCCGAAGGACGCGCCGGTTGTATTAAAGGTAGAACACCTGAATGCGGGCAGGATGGTACAGGATGTCAGCTTTGAACTGCGCAAGGGCGAGATCCTCGGATTTTCAGGCTTGATGGGCGCGGGACGTACCGAGACGGCGAGAGCCCTGTTCGGAGCTGATCCGAAGGAAAGCGGAGACATCTACATCAATGGACAGAAGGTCACTATCAACAATCCGCAGGACGCGGTTAACTGCGGGATCGGATATCTGTCCGAGGATAGAAAGCGGTTTGGTATCGTTGTACAGAAGACCATTGCGGAAAATACAACGATGGCTTCCATGAAGGATTTCATGAATGGGATCTTTATTGACAAGAAGAAAGAGACTGATGTTGCCAACCAGTATGTAGAAGCGCTTGCAACCAAGACTCCGGGTGTGGACGAACTGGTTGTAAACCTCTCCGGCGGTAACCAGCAGAAGGTCGTAATCGCAAAATGGCTGACACGAAACAGTGACATCCTCATTTTCGACGAGCCAACGAGAGGTATTGACGTCGGAGCGAAGAACGAGATCTACAAGCTGATGAACAGGCTGGTAGCAGAAGGTAAATCCATTATCATGATCTCCTCGGAGATGACGGAGATCCTGCGTATGAGCGATCGGATCGTGGTAATGTGCGAAGGAAAAAAGACAGGCGAGTTGGATATTTCTGAAGCAAAACAGGAAACAATTATGAATCTTGCGACAAGAGAGATTGAATAGAGGAGGGCGGGAGAATGGCAAACAAGAAAGCTTTTGGTAAATTAAAAGGGCGAGAGGCCATGGTATTGGCAATCATCGTTGCGATGATCGCTCTGTTCAGTATTCTCAGCCCCACGTTCAGAACCTATCCGACTCTGGTGAGTGTTTTGGATAATACCTATTATATCACGCTGATGGCACTGGGAGTTACGTTCCCGCTGATCACAGGCGGTGTAGACCTTTCCATAGGTACAGGACTGGTTTCTTACGCGCTGATCGGAGGATTCCTGATCTTCCAGAAGGGAATGCCGGTTGGGGTTGCGATTGCCGTATGTATCGGCTTTGGAGTATTGATCGGTGTATTTAACGGTGTACTGGTTGCGATCATGGACCTGCCGCCGTTCCTGGCGACACTGTGTACCTGCATGATCACGCGTGGACTCGGACCTGCGCTCTGCGGCGGTTTCGGCGTATCCTGGCCGTCATCCATATCAGCAGACGGAGGCTTCCGGAAGATCTTCAAGTTCGTGACTGCGGAGGGAACGGTCATACCGATCGGGATCGTGTTTATGATCATCCTGGTAGCGATCATGTCCTTTGTATTAGATCATACCAGGGTAGGGCGTTATACGATTGCCATTGGAAGTAATAAAGAGGCAACAAGACTTGCAGGTGTAAACATCAAGTTCTATCATGTACTGGCATATGTGATCTCCGGATTATTTGCAGGTATGGCAGGGGTTGCATACGCTGCGACTTATGCAACGATCTATCCGGGCGCCGGCGCGGGATTTGAGCTGGATGCCATCGGCGGAGCGATCGTAGGCGGCGTATCTGCATCCGGCGGTGTAGGAACGATCCTGGGTTCCTTCCTCGGAGTTATCGTCATCTGTCTGATGAAGGTCGGACTTCCGTTTATCGGCCTGCAGGCAAACTGGCAGCAGATCTTTACCGGTATCGTGCTGATTGCGGCAGTATTGGTAGATGTATTGAAGAAGAAAAAAGACTGAGAAGAAACCAAAACTTTAGTTTATAAGAAACGGTAAACGAAAAAGAATCTGTTTTAAAACAGCAAGAATATGTTGTTCGAGCAAGAACTTCATATATAAAAAAATCTCATTAAAAGGAGGAAAAAAAATGAAAAAGAAGGTTTTAGCTATTTTACTCAGCGCAGCAATGGTGATCTCCATGGCGGCATGCGGCAGCGGTGGAAATGACAGCGGCGACAGCGGAAGCGCGGACAGCGGTGCAGCTACGGAAGATGCTGGGGATGCAGCAGATGACGCAGGAAGTTCCGAAGGCGGAAGCAAAGGATATTCTTTCCAGATGATCGTTAAGAGCTTCCAGTCTACATACTGGCAGGCAGCAATCCAGGGCGTTGAGCAGGCTAAAGCAGAACTGGGCGTGGAAGTAGAAGCAAACGGACCGGCGAATGAGTCCGATATCGCTGACCAGGTTCAGATGCTGGACAGTGCAATCCAGAAGAAACCCGACGGAATCGCTTTGGCAGCATGTGATACAAAGTCTGTAGTGGATTCACTTGCAAAGGCTCTGGAAGCCGGCATCCCGGTTGTATGTTTCGATACCGGCGTTGATGAGGCTCCGGAAGGTTCTGTATATGCAACGGTAGCAACCGACAACGTAGCAGCTGGCGCTGTAGCAGCAGAGAATATCTTCCCGGTGATAGAGGAAAAGATCAAGGCTGCAACAACCGACGCGCAGGTTCGTATCGGTGAAGTGAACCAGGATGCAACTGCGCTGAATATCCAGCAGCGTGGACAGGGATTCATCGACAAGATGATTGAGCTTTGCAATGGCGTTGACAAGAAGGTTGCAGTAGTTGGCAACGAATTTTATGTAAACGGAACAGAAGGCAAGGTTGATGAGAAAGAAGCAGAAGTGATCATCGAAGTCGGCGTTCCGGCTCAGACAACAGTAGACCTGGCTTCCACAGAGGCTCAGAAGATCATGTCCAAGGACGACACGATCGCAATCTTCGGCTCCAACCAGACAACAGCTGAGGGTGTTGTAACAGCGAACCAGACACTGAACAAGCTGTCAACAGATCCGGAAAAGGGTATCATCGGCGCAGGCTTTGACGCTGGTAGACCGCAGAAGGAAGCTATCATGAACGATCAGCTCATCGGCTCTGTAACACAGTCTCCGCTGATGATGGGTTATGAAGCAGTTGTGACTCTGACCAAGATCTGCGACGGCGAAGAAGTAGCTGATATCCCGATGGATGGTTACTGGTATGGCAAGGACAATATGGAAGACGATAACATCGCTCCTAACCTTTACGACTAATTGTGATTCGAATGGGGCAGATATGTCGGCATGAATATCTGGCGCAAAAAGTAAAAGGATCAGATTATGATCAGCTAGTAAAGGTGACTGCAAGTGTGCAGGCGCAAAAAAGGAATCGGATCTACTCCGATTCCTTTTTTTAAAGAAAGCTTGTCAGCAGCAGGCCTTTTGTTGTATAGTTATATGGAACGCCGGAAGATATCGGCTGTGAGAAAAAAATAAAAAGACTGGCTGCGCCGAGAAGCTTATGTATGCTGTGGACCATCTGCTGATCTGTAGCTACGGCAGTTTTTCAGGATCAGGGCAGTGGGAGGGATCATATGCTTGATAATGCGGAAACAATGTTTGATAATATGGATCTGATGTTGAAAAAATTAAAGAAAAAATCGTATGAAGAGAATATGCGTCAATTCCTTGGAAAAAACCAGCACTATTTTCGGGAAATGACGGATCATATGGAGGCGGCGCAGGATAAAGAAAAGGCGGCCGATGAGATTGCGGCGGTATTGGCGGATTGTGTGGAAGGTCGATTTGCAAAGGGAGAAAAGAAAAAGATCTCTTCCCGGATGCAGGCTGATATCAATTTTTTCATGATCTACTATATCTTCCCGGCAATTCTTAAGACAGAGCATGCAGACTGCCGGCTGCTCGCAGACCGGATCTGCGCTGAATGGAAGAGCAGATTTAAGGACAGCGCGATCGGATATACGGATTATGATTCACTGTATGAATCATTCCGGGAGAAAATATTCGGGATTTTTTAAGTGAATAAGTCTTGAAATCAATCTCCCAATGCGTTATAATATTTTCTGTAAAAAGAATGAATTCTTCGGGGTCGGGTGTAATTCCCAACCGGCGGTATAGTCCGCGACCCGCTTAGGCGGCTGAACTGGTGACTCTTATCAACAGAGAATTCCAGTACCGACAGTAAAGTCTGGATGAGAGAAGAAATTTATGCCATAAAAGCGTGGATAGAATCAGACCCCGGATTGTTTTCCGGGGTTTTTATATGCCGCAAAACGTGACAGGATTTCCGTGAAGAGGTTCTTTCTTTTTAAAATATCGCGGCAATCGGTACGGCAGGCCGGCCGAATGACCACAGACTATCATTATTTTAAAGGAGAGAAGTAACATGAGTACACAGACAAACGTAGCAGTAAGAAAAGAATCAAAGACAGGTATCCGTATGATTGTGCAGATCGGTATGCTTTCCGCAATTGCGATCGTATTGATGCTCTTTGAGATTCCGCTCCCATTCGCTCCCTCATTTTATGAGATTGATTTCAGCGAAGTGCCGGTCATGGTCGGATGCTTTGTGATGGGACCGCTGGCGGGGGCTGTGATCGAGCTTGTCAAGATCCTGCTGAACCTGGTCATCAACGGAACTGCAACTGCAGGAGTCGGCGAGGCGGCTAACTTTGTGATCGGATGTGCGCTGTGCGTTCCGGCAGGGATCATCTATAAGAGGAAACATACAAGAAAGGGCGCTCTGATCGGAATGATCACGGGAACGATCATCATGACAGTGGCAGGCTGCTTTATCAATGCATTCATCCTGCTTCCGGCTTACGGCGCGGCATTCGGAATGCCGATTGATGCCCTGGTCGGGATGGGAACGGCTGTAAACCCCAATATCACCAGCCTGACAACATTCGTGATATTCGCGGTTGCTCCGTTTAACCTGCTGAAAGGGGCACTGGTATCCTTGATCGTATTTATTATTTATAAGAAGATCCGTCCAATCTTCAAGATGAGATAAAAAAATTGGATTTTATAAGGGCTTCGGGTACTTTACCCGAAGTCTTTTTTTCATCCGGACATTTACGAATGTGCCGTTTCATCTGGACACCTTCCTCCTATATGGTTTATAATTGAACATGAAAAGTAAGGAAAGGACAGTGGAGCAAGATGAGGAAAAAATTTAATACTACCGGCTTATGTATGCCGGAAAAGCATTATATGGCAGACATATCCGAACACCTTCATAAGATAAAAGAATATGTGAATGAAGGAAATTATTTTTCCATTTACTGTGCAAGGCAGTATGGCAAAACCACCACATTACATGCTCTGTCCCGTCATCTGGAGAAAGAGTATCTGGTGATCAGCCTTGATTTTCAGGCATTGGGAAATGCGTCCTTCCAAAATGAAAATATTTTTTCGCTTACATTTGCAGAATATTTTTTCAGGGAACTGCAGTTGGCAGATTGTGGGAATCCCCCGCAGCTAAAAGCGCAGTGCGATTTATTAAACTCTGCCATACAGAGCAAAGATGATAAATTTGTCTTATTTCAGTTGTTTGGACATCTTACCGCAATTTGCCGGACTGCGCCAAGACCGATCGTATTGATGATCGATGAGATAGACGGAGCTTCGAACAATCAGGTTTTTTTGGATTTTCTTGCTCAATTGAGATACTATTATTTGGAAAGAGAAAAGAGGAATATGCCGACATTTCACTCTGTAATTCTTGCCGGAGTATATGATATCAGGAGATTGAAAATGAAACTCCGACCGGAAAGCGAGCACAGATTCAACAGTCCATGGAATATTGCGGCAGATTTTAATATTGATATGAGCCTGTCTGCTGAGGGAATCGGACAAATGCTCACGGACTATGAAAAGGATTATCATACAGGTATGAATGTACAGGCTATTGCCCGGCTGATCTATGATTATACATCAGGATATCCATTTCTGATTTCACGTATCTGTAAGCTGGTTGATGAAGAAATCTCATTAGGCAGGGAGTTTGAGGGAAAAACCGCGGCGTGGACGAAAGATGGGGTTCTGCTCGCCGTCCGTATGCTGATTGCGGAACGCAACTCGCTGTTTGAATCTTTGACAGAAAAGCTGGACAACTACCCAGAATTGGAACGCATCCTCCACACACTATTGTTTGTAGGAAAAGAGGTTCCGTACAATGCAGATTCCGAAGTCATTAGTCTTGCCTCAATGTTTGGCTTTGTGAAAAATAGAGATGGAAATGTCGCAATTTCCAACCGTATATTCGAAACACGTCTTTACAATCGATTCCTTTCAGTGGAAGATCTGCAGGAAAATGATATTTATAAAGCGTCTCTCTGGGACAGGAATCAATTTATTGTCGGCGGGCATCTAGATATGCGGCTGATACTAAAACGATTTGTACAGCATTTTACTGATGTTTATGGGGACAGCGATGAAAAATTTGTGGAAGAATCCGGCCGAAAATTATTTCTGCTATATCTTCGCCCAATTATAAACGGGAGCGGAAATTATTATATAGAGTCTCGGACAAGAAACATGGGACGCACAGATGTGATTGTTGATTATAGGGGAGAGCAATACCTTATAGAGTTAAAAATATGGAGGGGCAAGGAATACCATAACAGAGGGGAGCAGCAAATTATCGGCTATCTGAACGATTACCACAAAAATAAGGGATACATGCTGAGTTTTTGTTTTAATAAGAAAAAACAGGTCGGCATACAGGAAATTGTGATTGATGGTAAAACAGTGATTGAAGCGATTGTTTAGGGTAATGATAGATATAAGAGAATTTACGATGAGGATTTTGCTGATGATTGAGTTTTATTCGAATGAAAAAATCAAAGATTTGAAAATCACTCGAATAAAACTCGAAAAGCAAAATTCCATGAAACAGGCAATCATTTAAGTCGTGTGTCAGTGAAATGGGATTTTTATCTAACTAGTACAACGAATAATAAGTATCTGGCTATATCGCGCAGGATGATTTTTCAGATACAAGGCAGATTTTCGACGGCGTAGCGGTGGCTACGGCTAGAAAATCTAACGCAGTAGCTGGAAAATCAGACAAGTGATATGGCTAGTTATTTATTATTCGTTGTACTAGCCAGTGTTCTCCTCTTACGGTACAGATAATAAAGAATAAATAATATGGAGGTGGTCAGCCAGGTCACCGGATAGCTGAGAATGATCGCATTCACTGTCGGCCGGATCTGAAGCGCGCCGAACAGCCACAGGATCCGGAAAAGGCAGACCCCGCCCAGTGTGATCAGTGTAGGAATGATCACATCGCCGATCCCGCGCAGCGCACCGGACAGCACTTCAATACAAATGAAGAACATATAGCAGGGCGTGATCAATGCCATCATTTCACATCCGATCCGGATGACGTCGGCGTCATTCGTAAAGATCCGGAACAGCGGATTGCGCAGCAGCAAAAAGAAGATCACTAAAACACCCGATATCAGAGCATCGATCCCCAGGCAGACCCGGACACTTTTCTTCACCCGGCCATATTTGCGGGCGCCGAAGTTCTGCCCGACAAATGTGGTGATGGAGATCCCGATCGCTCCGCTGATCATCCAGAACACCGCGTCCAGTTTACCATATACAGACCATGCGGCGACGGTATCCGTTCCGAAACTGTTCAATGCGGATTGGATGATGACGTTGGAAAGGCTGTACATGATGGACTGGAATCCGGCAGGCATCCCGATGCGCAGCAGCGATCTCAGTACATTTGCATGAAAACGGAGCTGTTTCAGGGATAATTTCAAGATCCCCCCGGATACCATCAGCTTTCTCGTCACCAGCGCCGCGCTGGCCGCCTGTGAAAAAAATGTGGCGATGGCAGCACCTGCAACCCCCATATCAAGCCAGACGACACACAGAATATCCAGGATGATATTCAGCAGACAGCAGACCATCAGGTAATACAGCGGGTGCTTGGAGTCACCGATGGCACGCAGGATACTCGATCCAACGTTAAAAATAAAGACAAACAGGATTCCAGCAAAATAGATCCGCAGATACAAAGCCGAATCCCGGATCAGTTCAGCCGGCGTGTTCATCCATCTCAGCAGATGGGGAGCCAGCAGGATGCCGGGAATTGAGATGGCAATGCTTCCTAAAATGGAAAATGCATAGGCCGTGTGCAGGCTTTCCTGCACCGAGCGTTCATCCCGGGCGCCGTAAAACTGTGCAATGATGACGGAAGCACCGGAGGAAAGCCCGGTAAAAAATCCGACTACCAGATTCACGATCTGAGTAGAGGAGCCGCCCACGCTGGCGAGGGCGCTCTTTCCGATAAAATGACCTACTATGATCGTATCGATCGTATTGTATAATTGCTGAAAGAAAGTACCGAATACGATCGGAAAGAAAAAGATCAGAAGCTGTTTCCAGATGATCCCCTCCGTAATCTGATTCGCGAGTTGCGTTTCTTTTTTCATAGGTATACCTCAGTTATTCTCTATCTGTATTCAGATTGATCGTTTTGTACCAGAACCGCGGGATAAAACGAGAGCAGGAACCTGCTCAAAAAATGCAAAGTTCCTGCCCCATGTTAAGGAACCGTATGGAAATACTCACACCCTGACCGGGCACTCAAAGCAACAGCATTATTCAATAGGTTCAAAATCCGCAGCTCCATGTTTGCAGAGCGGGCATACGAAATCCTCAGGCAGCTCGTCGCCTTCGTAGATGTAACCGCATACAACGCACACAAAGCCTTTCTTGCCTTCGGTCTGCGGCTTTGGCTTCACATTATTCTGATAATAGGTATAAGTCATCGTATCAACATTTGAAATCACGCGTGCCTCTGTAATGGTGCAGATGAACATTCCGTGTGTATCCAGATCCACATACTGCTCGACCTTCAGCGACATGAAGGAGTTGATGTATCTCGGCAGGAATGCAAGTCCATTGTCGGAGTGCAGCGGTTTCAGGTTCGCGAATTTATCCGCGGTTCTACCGCTCTGGAATCCAAAGGTCTCAAACACCTTGAACGGCGCGTCCGTAGACAGGCAGTTCAGGTTCATGATGCCGGTCTGCTTGATCACATGGTGGGAGTAGTTATCCTTATTGATCGTCACAGCAACCCGGTTCGGTGTGTTGGTCACCTGGGAAACCGTATTCACGATCAGGCCGTTATCCTTCTTGCCGTCGTTGGAGGTGACCACATATAAGCCGTATCCGATCTTGAACAGAGCGGTCAGGTCGTTCTTATCCGCAGTCTCGTCCTGCTGTGCCAGATAGTCCTGGCAAAGCTCCTCTGCCAGAGCTTCCAGCTGTGCGTTGCTGTCATCATTCAATGCAGACTTGATCTGTACGGTTGTTTTAGTAAAGGTCAGCTTTTTGCAGCCTTCCAGCATGGACTTCATGGTCTTTGCAGCCAGCGGAGCCCAGGATCCATTCTCGATCAGTCCGACGATCCGGTTCTGGAAATTCCGTTCGGTCAAATGATTGATAAATTCACGCATGAATGGGAAGATTCCTGCGTTGTAGGTTGTAGTAGCGAGCACCAGCTTGCCGTAACGGAACGCGTCCTCTACAGCCTCCGCCATGTCTTCCCGGGCGAGATCAGTAACGACCACCTTTGGACAGCCTTTTGCGGTAAGCTTTGCAGCCAGAGCTTCTACAGCCTTCTTTGTATTTCCATAAATGGAAGTATAGGCGATCATGATGCCTTCGGTCTCCGCGGAGTAGGAGGACCAGGTCTGGTACAGTCCCAGATAATAGCCCAGGTTTTCCTTCAGGACGGGGCCGTGCAGCGGACAGATGGTCTGAATATCCAGTCCGGATGCCTTTTTCAGCAGATTCTGCACCTGCGCGCCGTATTTTCCGACGATTCCGATGTAATAACGGCGTGCTTCACATGCCCAGTCTTCTTCCACATCCAGGGCGCCGAACTTACCGAAGCCGTCTGCTGAGAACAGTACCTTGTCATAACTGTCGTAGGTCACGATCACCTCCGGCCAGTGTACCATGGGCGCTGCAACAAAAGAAAGCTCATGCTTTCCGAGAGAAAGAGTATCTCCTTCCTTTACAACGATCTGCCTGTCCTCAAAATCGGTACCGAAAAACTGCTTCATCATGACAAAGGCTTTTGCGGAGGAAACGATCTTGGTGTCCTTATATACCTGCATAAAATTGGCAATATTTGCAGAGTGGTCCGGTTCCATATGCTGGATGATCAGGTAATCCGGCTTGCGGGAGCCCAGAGCCGCCCCGACGTTGTCCAGCCATTCATGGGTGAAACGGGCATCCACGGTGTCCATGACCGCTGTCTTCTCATCCAGGATCACATAAGAATTATAAGCCATGCCGTTTTTTACAACATACTGGCCTTCAAATAGATCCACCTCATGGTCATTGACACCTACGTATCTGATATCGTTCGTAATATCCATTTGCAATACACTCCTTTTCTCTTTAAATGCAATTTATTATAATTTGTCACCAACTTTCAACGAAAATTGATGACCTGCTTGCGCTCAGCGCAATTCATTATAACATATGTTGATTTTTTTTGCAGGAAAATTGGAAAGATTTTATAATATATTTTTGGGCTTGCGGTGAAAGCACCAAAGGCAGCTTTTCCTTGTGTAATTTTCGGCCGCGTGCTATAGTGAAAGTCAGGAGGAAAAGCAGATGGCAAAAATATTATTGGTAGAGGATGACGATACGATCTCATTTGGGATCCGTGCCTCATTGGAGAAAAAAGGATATGAGATCACGGCCTGCACCTGTCTCGCAGGTGCAAAAAAATTGTTTTCAGATGCATTTGCGCTGGTACTTCTGGACCTGAATCTGCCGGACGGAACGGGATATGAATTGTGTACCTGGGTAAAAGCCAGATGTGATACGCCCATTATCTTTCTGACAGTACGCGACGAAGTGAGTGACATTACGAGAGGACTGGATATGGGCGCTGATGATTATGTGACAAAGCCCTTCCACATTGCGGTCCTGGAGTCACGGATCGCGGCAGTGCTCCGGAGGGTGCCGGAAGAGCCGGACGGATCTGCTGCCTGCGGAAATATCCGCCTGAACAAAGAAAAAATGCAGGTTCTTCTGGATGGCCGGGAGATCACGCTTACTGCCCTGGAATACCGCATGCTGCTGATCCTGATGGAAAATAAAGGACGCACTCTGCCCCGCAGTCTGATCCTGGAAAAGCTGTGGGACTCGGAAGGGAATTTTGTCAATGACAATACGCTGACCGTGACGGTCAAGCGTCTTCGGGAAAAGCTGGATCATACCCGCTGCATCACAACAGTCCGCGGGATCGGCTACCGGATGGAGGAGGCGGGAGATGGGATATGATGACAGAGAAAGCGATTCCCTTAAGGCGGCGGACCGGAATCCGGACTATTCAGGCGTGACGGCTGCCGCAGGGGACGGTCAGCATGCGGCTGCCGGCGGAATATGGGGACACAGGACATGGATATGCTGGCTTCTGCCCGGACTGGCAGCCGGTTTTTTCATTGCGCTGGCTGTGACATATCAGGAGTACCATTGTTTCGCGGAATTTACAGGCGCGGTTCTGGACCAGGATGTGAGCGTATGGGAACAGACGGACCAGGGGGACCGGGACGCGGAGATATCTTCGCGGGAAAAACAGGAGGGAGACGCTCAGAAACGTACAGCGAAAAAAATCCTTGCGGCCGCGGCAAAGAGCCGCAGCCGCGGGAACAGGGAATCCGGAGAAGCATTTCTTCATGAATACGGTTATCACACATGGGGGCGTCTGGGGACACTTCTTCCCTTTACGCTGGGGATCTGTATCCTGCTGTCAGAGATTGCCGGCTGGTGTGTATTCCGAAAAGAGGAACGGGAGCGGAAAAAGCAGGAGCAGCGTATGGAAGAGCTGACCCGTTATCTCCTGGCGGCAGAACGCGGCGAAGCTGCGGTACTGCTGCGCAGGGAGGATGCCTTCTCCCATCTGGAGGATGCGGTCTACAAAGCGGTCATGGAGCTGAAAGGCACGAAGGAAGAGGCAGTACGCAGCCATGAGGTCCTTTCTCAGAGGATTGCGGATGTGGCCCATCAGCTCAAAACTCCTATCACCTCCATGTCTCTGATGACAGAGCTTCTGGGGGAGCAGGAGACGAAGGAGGGAAAAGAATGCCTGCGGCGTCTGACTCTGCAGATCCATCGGCTGCAGAATCTGGTCCATGCCCTGCTGTCCCTGGCAAAGCTGGAATCCCATACGATCCGGTACGAAAGGGAAACCCTGGATCTGGAGGATCTGATAGAGAGTGCGGCAGAGCCTCTTCGGGAACTGCTGCAGAATCGGCAGATTTGGCTGGAATATTCCGGAGATCCGGTGTCGGTCAGGGCGGACAGGCAGTGGACGGAGGAAGCCATACTCAATGTAATTAAAAACTGTGCGGAGCATACGCCGGAGGGCGGGCAGATTCAGATCCGGTGGGAGAAAAATCCCCTTTACACGGAAATCCGTTTCACAGACAGCGGAAAGGGATTCAGCAAAAAAGACCTGCCCCATCTTTTTGAACGCTTCTACCGGGGAGAAAACGCTCAAAAGGACAGTGCAGGGATCGGGCTTGCCCTTGCAAAGCTGGTGGTGGAACAGCAGGAGGGGCATATCTATGCGGAAAATACAAGGGATGGACATGCCTGCTTTATCCTGCGCTTCTTTCGGTAATTATGACAGGAAACAGAAGGAATTCGGACGCCGCGGTAAAAATCGCAGACGCACGGATTCCTTCGATTTTCTATCCCATCATGGCCATGCGGCCATTTCGCAAGGTATACCCAAAGGCATCCCGTTATGGCCATACGGCTGTTTCACAGGGTATCATTTTTGATTGCGGTGATGATATTCTCCTTTCGGATTCTCCGTCCCCCGACCAGGTACGCCCCAAGGACCGCCAGAAGGATCAGTGCCGTATATCCCAGGATGATTCCCAGCGGCGCAAAGGGCAGGTATTCCAGCAGCGTCACTTCACTGAGCCGCAGGAATACGGCCACGAATACGATCTGGAAAGGGAGGCTTAACAGCAACGGCTTGAGTCCCAGTGTTACCCCTTCCAGGAAGAGCAGACTCTTAAGCTGCCGGCTGGACAGCCCGACGGATTTCAGCATGGCGAACTCCCGGCTGCGCTGCCTCAGATTTCCGGAAATGGCCGCCCACACATTGGACAGGCCGATCACCGCCAGAAACGCGGTCAGGAAGGCGATGATCAGATTCCAGGATTCCTTCATATCCGCAATCATTTTTTTGTAGTCGATGACATCTGTAAACACATAATCTCCGCTTCCGTAATAGTAGGAAACAATCTCCTTCATCTGCCGGGAGACCTTCTCGATCCGGGAATCCGACAGGCCGCCCTCACTGCTGACCTGAAATCTTCCGTTGAGATTCTGCGTGCTGTTATGCCGCCTCTCACTGCAGTGTGTGCTGAGATCTAGGACATGCCGCATGGGCATGACGGCAGTCAGCGTAAAATGTGATTTGTCATAAAGGCCTGTGCAGGGAAGGGTATCCACCAGATCCCCGGCCCGCAGGGAAAACGTATAATCTCCGGTATCTTCGTCGTAGGCATGCTCCGTAAATTCCAGTGTCTGCCCCTGCTTTAGATCCAAAAGTCCGCAGTCTACCGGATGCCTCCGTGTGCTTGCGTCCGGATCCCGGGCAAAATTGTAGATCAGCGCCTGGCCCGGATCTTCAAAATAGGGCTCCGGGTCAATGCCAAGTCTCTCGCAGTATTCACGGAAGCAGTGCGCTTCCAGACCGATCAGTTCGGTCTGCATCCGGTAGCGTCCGTCCCGCTCGATGAGGGAATATTTATTTCGGCTGACCACTCCGTCAAAGCCGCCGAAACGCTCCTGGATATCCGGGGAGGCATCCTTGGCCGAAACCCAGACCGCACAGGTCAGAGTGTTATAAACCGCAGCCTGCCCGAGATCTGGAACCTCAACCAGCGCTTCCAGAAATTCCGGATCCGGTTCCCGTCCGTCACTGACGGACAACTGGATGTGTTCCTCCTGCATGGACTGATCCCGCAGCATGGTACTGGATGCGTCATTGATGGAAAAACCATACAGGAAGGTGGTCAGCAAAAGAAAGGACAGGCAGAGGGAAATGACAGCAGTCCGGTAGGAGCGCTTTCTCTGGGCCAGAGAAAGCGCCGACAGTTCCCCGATGATCCCTCCAAACGGCGATGCGGATGAGGTACGCGAAGGCTTGGGAACCGTTGCTTTCAGACGGCAAAAAAACCTCCGGGAGCGGGATATGCTCATAGCTTCCCCTTTATGCTTCCGTTCCTTTTTCTTCCCGGAGCTTCGAAGCCCTTCCTCCTGCTTTATGATCTCGATGGGCAGCGCCTTGGCAAGCTTCTTTGCCGGAATCCTCGCTGACAGGCAGGCTGTGAGCAGAGAGAGCAGGAGGGCGGGAAGAACGGCGGGCAGCCCGAATACCGGTATGATATCCGGCGCGGCCCGTCCGATGTCATTGTGGGCATTGATATTTGCAAACAACTGGATATTGACAAAACACCCCGCGGCCAGACCGAAGGGCAGGACCGGGATCACCAGGATCAGAGCCTCCGAGACGGCAGCTGTCAGGATCTGCCCAGGCGACGCCCCGACACAGGACAGGGTGCCGAACTGGGCCATTTTTTCATTCAGCGACAGGGCAAAAGCATTGTGGATGATCAGGACGAATACCCCTACGATCAGCAAGGCTAACACCAGAATCATCAGCGGAACCGCCAGCATTTCCAGGGAAAAGGACTGATCCGGCGGCAGGATCATATAGTCGGCCAAAAGCCTGCTATTGTACCGCAGAAGATAATTTCCGTATTCATCCTTTTTATAACCTATGGATTCGGCCAGCGCGGGAAGCTCCCGGTAAGTGCCGCGCATCGGATCAAACCGCAGATAGACGGTGATGGAATCCTCCGGCGCGATGGATTCCCGGCTCATATAGCTCATGCCGGTATAAGCCGGAACCGCGGAGGAAGTGGTGACATCCATGATCCCCACCAGCGTATAGGTTTTGGTGCCGGTCGGACGGAAGGTTTCCCCTTCCCGCCAGGTATCCGTTTCCATACAGACCTCTCCGTTATAAACGCGTTCCCCGACAGGAAGCGTCAGTGTATCCCCGACGTTGACATCAGGATGATCTTCAAAATATTGTTTGGACAGAACCAGCTCCGAATCTTTTTCTGGCAGACGACCTTCCAGAATGCTGTGCTTCTCCGGCATGGAATCCCAGTATTCTTGTGTGGCGGGCCGCTGGATGATGTACCTGCGCCGTCCGCTGTCGCTGATCTTTGCCACCTCCCAGGAGCCCTTGATCATAACGGCGGAAACAGAAGCGTAGTTTTCAATCTTTTCCAGATCCCTTCCATAGCTGTTATCAAACAGCTCGCCGTGCCAGTTTCCGTCATACCATTGATTCAGAAATACATCGTCCGCCCACATCGTATAGACCATGCCGCAGAAGCAGGACATCAGGGTGGTCATCAAAAACAGAGCCACCAGGATGGCAGCGCTGGTGTATTTATTTCTGCGGAGACTTTCGAACGCATATTCACGTATCACCTGCATCAGGACATCACCTCATCTCTGACAATTTTCCCGTCCTCCAAAGTCAGGATCCGTTCCGCCATAAGCGCCGTCTTTTCGTCATGGGTAATCAGGAGCACGGTCTGGCCGTATCTCTGGTTGGACAGCTTTAAAAGCTCGATGGTCTCCTCGGAATTGCGACGGTCCAGATTACCCGTGGGCTCATCGGCCAGAAGGATGGCAGGCTGGTAAATGAGGCTGCGGGCAATGGCCACCCTCTGCTGCTGACCGCCGGAGAGCTCCCTTGGAAGATGGGACAGGCGGTCCGAGAGCCCTAAGGTGTTTACGATCTGTTCAAAACGGGCCTCGTCCGGTTTCCGTCCGTCCAGGAGTATGGGAAGAAGGATATTTTTCCGGACATTCAGGGTGGGGATCAGGTTGTAGAACTGATACACCAGACCCACCTTGCGCCGGCGGAAGACCGCCAGCTCTTCCATATTCAGCGTGGAAATATCGGTATCCTCGATATAAATATTTCCGCTGGTGGGACGGTCCACCCCGCCCAGCAGGTGGAGCAGTGTGGATTTCCCGGAGCCGGACGCGCCGACAATGGCGGTAAAGCTCCCCTTTTCCAGCGCCAGGTCTACATTGTCTAATGCGACGACCTGATTCGAACCGGTTTTGTATGTTTTTGTTAAATGGCTGCAGCGCAGTATTTCCATAAAATGTAACTCTCCTTTCTGCAGTTGCTAATGCTGTTGGCCTGAAAATTTGTCAGACTGGTGGCCATGGTCTGTAGCCGATTACGTCTAATCGGGGTGTGACCTGTGACTGCGGTTATAGTAACAAATGAAAGTGACAGGAAGGTGACAAAATAAAATTTTCACAGACAAATTGAGCATTTACTGGTAAACTATACTTACGGCCGATTTATCTGGCGTTCAGTGTAATATAATTGACACTGTCTTGCAGATAAAAAAACAGTTTTCGTGGGAAAGGAATCTATATTATGAAAATAGAGTATAAGATCCGGGACAATTTTGCGGAGATCATCCGCTGCCGGGGGTCGGTCTCAAAGATCGTGCTGCCGGAGCAGATCGCCGGATATCCGGTAAAAAAGATTGCTGCCTATGCATTTTCCGCAAAAAAGGGGGAGGAGGATCCGGACGTACTTGTCTATGAGAGTCCGGAGGAGGTTTTGTTTGAAGAAAATGAAAGGCTTTTAGCGGGGGACGCGGTTGAGGAAGTTGTTTTTCCTGACACGGTAGAAGAGATTGGAAACTACATTTTTTATAACTGCAAAATGCTGAAAAAGCTGGAATTTACGGATTCCCTGGTATATCTTGGGAGCGGCGCGTTTACCGGATGCGGGAATCTTGACACCTTGAAGGTTCATTTGAAGCGCGGAAGGAAATCCTGTGTGAAGGAGATCCTGGGTGATCTGTGGCAGCGGATGGATGTGCTTTTTCTTCACGAAGGCTCCAATGCGCAGGAAGAAGTACAGGCGGTAAGACTGGTTTTTCCCGAGCATTATGAGGAGGCCGTGGAAAATACGCCTGCCCGGATCTTATTTACCCAGCATCATGGGACCGGGAACAATTATCGCCAGTGCTTTTACGGCCGGGAGATGGATTTCCGGAAATATGACAGCATATTTTCGCTGGCAGTGGCCCAGGAGAAGCCGGAGGTGCTGGCGGACATGGTGTTCTCACGCTTGACAGGTCCATGCGGTCTGACGGCGGAGCATCGGGCGATATACGAAGCCTATGCGCGGAATCATCCCAGGGACGCGGCGCGGTACCTGGTAAGCCGGGAAAATCTGCAATATTTTCAATGCATGTCCGAGCGGGGACTTTGGAGCCGGGAAGGGCTGGAGGAAGCGATCAGGGAGGCCGCGGAAAAAGGAAAAGCGGAAGTGCTCAGCCTCCTGATGAATGAGAAGCATCAGCGTTTTCCGGAAAAAAGGAAAAAGCGGTTTGAACTGTAGACGGCCCAGGCTGGAAGGGACTATCCATCCAGCCGTTCCTTGATCGCCCGGTATTCTTCTGGAATCTCCTCCATTGTGAGCGTATCGTGTACGGAGCAGGTGCCGACATCACGGGCGGTCTCATAATACCATTTTTTATAATTCAGTGTATCCAGTGTCTCCTGAACCTGCTTCATCTGCAGAATCACCGCGTCTCTCTGGCGTTCGATCAGCTCCAGCCGCTGTTCAATGGTCGAATCCCCTTCCATACACCAGCCGATGAAGGTCCGGATATCCTTGATCGACATGCCTGTCTTTTTCAGGCATTCGATGATGGACAGCCATTCAAAATCATTATCACTGAACATGCGGATTCCGCCCTTGGAACGCTCCACAAAGGGGAGAAGCCCCTCCTTGTCATAATAGCGCAGCTTGGAAGGCGCTACATGCAGCTTTTTCGCCATTTCTCCGATCGTATAATACATAGACAAAACCTCTTTAAAGTTGATATAAGATATTAAAGATACTTTAACCTTTGATATTATAACAGAAAATAAAAGGTAGAGTCAATCATTTTATCGGGTTTGCTATTTTTTGAAGATTCACATATAATATACTCACGGTCGATGAGATCTGCAATTCGGACTACCGGCAATAGAGGATAAAGGAGCTGAGACAGATGGATATTAAAAGGGCTAAGCAGGAGATCAAGGATTCCATAGAGGCATATCTGGCTAAGGATGAGTTCGGCGCGTACCGGATCCCGGCTATTCGTCAGAGGCCGATCCTTCTGATGGGACCGCCGGGAATCGGTAAAACGCAGGTCATGGACCAGATCGCGAAGGAATGCCGCATCGGCCTGGTGGCATATACGATCACTCACCATACCAGACAGAGTGCGGTGGGGCTTCCGTTTATTCGGGAAAAAAATTATGGCGGAAAGACATTTTCCATCACAGAATATACGATGAGCGAGATCATAGCCTCCGTGTATGACAAGATCGAGCAGACCGGCATCCGGGAGGGGATTTTGTTTATTGACGAGATCAACTGTGTGTCGGAAACGCTGGCACCCACCATGCTGCAGTTCCTCCAGGGAAAGACTTTCGGCAATCAGCAGGTGCCGGAGGGCTGGATCATTGTTGCTGCGGGAAACCCTCCGGAATACAACAGGTCTGTGCGGGACTTTGACGTGGTGACGCTGGACAGGCTGAAAAAGATTGATGTGGAGGAGAACTTCGGCGTGTGGAAGGAGTATGCATACAGGCAAGGGATTCACCCGGCAGTCATTTCTTACCTGGAACTGCGGAAGCAGAATTTTTATAAGGTGGAGACAACGGTAGATGGAAAATGCTTTGCCACGGCCAGGGGCTGGGAGGATCTGTCCCAGCTCATCCAGGTTTATGAAAGCCTGGGAAAAAAGACGGACCGGGAGGTCATATCCCAGTATATCCAGCATCAGAAGATTGCCAGGGATTTTGCGAATTATCTGGAGCTCTATCATAAATATAAAGCAGATTACGGCGTGGAGGAGATCCTGCATGGGAAGTGGAATACGGCGGTTCTGCAGAAGGTGAAGGCAGCAGCGTTTGACGAGCATTTGAAGATCGTCAGCCTGTTTAACGGGAAGCTGAGCGAGCTCTTTACGGAATGCTTCCTGTCCGATGCCTATGTAACCAGGCTGTATGAATATCTGCTCCATTACCGGGAGGGGCAGGAGAAAAGAGCCGGAGACAGGCAGGCGGCGGAAGAGATTGACAAAAGCCGGATTGCGGAAACAGAAAGAACCGCAGGGGAGCAGGCAGCGGAAGGAAACGGAACCGGGCAGGTTCCCGAAGTAAGCGGCAGTGTCAGGATTCCGGTATCGATCGGAGATGAGCTCCATCGTGCGGAGAAGGACTTGGAAGAGCTGGAACAAAAGGAACTGCTGACCCGGCAGGAGGAGATCATCCTGAAAAGGGTGATCGCCGCATTGGAACGGTTTACAATAAGCGTCAAGGGGACACTGGCTGCGGAAAATACAGAATTTGAAGCGGTCAAGGCATTGTTCCAAAAAGAAGTGGATGCCCGGGAGGCGCTGATTGAACAGACTTCGGAAACACTGACTCATGTATTTGATTTTATGGAGGATGCGTTCGGGGAGAGCCAGGAAATGGTGGCTCTGATCACGGAGCTGAATGCCAATTATTACAGTGTATGGTTTATCAACGAATACGGCTGCGACCAGTATTATCGTTATAACAAGGGGCTTCTCTTCCAGGAACGCCATCAGTCGATCGTGCGGGAGATGGATGATGTGGAAGAACTGCTCAATACAGGATTGAAGTAAAGGTTCAGGAAATCAGTTAACGGCAATTTTAACTTCCTGATGTCTATTGTGTGAAGTGGGTTCAGAGCGCAGATATATCAATAGGGGAATTTTTTCTATACACATAGAAAGAAGCTCCGTCAGGAGCTTCTTCCGTATAGTTATCTAAAAAGGAATGAGAGTAAAAGTGCGGAATCCGGGGTTACCGCCCCGGATGTCCAAAACTTTATGAGGGGGGAGATAGTTGTTTTTCAACTATCTGACATTTAGTATAATAGAAAAATGTGTCCAAAGTGTTTTCATTTCATAAAAGAACTCGAAAAATTATAAACAAATCAAAAAGGAAATCAAAAGACTTCATAGAGTCTTAGCTTTTCACTCTGCGGAATCTGCATATACGATCCGTCCATTGCACAGGGTATATTTCACCTTTCCATATAATTTCCTGCCTGTAAACGGAGAATTGGAGGACATGGAATGATAGCTGTCCGGGATCCAGGACTCCTCCGGATCAAAAATTACTAGGTCCGCCGGGCTGTCCTGCTTTATGTTTCCATAAGGCAGATGGTAGAGCCGGGCCGGGTTTATGGTCATTTTTTCCAATAGCTGCATCAGTGTGAGATGGCCGGGGCGGACAAGCGACGTGATCCCAAGAGCAAGGGCTGTCTCCAGTCCGATGATGCCGCTGGGTGCATCCGGGAACGGCTTCGCTTTTTCCGCAGCGCTGTGGGGGGCATGATCCGTTGCAATGATGTCGATGGTGCCGTCGGACAGTCCCCGGATAATGGCCTGCCGGTCCTTTTCTGTGCGCAGAGGAGGGTTCATTTTTGCCAGGGTGCCATGGGTGAGTACAGCATCCTCCGTCAGGGTAAAATGATGCGGAGTCGCCTCGGCATGGAGCTTCGCGCCCATCGCCCGGAAGGACCGTACAAGCTCTACGGAATATCCGGAGCTGATATGCTGAATGACCACATGGGCGCCGGAGCGCAGCGCCAGCATACAATCCCTCGCCACAAGAGACTCCTCGGCGATGGACGGAGAGCCATAGAGCCCCATCTGTCGGGAGACCTCTCCGTGATTGATTCCATTATTCCGGATCAAGGCAGGATCCTCTTCGTGAAGGCTGATAGGAACGCCAAGCGCCCCTGCGGCCTTCATGGCCTCATAGCAGAATGCGGCATTGGTGATGGGAATCCCGTCATCCGTAAACCCGCAGGCGCCCGCTTCCTTAAGCGCCGGCATGTCTGTCATCACCTGGCCTTTCAGCCCCTGAGATACGGTTCCGGCCTGGAAGACGCGGATATCTTCCTGCTTTGCCCGCTCCAGGATATCCTGCAGTACGGGAACCGAATCCACCGCAGGGGACGTATTTGCCATGCAGATTACAGAGGTGAATCCGCCTCTTGCCGCCGCGAGCGCGCCGGTGTGGAGTGTCTCCTTGTGGGGAAAGCCGGGATCCCGGAAATGTGTATGGGTGTCGATCAGCCCCGGAGCAATGATGAAGCCTTCCGCGTCCAGACATTCCTCACCGGGAGCGGCACTCAGGTCCGGGCCGATCTTGGCAATGACGCCGTCTCGGATGTGAAGATCAGCTTTGTACGATGCGTTGGTACCTGGATCCATAATCAAGCCGTTTTTTAGAATCATAGTGTTGTTCCTTTCTGATTTTATGCAGCCGTGCAGTAAAGACACGGCATGATGTAATCTATTTTTACATATATTATGTGATTTGGCAATACAATTTATAGGCGTGTAGGATGAAAATGAAATTCTATTATGAAAAAACTAAATTTTCTACCAGTCAGATAAAAACTGTCAATCGGCTTCTTACAAGCTTCTCTTGACGAATCTGACTGCCATTTTTTATCTGACTGTGAATAGTAACCCCGGTGCTTCAAAAAGCACAATATATTCTTGACATTCATCTTGGAATGCGGTATATTTATAACATAAAGAGCGAAAAGCACCACATATAAAAAGGAGGATTACGAATGAAAAAGATTAATTATCTGGGATTTTTATCTCTGCTCTCCCTGATTTCCATATTGGGATGGAAGAGCGGCAACACAGGACTGTATGGATTTTTTGGATTTATCTATTTTCTCCGCTATTTTTGGATGATTCCGGATGAAATGTTTCTATTGAATGTGCAGAAATCCGCGACCATCGCATTTATGCTGAGCATGGTTTCCCTTGTCCCGCTTATGTTTTCCTGCTCTGTATTCTACAATATCTCTGCGGCAATCCCTATGGCGTTTGCACTGAGCTTTGTGGTATCAACACTTGCGTTTACATTTGTGCTGACAGGATTGGAGTGGAGAGAGCGAAGAGGAGCGAAGGAATGATCAAAAACAGAATAAAAGAATACCGGGCCAGATATGATATGAAGCAGGAGGAACTGGCAAAGCTGGTCGGTGTGCGGAGGGAAACGATCGGGAATCTGGAAAAAGGAAAATACAATCCTTCGCTGGTTCTGGCATGGAATATCGCAAAGGTATTTCAGGTTACGATTGAGGAGGTTTTTACGGTAGAACCGTAATAATAAAAAAGACAAAGAAATCCGCTAACCTCACGGTTAGCGGATTTCTTGTTATAGTTATCTAAAAAGGAATGAGAGTAAAGTGTGACATCCAGGAATCTCTCCCCGGATGTCTTAACTTTATGAGGGGGGAGATAGTTGTTTTATCAACTATCTGACATTTAGTATAAAAGAAAAATGTGTCCAAAGTGTTTTCATTTTATAAAAGAAGTAGAAAAATTATAAAGAAAAAGTTTAGAATGTAGAAAACTGTCATAATTTGCGGCAAAAGTATGATAAGATAGACGTATTCAGAATAGGAAGTCACAGTTTTGATTAAAGTAAATGGATAGATAAAAACGGTGAATTGGCAGGAAGCGGGGAAACTATAGTATGGAAAAAAGAGAAGCGGCCGGGCGTCTGGAGCTGCTCGGAGAAAAAATATGGAATGCATCCAGGGATGAATTGTATCTTGGAATGCGTTTTCTGGATGTTGCGCTGAACAGCTTTGTGCATCAGATGGATACCAAAGTCAGCCCATTCGGAACCGACGGGGCTGTGCTGTACTTTCATCCTCAGCAGCTTGGCGGATTGTACCGGCAGAATCGGATCTTGGTGAACCGAGGGTATCTGCATATGGTGTATCACTGTATTTTCCGGCATATATGGAAGGAATATCGGGCAGGATCCAAGGAGGATATTCCGGAGGCAAAACGCCAGGAGACAGATCCCGGTGCCAGGCTATGGAACCTGAGCAGCGACATTGCCGCGGAACATCTGATTGATGGAAGCTATCACCGTTCGGTCCGATATTCCAGAAGCCTCCTTAGAAGGGAAACTTATCGGAAACTGGAACAGGAAGGGAAAACACTGCATGCCGAACGGATTTTTAAGCTGCTGCTGGATTGGGAACTGGACGAAAAGAGGCTGGCAAAGCTGGAACAGGAATTTTACGTAGACGACCATCAATACTGGGCGGCTCACCAGCCGGACAGGAAGCCTGATGCGGATTCCTGTATGCAGAAGAAGTGGCAGGATATCGATGAGCAGATGGAAACAGATCTGGAGAGCTTTTCCAAAGAGGCATCCGAGCAGAATGGAGACCTGCTGGGCCAGATGAAGATCGAGAACAGGGAGAGACACGATTACCGCTCTTTCCTGAGAAAGTTTTCCGTATTGAGAGAAGAACTGGGAGTCGATACAGACACCTTTGATTACACATTTTACAGCTATGGACTGTCCTTATATGGAAATATGCCGCTGATCGAGCCGCAGGAGACAAGGGAAGTCAAAAAAGTGGAAGAATTTGCAGTGGTGGTGGACACCTCCATGTCATGCTCTGGGGAGCTGGTGCGCAGATTCCTGGAAGAAACCTATGATGTATTGAGCCAAAACGAAAGCTTCTTCCGAAAGATCAATGTGCATATCATTCAGTGTGATGAGGAGGTGAGGTCTGATGTGAAGATCAGCAGCGAGAAGGAGCTGAAAGCGTATATGGACAATCTGACATTGTACGGAGAAGGCGGGACCGACTTCCGTCCGGCATTTGAATATGTGAATGAGAAGATCAGGCAGGGGGAGTTTACAGAGCTCCGGGGGTTGATCTATTTTACGGATGGATACGGAATCTATCCGAGGAAGGCGCCGGGATATCAGACGGCATTTGTATTCATGCAAGAGGATTACAGGGATGCGGATGTCCCGGGATGGGCGATGAAGCTGGTGATATAGAGTTTTTATAGTTCTCTGGTCAGTACAAAAATAAACAAAATGTTTCTGGATGTATATTTGGCAAATTGTTGTTGCATTCTTCTGAATATGTGTGTAAAATTGGTTGTAAAAATGATACAGACACTTACATATCGAGATCAATGGCATAAATATAAGGTTTCGTAAGTGCAAAATCCTGGACCTAAGGGGCATACCACAGCGTATGTACCTGTGGAACGGACTTTGTCCGGCAAGAGAAAGAAGGAGTTCATATGCATCGTGAAGAAATAGAGCAGTTTGCTTTTTTATATTTATGCGGAGCAAGGGATCGTAGACTGCTGTCAGGAAGGGAGAAAATGACTTTTTCAGATTTTGAAAGGCTGATATATATTACTGCCTTTTTCGGATTAATCCATTATAATTTGAAAATATGGAATCAATATTCCACACAGTTTCAGAAGCAGTTAGAGTACTTCAATTTGTCCTTTGAATCAAAGAGTACTCCGTTCCATTCATCAGAATATGAAGAGGATATACACAAGCAGTGGAAGTGGCTTGCGGAATTTTGCGGCAATGCTCCAAACCGAAGCATCCGGGAGTACTTGAAAAAAGTAACAAACATGTAACTGATTGTTGCCGAACAATTTGTTTATAAAGAGTTCGGTACGGAAAAGCAGCATACCGGGTTTTGTATAGATGGGACTGTTGAAAGATATAAAGAGCCGGAAAGAAACATAAATCAATGGATACGTAGTACTAACAGTTGTTTCCTCTGCTGAAAAGTGGTATCATCTTTAATAAAAATAGAATATCAACGGAGGAAAAAGGATGAAGGTATTACTGATTAACGGGAGCCCGCATGCAAAGGGAAGTACATATACGGCGCTGCATGAGATGGAGCAGGTTTTTGCCGGGGAAGGAATGGAGACGGAGATCCTGCACATCGGCAATCAGGACATCAGAGGCTGCGTTGCCTGCGGATTCTGCGGAGGGCACGGCAGATGCGCCTTTAACGATGTGGTAAATGAAGCCGCGCAAAAGTTTGAAGCCTGCGACGGACTGGTAGTCGGAAGCCCGGTCTACTATGCGTCCGCCAATGCCACATTGGTTGCGTTTCTGGATCGTCTGTTTTACAGCACGCACTTTGACAAAACGATGAAGGTCGGAGCGGCTGTGGCGTCTGCCAGAAGAGGCGGGCTGTCAGCGACCTTTGATGAACTGAATAAATATTTTACAATCTGCGGAATGCCGGTGGCATCCGGCCAGTATTGGAACAGCATTCATGGAAATAACGCGGACGAGGCCGCGCAGGACGCGGAGGGTTTGCAGATCATGCGGACGCTGGCGGTGAATATGGCATTTCTGATGAAGAGCATCGCCCTCGGAAAAGAACGGTACGGCCTGCCGGAGAAGGAAACGGCCTGCAGGACTAATTTTATCCGATAAAAAGAGAGCAGGAGGAATGACCATGAAACTGACTTTGAATGGTATAAAAGACAGACAGGATTGGGAGCAGGCCGGAATCGGGCTCCCGTCCTATGATGCCGGGGCACTTGCGGCCAGAACCAGAACAGCCCCGGTATGGGTACATTTCGGTGTGGGCAATATTTTCCGGATCTTCATCGGCGGGATTGCGGATCAGCTGATTTCAGAAGGCCTGATGGACCGGGGAATCATCGGTGCTGAGACCTTTGATTATGATGTGGTGGAGCAGATATACAGGCCCTTTGATAACCTGATCCTGTCCATTACGCTTCACGGAGACGGCACAACGGACCGAAAGGTGCTGGGCTCTGTGACAGAAGCAGTGAAAGCACAGCATTCCAATCCTGAACAGTGGAATCGGTTAAAAGAAATTTTCCGCGCCCCAGGCCTGCAGATGATCTCATTTACGATCACGGAAAAGGGATATGCGCTGACCAGAGCGGACGGAACCTATTTTGACTTTATAAGAGCAGACATTGAAAACGGGCCGGAGAAAGCGTCGAGTGCCATGGCAGTTGTAACGGCCATGCTGCTGGAGCGTTACCACGGCGGCAAACTTCCGCTTGCCCTGGTATCCATGGATAACTGTTCTCAAAACGGGCAGAAATTCCGAAATTCTGTATTGGAAATCGCAGAGGAATGGAAGAAACGAGGTCTTGTGGAGGAGGGATTTCTTCATTATATTCGAGACGAAAGCCAAGTTTCATTCCCGTGGACAATGATCGACAAGATTACGCCCCGGCCCAGCGAGAAGATCGCGAACGAGCTGGATGAGATCGGAGTGGAAAATATGCAGCCGGTGATCACGTCCGGAAAAACTTATATCGCGCCCTTTGTCAATGCGGAGGGGCCCCAGTATCTGGTGGTAGAGGACAGCTTTCCAAACGGCCGCCCGGCATTGGAGAAGGCAGGGGTATACATGACAGATCGGGATACGGTCAACAAGTCCGAGAAAATGAAGGTGACGGCCTGTCTCAATCCCATCCACACCGCATTGGGGCCCTATGGATGTGTGTTGGGGTATGAATTGTTTTCCGATGAAATGAAAGATCCCGACATGCTGGAGCTGGCGCGGCAGGTCGGGTACGTGGAAGGCATGAAGGTGGTTTCGGATCCGGGTATCCTCTCCCCGAAGGCATTTCTGGACGAGGTGCTCAACGAACGGTTTCCCAATCCTTACCTGGGCGATACCACCCAGAGACTTTCGGTGGATGTGTCTCAGGGGATCGGGATCCGCTTCGGAGAGACGATCAAATCCTATGTGGCGAAGTTCGGGGACGCGGCACGCCTGAACGGTATCCCGGTTGCGATTGCCGGGTGGTTCCGTTATCTTCTTGCGATTGACGAGGAAGGCAATCCCTTTGAACTGGCGCCGGATCCCATGGTGCCGGAATTGCGGGAGCAGATGGCAGGGATCGCATTCGGAGATCCTGACAGTCTGACGGATCAGCTGAGGGCGATCCTGTCCAATGAAAATATCTTTGCCGTGGATCTGTATAAGGCCGGGATCGGGGAGAAGATCGAGGAAATATTCCGGGAAGAGATTGCCGGACCGGGAGCGGTCAGAAGAACGGTGAGAAAATATCTGGGCTGCTGAGAACATCTTCAAGAAAGGGGGCTGTCGGGAAATGCGTTTTGTCTGTAAGATAATGATATGCGGTCATACAACTATTTTCCGGTAGCCCCTTGATGACTGATCAGATATTAATGTGTCAGCCGACAGTAGATAGAATCGGCAGCAGGCCGCCGGGCCTTTTTCTTCCGCTGCCAGTTTGGATTGTACAGAAAAGAAATTTTGTCTCAGTGGAAATACCATGTTGTCTGGCAACCTCATCTACCATGACAAGAATTAGCCATATCCCATCCTCTGGCAACTTCATTATTTTTTCACATGCTTCCTGCTGGATTACCATATCTGCAATTCATTTCTTAAAAGGATTATTTTATGCTGATTTTTATCATTTATTTGATATAATCCTATCATACTTCTATGTACGATTCAATGAAGTCCGGTATCTGACAGCAAAAAGCAGAATTTAAAGTTGAATTTTCAGCCAATCCAGAATATAATAATTCCTATGGAAAAGCATTGAATGATACAGAATAACAAAGGAAAAAGCAGAAAACTACAATGGAGAATTGGAAGCAAAAATTTGACCAGGACACATTAGACAGAGGAAAGTCAAACTATCTGAACCAAAGAGTAGTTGACTTGACAGAGACCAGCGGCGGATATGAATCCGCTGTTTTAGGAAGGACAAGAATAACCGTGTCCGCAATCATCCGTGGCGGCCGTTTGGGCCGGATGAAGTGCGGATGCCCGGCAGCAAAAGGCGGCAGGAATTGTGAACACATGGCCGCCCTTTTATATGCCATAGAAGCCAGAACCCGGGCAAAGGCACAGGGAATCACGGAGGCGGAGCTTCTGGAAAAAGAGCAGAAAGCAGAAGCCGAGCTGCGTGAAAAGGAAGAGCGGCAAAGGGCGGAGGAGCAGCGGCTCAAGCGGGAACGGCAGGCCGCCCGGTTGCGGCGTCAGCAGGAAGCGAAGCTGACTCCCGAGGAAAGGCAGCGTTTAAAGGAAGAACGGGAAGCAGAAAAAAAGCGCCGGGCGGAGGAATTAAAAGCAGTTGCGGAGCAAGAGAAAAAGAAGCAAAAGCAGGCCCGCCTCCAAAAAGAAAAGGAAGCCGAACAGGCCCGCCTCGAGAAAGAAAAAGAGGCCCGGGAAGCACTCCGCCAGCAGGAAGAACGGGAAGCCCGCCGCCTTGCCAGAGAGCAGCGTAAAGCAGAGATGGCGCGGAAAAAGGAAGAGCAGAAGCGTCTGGCCGAGGAAGCCCGCCGACAGGAAACGGAGAAGCGCCTGGCCGAGGAGGCCCGCCGGCAGAAGCTCCGGGAGCAGAAGGCAGAGGAAGCCAGACTTCGGGCCGAGAAGCGAAAGAAGGAACAGGAAGAAGCCAGACGGAACGCAGAAAAAAGACGTAAGGAAGAGGAAATGCGCAGACAAAAAGAAGCAAAACGCCGGGAAGAAGAACAACGCCGCCAGGAGGAAGAAAAGCAGAAGGCTTTGGAAGCAAAGAAAAGGGCGGAGGAAAAACGCCGGAAGGAAGAAGAGGAAAAGCAGAAAGCCGAAGAAGCTCGTCGTCAGCAGCAGGAACGGAGAAAGGCGGAATTTTCTCTTCTCGGAGATTCCTGGGAGGCGGAATCCGAAAGTGCGGAGGCTGAGCAGGAGAATAAAAATATTGAAAGACTGGAACGCTATAAATATTTTAAAGGAACCCTGATCAAGCATTCTATAAAGATACCAGCGGATGTTATGGCAAAAGGTGAAAAGCTGTATGCCCAGGGGGATATCGAGATGAAAGATATCCTGACCGGTTTTGACCAGTACAGCGAGGACATCCGGGGACAGATCGATGTGGTAGGAAGATCCGGCAATATGGAATTTCCTGTCAGGATCATCTTCTCACGTACCAATGTGACCTATACGGAGTGCCGATGCCCACAGTGTATACGGGAGTTCTATTCCTCCTGGGATATAGAGAAGACAAAATGCCCCTACAAGGCTGGGACGCTGAAGCTCCTGGAGGATTACCTGGATACCCACAGCTTTGGGGATGCCACGGACAGTTATGGAAAGGCGCTTCTGAAGCTTTATCAGGAAAAACGGTCAAATCTTGCGATCGCGGATACGGAAGATAAAAAGGAAAGCCTTCGATTAGTTCCGCGGCTGACCCGGAAGGACGGAAAGCTGTCCGTAGCGTTTAAGATCGGCGAAAAGAAGCTTTTTATTGTTAAAAAGCTGGATGATTTCTGCGAAAATGTAAAAAATTCGGCAACCGCTACCTACGGGTCAAATACCCAGATCAACCATAATCTTGATCATTTTACGGAATCCGGAAAGGGATGGATCCGTTTTATCAACCGGATCGTGCGGGAGGAAGAGGAATTTCTGCAGCGCATTCAGGAGTCCAACAGGTACGATTATTACGGCAGTCGGAAAACTACGGTAGGAGGGGCGCTGAACCTGTTTGGATGGAGGCTGGATGAATTTTATAATCAAATGGCGGATGAAGCCGTCGAATTTGAAGATAAAGACGGCTGGGAGAAAAGGAAAGAGATTCTAACCCGCGCGGAACGCAATCCCAATGTTTCCATGCGTATTTCCGAGGAAAAGGTGGGAAGCGGCAGAGTATTTCACGGAATCCGGGTGGACGGCGGCCTGCCGGAGCTGTATATGGGGACCGATACGGGATATTATATCGGTGACGGACAACTCTGCCGGGTGGAAAAGGATTTCCAGGAAAAGATTGAACCCCTGTCCCGTCTGACGAGTGATGAAGGATTTTCTTTTCATGTGGGAAGGAACCATATGGCAGAATTTTACTACAGGATCCTGCCCCAGCTGGAGGAAATTGTGGATATCGAGGAGACGGAACCGGAAAAATTCCGCTCCTACCTTCCGCCGGAGGTACGGTTTGTCTTTTATCTGGATGCCGCGGACCAGAATGTGACCTGCCAGGTCAGCGCAAAATACGGCGGCAGGGAATTTTCCGCGCTGGATGTTCTGAGCAAGCAGGATCACGGCGGGATCGAGGCGCTCCGGGACGTGTCCAGGGAGGAGGAGATCCTGTTTCATGTCATGCAGTGGTTTCCGCGGATCGACTGGGAGCGGGAAGAACTGCATTGCGGCGGCGACGAGGAGCTGGTTTACCAGGTCATGGAGAGCGGCACGGAGAAGCTGATGGAACTGGGCGAGGTTCGCTGTACCAAGAGCTTCCTGAATCATCACGTGGTACGGCGTATGAAGGTATCCGTGGGAGTTTCCGTATCATCCGGGCTTTTGGACCTGAGCATTACGACAGAGGATATCCCCCAGGCCGAGCTGCTGGATATCCTGGCAAGCTACCGGGCAAAGAAAAAATATTACCGTCTCAAGGACGGCTCTTTCATGAACCTGGACGATTCCTCTCTGCAGATGCTTTCGGAGATGATGGATGCCATGCATCTCAAACCAAAGGAATTTGTGAAGGGAAAAATGCATCTGCCCATGTACCGTACCCTTTATCTGGATAAAATGCTGGAGGAAAACGACAGCGTGTACAGCAAGAGGGACAGCCATTTCCGAAAGGTGGTCAAGGGCTTTAAGACGGTGAAGGACGCAGATTTCGAGGAACCGGAAAGCCTGTCCAGAATCATGCGTAAATACCAGAAAAACGGGTTCAAATGGCTTCGGACACTGGAAGCATGGCAGTTCGGGGGGATCCTGGCCGACGATATGGGGCTGGGCAAGACGCTGCAGGTGATCGCAGTGCTGCTTGCGGCAAAGCAGGAGGGAAAGGAAGGAACCTCCCTGGTGGTGGCGCCGGCCTCTCTGATTTTCAATTGGGGAGAGGAATTTGAGCGGTTCGCGCCGGAACTGAGAGTTTCCCTGATCACCGGAAATCAGGAGGAACGCCAGAATATCATTGCTTCTTATCAGGAGGTCGATGTGCTCGTCACGTCCTACGATCTTTTGAAACGGGATATCCTGTTTTATGAGGAGAAGCAGTTCCTCTATCAGATCATAGACGAGGCACAGTATATCAAGAACCATACCACAGCCGCGGCAAAGGCTGTGAAGGTGATTCACAGCCAGACCCGGTATGCGCTGACCGGAACCCCGATCGAGAACCGTCTGAGCGAATTGTGGAGTATTTTCGACTATCTGATGCCCGGCTTTTTATATGGCTACGATGTATTTAAGCGGGAGATGGAAAGCCCGATCGTGAAGAGCAGCGACGAGGCCGCCATGACCCGGCTGCAGAAAATGGCGGGTCCCTTTATCTTGCGGAGGCTGAAGGGGGACGTTCTGAAAGACCTGCCGGAGAAGCTGGAGGAGCACCGTTACGTCCGGTTCGGAAGTACACAGCAGAAGCTCTATGACGGCCAGGTGCTTCATATGAAGGAAACACTGGCACAGCAGAATGAGGCGGAGTTCAATAAGAACAAGCTTCTGATCCTTGCGGAGCTGACAAGACTGCGGCAGATCTGCTGTGATCCGTCTCTGTGCTTTGAAAACTATAAGGGCGAGGCGGCAAAGCTGGAGGCCTGCCTGCAGCTCATCCAGAGTGCCATTGACGGCGGACACCGGATGCTGGTATTTTCCCAGTTTACCTCCATGCTGGAGATCCTGCAGGACAAGCTGTCCGGACTGAACATCGCCTACTATACGATTACGGGAAGCACCTCCAAGGAAAAGCGGCTCCAGATGGTCAAAGAATTTAACGAAGGGGAGGTTCCGGTATTCCTGATCTCCTTAAAGGCCGGAGGTGTGGGACTGAATCTGACCGGGGCGGATGTGGTCATCCATTATGACCCCTGGTGGAATCTGGCAGTACAGAACCAGGCAACGGACCGCGCCCACCGAATTGGACAGACCAAAAAGGTGACGGTCTACAAGCTGATCGCAAAGGGCACCATTGAGGAAAAAATCCAAAAGCTTCAAGAGAAGAAGAAAGACCTGGCAGAGCAGGTGATCGGCGGCGAGGCGGCACAGCTCGGCAGTTTGGGCAGAGAAGAGATCATGGAGCTGCTGGGAGTATAGATGGCGTAAGATTCGAAGTCGGCTGACGGCAGGTATTTGGTATTCTATAGACAAAAAAGGACTGAAGGGAAATGACAGAAGCTCTAAAATATATGTGTGATTTTTTGAATATCACAGCAATATATTGCAGAGAAACGGCATTTTCCGACAGTCCTTTTTGACGCTGTTATATGGGGAAAGGCTTATATACTTACAATGCATGAACACCCGGTCAGTATTTCAAATTCCTCAGATAATAACTTTTGTGTCTCTTCATCTGCGGCTTCCCCGGGCTTGAGCTGGATTGTTTTTCGCTCCGGGAGATAGGACGGATTCTTTGCAAGCGCAATTCCGTATTTCATACAAAGCAGCTGTGCGGTGCGGATCAATTCTATCTGGTTCACCTTATCTGAGATTCGGATACGCCAGCCGGTTTGGTCGGCAAGCTCCTGCAGATATTCCCCGTACTGATGTCCGATCACGGGCGAGACGAAACTGAGCTCGAGAAAGCCGCCCTGGGCGTCCTGTTTCAGGCTTTTCTTATCCGGCTTGTGGGGAAGCCCCTCAAAGGTCTGGTCTATGCAGAGAAACGTAATGTTTTGTTCTGCTTTTTCCGCAGTCCGATCTGCAGGCAGAAAAAAGTCGTCACATCCATCTTCGTTCAGCGGAGTGAAAATTCCGGAATCTGCCGTCGGCTGCCCGTTGAGGGACAGTCTCCATCCCGTAATATTTTGGAACTGCTCTGCTGCCTGCACATCACCATCTGACGTTTCAGAAGTGCCGGTCAGGGTCACTGCATAGCATTTCTTCTCCGCATAGTAGGAGGCCTTGGCAAGCCGTCCGCCGAAGAGCGTGGAGAGCAGGAGCAACGCCGCATTGTGGTTCATGGACGGGCTGATCTGTGCAGTCCAGCCGGCAGCCTTGGCAAAGCAATCTGCTTTCTTTTGAAAGTCATCCATATCCTGTGCGTCCGGATAATCAAACTGAAGCAGCACTTTTTTCTGTTCGCTGTGGTAGCTGAGCTTCCGATACGAATAACCGGAGAAAACGGATTCAATCTGTGCGGCAAGCTCCTGCTGGGTCAGCTCTTTTGGAGCAAGTGCTTCTTCCACAGCCTCCCAGGGATTTGCTTCGAAGAGGAAGAGCCGCCTGGTATTGGGGGAGAAGTAGATGCTGTGAAGAAAAATTTCCTGCATTTCCTGCAGAATCTCGCCGTCCTCCATGACTTCCGTAAGATATCCGGACGATTTTCCAAACCAGATCTGCGCAATCTGGGATATGGCAAATGCTTTTCCAAAGTAATGCTCCTGCCAGTAATCCCAGAGCAGCTTGTCATCCTCCCTGCGGTATGGGCGCTTCATCTGCATGGTATAGGCAGGACAAAATGAACGCTGTTTCCGCTTGCTGTGAAGCGTGATCTCATAGCGCTGTCCGCATTCCGGCAGATAAATCTGCCGCCGGTAATCCTCTGCGGCCAGTTCGCCGCCAAGCTCGCCGATCACTTCCCGGTTTCCGTGGACAAGGAAGATCCGGCGGGGGGAAAGCTGTTCTAGCAGCGCCATGATCTCGGATTTGTCTCCATGAGCAGAAAGCCCCACCTGTTCAATGCGGCATTTCACCGGGACGTTGCTGCCGTTTATGGAAAGGCTGCCTTCCTCCGGGTTTTCCAGAAGATTCATAAGCTGCCGTCCCGGAGATTCTTCGTCTTGGTAGCCGGTGATGATGATGCAGGCATTCTCCGATCCGGCAAGCTCCTTGGCGTACTGAGCGCTTGGACCGCCGGTGAGCATCCCGGAGCTGGACAGAAAGATCACGGGTCCCTTGGTATTTAGAAGCTCCTCCCGCTTCTGCAAGGGAGCCACAGGCTGGATTTCCTTTGTGTAAAATGGCTCGTTCCCCTTCAGAATCCGTTTCCCAAGCGCATTTTTCAGATAGGTAGGATTGCGGGTGTACATGATATTGATATCCCGGACCATTCCGTCAATATAGACCGGTACAGGCGGAATCTCACCGTTCTGGATTGCGGCCCGCAGAATCAGCAGAACCTCCTGGGCACGCCCCAGGGCAAATGCGGGAATCAGGATTTTCTTTTCCTGCCGAACGCATTCAGCCACAAGCTCCGTCAGGCGCTTTTCCTCAACCTGCCGGTTGGCGTGAAGCCGGTTTCCATAAGTGGTCTCCACGATGGCAAGATCCGGACGCAGCTTCGGAATCCTCGCTCCCTCAATGGTCCTCTGGGAAAAATTAGAAAAATCTCCGGAATAAAACAGGCTCCCATCCACCGTTGTAAGATAGATGCAGGCCGCTCCGGCAATATGTCCGGCGGGATAAAGTGTCAGGGTAAATCCGTCAAAGAGCGGAAACGGGGTCTGATAACCAAGAGGATGGATCCGGCCCAGCATGGCGAGCACATCCTGCTCAGAATAGTGGGGAATCTCATCCTCCCTGTATTTCATGATTTTTAGACTGTCATAAAGAAGCACACGGGTCAGATCCGCAGTCATGACCGTCATAAAAATAGGGGCATTGGGAAACGCTTTGCTGATGATGGGCAGTGTTCCGATGTGGTCCATATGCGCATGACTGATGAGGATCACATCCAGCCCGCCCTGTTCCTGTATGGTGCGGAAGTCTGGAAGAGGGTCCTTTGCGTTGGACTGCCGGATTCCGGAATCCAGCAGGATCCCTTTTCCGGCAATCCGCAGATAGACGCAGCTGCCGCCGATTTCCATGGCACCGCCGAGAAAATGAAGTTCCATAATTGAGTTCCTTTCCCTTCCTAAATTGAATAGATGATTCCTCCGCCAAAATCAAAAAAGGCTTTGACGGGGGAAAATCAGATTTTTTTCGCAAGCATTTCCGGATTGGAAGCATAGGCCAGCGCGGTGTCCCTGCTGATCACTCCGTTTTTGCACAGCTTCTGCAGGCTGCTGTCCATGGAGATCATGTCATCCTTTGCGGAGGAGTAAATGATTCCGTCAATCTGATGCACCTTGTTATCCCGGATCATATTCCGGATCGCGGGCGTCACGGTCATGATCTCAAACGCGGGAACGACTTGTCCGTCCACAGTAGGGACAAGCTGCTGGGACACAACGGCATTGAGTACGGTAGAGAGTTGAATGGCGATCTGCCTCTGCTGGTTTGCCGGAAATACGTCAATGATTCGGTCGATGGTATTTGCCGCCCCGATGGTATGCAGAGTGGACAAAAGCAGGTGTCCGGTCTCGGCCGCGGTCATGGCCACATTGATGGTCTCATAGTCGCGCATCTCCCCCAGCAGGATCACATCCGGACTCTGCCGGAGCGCTGCGCGCAGGGCAACCACGTAATTTTCCGTATCTACATTGATCTCCCTTTGGCTGACAATACTCCGCCCGTGACGGTGAAGGTATTCCAGGGGATCCTCCAGGGTAATGATGTGGGCATCCCGATTTCGGTTGATGCTGTCGATGATGCAGGCAAGCGTCGTGGATTTTCCGCTTCCCGCAGGCCCGGTGACCAGAACCATGCCGCTTCCGCTGTTGCCGTATTGGATAATGTTCTCCGGGATCCCAAGTTCATTCGGATCGGGCAGACGGAATGTAATGATCCGGATTACCGCAGACAGCGCACCCCTTTGCTTATAGGCGCAGACCCGAAAACGGGAGATGCCTGTCAGTGCAAACGCAAAATCATCATCTCCATTTTCTTCAAAAATATGGATATCTCGATGGTCGGCAAGCTCATAGATCTCTTTCAGGAGACTTTCTGTATCCGAAGGCAGAAGCTTCTCCTCATTGACCTGATGGATCACTCCGTTTTTACGAACCGAAACAGGCAGTCCGGCAACAATAAATACATCGGATGCATGTTCGGATACGGCCTGCTCCAGTATTGTCTGAATGTTCATCTTATTTTGATTCCTCCAAATTTATAACCTTATTATACCATGTCACATCTTAACCAGGTGTGACATATTCTGCTTTAGAAATTATTCGGGCATGGGCATGAGCTGCAGCGGCTGGCTTCCTTCCCGGGGCCTCGTATTGACTAGCTGCCATTTTTTAATTTCGTAATATCCCTCGTCCCTGTCCGGAGTTAATACAAGCCCGACTTCCAGCGCCTGTTTTTCGTTGACCGGAATCTGATAGGAGAGTGCGGCAGCTTCGGGGTCATACACGATCTCAAGCCCGACCTCGTCAAATTCCGTTCCGTTGATCTGGGTAAAGTCCAGCCCATTCATCCAACTCCGGGAACCGTCTGATCCGCCTGCCGGACTGTCTGCCGATTTCTCCAGGATGGCATCAATCTGCGCCAGCACATCCTCCGCCACGTTGCATGCCTGGTAATAGTCCGTTCTGCGCTGTGCCGCGCGGCTGCTGAAGGAATAATCACTCTGCGCGCTGGACAGAGATAATGTAGCAAATGTGACGAGACAAAGCACAAGGAAGACTACCAGCAGTAGGGAAGAACCGATATTGACAAAAGGTGCCTGTCTTTTATCTCTTTGCATGGTCAGCCCTCCTCTGCAGATAATGCTTTACAGTCAGCTCATAGATCGGGTCCTCTGTTTCAGCCTCACCGATTGTCATTCCGGCAGTCAGCATCTGTCCCTGTTCCCACAATACGGCCTGGAGTACATAAGCTTTGTCCTTTTCCGCGCAGGGGATAAATTCTTTGTCATAAAAGATCAATGCGGATACGGAAGGCACATCCCCGTTTTCTTCGGAGTCGGTAAGAGAAGCATCCGGATAGAGTCCGGTGATCACCTCTATGGCGTTCGTCATCCCGTCGGAAGTATTTACAATCTCTGCCATTCCGGAGCACTCGCTGACTGCATGATTCAGCCGCTGAGCATCCCGGCTCAGGATATGTGATTTCACAAAAAACTGCACGCAGACAGCACTTGCAAGTGAGAAAAATAAAATGGCAAGTACCAGCTCCAAAAGAAATAAACTGGATGACTTGGCCCGATTTCTGTGTTTCATGTCAAAACTCCCTCTGTATTTAGTGAGCCCTTTTATTTCTCCGATTGCACAGGTCAAAAAGCCTCGACGCAGCCGTAAGGAATTCACCATGCTGTGCATGGTCCCCCTTAGACACTTAACAAAAATTTCTTGAACAAAATGGCAAAATTTTTGTATGGTGCTTTTCCGGTTTATCCGGGTTAGGACAAAGCCTGCATCGCCTGCGTTTTTTGACCTGTATACTCGAAGAAATATCCTGCGCAATCTGTACAAGTTATTTTCCGACAGTTCCCTAGCGGCTCCGTATCCCTGCGATCATGCTGTCCCGGTTTCCGTCTGCGTCCGTACAGGTAAACCGGAACATGCCGTCCTTTACGGTCTCCATGGAAAAATCCTCCACGGCAAGGATGGTTTTACCGCTTTTTGCAGGGGCGTCCACTCCAACTTTGATAAATAATTCTTTCAGTTCATTTTCATATACGTAGATATAGGTCTGATAAGTATCCTCTCGGCGAGGTTGCTTCAGGATCAGCGCGTCACATCCGTCAAAAGTGCCGAGAACCACATCGCCATTGATATCATTTTGATGGATCTTCTCGCAGATATAGGCCAGGGAAGTGCGGGCCGTATAGTTGAGAGAGGAATGCTCGGTGGTGGAGCGATAGACTCCTGTAGCCAGCAGGATCACGGTCATAGCAGAAACTGCGAATACAAAAAATAATGCCACCGGAAACAAAAAATCAATCATATGATTCTGTTGGATTCGAAAGCGCATCATGGTTCTCCTTTCTCAATGATTGTGACATCCGGCAGGATATTGGCGCCGATTACCTGGTAATCTACAAAGAAACGATCCTCATCATAGGTCAGGCCGTAATGCTCCTTCAGATAATCCAGACTTTCAGGATAAGAGCCCTCGACCGCATAGCAATAAGTAATATTCCGGATCAGGGCACTTTCCAGACTTTCCTTCTGCCGCTTCTGAGTGCTGGAGGACAGGGATTCAATCCCCTGATAGAAGATTCCTGTGATCAGTGTAAACGCACAGACAGAAAGGACAATTTTCCGGTATGTATGCGGTGCTTTCCGATATTGAAAACGAGCCATTTTCTTCCTCCTATAAAATCCACTTACAGACTGGACATGATGCCCATCAGCGGCAGCATGACAGACAACAGGATCACGCCTACGATCAGGGACAAAGCAATAACAAGCGTAGGCTCTAATACTGCAAGGGCCGTATTCATCCGATTATCGATCTCATCCTGATACAGTTCGGCGATCCGGTCCATTACCTGATCCATGGAGCCCGTTCTGGAACCGATGGAAGCCATGCGGGCATAGATTCCGGCGAACATACCAGTTTCATGCAGGGCCTCGGACAGATCCTGCCCCTCGTCCATTTTCTTTCTGCAGCTTTCCAGCTTTTCCTGATACAGCGGATCGTCATTCAGGGCACTGACCAGTTCCATACTCCGTTCCGGATTCAGCCCGCTGCTCAGTGTGAGAGCCATTCCGCTGGCAAAACGGCAAGCTGCGATCTCCTCATAGACCGGACGTATAAAGGCCAGGCGATATCCCAGGCTGCGCATGAAGGCTCGTCCGCTTCTGGTGCGGGTGCAGTAAAGGATCAGCAGCACCACTGCCACCAGCAGTCCGGTCAGGGCAATGGAATAACGGTTGATGGCATTGCCGAGATCCATCAGCATTCGGGAAAATCCGGTCATCTCTGTACCAAGCTGAACAAATACCTGATTGAAGATCGGCATGACCTTTACAAGCAGAACAATAATGACCGCAATCATCATGCCGGCCATGATCAGCGGATATGTAACGGCGCTTTTGATGCTTTTCCCAATGGCATCCTCACGGTCATAGTGGCTGCTCAGGGCCTCCATGACATCATCCAGCGTGCCGGTCTCTTCCCCGATCTCGACCATATGAAGCATATAAGAGGGAAACAGCCCGGTATCAGACAGGGAATCATACAAGCTTCCGGTCTCCTGCATCCTCTTCAGGATCTGCTCCAGGATCTGGCGTTCCTCTCCCTCCGGGGCATCTTCAACCATGATCGTGATTCCTTCTATCGAAGAAATGCCGGATTTCAGGACCAGGGCAATCTGCCCGCAGAAAGCCGAAATCTCCATATTTGAAAAAGGTTTTGCATGTATTTCTTTATTCTCCATAACCGTCCTCCGTTTTCCTCTCAAAATAACATAAAAATTCAATAAGAATATTTAACGACATAATTGCTGCCGTCACCGATATATTTTTCCACAGACTTCTTATTGTTTGACGCGCCCAGCGTCGGATCCATCAGTGTCCAGTTCGTACCGTCGAATTCGATGATGTTGTCCACCCAGCCGGCTTCCTTCAGATAGACACTGATCCATGCATGATAGGCTTCGCCGGAATAGCCGATCTCCAGTCTGGTGGGGATTCCCTGGGAGCGGAGCATGGCTGTCATCAAAGACGCATAATCAAAGCAGATGCCCTTCCCGGTGGACATGGTCTCGTCGATATTCGGAAGATAGTTGGGCTGGACATTCTCTGCCTTTTCCTTATCGTAGGTTACATTTTCTATAATGTAATGATATACATTCTCCACATAGGACAGGTCATCCGATGATTTTTCCGATAATTGAATACCGTATTGGACGGCCTGAGATTCCTGGGTATACCATGCGTATTGGTTGGGATACAAAAACGGTTTGAACTCATCATTTAAAGCAACCTCAATATCCTGTGAAAATGCCAACGCATACATATCATCATAGGCATGCTCCAGTACCTCCATATGATAGGAGCCGCTGCCGCCTGTCAGGGGAAAGGTCTCATACTGGCCGATTGCCAGCGCATAAGTGTAAAAGGTTCCTCCCGGTATGGTGATCCGGAGACGCACCTGTTCCGAGGCACCGGCATACTTTACCATCACATAGCCCTCGCTGGTATTGGAAGCATCAATGGAAATGGTGTCGCTTCCATATACAACGGCTCCTGAAGCCTGTGGCAGCAGGGATTGCTCCACCGTTTGCCGTACTGCCTCCAGTTCAGACTTTTGATTTGAACCGGAAGAACTCCGACTCTGACCGGATTCCCTGGAATCCTTGCCGCATCCTGTTAAAAAAAAGGCCGCTCCAAAAATGAAAAAAAGCATATACCAGAAAAATATCTTTCTATTCATTTTCTACAGCCTCCTTTTCCTTTTCCTTTTCCTATTCTATATTTTATAAATTCCATGAATCTCATTCATTCGAGATTGCGTGACGCAATCATCCATACCCATTTTGCCACAGATACATCAATTAATCAAGCTGTTTTTCAGGTAACAATATTGCGGATATAACAGGAGCAGGTGAAACACATACAATAGGTAGAGAAAGAAATAAAAGCGGCGGAAGAGAAAAAAATGTAAAAAAATGTAAAAAAACTATTGACATCTGATAAAGCAAGTGATATTATATGCAAGCTGACTCGTGAGAGACAGCCAAGAAAAAGAAGTTCGAAAGAAACTTCAAAAAAAATAAAAAAAGTTCTTGACAAGCGAAAAGCGATGTGATAATATATATGAGCTGTCGCTTGACAGAGAAAAAAGACGAACCTTGATAATTAAACAATAGACAACGATCCTTGAAAATTTCTTAAAAGAGAGAAATTCAAAGAACGAGCATTAAGAAGAAGATTTTTGATGCGCCTCTGCTTCGGAAGAAGCGGAAAACAGTAAAAAAGGATGGATTAGCCAGAAAGGTTGATCCTGACGGAAAAAACTTTTAACGAGAGTTTGATCCTGGCTCAGGATGAACGCTGGCGGCGTGCTTAACACATGCAAGTCGAGCGAAGCGCTTTTTTAGAACTCTTCGGAGGGAAGAGAGGGTGACTTAGCGGCGGACGGGTGAGTAACGCGTGGGCAACCTGCCTTACACAGGGGGATAACAATTAGAAATGATTGCTAATACCGCATAAGACCCCAGTACCGCATGGTACAGGGGTAAAAACTGAGGTGGTGTAAGATGGG
>Ga0137308_100376_pt1 | contig 79155 bp, 62 predicted proteins | sample Inofrocosms_June_FD_97181 | JGI IMG/M metagenome (GOLD analysis project Ga0137308, IMG submission 97181) | Mouse cecal microbial communities from Vienna, Austria - N-Acetylneuraminic and N-Acetylglucosamine D2O microcosms_June | ecosystem: Host-associated > Mammals > Digestive system > Large... | reverse complement strand
TGGACTGGGGCTTTTACTTGATGCGGACCAGATACCAGTTGGGATGAAAATATATCCAGGAAACGAAAGTGAGAAACCTGTGATAAGGAATATCATAAATGACCTTAAACAGCGCAACAACATCTCCGGACGTACCGTCCAAGTAGCTGATAAAGGGCTTAACTGCGCGGAAAACATCGTTACCGCATTAAAGTCTGGAGATGGATACATCTTTTCAAAATCTGTGAAACAGTTACCAGAAACAGAAAAAACATGGGTGCTTTTAAGCAATGATTACCGTGACATAAAAGACAAAAAAGGAAACGTCCTTTACCGGATCAAAGAATGTGTGGATGATTTTCCGTATCAAATAACAGATAAAAGCGGAAAGAAAAAAACGGTAAAGTTAACGGAAAAAAGAGTGGTTACTTTCAATTCAAAATTAAAAGAAAAACAGATTTTTGAAATCGAAAAACAGGTAGAAAAAGCAAAAATTTTAAAAGCAAGCCAGGCAAAAAAATCAGAATATGGAGACAGCTCCAAGTATGTAACTTTTAAAGCAGAAAACAAGAAAGGCGAGAAAGAAGATGCGAAAATAAAAGTAGAAATGAACGAAAAAAAAATCAAATCAGACAAACAACTTGCTGGATATAATATGATTGTTACAAGTGAAATTAACATGCCGGATACAGAAATATATTCAACCTATCACAACTTATGGAGGATTGAAGAATCATTCAAAATAATGAAATCACAACTAGATGCAAGACCCGTCTTTTTGCAAAAAGAAGACACAATAACTGGACACTTTTTAATCTGTTATTTATCCGTTTTATTAGTAAGAATATTCCAGATTAAAATCTTAGAAAACAAGTATTGCACAGAGGAAATTTTTGATTTTATGAAGCAATTTAAAGTAGCAAAACTTTCAGAAAAAAAATACATAAACCTCACAAAAAATACATCATTTATAAAGGCATTTTCTGCATTCACAAACCTTCCGTTAACGTCATATTTTTTAACAGATTCACAACTAAAAAATATGCTAAGCTATAGGTTCTAACCTATGGCTTAGCACCATATTTTACATATCAACTCCCAAAGACAGGTAATAACACTCCCATTGCAGATTGTCAATCAGGAAACAATCCTTCCTCGAAGGTGCAAATAAAATCCTGTAGTTCCAGCATAGCATCTTCTACCCGTAGCTGCACTTCTTCACTCCAAAACCTGCTTCCTCCAGACAGTTCATCGATCAAATGAAACATCGGCACCGCATCTGCAATCGGGATCGCGCCATTTGATTTCCACCTGGATACATTTTCAGAAAGATAGTCAGTGTAGACAGTATGGGGATAGTTCCTCGGTTGCCCTTTTCGGAGACGGAAAGGGGAATTCTATGAACACGTTAGAAGTTTTAACATTGCTGTTAGTAGTATTTGCAGCATTAACATACATAGATAATCATAACAACCGTAAATAGACAGAAATAAAGCTATCCTCTACCGCAAATAGGGGATAGCTTTGTGTAGTTAATTAATTTATCACATTAGTTTCCGTCTAGGGTAATGGGGACGATCCAATATCTCCATTACCTCTACACTGATTATAGACTATGAATCAGATTATTTCAAGTCAAATTTTTTAATAGATATTTATATGAGGAACCAAACTATATCATTCTTGTTTAAGTAACACTTCCGGCGTCCCTTCCAGCAAAAATTTACCAAATCACCCAAAATTTGCTCGCTCTAATATCCCCTTCCTGAAAATTCATCCCAGCCATCCATGATAATAAGCCAATACTCCTAACACACCCCCTGCTACCGCTCCTGAAAAAGTTGCTGCCACTACAGCCATTGCTGCAAGCTTATGTTCTCTAAAATACTTCCACAAAATTTTTAAATCGTTCACTCAAATCACCCTTTCAAAATAAAACAACCGTTTTCCTTTGTACCTTATTCTTTTCCCCCATTTGCTGTAAAAATCCCTTTCATCATCCGTGTAGATACCAGACACGTTTCTCCGTTTGTAAAATAGATCATCCGGTTCTTGACATCTATTTCACGGATGTTATTTTTATTTATGAGAAACGACCGATGGCAGCGTACAAAACTATCTCCAAATGTACCTGCCAGTTCTTTTATCGTACTCGTAAATTCAATTTGGCGGTCTTTCGCATGTAGAATAACTTTATGAATATTGCCCGAAGTTTCAAAAAAGAAAATATCATCATAATCTACGCTGATTTTCCGTCCGCCTGCTTCAATCGTATAGACTTTTTGCGTCTTGTTGGTCTGGAGTGTATAGCGCTCCATTGCTTTTAACAGGCATTCTCTGATTTTTACTTTCGCCTCTGCAGGGTTGTCTTTTAATACAAAGTCCATTGCCTCTACCCGGTACTGAAAGGTCATGTAGCTTAGTTCCGAATGCGCGGTTATAAATATTATAAAGCCGCGCGGGTCAAACAATCTGATTTTCTGCGCCAGTTGCATCCCGTTTATGTCGCTGTGCAAATCGATATCCAGAAAATAAATGCCTGTGTTCTGACTCGCCTTGACTTTTTCAAGCAGCGCATATGGGTCTGCGGTATCTAAAACAAGCTGCATATCCTGTTCTTCGATTAGAATGGTATTTTGAATGATTTTCACAATCGCGCGCCGCTGCACATCATGATCTTCACACACATAAATGTTCAGCATATAATGTCGCTCCTTTCCGCACCAGTTCCAGATACTGTATAAAACAGCCGTTTTTCATTGTGGTTTCCAACAAAACATTGTCATAAGAACTGATGATTTTCTGTGCGTTGGAAAGCCCGATTCCCTGATGCCCTGCCTTTGTGCTAACCCCTTTTTGCTTTAGCTGATGCAGCATAGCGCCGTTATCCAAAAAGCGGTTGCTGATCGTAATTGCCACACCTGCCTTATTCTGAATGATATTTAAACCCATTTGCGGCTGCTCCGCCTCCAGCGCGGCTTCCATCGCATTGTCCAAAAAGATTCCAAGTATTCTGGCAAGATCTACCGTGTCTATCAAAAAGCTGTCTACTTTGTCAGGAATATCAATCGTAACTTCAATCCCCGACTCATGGGCGTAAATCATTTTCGCAGAAAGCAGGCTTTTGATTTCCAGCACACCGATATTGCCAAGCTGATTCAGCTTGTAATCTCCCTGATCAATCAGATTTTTCGTCGGGAAGATTTTATTTGCAAAATATTCCCTTAATTCCTCCATCTCACCATGTTCTATATAGCCAGAGATCGAGAGCAAAATGTTAACGTAATCATGCTTAAAGGAGCGCAGGCTGTTATACATATTTTCCAAATTGTGCGTATAACCCTGTAAATCCTGCAAGGCTTTCTGCTTTGCTTCAGCCTGTATTTGTTCCCGATAAGTCTGCCGCATGGCAAGGATTAAAAAAAGCATCACAAGCAGATACCCTGAAATATGTAATAAATTATTATAGATCATCTTGCCGACAGAGCCATTTTGTCCCGGAATAATATTATCAAACAGATAGATGGTGATAAGAAGCAGCAATACGGCATCGATGAAATACCACGTCTGCTGGAGCCGTAAAACTCCTCTGCCTGACAGCAGCCATTTTCTAAGCAGCTTTCCGCAAAACAGCGTAACGAAATAAAACAAAAAAATAGGAACCAGCCTGACGCCAAACGAAACATACTTTTGGCTGATTACATCCAGCGGAATCAGCAGATGCAATAGAATTGACAAAAAATTATCTGCCAAAACAGCAAGCACACATCCAATCATGCCCATACAAACATTCTGTGATATGGTATCCCGGTTCACCGCCAATCCAAACATACAAACTGCCACCAAAATGCCAAACAAACCGTACGGTACACAGGACAGCAGCGTTACCGGCATACCAGAAACCAACAGCAGCAGATAAAGCATAAGAAACGCTTTCAGGCTCATGCGTTTCGGCCACACATTGCGAATCGCAAGGGAAAGCTGAAAAAAAGACAACAGCATAAATCCATTCCTTCCTCTAAACTTTACTTTCTTGATTATACTGTATGTAATTCCTTTTATCAAGCGCTGCTCTGCGAAAATGATGAATAAACGCACACATTTGCGGTAAAAAATGCAATGATTCACAAATGGACGCATTTTATGACTGTTTTGACAGATTTATTGTTTTCTCTAGTATACTATGTGTTGAAAATACATATATGTTTTGGAAGGAGATCTAAATTTATGAAGAACTTATTGAAAGCAGTTGCTGCAATGGCAGTAGTATTGATTATTAATATGATTATAAATATCATCTGTGATAGGAACGGTTTTGAAATAAATTCGATAGCGCAAACCTACTCGTCATCGCTGATTGCTATCGCGCTATATCACATCTTAACCAAAAATGAAGCAGATAAAGATTCTCAGAAATAAGAGACTGTATATACAATCCTAGAGCGTGTTTGAAAAATGCTTTCTGTGAGATGTGCTTCACAGTTTGTGGAGAGTGCAGATCACGGGAATGATTTTTCAAACACGCTCTAGTACTACAGCGAACAAGTTTAAATGACTTTGGTGGGTTTTTACAGGAAGGAACGCTGGGAAAGAAGATGTGCCGCCGCCAGGAGAGGCACATCCTCTCTCCCGGCTGCTTTTCGTAAATGCTACGAAACAAGCGCAATATGGTTGGTTTGTCTACCATGAACAAAATCAAACATATGATAGAACAGATTCTAGTACAGCGAACAAACCATAGCGGGCTCGTTTGGCAGCACTTGCGAAGAACAGCCAGGAGAGAGGATGGGTACACTCTGGCGGCGGCTTTGGAAGAATGTTTAGAATTGCTTGGTATTCTGCAAAATAACTAGGGGCGCAGCCAAGCGGCACCGATAGCTTTCGGCGGACAGCCGGAAGCGGACAAGGTGGCGCGACCGGACACAGCCAGGGCGTAGCAGCAGGATACCTAGCAATTCTTAACATTCTGGAACGGACGCCGCCAGAGTGTACCCATCCTCTCTCCTGGCGTCCCTTCTTGTAAAAGTTCACCAAAGTAACGTTCTTTATGCAGGCTGTATTCCCGTGACGCGCCGCCCCAAAGCAGCAGCGCGAGCAAGACTGTAAACAGGGCTCTGCGATACCTTGCCATACCTCTGTCCCCATATGTCACACATTCGTATGCGGTGTGCGATGGATAAAGCGCCCGGCACCTTTTTCTCCGGTAAACCTGCCGTCTTTTGCAATGACATTGCCCCTTTGCATTACGAGACGGATTTCTCCCTGGATTTTCATGCCCTCATATGCTGTATAATCTACCGCTCCGTGCATCTGGCTGTGTGTCAGTACGCCGGACGCATCCGGGTTTAAAATTACCAGGTCTGCGTCTGCTCCCGGCAATAGCGCACCTTTTTGCGGATACAGCCCGTAAATCCTGCTTGGGCTTGTGCAAAGCGTCTCGACCAGCCGGTGCATGGTCAGCCTTCCTTTTGCCACTCCCTCCGAATAGAGCAGGATCAGCCGCTCTTCCACACCCGGAGCGCCGTTTGGACATGCGGTAAAGTCGTCCTTGCCCATCTGCTTTTCTTTTGCATAATGAAATGGACAGTGGTCGGTAGCTACCGCCTGGATCTCTCCTTTCGCAAGCCCTTTCCACAAAGCGTCACAGTCTTCCTTTGTACGCAGCGGCGGTGACATAATGTACTTAAGCCCGTCCTCTCTTGTATAGCATTCCTCTGTCAAAAGCAGATACTGCGGGCAGGTCTCCACAAAGATCTGCTTCTGCCCCTGCCTTCTCGCCTCTCTGACAGCCTCCAGGCTTTCCTTGCAGGACAAATGGACAATATAGACCGGCGCGTCGCCCGCCATCCTGGCAAGCTTTAATACACGCTGCACAGCTTCTGCTTCCGCCAGGTTCGGACGGCTTTTTGCGTGCCAGACCGCGGAAGTCTTTCCCTCGCTCTTATGTTTTTGCTTTAGATACTCCACGATATCGTGATTTTCACAGTGGAAGGCGGTGATTCCGCCAATTTCTTTCATTTTCTGCAAGATTTGCAGTACATCCGCATCGTTAAGCTTAAAGCCATAGGTCAGATATGCTTTCACGCTTGGAATCCCGTCTGCAGCCATCGTCTCAAGCTCGGCAAGAATGTCTGCGTCCACGTGCTGTGCCGTCCCGTGAAATCCATAGTCAATCACAGCCTTTCCCTCCGCCAGCTTTTTGTATACCTCAAACTGGTAGTGCAGCGGAACTCCTGCTGGGCCGAAAGCCATATGGTCTACGATAGACGTCGTTCCCCCGCAGGCTGCCGCCACCGTCCCGTCGTAAAAATCATCCACTGCCCTGGAAATCCCCACATCCAGATCCATATGAGTATGTACATCTACTGCACCCGGCAGCACATAGCAGCCTGCCGCGTCAATGATTTCCGCGTCCGCGTCATGCAGGCGCGCCCCGATGCTTACGATCTTTTCATCTTCGATCAAAAGGTCTGCCAGATAGTCTTCTGACTCCGTAAAAATCCTGCCGTTTTTTACAAGTTTTTTCATCATCCCTTGCCCCCTTCTCTTGCCATACAATGAAGCTCTGGCTTGCAGCCACCATTTACATTAAATATTTTTGGCATATCCTCTCCCCGCGCATAACTTGTCCGCAAGCTGCCATTCTCCGCTGTCTAATTGGAGCACTCGCAGACCTAAGACCGGTCTTTATTATAACACGTTTTTTGTAAGGCCAGCCAGACGATTTAAAAAACCGCGTCACTCCAAAACAATCCAATTCTCTTCCTGTGCCGTCACATATCCAACCACCGCGGCAAACGGATGCTTCTCCTTTAACTGCTCCAGGCACCGCCCCGCTTCCGCTTCCGGCAGGGCAAACAGCAGACCGCCGCTCGTCTGCGGATCATACAAAAGATCCTGCATTGCCAGGCTGACACCTTCTTGTACCTTAACGCCTGCTTCGGCATATTCCCGGTTGCGGTAGGCGCCCGCCGGAATAAATCCCATCTCTGCCAGCGGATACGCTTCCTTATGGTATGGCACGCATTGCGTCTGAATATGGATCGTGCACTGGCTGCCCTGCGCCATCTCTGTACCGTACCCAAGCAGCGCAAAGCCCGTCATATCCGTACAGCTATGCACCGGAAAATGCACCATAATATCACGCGCCGCTTGATTGAGCATCGTCATCTGCCTGTAAATCCGCTCCATAACGCTTTGCTCTGCCATCTGTGCCCACGAGCTAGACCTTACCGCGCATTTTCTGCGTGGGCTGCGTAAGATCCCCAACATACGCACCATCGGAAAACAGACCACAAAGGGGCGCACCGGTGTCGTATCCATACAGACAACGGCAAAAGACCCGGCACAAGCGACATGGGAGCTGGATGAACAATACGGGATTCTGACACGTACCGGGCTGCACTGCGCACCTTTTGCCCATAAAACACTCGGCACGTTCCCTACCGGAACGATACGGTTTTCCTTTGGATGGTGGAACACACACGAAGAGATTGAGACAGCACTGCGCGCACTTACGGAAATCACAAAATAATAACCGTTTATTCCTGATTTGCATATACTGAAATGTTGCAGTTTCACCTTGCTTTCCATAGATGAATCTTATATACTGAACTTAAGAATGAAGTATATAAACATCATGATCTAAAGGAGAAAATAATGTATCGTTCAATTATAGAAATTAAGAGAAATGTACCACATGATTTGTTAATAAACTTACGCATAGTTGCAGAAAACGCTTTTTCTAATCGGGCAGGAAGTGCAAAAAATTCCAGCAGCGCCCCATACAAATTTGTATTTAAGGGCGATGAGGATAAATTTGGCTGCCTTGAAGTTGGAATGTTAGAATTAGAAGATAAATATGATTTTCTTAAGCAAGTCAACTCATGGCAATGGATAGATGATAATGATCCAAAAGAAAATTGTGATATTCTTAAAGTTCTTGCAATGCCGGTATATTAACAAGAAATACGTGAGGATGGTTATGGAGCTTAAACAACTAAAATCATACATCGCCGTCGTCGAATGCCTGAGCTTTACAAAGGCAGCAAAAAAGCTCTTCCTGTCCCAGCCTACGGTCAGTACCCATATCCAAAAGCTGGAGGAAGAACTGCATACCAGGCTGATTAAACGCACAACCAAGCAAATCAAGGTCACGCCGCGCGGACAGGAATTGTATGACTGCGCGTGCGAGATGTTAAAGCGCTGGGATAACCTCCAGCAGCACTGGGACAGCGAAACGAGAAAAATCATCCGCATCGGCGCTTCCACGATTCCCTCTGCCTACATTTTGCCGCAGCTTCTTCCGGCTTATGGAAACACACATCCGGGCACTTACTTTTCCATTTATCAAAGCAACAGCCAGGAAATTATCGCTCGTATGCAGCAGGGGGATTTTGACATCGGGCTCATCGGTATGCACACGCACGAGGACTCCCTTGCCTGCATCCCCTTTTACCAAGACCGAATGGTCATTATCACCCTGGTAAATGAATATTTCCTGTCCTTAAAGCAGCAGGAGCCCGTACCGTTAAAAACACTCCTGCGTTCTCCGGTAATCCTGCGTGAAAAGCGCAGCGGCAGCAAAAAGAGCGCAGACCGCTTTTTGGAAAGCCTGCACATCCAGGAAAAGGATCTACAGGTCGCCGCCCGCATCAACGACCAGGAAGCCATAAAAAACCTGGTCGCTCAGGGTCTTGGCATTTCCATCCTCTCAGAATGCGCCGCCAGAAATTTTGAACAGGAAAAGCGCATCCTTGTCTTTGCGCTTCCAGAAAAAACAGCGCAGCGCAGCCTGTGTGTGATTTATCCGAAAAACGATATGCCGCACCCTTGCCTGCAACAGTTTATTTCTTATGTATTGCGGTATGGGGCTGAATAAGATATGTTTCAGCCTACCGCTTTTTTCACACACCCAATCACATACTCCTGCTGCTCCTTTGACAAGCCCGGATACAGCGGCAGGCTGATAATTCTTTCATAAATCGTTTCCGCATTCGGACAATGCACCTGCTGATAGCCATGCGCCTGATAGTACGGATGACGGTAAACAGGAATATAGTGTACATTCACTCCTATGCCGTCTGCCCGCAGTTTATCAAACACCTCTTTCCGGTTTCCATTTTTCACCTGGATCATATACAAATGCCAGCCGCTTTGCGTATCTTCTAACTGATACGGCTGAATGATCTTTTCACAGTCCGCAAATGCCTGATCGTAATATGCCGCCAGCTCTTTTCTTTTTGCTAAAAAAGAATCCAGTTTCTTCATCTGGCTGCACCCCAGGGCACACTGGATATCCGTAATCCGGTAATTGTACCCAAGCGCGATCTGCTCGTAATACCAGCCGCCAGCCGGGTTATCATCCCTTGTAATCCCGTGGCTTCGAAACAGCTTGATCTTCTGCCAGAGCTTCTCATCATTGGTAACAACCATGCCGCCTTCTCCCGTCGTCACAGGCTTTACCGGATGGAAGCTAAACGTCGTCATATCCGCGACTGCGCCAACCCGCTTTCCCTTGTACACCGCTCCCAGCGCATGTGCCGCGTCTTCGATTAAAATAAGGTGGTGCTCGTCTGTGACCTTACGGATCGCGTCAAGGTCGCATGGCTGCCCTGCAAGGTCAACGGCAATCACTGCCTTTGTTTTTTCCGTAATCTTTCGCCTGATATCGTCCGGGTCAATATTGTAAGTATCCGGGCGGACATCGGCAAATACAGGCTTGCCGCCGCAGTAAAGAACGCAGTTTGCAGACGCAGCAAACGTCAGCGGCGAAGTAATCACTTCATCCCCCGGCTGGATGCCGGCTGCATAACACGCCGCGTGCAGTGCGGCTGTGCCGTTGGATACGGCAGCGGCGTATGATACTCCCGCGTAGTCCGCTACCGTCTGTTCAAATTGTTCGATTCTTGGCCCGGTAGTCAGATACGCACTGCGCAGTGCTTTTGTAACCGCCTGGATATCATCTTCATCAATGGATTGTGTACTGTATGGTATCATCATAATATTCTTGTTTGCTCCTTTGCCTTTGTTATAAGTTAAGTATATAAAAAAACACCTGCGTTTACAATAGTTTCTGCGCTATCAAATTCATTTTGCATTCCGCCAATAAAAATAATATACTGATTTTAACAATCGCTGACTGCCGGATGAAAGAAATGGGCACATCCCATGAGCAGGAAATTAAACATACGCGAAGCAGCGAAAAAACTAAATCCCATCGACGACCTAATGTTCCGCAAAATGGCAGAAGACAAAAATTTCTGCGAAGAAATACTGCGTATGATCCTCTCAGACCCTTGCCTTACTGTTCTTTCCTGTACTCCGCACAGTGAACAATTTTCTGGCTGCAACCTCACGACATGCTAAAAATCAGTGCTCTCACAGTTTATACAGGTTCTACCTGTTTCGCTTTTATTGCCGCTTCGAATAATCGGCAGCGCCCTTTCGAACCCTTCGTTAAACAGCAGGTCATAGATTCCGATATGCGAAAGAAACGCATTCCCTTCCTGCCGGTACTGCGGATGTATATAGTGATGGTAGTACAACTCTATCCCGCTTTTTGCAAACGCCCCTCCCGGACAATCCTTTTCAATATACGCCGCAGAACCTGGCGCTGACAAATAACAGGCTGCACCGCGCTTTTCGCAGATCGCCGCCAGCAGGCTGTCCTTTTTTTCCTCTGCCTGCCCCATTACCTGGAAAGCCGATACAAACGGCGTTACAATCCCGATCTTTTGTGCAACCGCCTGGATAAGCATACTGTTAAACGCGCCGACGCTTTCTGCCTGGACTTCATACAAAGCACTTAAAAACGGGAATACCTGGGCAAAAAACGGCGCTTTTTTGTAAGCCGCTTTGATCGTATCCAGATGGCTCCTTTTCCATTCCTCGCCCAAGTACGGGCACTCCCGAATCACCCGTTCTTCTCTCGCTTTGTCTTTTTTGACCGGGATCGTCAGCAGTTTTTCTGTGCCGTCCAGCTTAATTTTATTGCGCACCTGCCAGCTTCGCCCCACAAGCTGCACCATATCCAAAAATACAAACTCGTCCACCCTGTCGATCATGGAAAAATAGCCCATCCAGGGCATATAGGTCGGCTGCATTATCGCAATTATTTTTCGCCCCATATCCTAGATCCTCTTTTCTTCTTCTGCTTGCGGCGCGTTTTCCTGCAACATCTGGTATTTCATCTCCGCCATCTTCCAGTCCTCCGGCGTATCTATGTCCTGTACCTGCGATTCTGGCAGCTCTATTGCCGCAATGCCATCCGCAAACTGCCCGTTCCTCTTAAGAAACTCTTTGACATCGTAGCAGTAAAACTGCCCGCCGTCATGGTAAAATGGCTCCAGGTCCTGGGAACGTGCATTCATATATTCCGGCTGGCGGTATTTGACAAATGCACTGTCCGTTTCCTTTACCACACACCTTTGCGGCGGAAAAGAAAAGCGCACCATTGTCATTACCATCCCCACATCCGGCTGGGCGACCAGCTTCGCTCCCCTGCACAGCCATTCCGGTTTTAGAAACGGGGCTGTTGGGTACAGGCAGACGACATAGTCGAATATTTTTCCAATCTTTTTATATTCGTGAATCACTTCCATAATCACGTCTTCGGTTGTTGCATCATCATCCGCGTTTTTTTGTGAACGCAGAAACGGTACGGCAGCCCCATACGCCAATGCTGTCTTCGCAATCTCCTCGTCTTCTGTCGAAACCATAATTTCTTCAAAGACACCCGCCTTTTGCGCCGCTTCGATCGAATAGGCAAGCACCGGCTTACCAAAAAACTGGCGGATGTTTTTATGTGGTATCCGCTTGCTGCCGCCTCTTGCCGTAATCACTGCTAAATATTTTTCCATCTGTTTTCTCCCCGTCATTAACCTTTATGCCTTTGGGGCACACAGCCGGAAAATTCCGGCAAGCTCCCTGCCAATCCCCATTTTTGCCAACTGGCGCATGACTTCATTGGTCTGCTGGGCGCTAATCTGGTGCATCATATTTTCTAACCGGATTTTTGCCTTGTAACATGCCTTTCCGACCTTTGGGTTTTCATAATAATTCGTCAGCTCATGAAACAGAAAAAACTCGGCAAGCCCTTCGCTGTACAAGTCTTCACACTGATAGCCATGATCGCGCAGCAAAGCAAGAAACCCTTCTTTGTCGAAATACCACGGGTGCCCTTTTTCATCTACCCAGTATTCTTTCTTTAACGTGCCGTCCGAAAGCAGATGCATTTGAAGCGCAGAATAGCTGTTCCCAACCTTACAGGCAAGCACACCGTCTGGCTTTAACACTTTTTTAACCAGTTCCAGCAGTTTCCTGGCATCCTGCACCATATCCAGCACACTGTCTATATTTACAATATCAAAAGCCTCTGCTTCTGCGGCAAGCTGGTCCAGCACTTCATAGAGGTCTCCTTGTATAAAATATGGCAGCAAATCTGGATTTTGCTTTGTAATGCCGTATTGGCTGAAATCTATGCCTGTTACTTCATAGCCTTTTTCGTGAAAATATTTTAAAAGAAACCCTTCCCCGCAGCCAACGTCTAATACGCGGGTCTTCCCGCTTTTTTGCTCCCATACCCTTTTTAAAGCAATTTCCTTCTGTGCCGCTTTATTGAAAAAAAACTGTATTTCCATATCTGTATATACTGTTTCATAATTATTCTGGCATTGCTGGTAATAATGCTCTTCAAAATCTTCTTTCTGCATGGACGCGTTTGGCTTTTCGATCAGCTCATATCCATACGCATTTTTCTTTACTTTATCAAACATCCCTGCTTCTCCTTATTTTTCAATCAACCGCCGTCGCATCCAAATGTTCCCAGGCAAGCGGCGTTCCCCGCCTGATGTCGCACCTTGCCTTTTTTCCTAAAATATCGCTGCTATATTTTGTATGCAGCCCATATGCCGGGCGGACCGACCTGACATTGTCCCTCGTAAATGCCTCTCCCTTTTTGATATCCTGTACTACAAAAAGTGACCTGGCAAATTCCCGTTCTGCCAACTGCGCCTTGCCTAAGTCATAGCACACACAGCCAAGCGCCTGTTCCGCCGTGCGAACCTGCCGGCACATTTCCCGAAACTCCTCTGCTTCCATAGAAAATGCCGCATCCGGCCCGCCGTCCGACCGCTTTAATGTCAGATGCTTCTCAATCACTTTTGCGCCCAGGGCAGCTCCCGCTACCGCTGCCGCAAAGCCAAAGCTGTGGTCAGAAAGCCCCGTAATGCAGTCAAATGTCTCTGCCATAGAAGGGATTGTTTTTAAATTCATCTCCTCTGGCTTGGACGGGTATGCCGAGGTGCATTTTAATAAAACCACCTGCTCGTTTCCCTCCTCGGCGCATGTGCGCACCGCCAGCTCTATATCCGACAAATATGCAATCCCTGTGGAGATCAGCACCGGCTTTTTCCGCCTTGCCACTTTTCTGATCAGCGGGATATCGGTAATTTCAAACGACGCGATCTTATATGCCGGCATACCAATGCTTTCCAGAAAATCCACTGCCGTGCCGTCAAACGGAGAGGAAAAGCAAACCAGCCCCAGGCTCTGTGCATAGTCTTTCAGCTTTTCCTGCCATTCCCACGGAGTATATGCCGACGCATACAATTTGTGCAGGCTCGTGCCGTCCCACAATGTCCCCTGTGTAATCTGAAAATATTCGTTCTCACAGTCTATCGTGATCGTGTCCGCCCGGTAGGTCTGCAATTTTATGGCATCCGCGCCTGCTTCTTTTGCGGCGTCAATAATTTTCAGCGCCCTGTGAAAATCCATATTGTGGTTTGCAGACAGCTCTGCGACAATAAAGACCGGATACCCTTCCCCTATTTTTCTTCCCGCGATTTCAATGCATTTTTTCATGCCGCCAGTCCTCCCTTAGCATCCCCTGCCTATCTTACCAAATCTCATCCATATACAAATTCAAAAGCTCCGTTGCCAAATCTGCGCCATCGTCATTTAAGTGTGCGCAGTCAGCAAAATGTTTCTTTTCAAACGCACTGTGCTCGCTTAAATCCAATATTGGAAAAGCATATAATTTCTGTAATTCCCGTAATACATCCCACGTGTCTTTTCTCATGCTGTCCGGGGTGCAGGCATGAAACACTTTGGTGAATGGCGGAATATATACTAAAATTTGGATATTGCGCAGCCTTGAAAACTTCAAAATTTTTTCCAGTATGCCGACATTTTCACAAAACGTATGCGGATACGGCTTATGAAACACATGGCCTTTGAGAATCGAAATATCCCGCTGGTATTCTTCTTCCGTCGGATCGTAGACATTCGCCTCCCGTTTTTCATGTATCTGGCTCTCTCTGTGATATTCCTGATCCATATAATTTTCGACCAGCAATTCTTCGCATATTTTTAAATCTTCTTCATACCTGCCCAATGCAGCATCTAATTCATGAAAATGGTGGACACAGTGCAGCTTATGATACATGCACATCATCCGTTCCTTATAGGCGCTCATGGAAAGGTCATACCAAAGTCTGTAAAAATCCATGCCAAGCACACAATATTTCAGTTCGCCGCCATGTTTGTGAACTACTTCATCATAGATCCACATAAGCTTATGGTAATCTAAAAATAAATCATGCGAAGATGCCGCAAAGCAGGCAATGTGGTGTTTTAATTTATCAAAATTTAGCTTTCTCACGTAGCTTAAGCCAAGCACTGTACCTTCTACTTTCGATTTTAGCTTTTCTCTGAACCGTATATCCAGCCCCTGGCATTCTGGTAAAATTCCCATTACAAAATGCCGTACCAAATCATACCTGACAACAAAAGTATGCTGCATACCTGCTATCGCATGTAAAGTATGTTCCTTCATTGTACTGCAAACAATGCAATAGTCACTCCTGCCGATCCGCTCATCTGCCGTCTGCGTCCATCCAAGCAGATGCACTCTGTCATAGTTTAAAAGCAGCCTGACCTTCTCACAACTATACAGGCTTCCGACAAGATATACCTGATACTTATTCTTTTCCGCCAAAAACACCTGATAGGCTTCTACATATTGCTGCATTGCAGCATCCGCTGCTTTTTTCCCTGCCCCCTCATTTTGCATGGCTTTTTGAGCCAGCTCTGACAACCATTTCAGCATTTCATGATAGCTGGCATCCTGTTCTGACTGTCTCAGATACCGGACAGACTGTAAAAAAATACGGTATTTTTCATCCGTGGCAAGATCCGGCTGCAATAGCTTTTGCACTGCCTGTATCATCTTTTTCTTCCTCCCGCTGCTGCATGACACTTCACGACCATTCCTTGTTTTGCCCCATATTCGTTAACAGCGCATGAATCTGGCGGATTCCAAGCCATTGCGTATTCGTTTCTGAGCTGTATTCAAATCCGTCCTGTACCCTTTTTCCGCCTGGAATCAAATGCCTGTCATCCCACCAGTTGTACTGCGGATAAATAATATAGTGGTTTTCATATTCATAGGTATACGGCGCATCCTCTTTTGTAATCATCACCTCGTGCAGCTTTTCCCCTTCCCGTATACCGACTGTTGGCATCGTACATCCCGGCAACATCGCCTGCGCCAAATCTGTAATTTTAAAAGAAGGTATTTTGGAAATCATGACCTCTCCGCCCCGCGATTGTGCCAGTGCCTGAACGACAAGCTCCACGCCCTGCTCCAGGCTGATCCAAAACCTTGTCATCCGGTAATCCGTAATCGGAAGCTCCTTTTCTCCGCGTTCTATCAATTTTTGAAAAAAAGGAATGACCGACCCTCTGCTTCCGGCAACATTTCCATAACGGACGACGGAAAACCGGACTTGTTTTACGCCCGCATACGCATTTGCAGCAATAAATAATTTATCCGATACAAGTTTTGTCCCTCCGTACAGATTCACCGGATTTACGGATTTATCGGTTGACAGCGCTACTGCGCTTTGGATACCTGGCGTATCCAGTACAGCGTTTACGACGTTGATCGCACCGTCGATATTTGTCCTGACTGCTTCGATCGGATTGTATTCGCACACCGGAACCTGCTTTAACGCTGCCGCATGAACGACATAATCGACTCCATGCAGCGCACGCAGCAGCCGTTCCTTATCCCGGACATCTCCGATAAAAAACCGCATGGCATCCGCATACTGGCTGTATTTATTTGCCATATGATACTGCTTGTATTCGTCTCTGGAATAGACAATGATTTTCTTTGGCTTATAATGCCTGAATAAATAAGAGGTAAAATGATTTCCAAAAGACCCTGTGCCTCCGGTAATTAAAATCGTCTTGTTATTTAACACACTGCTTCTCCTTTACAAATAGCTGTACACCAGCTCCTGAAACTTCTCTCCCGCATCATCCGGCCAAAAGCTGTCTGGTACTTTCCGATACTGCGTGCCCCGCTCGTAATCCATAACTTCCTCGTATAGCTGTGTTTCATCTTCTGCGATTACCAGTTCACCTCTGTCTGCTGTTTCCTGAATGATTTCCGCCAGTGTGTTTGGCAAATCATATTCCGCCTTGTCCCTCACCGCGATCACTTTCACCATCGGATAGGGCAGCATATCAAAGATACCTGTACTACAAATACCGACCGCAATATCCGACATCCCTGCCAGATCCCGGATGTCCATATTTCCTCCCGCAAATTTCAGATTGATGCACATGCTTTCTATTGCTTGTATTTCCTGGTCTGTCCATAGCTCCGCGCTGTGCATTTTATAGATAATCTGGTATTTTTGTTTGTCCAGCCTGTCTGCCAGATTTTTCGCATAAGTAAACAGTTCTCCTTCCAGGCTCGATATAAATGCGATCACTATTTTTAAATGATCCTTTTGATAGATCTTTTGATTCTTATAGACATCTGGTTTTCCAATTCCCAATACATACGGATTTCCCGACAGCCTGCTTTTTTCAGCAATCATGCTACTGAAAGCTACGACCTTGTCTGCGTATGCCAAATGTTTATGGTACGCACCCAAAACCGTTACGCCATGTGCAATTTCTAAAGTAGGAATACCTGCCTCAAGTGCTGCGTCCCGCAGGTAATCCAAAAGCCTGTCCTGTCCATGTGAATAAAGAATCACTTTCGGCTTCACTTTTTCTATCACGTTTCGATAAAATTCCAAAAAACCGCTGCGTTCCTTTAAAATATATACCGCTTTTGAAAGGCATCCCTTCAAAAAATCGAGAGGAAACTGTATTTGCAGCACCTGCTCCAGCGGATGTATGATATTCTCCCATAAATAATCCGAGATCCGCTGTCTGTCCGTGTCCTGTATTCCGTAAATTGCCGGGACTGCCGAAATCAGCATGGCATACCTGTTTTTTGTCGGGATCTGAAAACTTTCCTGTGCGGCAACATCTGAGACAAATTCCAGATCCAGGTATTTTTCTTCCCCAATGCTCTCAATAAACGGCTCGATGGCTGTATGTTCAAACCGTCCCTGATACATCCGGCGCAAAAAAAGCGTAACAAACAATACCTCTTTTTGCGGAAGCGTTTCCAGCATTTTTTCCGCCGCCTGCGCCTCCTCCCTTGACGACCGGACTGGCTGCTCGGACTGCCACATATAAATGCTCCGGTCTCTTACCGTGTTGTGCAGCTTTTTCTGCTGGTAAATACCGTTTACAATATCCGGCTCCAAATACTTATATAAATGCACGCCCTCATACGTCAGATCCCCAAAACGATACAGCAGCCGCAAAAGCTGTTCCTTTTTATGCACCTCTGGCGCAAATGTTCGATAAGTCTCCTCGTTTGCCGCACAGACGCTAAAACATACCGCATTTTTTACTACTGCAAAACTGCCGCCCCGTTTCAGTACTTCCCGCCTATATTCCCGCATTGCCGCCAGAGGGATCTGCGCGTTTTCCCGGATATACAAGGCGGTATCTCTTTTTAGGAGCATCACGTCCGCATCCAGGTACGCTGTTTTTACAAAGCTCTTTGCCTGTCCGCTGCTGTAACGGCACGCCTCCTGATACGTGGCTGCTTCGCTGCATTTTTGTTCTCCCGCAAGGAGGTTTCCTACCGGAGCAGCCGCAGCGATTTCCTCCTGCGCATCCAATGTTTCTTTCAGCGCCGCAATGCTGCCCGGCGTCAGAAAGCAGTTGGCGCGCAGCAGCAATAGATCTCTGTGGTCTTTAAATTCCCGCAGGACAACGCTTAAGATTGTTCCGTATCCTTGCATGTTGTCACAGATAATAGAAGAAATGGCGCGCTGTGCTGACAGCCATTCCTGCAGTCCGTCGTTGGAATAGTTATCTACGACTACAATCTCGCTGCCCGTCCCTGCAAGCTCATCCAGCAGAATCCTTACATTGATTTTTACACTCCTGCATTCGTTGTGTGCAACGATCACCGCAAGGATTCCTGTGTGATCATGATCCATCTTTCAAACCTCCACTGGTCAGGCTGCGAATAGCGCTCGCTGCTGTTTTTGCTGTTTTTACTTTTTTTGCCGACACAAGGTACTGAAACGCATAGTACATAAACTCCTCCGTCCCGCCGCCAAGCCTTTGCAGTCCGTCGACAAATGCCTTCTCCTGACTGGAAACCGTCTCCTTTTGTCCGGTATACAGCACCTTTTCAATGGCATATCCATTGCGCACAAACATTTTCACAATTTCATTGTACGTAAAAAAGTGGATATGCGTCCGGTCAAGCAGCCCGGTATCCATATACGTAAAATTTCCGTGCAGCAGCCCGTGCAGCACAGAATAATGCATCAGATTTGGAATACATGCCAAAATCTCCCCATCGGATTTTAACACGCTGGCGCACTCGCGCAAAATCCTTTCTGGATCTTTTAAATGCTCCAGGACGTCTCCAAACACCACATAGTCAAACTTTGTGTTCCCAAAATCCGGCAGCCCTGCTTCGATATCGCAAACATGCACCTTTGCAGTCTGTGCCGCAATCTTTGCTGCATTTTCGTTGATCTCGATTCCGGTAAGGCTTGCCGCTTGAAACGTATTTTTCACATACATCATATTTGCCCCGCAGTCACACCCAATTTCGAGCAGTGCAAACGGCTCTGTTTTCTTTTTGCCAATCATAGAAAGCAGGGAAACATTCGGATACTGGTTAAAATAATTCATTCCCCATATTTTTTTAAGCGTCTCCCGGTCGGCATCCGCCCCATACTTTTTCGTATAGCTGTTACATGCTTGCGCAGCCTGCTGTACACAGGCATCCGGCACTTCATAAAAGTGAAACCCGCTGCAAATCCCGCGAAACGAAAGATCCATCCATATATTTTCCGGCAGCTTGAGAGACTCGTTAAAACCACCGGTTGCTTGCAGCAGCTTTGCGCTGAGCAGGCAGGCGCCCGCTTCCAGGCTGAGCAGCTCCCGCTGTTTTCCCCGAAGCGGATCTGCGGCGTAGCTGCCTGCGCAGACTGCGCCTGTAGCGCCATCCTGGTACAGCGCCTTTTTCAAACGGCTGACACCTTCTTCTAGTATAAGCAGGTGCGGCGGCAGCACGAGCAGATCCTCCTTGGCGGCAAATTCAGAAACAACCGTATTTAAAATCGCCGCATAATTTTCAATGCCGCCTTCGCAAAGGATATAATCGATTTCATTTTGTTCTTTTAGGCTCTGCGCGAGCCCATCCTGCGACCCGTTGTCTACAATCACGACATGGCAGCCGTCAGGCTGACGAAAACTAGCAAGCCTGTCTAACTGCTGCCAGACTAGCTTTTGTTCATTGTGCGCGATCACAACAATGCAAATTCCCCGCTCCATCTGCTATCCCTCCACTTCTTCCAGCATTGCCTGGATCTGTGCATCATCAGGAAAATAGCCTGCCAGTTCCAAAAGCATCGGCTTTGCTGCCGCTTTGTTTCCTGCATCTAACAGCTTTTGAATCTGCCGCTTTAGTGTATGCGCTAACACCAGCATTTCATCCCAAGGCTGCATACCGTCCTGCACTGCCGGTTTTTGCTGCACCATCTGCGTCAGCAGATACTGCACCTCACTTTTAAATCCTGGAAATATTTGAACCGCCTGCTTTAGCATCCTGATATTTTCACTGTTTGTTTCTCTATCCTGCAATACAAGCGAGATCAAATACGCAGCTTTATAATCTGCCTGCACCGCACTGCACGCTGCGTCGTTTAAAAGCCCCGGATGATAATATCCAGCCGCAAAAGCGCCTGTCACCTTGATATACTGCGCAAACAGCTCCATATCCTGTGCTTTTTTCCCTTCGCTTTTGTACTTTTCCTTTAAAACATACGCATAGACGGCAAGCTCCTGTACCGAACATTCATAAGGGCGGCAGTCTGCTGCCTGTTTCGAAAGATGCCGGTGCATGGACGGCGTCAGCTCGTTATAAAACCGCCGCATATAGTCTGTGATTCCCTGTACGCTGAACCTTTTTGCAAAACCTGCAAACCTGGCAAACTGCCGTTTATAAAAGGCATGTCTGCTGATGCTTACAAAAAAGGCGTCCAGCAGCTTTTCCTGCCACTTTTCCCACTGGAAAGGGCTCAGCCGTTCGATAACTGTATGATAGATTTCATCTCCTGCTAACAGAACCGTTTCAAAAAAAATCCCATGCTGGTTATACATTTTATCCATATCAATGCGGCCAAGCTCCAAAAGCGCCTCCCGCTCCTGCTGTCCCTTAACATAGGCGCAAAAAGCAATGACATGGGCGTCGGTAAGATAAGACTCATTCGTACATGCCTGCAATCCCAGATAAGTGCGCTGCTGGCTGTCGTATGGGTTTTTATGATAAGCCTTTTTATACTTCTCATACTGCCTGCAATATTCCAAAATCTGATCCGACGGCTTTTGCATAATCAAAGCCAGCTCCGCCGCGTTATAATTTAGAAATGCTTTTTCTGCCGCTGTCAGCGCGCACCTGTCCTGTAAGAGATTAGTATAAAAAAAGTCCTTTCATCTTTGGAATCATGCAGGCTGGATAACAGGCACACGGTATGCAGCCTTGCAAAATGCTCGCTCGGCAGCTCCTGTTCGATCGAAATTCCTCTGAAAAACCAGGCTGCTGCATCGGCATAATACCGTTCACATTTCAGTTCGTTTGCCAGTTGAAAATTATACCGCAGCTTTTTCGGATACTCATACAGATCGTGAAGCAGCAAAGATATATTTCTGATATATTTCTCCCTCGATTTTTTTGATCGTCGTTGGCAAATCCATAATGGTGCGCAACAGAAAAAAGCTGGCAGTTTTTCGCCTTCGCAGGTACGATCAAAGAATCATGAATGCGCCCTTCAAAATGAAGCTCCGGCGTAATTCTTGCCATGCGCAGCGTATGGTTATCATGAAAAATACTGCCTGACATCATCTGATAATTTCTCTGGATATACGTTGCCGTATCGCACTTTTTATAAGTCCCGCTTTGGAAAAACCCTAAAATATCATCTACGTTTTCAAACCATTCGTCATCATCGATCGAAAGAAACCACGCGCCCCTTGCGTGATAGAGCGCCTCGTTCCTTGCCGCGGACATATTGTCGCACCACGCGAATGTAACAATCCTCGCTCCATAAGACCTGCAAACCTCAACCGTCCCATCGGTACTTCCTGTATCCACTACAACAAGCTCCGCGTCTAACTGGTTTAACAATGGTGCAATATGAGAAAGGCACCGGTCGATCGTTTCGATCTGGTTGCTGACAGGTACGCCGATCGTAAGCAGAAGCTGCCTGCCATTGTATTTGCCTTTGGTATATTTCGGATTTTTCTTATAGCAGTATGCTCCTGTATGACTGGCGGTCGGTTTTATCTGTCTTTGGTCAAACTTCACATCCGGTAATTGGTCAAGCGCGGGAACGGTAACCACGCCTTCTCCGCTCTTTTGTGCAAACAACGGCGCAATCTGGATCTGGTCTGTTTGCAGCTCCTTTTGCTCCTCATAATCTGCAAGCGCCAAAGAAACAGCCGCCCTGTCCAGCCTGTCTATTTTGCAGATCTTCCAAACTCTCGAATGTACCTCCTTTTGGCCGGTAAAGCATAGATAGTCCGCTCCCTCTTCCTTGTAAACAGGCGGATACGGAAAATCCAGCAGCGTTTTTTTCGGATCAAAGATTTGAAAAATAACTTTCTTTTTCGGTGCTTCCCAGTTTTTATAATCGTTTCCGTATGTACGTTCAAATACCTTGCGCCATTTTTCATAATGTTCCATATGCAGGATATCGTTATCATGCAGGCACCACGGTGTTTTCATAGAAGGCACGACAACCTGATACCCTGCCTTCCAAAACTCCAAAGACTGTGAGCAGTCATAAAAATCCCATCCCTGAAACAGGTCTTCACGCCAGGGAAGATCATACTGCGTAGCCATAAGAAGCCCGTCCAGCACGACCGCATGTTCATAGCTGCCGGATATCTTGGAAAAAACGCTGTATTCTTTTTTAAAAATCAAATCACTGTAAATCTCTCCGATCCGTCTGTGCATTCCGTCAGACCACGGGCAGCCGTCTTTTGCAAGGCTCTTATTCCCGACAACGCCAAACATGCCAATCTGAGGATTTGCGCAAAACAGTGCCGTCATATCCAGCAAAAATGCCCGATGAATCAAAAGCACATCCTGATGCAGATAGACCTTATATTTTGCATCGGACTGCTTCATTGCCTTATTGTACCCGCTTGCCATGCTTTGCGCGCCATAGATTACCTTCTGTTCCACCGAAAATCCTTCTGGTACTTCTAGTTGGCTGATATACAACAGACATTCCTTTGCCAAAAACGCGTCGTTGGCACACATAATAAAACAAATTTTATGGTCATTCCTCATCTGTTTCCTCCAAATATTTGTACGTTTGTCCAAAATACGCCGCATGTTCAGGAAACATGGCAATCAGCCTCCTGCACACCTGCTTCCTGTGAAAGATGTTTGTAAGCAGTATCTTCGCAAGTAAATACGCAGATACGTGATGAAGGCTACAATAGGTACGCAGCTCGTTTTGCTCTTCCTCTGGCAGCTCAAAATCCAGCCTGCGCATCAGTAATTTCAATGTAATAAAATGCTTTGCCAATTCTTTGATATCTGTGGAATCGTCAAACACCGTATTCGCTGCATCTTGTGCGATTTCCACATGAAATACCTGGATCAGGATATCCAGTATCAGCAGATCCGCATCCATATGCTGCAAAGAATGCAGCGCCTTCTCCGCCTTTATAATCTCGCCCTGCCGCAAAAATATCTGTATCTGTTCTGTTTCTGACATGTTTTCCTTCCTTATACAAAGAAGGCACGCAACGCCGAAGCGAAGCGTGCCTTCTGACTGCTCTGCAATCCTAGTTTCCTAATTTTGCCTGATTACTGTAACAGAGAAAGAACACCCTGGTTAGACTGATTTGCCTGTGCAAGCATAGACTGTCCAGCCTGTGCAAGAATATTGTTCTTGCTGTAATTCACCATCTCTTCTGCCATATCTGTATCACGGATACGGGATTCTGCTGTCTGTGTATTCTCAGCCGCCGTATCCAGATTTGCGATGGTGTGCTCCAGACGGTTCTGAATCGCACCCATACGTCCACGTACCTGGGATACTTTCTTAATTGCGTCATCGATTTTATCGGTTGCCTTCTGTGCGCCTTCCTGCGTGCTCAGGTCAATCTTATTGCCGTCAACACCGAGGGATCTTGCGCTCATATCCTCAATGCTAAAGCTCATGGTCTGTCCGTAGTTCGCACCGATCTGCAATGTAATGCCCTTGCTGCCGGAAACGCCGTCATAGCCTTCCTGGCTCCAGAGCGCTTTGTCACTGCCAAGGCCTGCGCCGCCAGCCATTGTAATAGTACCAATCGTAGACGCACCGCTTGTTGCATACAAGGTATTCGGCTGGTCCGGTGTCGCACCTTTTAATGTTACATCCAGATCAAATCCTGCTTCTTTCAGAATATCCTCGATATCTTCTGCCGTATATTCTTTTCCTGCTGCAAGATGGATCTTATACGTACCAGCAGTAACCTGGTTTGTTCCGTCAATCGTAGTTGCTTTTGTTGTCTCAACTTCTTCTTTTCCGTCTTCCTTGTCAAACGCAAAGTCAAATGTTACACCATTTAACTCTTTTCCATATTTATTGGATGTAAATGTAATCTTATCCGCGCCTACAAAATCTGTAATCGCTGCATCCGCAGAAGTTGCCCTGACGCCGCCTTCCGTTGCGGTGCCTGCTGTTGTAGTTGCATCTGCATTAAAAATACCATTCTTAAGCGTAACCTTTACTTCTGCCGGAGCATTTGTAGCGGTACTATCTTCCTGTTTTGCATTTGCAATCAGTTCATCGATCTCATCCTGCGTATATACTTTATTCAGAGAAAGATTTAAGGTTAACGTTGTGCCGGCTGCATCCCAGATTGCGGTTTCCTGACCAGCCATTGTTGTGCTTGCTGCCGAGGTTGCTACTGTAACACCGCCTACGTTTGAAGTAACAATCGCGCCGTCCAATGTAGCGTCAACAGTACCAAACTTCGGACCAGACCCAGTCGTAGCGCTGCTTCCGCCAAGGCTGCCATCCAGCAATTTCATCGTATTAAACTCTGTCGTCTCAGAAATCCTTGTCAATTCTTCCTGTAACTGCGTAATTTCGTTCTGTACTGCTTCACGATCGTCATCTGTCTCTGTGCCGTTCGCTGCCTGTACAGACAGTTCGCGCATTCTCTGTAAGATCGAATGCTGCTCATTTAACGCACCCTCAGCCGTCTGAATCAGAGAAATACCATCCTGCGCATTGGTAGAAGCCTGGTTTAACCCGCGGATCTGGCTTCTCATTTTTTCAGAAATGGAAAGCCCTGCTGCATCGTCCGCTGCACGGTTGATCCGAAAACCGCTGGACAGTTTTTCTGTGGACTTGGACTGTGCACTTGTTGTGACACCAAGTATTCTGTTTGCATTCATAGCTGACATGTTGTGCTGTACTACCATCGACATAATATTTTCCTCCTTGTCTTATAATGCCGCAAATCCGTTTGCGTGCATGGGAAGCGCCTGTTTGCTTTTTTCAGGCTGCTTGCTTTCTTTTTTACTGATGATTTATAATAAGCAAAGGCCCTAGGTTTCCTCTGCGCTATTACCTGTTTTCTACTGTAGTGCTCCCGCAGCCGAAACCCTTTTTCCAGAAGCTGCCGCGCCGGCATGATAGATCTTTCCTGCCTTTTTGCGGTCATCCATAATAATTGCCCTGATTTTTTCCTTTGCCTCTTTTGAGAGTTCTTTGTCTTTGTAGTGGTGCACCATGTTTCCTGGTTCTTCCACTTCCTTATATTTTTCCAGGGCAGCGCTTCTTGCGATGTTCATGGACTTTGGCGCATCGATTAAAATGCGCATGTTATTTGCGCTTCCTCCGGCAAATACGACTTTGATGTCATTGCCCACGAGTACATATTCTCCTGGCTTTACGGTTAATTTCAGCATAGGAACCTCCTTGTTTGTTCTTTCATCTCCAAATGAATGTGCTCCATGCAACAGTTTGTATTAAAATGTTGCATGGCTCTACGAATACATAAAGATAAACAGGAGGTTTACTATGGGTACAACACAGCCAATCCGAAATGCTGCGGAAGTAGAACAACTGAAAAACTATTATTATGAGAAAAAACCGAATCTGAGAAATTACACACTGATCTGCCTGGGCATGAACTCGGCGCTTAGAATCAGCGACCTGCTGGAATTAAACTGGAAGGACGTGTATAATTTTGAGAAAAGCTGCTTCTTAAAGCATTTGTCGGTCACAGAGCACAAGACCGGCAAGCAGACGCAGATCGCGTTAAACCACAGCGCCTTGGAGGCGCTTAAGGTGTATATGGACAGCATCCCCGCGCCGAAGCCGGGGCAGTATTTGTTTCCGGGAAAAAAAGAAAATACGCATTTAAGCCGCTCCCAGGCATTCCGCATGATCCGGGAAGCGGGACAGGAGCTGCATTTTGAGACAGGCATCAGTTGTCATTCGCTGCGCAAGACCTTTGGCTATCATGCGTGGAAGTCCGGGGCGCAGCCTGTGATGTTAATGAATATTTATAACCATTCTTCGTATCAGATTACAAAACGGTATCTGGGAATTGACCAGGACGATAAAGACAAGCTCTTTTTAGATGTGAATTTATAAAAAATTTAGGTGTGTAAAATAAACTGTGTAAACTATCACAGATTATTCGACACACCCATATTTTTGTTAATAAAAATATTTTCGACAAAGCTGTGCATAATTGGAAGAAATTGGCAGACAATTTTTTTGGTGGTAAACGATTATGTCACAGGATTTTAATTGCCAGGAAGCGTTATTACAGTGCAAGGCCACGGAAGATATTACAGGGAAAGACGGGCTTGCTCAAAAGATTATCAAATTTCAAATATTACAGACAAAGTCTCCCAGGAGGCAAAGGACTGGTACTGCAGGACGCTGGACAGCTTTTACCCGGTTGTATTCCTTGATGCCGTGCATTTTAAAGTACGTGAAGAAGGGCGGGTCGTAACAAAAGCCGCTTATGTTGCCCTGGGCATCAATGGGGAAGGTTATAAGGACATACTTGGCATATGGATCGTGGAAAATGAGGACGCAAAATTCTGGCTGAAGGTATGCAACGAACTGAAAAACAGGGGTGTACAGGATATCGCCTGTCAATCCATCAGGATTCTATTTATTTTACCCGCAGCACTGCTGCATTGCTCCATGCGGAATAAATATTTGTGTTTTTACCGCCTGTTTTTACTGTCTTGTAAGTGCGGATACGCACATAATATTTTTTGCCGGCCGACAGTTTTTTCACAGTCTTTGCTGTTGTCGAAGCCTTTTTCACAAATGCGCTGTGGGTACTGTTTCCCTTGAATCCGGCAGTCCTAGAATACTGAATCTGGTACCCGCTGGTCTGGGAAGTCCTTTTTGCCCATTTTACAGTAAAGCCGCCGGACAGTGCGGTGGTCTTTTTCATGGAAGTGCCTGCCGGGCGTATCGTAAATGTCTTTTTCACGGTACCGCTGTAGCCGCCCTTGAACTTAATTACAGCTACTGCCCTGCCGGCTTTTACGTTATTCTGATAGCTTACTGTATAATATCTGTCCGAAATCCGCCTGCCAACTGTATCTACTGCTGTGACGGCCGGTTTTTTTGCCTTTCCGCTGTATGTGTACACAGTTTTGGAGAGCTTTACGGACTTCACCTGTGCTTTTGCAGTTTCTTCCGGCTCCTGTGGATTTTCCGGCTCTGTCCCGTTCTGGGACGCTGACGGGTCTTCCGATACATCTGTGCCGTCCATCGGGTATGCCGACAGAATGACGGTCCAGTCCGATGCACCGACAGCCGGCAGACGTACCTTCCCGTCGTCTCCCACACAGTCTGCACAGATAAATGACAGGCTGCGCTGGTCAGGGTCATAAGCAAACAGGTTTGCATACATCCCGGCGACCGCATCTGTCTTTCCGGTACCGATCATAATACCGTTCCCTCCGATGCAGGTCTGGATCGTAAGCACTGCCGTAAAACCAAACGGTCCGTTATGGACAGGACTCAGTTCCAGGTGTGCAGAAGCGCCTGCCGTGCTGTTTAAAACATCCCTGGGAATCTTCCCCGCGCCGGCTCTTACGGACAGATTTATGTCACTGGCTGTTTCTGCCGTGATATCTTTTCCGCATACGCTCCATGAGATACCGCTGCCCATATCAAAGACGACCGTAATATCCCTGCCTTTGACGGCTGTAAAAAAACTGCCCGGAACCAAAACAGAACCGTTCATGTCGATATCTGTCGTTCCGCCTTCCGGCACTGTCACAGCTTCTTTCTGAATCGCAGTCCATCCTTTTTTGTCAGGATGTCCTTTGACAAACGGCAGATTAAAATTTATAAATATATTGCCTGAACTGCCGCCACTGCCCGTACTGCCGCCTGCGCTGCTGACCGTGACCGTACAGGAGTCTGTACGGTTCCCGTCCGCAGTGGTAACAGTGATCACCGCACTGCCTGCACCGACAGCCGTAATATTCCCGCTGCTGTCCACAGATGCCGCTGCCGGATTATCCGAAGTCCATGATACATTTTTATTGGAAGCATTTTCCGGCAGTATGCTGGCTGTTAACTGCTGTCTGCCGCCTACAGTCATACTTAGAGAATGTCTGTCCAGCAACACACCCGTCACCGGGATATCCGATTCTGTCCCTGTAATCTTTCCATCTACAGAAATCGTGTCGCTGTCCAGCTCATAATTAGCTGCATCGTCTCCGAAAAGCTTAATTTTAGCTGTGATTTTGCGGATGCCAGGCTCTGGACTGTCATAATAGAACAGAGCAGAGGGGGTGACGCTGTCTGAATCAAGAATGCCATCTAGCTGGACAGACAGCAGTCCGGACGGTACATCTGTCGTTCCATCATATTCCTTTATAATATCGCCTGTGCTTACTATCTTTGCCGTAACTGGTTTTGGGGTTACGGTTATAACAGCCGTCTTACTGTTCAGAGAAAACCACCTACAAGTCGCCCTGCAATAGTACTGGTAACTGCCGGCATCCAGAATTTCTGAAAAAGCGTATTCTGGAATTGTTATATTCGTTTCCCTGGCATCGTCTCCTTCCATCTGATACCACTTATAGGCGATATCGTTTGGGTTGTTTGTTCCGACCGCACCTGGCTGCGTTATTTCAGCTCCTGCTTCTAAAGCTGGCAGAGTATCACCATATGTTACGGTTGTGCTTTGCGGCTGCTGGTTGAATTTTACTGGAGACTCCGTTACTTGAAAAGTGCCAGGCCCAAGATGGTCAATCTGGTCGCCATCTTCTATCCACTTCCATTGATCAGTGGCGCCCTCGTTCTTTTGCTGATAAGCAAACCCATTAGCAAGTATGTCATTTACATGTCCGTTATCTACTTTTACAGCATATTCTCCGCTTTCCAAAATACACTGGCTGATTTTCACATTGCTGCTTTCACCTGCCGATATGCAAGTATTACCCGTCAGCTTTACATTCCCTTGGATTTGTACACTGGCATTGCCAACACCTATTACTAATCCGTCCGTTGTAGAAAGTTCAGAAGAATCTCCTTCCAGCGTAAATGTACCACCAGCTATCCATATAAGCTGCTCGCCTCTTGTATTATTACACAGTTTTTTACCATTAGCTATTTTAAGAGTAATGTTCCCCGATTCAAGTTTAAGTGTTGTAAGAGAATCTGTATCACCATCATGATCAAAAGTTATATCGTCCAAGTTCAAATTTTCCAGCAGACAAATCTCAGCCGTCTTCCCTTGCAGATTTTTCCATATATCTGCAAACTTATCGTAATTTGGATACGTGGTAGTCGTTTCATCCATTGTTACAGTAAATGCGTCGTTTCCAGTATACGCTTCGATACCGTTTTCCTGCCCGGCAGAATCTGCTGCCCAAACCGGCACACCGTTCATCCCTGCTATCACCGTCACAGCCAGCAGCAATGACAGTATTTTCTTTAACATCCAGTCCATCCTTATTTACCTCCTGATCATTCCCGTCTTACACAGGCACACAATAGTATCCCTGTCAGTTCCTAAATCCTGTTTTACATTCTGCATCCATTCCAAACGCAAAAATGCCGGAATCGTACAGCGACAAAACCTCATATTTATAGTAACAGGATTTTGGCGGAATTCAAGAATTCTGGCAGAAACGTCAGTTTTCTGGCAGGATTAGACTCAGATGAAACAGCGGTTCATACCAGTACATCTGCAAAATATCCCGGAATGATAACTGTGCCGAGCTGTTATAAATATCCCGGTAGGCAAAATAATCAAATCCAATCGCATACCGGAACGAGGTAATAAAAAGCAGGCAGCAAATCAAAAAATTTTTTTATTTTACCTGTTAAGTATTTTTTATTTGCTCCGATATATAAAGTGTAAATAAGGATGCAACAATTTAATACAAATTGTTGCATCCCTTTTTTGTTACTCCTGTATTTTATACGAATCCATAACTATGTAAAAGCAATTTCAGGCTTACAAGATCTGTTTCATCAGCATCCGCTTTTCTCAATCATACTGCTGATATACAATGACATGCGGTGTTTTCAGCACATCCCCGAAGCTAAGATTCAGCCGGAAGGCAAAGCAGGCTTCCTTTTTCAGCGCCTGCGGCAGTTGATCCAGCCACTGGCTGATTTTTCTGCTCCATAAAGCCGACAGGGTGTTTGGGTCATTATGCACCGGAAGCTGCATAAACAACGGGAATTCTGCCCCATTTGCATCGATCCGGCGGCACTCTGCGGATACTTCCAGGCTTCCGCCGATATCCAGCAGGAATTTTTGTACTGCCTTTTCCAGATCCGGCTCTTTGTATTTCCTATGCAGGTCAATCGTTTCTAGTATCGTAAAATCTGCCCGCGCTATGCCGCCTGCTGCAATCATATCCGTGCGCATTACAAACTCTTCTGCGAGGCTGCCGTTGATCTTTGCATACATCTGTGCGGTTGCGGCATGGACGTCCATGATCTTTTCCTTTGGAAGCAGAAACGTCCGTTCTAAAATCGCCTGTCCGTCTGCCGTACCCAAATATTCCCCGTTTTTTTCAAATAAATAGGTGGCTGCGCCTGCATCTGATTTAACGTGTTCGGTACGATATCCCTCAATGAGCGGAGTAATGTCGCTCCTGTTTACCGTCACCGCATAAGCTCCCTGCTCCTCGCCCTCGCTTACCTGGAAGGAAACCGTATGCCCCGGAATTTGTGCATGTAAAGGCACCGCCTGATCCTGTAACGCTTTTTCCAGGTCAGTGCACAGCGTGTACATTGCATCTATCGCCTCTGCAAATGCAACAACGCTGCTCTGTGCCTCCTGTCCGCCGGCAATGACTTCTGCGGCTGTCTGGTGCAGCGTTTGTAAAATCTCCTCTCCGGCACAGTCAAAGCCTGCAAACGCGTCAGCCAGGGCATTTTTGTCTGCACGCAGCATGTCCTGCGGCTGGTAAATCACTGTGATTTCATCCTCCACCTGCGGAAGATGGCGGGATTTTGCATAGGTAACGCTGTAGCGCACCGTAAAATCTTCCTCCAGGATAAACTGCTGCCTGGTAAATACAGGCGCCTCCGGGAAATACAGTACCGGAAACTCCAGGCGGACGCTGCCCTGTGCCGTCAGTGACGCCAGGGCGCCGTTAGAAGCGCCGGACAGCCATACCGAAGATTCATAGCCGTCCACAACCTCTGTGATATTATCCTCTATATGTGTGATAGTATACCCAAATTCCAGATCTGTATAAGAAATCGCCGCTCCCTGTCTGTCAAAAATTGTTTCCGGCCCTTTCACTAGCGCGGCAAGCTGGTTCTTCCCGCTTTGCAGCTTAAGCTTCGCACTGCTAAATTCCAGTCCGTATGCCTTGCTTTCGCCTTGGATCTTTCCATAAAGCCGTGCATGTTCCCTGGAAATATCAACAGAAGCATCCAAAGCTGCCGCGGCGCGGATCTGAAAATAATTGGACAGCTTAGAGAGCATAAGCTGGTAAATAAGCCGCAGCTTTTTTTGCCCATAGGCTTAACGGGACATTTCCCGATACACCCAGTACCGGGCACAGAAACTGGCATCCTTATAGCCGCAAACGGTACGGATCGTAAAACCGTCTCCCCACAGATTCCCAAACAGGTCAAGCCATTGGCAGTGGACGGCAAGCGTATGCCCGACCGCAGCGTAGTCTCCGCCTCCCACCAGACGGTCAGCAGGCAGCGCGAACCGATACATCCCATCCTCTGTAAAAGAAACAGGCGCACTGTAGGCAGAATCCGGCGCGGCACCATCGACGCTCACACAATACCGCAGGATCGAATACAGGTTTTCCACATACGCCTGCGCAGAAGTATCCGCTTCTTCCTGCGGAAAGGTTCTGTGCACCGCGCATTCGACATTGACCGCCGAATTGCTCTGTGCCGTCAGCGCATACTTATAGCGGGACCGCTGCGCAAATGCTGTCAGCACAACATCCTCGCTGTCTGTTGCTGTTCCCCGCAGGATCACGGCACTTGCCGCCCGTTCCGTGGCATGTACACACTCTGCAAATAACAACATCAGCAGCATATCCGCCCTGCCCTGCGCATCGAAAGCCAGTTCCGGGATCTTCGCCGGAGCGATCAGCAGATAACCGCCGTTGTTTGTCGCCAGAGCTTCAAACAGCAGCACCGCCAGCCGGACATAGGATAGATCTTGCGCATTCCTGCCAGCGGATACGTTTTGCGGCGGATGCGTTTGCGTAGACAAATCCAGGCGTGCAGCCATGATACATTCGGTATCCGCCTTTTGATAACTTCCATTTTCCTTATAATACAGCTCCGCGCCTTCAATCGGGCAGCTTTTTCGCACAAGCTCGGCAAGGGACGCAGCGCTGTCTGCCGTTCCTGCACAGATGGCATAAACACCCGGCGTATCCGTTTTTTGCAGGGTAAGCGCAAGAATCAGCGCTGTCTGCCCTTCGCCTTCCGGTTCAAACCGCAGCGTGTATGCTTCCCCGCCGCGCGGCAGTGCTGTCGGGATATCCCATACGGTCCGGCTGCCAAGCCTGTAAGATCCCCCAAAAGAAATCGCGACCGGAGCTGAAGAAGGCGCTTCCGGCATAATTTTGTACTGCGGCTCTGCCTTTGCGTTTTCTATAAATGCTGCCAGCATCGCATAGGTATCCGGTTCTGGCTTTCCCTCATAGGATACCGGAATATCCAGCCATCCACGGCTACAAGACACTGCAAACCTGTCTGTTTGTCTTACGCTGGTAAATAAAGTGCCCGCCAGTGCAAAGACTGGCTGCTCCGTGCCTTCTGTACCGCCATCGATACCTGCGAACGGTATTCTCAGCCCGTGGAGCTGATAACGGGAAACCATGCCGCCGATCCCCGCTGTATCCAGCGTTTCCCAAATATCCGAAAGCATGGTTTTTCCATCTGCCCTTGCCGCCGCGTCCCTGTAAGCGCCCAGCGCCACTTTCCGCTCAACGCTAATCCCTGCATCAAGCGCCGCGCCGCGAACTCCCTGGCACACCGCCTCCAGCATATCCCGCATGAACACATCCTGCGGCTGGCAGGATAGCATCTTCTCTTTCTGGTCATAGCTGATTGCGCGGATTTCTTTTTGCGCAAGATGCAGCGATACACTTGCTGTCAGCCCCGGCACAGCCTCGCTTCCGCAGATTTCTATTTTATTCGCTGCAAAATCTGTACGATAGGATATCGACAGCCGCATCGTAAGCTCTGCATCCGCAGCGCATAATTTAACCTGCGTATCCTCATAATCCGGGACAGCCGGTACCTTTGCCTTTAAAAATGTCCGCATTCGCAGCCCTCCCTTTATCTGCCGACTCTTGTAATGCTGATTGTCTTCATTCTATCATTGTGGGTAAAAAAGACAAGATGCACGAATGCGATCGTTAAAATTAACGTACCTTTTGCGGCATCCGCCCGCACGACCTTTTTTCCGGGCAGTATCCAAGCGCCTCGCATTTCGGCATAAAAAAGTGCTCCACTAAATACGCCCATTCCTCTGACCATTCCGCCAGCTTCCCGCAGATATCCCCGAACATCTCGCGGTATTCATGGTAGGCGCGGCTGCACATCCGCTGGCGGCTCATATCAACCAGGCTGCGCAGGTTGCGCCTGTCCACGATCTTGGTCGCCATGCCAAGCGGCAGCAGCAGCGCGGCGTCCTCCCGCTTAATGCCGCAGCTTTCTTCGAGATATCTACATGTCTTACTGATCGTCTGCATCGTCTGTTCGTACCGGCTGCGTGCCTCCTCGTTATGAGCGATCGCAGGCGGGATCACGTACGCAAACTGCTGGTAATCCACATACCGGGTGCTTGCCTGCAAACGCGTCGGCGAGCCGCTGATATGCGTATACCATTCCCGGATTACGCGCGCAGAATAACCGTCCAGCACCATTTCCACGTTGACATATTCCATAACCCTGCCGTGTCCTGAGACAAGGCATTCAAGCCCCCGCTTATAGTTTTTTTCCCGATCCGAGACATCCGACCCCCAGCAGATGCCGGCGCGGCTGCCCATCAGGGTAATCGGGTGCTTTGTTGTTTCTTCCAAAATGATGATCTGTCCCATTTGTGGTACTCCTTTTGTTTTTTTCCTTTGCGCTTTACCGCACCTGCCCGTCTCCGCAGATCACATATTTATAGGTACACAGCTCCGCCAGCCCCATCGGCCCTCTGGCATGGAGCTTTTGCGTCGAAATGCCCATCTCGCAGCCCAGCCCGAACTCCCCGCCGTCGGTAAAGCGCGTCGATACATTCACATAGACTGCCGCGCTGTCTACGGCTGCCGTAAACTGCTCCGCCGCTTTTTTATCTGATGTCACAATCGCTTCGCTGTGCCCGGTGGAGTGCAGGTTGATATGCTCAATGGCTTCTTCTGTGCTGTCTACGATTTTTACTGCGAGGATATAATCTAAAAACTCTGTGTCAAAATCCGCTTCCCCTGCCGGTGTGCCGTCGATCACCGCTGCGGCATCCTCATCCAGGCGCAGCTCGATTGGAGTAGCGCCGTTTTCTTCGCGTTTTGTACAAAGCGCCTGTTTCATCATCGGCAAAAACTGCGCAGCAATTTTTCTATGTACAAGGCATACTTCCTGTGCGTTGCAGACGCTTGGACGGCTTGTTTTCGCGTTTTCCACAATGCGCACCGCCATCGCTGGATCTGCCGCCTGATCGACGTAGACGTGGCAGATGCCGGTTCCGGTCTGAATGCACGGCACCGTCGCCTGCTCCACGCACGAACGGATCAGCCCTTTTCCGCCGCGCGGGATTAACAGGTCTACAAATCCTTCGGCTGTCATCAGCTCATTTGCGCTTACGCGCGTCGTGTCTTCGATCAGATTGATCGCGGTGCGCGGCATCCCCGCTTCGATCAAGCCTGCCTGCATGGCTTTTACAATGGCATGGCAGGTGCGCCATGCTTCCTTGCCGCCGCGCAGCACACAGACGTTGCCGCTTTTTAACGCAAGCGCTGCCGCATCGCTCGTTACATTTGGGCGGCTCTCATAAATAATCGCAACCACGCCCATCGGAACCGCCCTTTTTTGAATGCGTATCCCGTTTGGACGTACGATTTCTGACCATACCTTCCCGACCGGGTCTTCCAGCTTTGCTACTGCGCGCACGCCTTCCGCCATCGCTTCGATCCGCTCTTTATCCAGCAGCAGGCGGTCTGTCATGACGTCCGGCATCGTCCCCTTTGCCGCTTCCATATCACATTTGTTCGCTTTTAGTATCTCCGCCATATGTTCCGGCACTGCAAGCGCATCCGCCATTTTCAAAAGCGCCGCGTTTTTGCGTGCGGTATCCGCCAGCAGCAGCGCCGTTTTTGTCTCTTTTGCCTGTATCAAGATCTCCTGCGTCGTCATAGCTTCTCCTTCCCGACAAACCGTGTTCCCACAGCTTCCCCTTCCACAATATTATAAAGCTTGCGCGGCCTTGCGCCGTTTGCAATCACCATATCCACGCCATGCTCCATGACGATCTTGGCCGCATGGAGCTTTGTTGCCATACCGCCTGTGCCAAGGCTGCTGCCTTTGCCTTCCGCCAGCTCCACAAGCGCAGGGGTAATCTGCTCCACTAACGGGATCAGCCTGGCATCCTCACATTTGTGCGGGTCTTTTGTATATAACCCGTCGATATCGCTCAGCAAAACAAGCAGGTCTGCGTCCACGCTGCACGCTACCATCGCCGCCAGCGTATCGTTTTCCCCGACGGAAATCTCTTCCGTAGCGATCGTATCGTTTTCATTGACGACCGGAATGACCCCCAGCGCAAGCAGACGCAGAATCGTATTTTCAAAATTCCTTTTGCGGTCTGTATAGGCAAAATCCTCTCCGGTCAAAAGGATCTGTCCTACGATATGGTTATATTCCCCAAACAGCCTGTCGTACGTATACATCAGCTCGCACTGCCCGACCGAAGCCGCAGCCTGCTTGGTCGGCATATCCTTTGGCCGTTCCTTGAGCGAAAGCCTGCCGACTCCCATGCCGATCGCACCGGAAGATACGAGCACAATTTCATTTCCCGCATTTTTCAAATCACTCAGTGTCTTTACAAGAATCTCTACATGGCGGATATCCAGGCACCCCGTCGGATACGCCAGTGTAGAAGTCCCTACCTTTACTACAATACGCATAGTTCCTCTCTTCCTAAAAAATCAGCTCCTGCTGACCGGTCACCTCGATCTGGGAGACAAGCACCGTCTCCGGCTCTTCCCCACGCAGATGCTCCGCTTTTAAATACTGCGTTCCTTTTTGCATACTTGCCGCAATCAGGTTTAATACGTAAATATTGTCAAACCGGTTGTAAATCGAATCACCGCCAAGCCCTGACAGGCAGATCAACTGGGTATTGGTCTTTTTTGCCATATCCATCAGCGGTTTCAGCAGATGCGCGGCGTTTGTCTGGGCAAACGGATTGTCCATCACGAGCACCTTGCCTTCGTTGTGGTCTGCAAACAAATCCGAATCATCCCTGCGCATATAATACAGCAGGCTGGACAGTATAATAAACGCGGACAAAAATCCTTCCCCGCCCGAATTGCGCGCCACCTGCGACCAGGTAATCGGATACTCCCGCTGCGCTTCGATTTTGTACAGGCGGATCTGTACGTTTTCAATGCCTGCGACAACATCGTACAGGTTTTTTGCAGTCAGGCATTTGCCCAAATATTCCTGTATGTTGCAGTTTTGTTCTAACAATTCTATGCACTTTCCCGTGATTTCATCCATAAAATCCCGCAGCCTTGCCTGGTACAGATTTTCGTTTTCTTCCCAGTCAGGCAGAGTGATCTTTAGCATTTTTATCGTTTTATCCCGTATCTGTATCGAAGAATTGCGGTCAATGCGCCCCAGATTTTGGTGGATCTCCTGCACATACGCCCCCAGCAGTTCTACAATCCGCAGCTTTTCTTCTTCCACGACGGAAATATCCACGGCAAGCTTCTCCATCAGGTTATGATACGATTGCAGCGTCGTAAATAGCTGCCGCAGCACTTGCCCTGCCTGGTCGGTTAACGACAGCATCGCTTCGATTGGTTTGCGGTAAAAATCTTCTGCAAACGCCTCCTTGCGCACCATCTCGTTTAACAGCCTTGTCAGATGCTCCTTCTGCTTTCGCCTGTTTTCCATGCACTGGTTGTAATCCCTGATCAGCATCCCTTTTTTGCGCCGAAGCTCTTCCCCGGACAGGCGTTCTAGCGCTGCCTGCAACGCTGCGATCATCTGTATCCGGCATTTTTCCGTAGAAACAGCAAACAGCCGTTCTTCCAGCATCTGGTTGTTATTTTCCGCCTGTTCCTCCTGCTGCTCTGCTACCCCGCCAATGATCGTTTCCCACATGCGCCGTTCTTCATTGGTCATCACCGCATCGCACGCAAGCCCCCGGCTGATAAATTCCCACAGCTTTTGCTCATCGCCGGGCAAAAATCCGGTATATTCCGCAAGCGCGGTCAGGTGCTCCTCGTACCAGCCGACGCGTTTTTGCTCCGACTGTGCCGCTTGTTCCAGCTCTTTGCGCGCATATTCTTTTTTCTCAATTTCTGTCTCAAAATCTACCGGCTGGATCTCTTCTTTTGGAAGCGGTTTGCTTTGGCGGCATTTTTCCAGCATCCTATTTTTCTGCTGTTCCAGCCGCTGGCTTGCAAGCGCCGCATTTTTATCCGCCTCGTTCCACTGTACCTTTTTTCGCTCATACTGCTGCTCACGGGCGGCTAGTAGCTGCTCCTGGTATTCCTCTGCTTTGGCGTCATATGCAAGATCTGCCCATTCCGCGTCCGCCAGCTTGTATTTTTTCTGGCGCCTAGCCATCTCCTTTTGCAGCCGTTGCTCCTTTTCCCTGGCGCTTTGCAAAAGGCGCTCCAATTCCTGCTGGCGCAGCGAAATCTGGCTGGTAATCGCCTGGTAGCGGTTTTCCAGCTCTTCGATGCTGCCCTGCTCCTTTTGCGCCTTTTCATACTGCGCATAACACGACGCCTTCTGGGCAAGCGCCTCCGCAAGGCGCAGCAGGGTGTCCATCTCGATCTCCTGCTTTCTGGCACGCTCCCGCAGTTTTTTTGCCAAAGACAACGAAAGCTGCTCCCTTTCTTTTGCCACTGCCAGGTCATGTTGCAGCGTTTCCTGCCTCTGCCTGTCATTTTGATACGACTCGTAAGCCTGCGCCAGTATGTTCAGGTCTTCCAGCCTGCGTTCTTTTTCACTTTGTGTTTTTACACAGGCGCGCATCTGCTGCTGTAAGTCCTGCATCTGGTCTGCAAGGCGCTGTGCTTCTTCTTTTTGTTTTAAAATATCCTTTGTCAGAGCTTCCAGCTCTTGTGCGGCACGATCCTGCGCCCGCTGCGCTTCGTCCTGCAATTCCTTCGTCACCGTCTGGCTGCGGAGCTGTTCTTTTTTCTCAAAATAAGACTCGTATTCCTCCCGCCGAAGCTGGATCATCGCTTTCTTTTTTTCTATGCGCTGTTCTATATCGGATACGATCTGCCTTAGCTTTTCTTCATTTAATAAATGCTCGTTAAACAGCAGGTAAAAACTGACCCCGTCACGTTCCAGCACCGGCTGTAGGATCTTTCCCTCTTGGCGCTGTAACTGTTCCCTTGCCATAAGAGGAATCGGAAAGGACGTATACGGCAGATTGCCGTCTGCCTGTATCTGCTTTAATTTTTCCATATCCCGCGCGGAAAGCAGCAGCGCGTACGGCAAAAACGGATAAGCGCGCACAAAGCCTTTGTTTTCCTCTTCGGTATAGCTGTTTTTTTTCAGCCATTCCATTCCGTACACATACGCAATGCCAAGCTGCTCTAACAGCTTCTCAAACGGTTCGGGCAGTTCGAGCACCCTTCCCTGCGTCAGACGTTTATATTCTTTTTGCAGCAGGTCTTCTTCTTTTTCCAGGCTGCGCTTTGCCCATTCTGCCTCTGACAGCCTGCGTTGCGCCGCATATAAAATCTTTTCCATACTGTAAAGGTCTGCCTGCGCGTCCAGCGCAAAATAACGGATCAGCCTGCGTCTTTCCTCTAACTGCCGCTCATACTGCTCACACACTTCTTTTGCATGTGCAAACTCCTGCTCCTTTTGCATTTTCTTCTGGCGGGCGTCTTCAATATTGCGCTCGTATTCTTTCTGCGTCCAGCTTCCTGCTTCTGCTTCCCTGACCATCTGCCGATAGTCTTTTTTCAGCCCGTCCAGTTCTTTTTCATATTCCTGTCTGCGGATGTCGAGCGCTGCCGGCTCGTATTCGCCAAGGATATTTCGGATCATTCCCGGCTCATAGCGCTGGTTGTACGCCTCTTCTTTTGCGTCGTATTCCTGTATTTTTGCCTGTACGCTTCCAAGCGACTGGCTCAGCTCAAGCACAGACGCACGCATCGCATCTGCCTTTTCATCCTCTGCCGCGGCGCCAGCTTGCAGGCTTTCCAGATTTTCACGTGCCTGATTCGCCTGTTCTTCTTTCTGCGTCTTTGCCGTTTCATAATGCAGCCGCAGCGTATAGCCAAGCCTGCCGCGCTCTGCGCTAAAATCCTGCTCCTTTTGCCGCAATACCGCAAGCTGCTGTTCATACTGCGCACATTCCGCCGCCTGCCCGTCCAGCTCAAGCTGCTGCCTGGCAAGCTCGAAAAGGTGCAGCATATGCTTTGCCTGCATATACTCCTGTTCCTTTTCCTCCCGTTCCAACTGGATCATCTCGCGTTCCGCCCTGCAATGCCGCTCCTCGTCCATCGCTTCATAGACCGCTTTTGAGATCTGCTGGTATTTCAAATGCGCGGTCTGCTCTGCCGTCTGCCGCTGCCGTTCCAAAAGACGCGCACAATTTGCGTCTGCCGCTGCCTTTGCCGCGCCAAGCTGCCATAGAAAAATACCGATCTGCTCTGTGCGCAGCGCAAGCTCTTCTTCTACCGCCTGATAGCTCTTTGCCGTCTCCTTCACGCCCTGTGCCTCTTCAGAAAACTGCCGGATAACGTCCCGGCGTTTGATTTTGGACTTGTTGTCCTTGTACTGGCACACATATTTCTCCGCGATCGTCTGAAATTCCTTCATGCGGTTCTTGCCTTTGTTCAGCTTGTTTGCCACGACATCAAGCAGCCAGTTTTCCACCAGCCCCTTTTCATCCCTGCTGTTTAAAAACAGATCCGACAGCCCGGATTCCTTCTCATTGACCTTGCTTATAATGTGTTCCCACTCTTTATAGTAGATCCTGTATTCCGCCAGCTTGTCAAAATACTGCCTAGCCTGCGCGCTGTTATTCATATCGTAGCTGAAAAATTTGACCGACGGGTCTTTTTTATAGCTGTCGAACAACTGCCTGCACGATACAAAGCTTTTGAGCACCATCTCTTTTTTCCGCTTCTCCACCACCGGAAGATGGCGGATATCATACGGGCATTCCGCTTCATACTCGCTGATAAACTGTATGATCTCCAAATCGTCGCTCTTGTCTTCTGCATCGGCGCTCATCTCCTGGCGCCTGCGCACCATCATGCCAGCCATCGCGTATCCGCCGCCGTGGTCTAGCGCCCACTCTACCAGAAGAAACGTCGGCTTCGCCGTTGTAAAATAGCTCTCAAACGGGCGGTCTTTCGCATCCCGAAACCGCTTATGTACAAACGGCGCCATCATCATCTGTACAAGCACCGACTTTCCGCCGCCATTGCGCATAGACAGCAGCGTGCTCTTTCCGTTCATATGAAACGTCTCGTCGCTGATGCGGATCGCGTTGTTGTTATAGTTCAAATTTATAATACGGACGGCGTTTATTTTGCTCATAATCCTTCCTCCTCGATCCCCAGCACCCGGCGCACGCGCATATAGTGGTTCTGGTTCAGCAGGTTCCAGTCCATAAAGCTGTCCAGCTTTTTCGTCGTCTGGATCATCTCATCTTCTTCCACATAAACAAGCAGCCCCTGCTTTTCCAAAAACTTTAAAATATGGTGCAAAAATCCTTCTTTTGTCGTCTTTGCCTTTGACCCTTTTTCATCGGAACGCAATGCTTCATACGCCTCGTACATCGCCGCAAAAGAAATGCCCTGTTCCTCCTGCTGCTCCCTGCTGCTTTCGGCTCCCGCCTTTAAATAAGCGCTGATGCTGTTTTGCACTTCTCCGACTCTTAAAAACGTCCTTGCCTTGCTGCTCCTGCCCTGCCCGTCATAAAATTCGGTAAGCAGAATCAGTATCACAAACTGTGACAAAAAATAATCCCGGTCTGTCCCGCCGGATTTGCAGAGCGCCGCTTTTAACTGCGCCTTGGAATAGCCCAGAAAATAGTTTTCCTCGCGCGGGATCAGATAGATCACATCTCCATAGCGCTCGATGCTGCTTGACGCCATTTCTCCCTGCGACTTGACCAGGTTTTGTATCCGCTCATTTTCCGCATAAGCCTGATAGAGCCTGCCTTCTGTCTCCTCCCGAATCTCATGGTGCTCTAACAGAAAATAAAAAATTTCCTGGCTGATACGAATCTCGTCCATTTCATATGCCATTAAATCTCCCTGTCCTTCCTCTCAACCGTAAGCAACTCCTTTTGCCTTACTCATACTGCGCCTGAAACAATACGTTGGAACAGCGGATCGTCTTTTCCTCTCCGTCCGCACTGAAAACCCCGTCAAACGCCACCGCCGTCCCGTCCGGCGTGCGGCAGACCCGCAGCCTGCAAAGCTGCCTGCCCTGCGCGCCCGGTAAGCTTTCCTGTTCTTCCAAAAGCTGCAACAGCATTTCATTGATCTGAAATCCCTCTGCGTTTTCCTGGATAAAATCCCTGCGTTCTTTTTTCAGTGCGGGTATATCAAATTCCCCGCCACGGATCAGCTCTACCATGACTTCTTTAAAAATCTCGACGTTGGGAATCAGCTTTTTTCTGATTTGCGGCTGTGCCTGCGCATCGTCCCTGCATTGCGCCAGCGTAAATTTCTCCGCGGTTAACAGCCGCCCAAGCAGGTAGCCAAGGCAGCCCCGGTATTTTTCCAGCTTTTCCTGGCGCAGACGCTCCTGCTCTTGAAGCCATGCCTGCTCGTCGACGTCGATTTGTTCCCTGCTGTCTGCCTCTGTCTTTTTACGTGCCGTCTGCTGCGGCTCCAGCGCTTTGTTCAGGTTGTAGATTTTGTGCGGCGCCTGCAAAAACAGCGGACGGAAAAACAGCTCCATCCGATCAAGCGCCTGCGGGTGTTCCAATACCTGGTCAAACAACTCCGTGCGCAGCGAAAACCGCTGGATTAACGACATCTGCGACAGCCCTTCCAGCTCTTTTGTATACAACGCTTTCAAGTCCAGGTGGTGATTGAGTATTTTCTGGTGCTCATCGACCGCGCGTGTCAGATAGTCTTCGATTACACGCAGGTTGTTCAGATTTTCCTTTTCCTGTTCGTCCAGCTTTTGGATATTGATATGCTTCTCCTCTAGCTCTGCCGCCCGCGCCTTTACCATCTCGCGGTATTCGATAAACTTTTTTCTCGTCTCGCGCACGATATCCATATTTTCTTCTAAAATCTGCTGGTACTCCGCGACCGAATAATTCAGCGCGTTTCTGCGCACCTTGCCCATCGCTTCCTGGATCTTCTGCAACTGGATCTGAAGCTGCTGAAAAATATTTTTCACCGCGTCCACAGCCTTATCATAGCTTTGTTTTTCCAAATGCAGCTTAAAGATCATCTCCTGGATCGTAAGCTTCATATTATTTTCGACTTCCAGCGTGCCAAGCAGCAGGTTATATCCATCTTCGGTCAGACGATAGGACGTACGCTTTACCCCGGTATCCAAATATACGATCTCATTGGAAATATAGCTGATATGCAGATGCAGATATTCCCGCTTTTCAAAATCATAACCGTCAAAATACATCGGCCGCCCATCGTTGGACAAAACCACATTGACAATAAAATCGCCCAGCCTGCGGCAGTCCTCATAAGACATCGGCTTTTCAAACGACGACGTATTAAGCGTATCAAGATAAGCCCCGATATCGTCCAGCAGGCAGTTTTCTTTTTTCAGCGACTGCTCCATAAGATACAGCATAACCGCAAAGACCACATTAAGCTGCTCATCCATACGGTCAAACCCATACTGCTTCCACGTCGTCTTCTGGCTGCTGTTTCCAAATAAAAGGGCATACAGCCCTATGTTTTTCATCCGCTTTGGGAATTGTTTTAAAAATTCGTACTGCATACCATGCCTTTCCAACTTTAACGAATAGCACCATTGTCTCTGAAATCATTGATATTCAATATTTCCTGCGGGATATACCGCCCGTCCTCTAACAGCCGTCTCATGCGGTCCGCCGTCTGATCGGTAAAAAACGAAAAGAACCGCTCCGAAATACCGCGGTTTTGCTTTTCCTTCATAAGCGGAAGCTTTGCGGCCGCAGGCGCCTTTTTAAGCATTTTCCAATAAGCCTGCACAAACGGCTCCATCCGGTATCCCTGCTGCAAAAAAGCCCCGGCAAGCCGTTCGTAAATGCCGATCCCTTCATAGTCCAGATCCCCAAAATAATAGATCCTGTTTTCCGCCTCCTGCATATACGGCTCCACGCAAAACGAGAAATCCTGAAACGACCGCAAGATCCCTTTCCCCGCGCCATAAATTAACGTCCCAAAAGGCACGCCCAGTATTTCCTTTTCGCTTTGCCCAAGCAGATGGCGGCGCATACTGTAAAACGTGTCTTTATTTTCCAAAATCAGCAGGTTCTGCGGCGTATTACGATGGCTGCTGTAATACGCAAGCGGCTCGGAAGTCTCATAATAGCAAAGCTGCGCACAGTCAATCCCGCACCGCTTTAAAATCTTTTTTCCCTGCTCGTGCTGCAAAAATTTCTCACGCCCCCAGATCTGAAAGCTGCGTTCATTTTTAGAAACCGGCTCCTGCGCCTTCCCCTGCGTATTTTGCAAATACGCATTGAGCATCTGCACCCATTCCCGGTCTTTGCGGTACTCGTCCATATGGCGCAGATAGTAATCTACCGCAATCTTTGTATGCATTTTATATTGCAGCTCTTCTTTCAAAACAGCCGTATCACCCGTATCGCTCTGCCTGTCCGCCACCCGGTACTGCTTATAAAGCGCCGGCTTTTTGCCGTTCGTCCCACATGCCTTCACCGGCTGTAAGCTGCCGCTTTCCATCTGCGCATAAATATAAATGCAGAGCTGTTCATAAGACTCTGCATGAAGCTTTTGCTCGATTTGATCAAGTGTAATTCGTTTCATATCTCTTCTATAATTATAGCGATTCCTAATTTGTGTATGTATAGATGATAACAAAAAGTGAAAGTTATGACAAGTGCTAATTGACTTTTGTTTCTGCTCCACGATATAATGGCAAAAAGGAGGCGCATGACAATGGGAATATTTTTAAACAGCAGCGTACCATATGCCATATACAGGGAGATTTTGTCGGATCCCTATTTTGTAGATAAGTCGAGCCTGATCGACGAGCTGATCCCTGTACTAGGAAGAAGAAACCGATACATCTGCATCACAAGGCCAAGGCGCTTTGGAAAAACAGTAATGGCAGCTATGATCGCCGCATTTTTCACTACTGCAAACGCAAACGCAGACGGCACAGACTCCTTATTTGACAGCCTACAGATTGCGGCATCCAAAAACTATGCCCGGCATCTGCACAAGTATCCTGTGATTTACATTGATTTCAGCCGTACCCCGGAAACATGCACCAGCTATCTTTCCTATATTTCGCGCATTATATCCGGGCTAAAGCAAGACCTGCAAAATGAATTTCAAACACTGTCCATTTCAAACACAATGCCTCTGTGGGATATTATGCAGTACATTTATGAAAAAACAAAAAGCAGATTTATTTTTGTCCTGGACGAGTGGGACGCCGTGTTCCATATGTCTTTTATTTCCCAAAAAGACCGGGAAGAATACCTGCTGTTTTTAAAAAATCTGCTAAAAGACCAGGTCTACACCGAGCTTGCCTATATGACCGGCGTACTCCCGATCGCCAAATATTCCAGCGGCTCCCAGCTCAATATGTTTGTAGAATATGATATGGCAGTTTCTGAAAAATTCTGTGAATATTTTGGCTTTTTAAATACAGAAGTCGACCATCTGTACGAAACGTACCTGCATACCGCAGCACAAAAAAAGATCACCCGCCAAGACCTTAAAAACTGGTATGACGGTTACCATACAGCTACCGGAAAAAGGCTGTACAATCCCCGTTCCGTTGTGCTTGCACTGACAGACAACCAGCTTCGCAGCTACTGGACGAGCGCCGGGCCTTATGATGAAATCTTTTACTATATCCGCAACAACATTGATTCGGTCAGAGACGACCTCGTTCTGTTAGCGTCCGGCGAACATGTCAGTACCAAAATCGGACAGTTTTCCGCAGCTTTTATGGAACTAAAGACACGGGAGCAGATCTATTCGGCAATGGTGATTTATGGACTTTTGACCTATGAAGACGGTGAAGTATTTATTCCAAACAAGGAACTGATGGATCAATATAATGAACTTCTTTTGTCCAAAGATTCTCTCGGCTATGTATACAGGCTTGCAAAAAAATCCGAACAAATGCTTCAGGCGACATTAACCAACGATACAAGGACAATGGAAACCATTTTACAATTTGCACACCATACAGAAGCACCTATTCTTTCCTACAACAATGAAACAGAATTATCAGCCGTCGTCAATCTCTGCTATCTGGCTGCAAGAGACAGTTACCGGGTGGAACGTGAGGATAAAGCAGGCAAAGGATATGTGGATTTTATATTTTATCCACAGCGGAAGCATCTGGATGGCATTATTTTGGAACTGAAAGTGGACAGCACTCCGCAGGAAGCAATTCATCAGATTAAAGAAAAAGAATATGCCCTGCGTTTTCAGGGCAGCCTTGCTGACAAAAAACGCTTCACACGGCGGATCTTAGCTGTCGGCATCAGCTACAGCAAAAAAACAAAGGAACACCGCTGCGCAATAGAAATACTGCACAATCCCTCTTAATAAGACATCCAAAAAACAGGCTGGCAGATTCAAAAGCTATATCCTCCTGTCCGCCAGCCTGCCGCCATTCAGTCATCCCAAACGATCCGCTTACATCCCAGCATCTGCAACCGCATCTGCCAATGCTTCCAGATCAGCCATATTTTCTTCTTTCAGCGTAGACTTAATCGTAACTACCGGTTCTACAATCGATATATTTTTCATCGTCTCAAGAACCGCCTTCATCGTCCTTGCAGCCGTCGGTGCCCAGGAACCATTTTCCAAAATGCCCACCGTACGTTTCTGATAAGCCTTGCTCTGCAAATGATGCAGGAAGTCCTGCATACATGGGAAAACGCCGCCGTCATAGCTTGCTGCCGCAAGGATCATACGATCATAGCGGAAAGCATCTTCGATTACCTCAGCCATATCCTCTCTGGCAAGGTCACTGACAACTACTTTTTCCACCCCTTTTTCGCGCAGAATATCTGCCAGCTTTTTCGCTGCCTTTGCCGTATTGCCATGAATCGATGCATACGCTACAAGCACGCCCTTGCTTTCCGGGCGGTAGCTGCTCCAAGTATCGTACAGTCCAATATAATAGCCCAGGTCTTCTTTTAAAATCGGACCATGCAGCGGGCAGATCATCGCGATATCCAGCTTTGCGGCTTTTTTCAGCAGCGACTGCACCGAAGCCCCGTATTTGCCGACAATATTAAAATAATATCTCCTTGCCTCGCACGCCCAGCCTTCGTCATCTTTCGCGTCCATCGCTCCAAACTTACCGAACCCATCCGCAGAAAACAGAATCTTTTCGCTGCTTTCATAAGTAACCATAACTTCCGGCCAATGTACCATCGGCGCCATATAAAAATGTAATGTATGTGAACCGAGCGACAGCGATTCGCCCTCTTTTACCTTGATCGAACGATCATCCAGCTCTACGTGAAAAAACTGCGGCAGCATCTGAAATGTTTTTGCATTTCCAACGATCACCACTTCTGGATACAGCTCCAGCAGCCTGCCGATACTGCCCGCATGGTCTGGCTCCAGATGCGAAATCACAAGATAATCCAGTTTCCTGCCGTCTAACGCAGCCTGCAGCTTCTGCTCCCATTCTTTCATCCCTCTGGCATCTACCGTATCCATCAACGCTGTCTTTTCATCCAGGATCAAATAGGAGTTGTACGTCACGCCATCCGGTACGACATACTGGCTTTCAAACAAGTCAATCTCCCTGTCATCCACTCCGATATATTTGATCGAATCTGAAATTGTTACCTGCATACCTTTTCTCCTTTCAAGTGTTTTCCAAAAATTATTGAGAATTATTACGAAAGCTATATTTCCCGCATGGCTTATAGTATAACCTATAGGTTCACGTTTTTCAAACATTTTCTGTGATAATTTTGACTTTTGCTGTAATTTTTGTTTGTTTGTGTCGTTTATAGCGCTTATGTATTATGCTTGTTCATAATTAAGAGCCAATGTTTTTATAAATCTTTCATAAAAACATTGACTCCATGTGAACCATTCGATTATTTTCCAAACACAAATCGTTTACTTATTATATAATTTATAACGATAACAATCATCTGTGCCGGAATCTTCACGAGTAGGCTATTGTATTCCAATATCGTAATAAATAAAAATAAAATTATTTCCTCTACAAATAAAGTCATAATACGTCCTGTGAAAAAAGAAAACATCTGTTTAATAAATTCCACACAAGTATTTGTCGGAGCTTCAAATACCCATTTTCTATTTGTTGCAAAGGCAAAAAGTACTGCTGCAATCCACGAAAAAATATTTGCTAATAACTCATGGATATCCATAATAAGATTAAAAAGCATAAAAGATCCCATACTTACTCCAAAAGTCAAACCACCAAAAAATACATATAAAAGAATTTGATGTCTTTCAGATTTTTTACTCATCTCTACAAACCCACCCTGCAATTTATCTTACCACTCAAAATCCCTTACCCTTATTACAATTTTTCTATGGAAGAAATAAGGTATTTCTGCTTTTTAAATACAAACCGAAGAAGAATATCCAAATATTTTATAATAATTGTCAACACTGTAAAAATTGAAAAGAAGCCCAACGAAATAAGCCCCATAATTGGTGCCCACCCTTCAACGGGCTTATTCTGTCCAAAATAAGCAACGCCTGTATAAAACCCTGATATAATCATAAATACAGCCATAGCCACCGAAAGAAACATAGAAAATTTATATGCAAAACTTGTAAAAATGACTAACGCATCCAATGCTGTATTACATCTTTTAGTATCTTCATATTTTAAACCATCTTTTTTCCCTGTTGTTTCATACTGAATCCCTGCTACTTCTAATCCGCTGGAATTATATACCGCTTTACGATAAGGAATGGTTTTCCCATATGCCGAAACACGATTTACAGCGCGCCTGGAAATAATTCGAAACCGTTCTGTTTGAAGGTCATATTCAGCATCAGAAAAATGATTATAAATACTATAAAATATCCTAGATGTCATTTTACTACCTAACGCAGGAGGCACTGCGGAGACAATATCATATCCTTCTAATACTTTACCATATACATCCATGATCAGCTTTTCCTCATAATCTATATATGTAGAATCAAACTCAAATACAAAGTCTCCTATAGAAAGATCTACTCCTGCATTCATAGCCGCTTCTAATCCATGCTGAAAACCCATATGTATTATACTGATAATAACATCCTCATGACGCTTTTTAAATACCCTGATACTTTCATTTGCAGCTTCATCCGCCTCATCATTAATGCAGATAATCTCATATCGTCTAAAATTACTTGCAAATACTCTGTTTATCATCTCTAAAAAACATTCTGTATTTGAATTTCCTCTATGAACGTATATTATAGCAGAAACAAAATTTCCGTCTTTATTTTTCATTTAACAGTACCTCATCTAAATCATACACTGTATTTATTTTACCTGATAGCACACTAACAAAATTTGGATTCACTGACAATTCTTTTAAAACTGTCGGCCTTGAATCATCTATCTCTGAATTTTTTAATATGGGTTTCATTGAAAATAAGGAACGTTTATATGAAAACGCCAGTTCATCTTTCATATATTTTTGTGCAAGTTTTGACATATAATCCCATGCTGTTGCTGGCTTAGCTATACATTCATCACAATTACCAAATTGTTTGGGGCTGCAATATCCTGTTTCACACATTTTCTGACACGGAAAAGATGGCATAGCATCATAGCTGGTAAGATGTGGTGTAAACGTTACAGAAGTCAGTGAATGATTACCTGTCTTTCCAAACGGCATAATAGAAAAAAAGGTCCATCCATTACAGTTAGCCCCACGTTCTTTAATTCATCACTGACACTGCATAAAATAATCTCACACAGCTCATACTTAATATTAAAAGGTTCATAACCTAATCTTGTATTTATCTGATTCACTGATGCATAAGTTGCATTCAACACAAACGAGCTTCTATAAATGCTTCCATTTTCCATAATAATCAAATACTCTTTGTCATCTGCTTCAATACTTTTGATTCTCGCATTACAAATGATCTCTATACCACTATATATTTCAATTTCTGACAATAGTCTATTTCTTAATTTTTTTGCATCATAAGTATATTCTTGTGTTAGAAAAGCACCATCACATTTTCCGTTTCTAAAATATTTTAAAGGGGATATTTCTTCACACTTAATGCCGGCTTCTACACAAAACTTTTTAAACTGTTCGGCATTTGTCCAGGAAAAATCTGCTGCTGTAGCATATACCTGATCAAATTCTTGTAATATACATTCTTTATAATCACAATTAAAACGTTCAAAATAATGTGCCGATTTTACCGCTGTTGAAAACGATCTGGGATAATGATACCCCATATGTACTCGTGCCTGATTAATATAGGTAGCACGCATAAATGGTTCTCTGTCATATTCCAGAACAATTACATTTTGTCCACTTTTCCCGCAAAGCAATGCAGAATATAAACCATATAATCCACCACCTATAATTATTTTATCAAACTTCATATCTACTCCTTGAAGAATCTAATTATCGTAATTTTACACTTGTTTTTTCCTAAGTATCATTTAACAAGCATACATATTCCATTACACGCTTCACATCCTCTAAATTTTCCTGACATTTCATTTCTATTGAAATATAATTTTTATATTCGGCATCTTTTAATATTTTTATTATTTCTTTATGTATCTGCCTTTCTTTAAGCAGCATCAAATATGGCTCGCTAAAATGAACATGATGAATCAAAGCAATGTTTTCTACTACCCTATCTATCCCCTCATCATTACAAATGATAGTTCCTATATCCAGATTAACTTTTAAATGCTCAGATCCAATACGTTTTACAATATCCACTGCCTCTAATGTTTCATTAATATAATTTGTTCCATAAACAGCGGGATTTGCTTCAATCGAAAATACTGTATTATATTTTTCTGCATATCTGGAAATATTTACAAAAAACTTCATCCCCTTTTGGTAATCTTCTGGCTGAAAGATTCTTCTGATCTCTGGCGAACCAAATACAATATTGCCTGCACCAAGCTGACTAGCAAATCGAATCACCTGATATGTATAATCTACAAATAAATCATAATCCTCCTTGAATAAGAATCCCTGTTTACCATACCAAATGGACTGCACAGACGAAACTTCCAAATGATACAATTTTTTCAGTTCATCTCTATATTCGTATGCTTCTTTCATATTTTTATATGGATACTTACCAAAAATACGAGACGGTGCAATTTCTATCCCATGATATCCCATATCCCTGCATACCTGATACATTTCCTTATCATGTTCTTTCTTCCATGCTATATTTGAAATTGAAAGTTTCATCCCAACATTCCACATCCTTTCTCTAACAATTTCCATACCTCTTCTGTTACGTTATTTTTCATGCATTGAATATTTTCTTTCAGTTGCTCTGGACTGCTTGCGCCAAGTACAGGATACACATTCTTTTTTAAACACCATTGAAGAGCCACCGATACAGGTTCAAGATTATGCTCTTTGCAAATACAAAGAAAATGATCAATCCGCTGTTTATTCTGCTCATAAAATAAAATCGTTTTGTTATAGTTTAGTCTGTCACTCTTTGCTATTCTTGAATCGTCAGGAATATTATTTTTATATTTACCTGTTAAAAACCCTTGACATAAAGGTGAGAATCCAAGGGTACCCATTCCATGACTTGCACAAAATTCCTTTACTCCATTTTTCTCTGCCTTATCAACTGCATAAGAATATAGAAACTGTTCACATATTGGTTTTTCATAACCATATTTTTGACAATATGCTACACACTCTTCTAATGCACCCAAAGGCCACTCAGAAGTTGCCCAATAACGGATCTTTCCTGTATCGATCAATCTGTTAAATGTCCTGACAATCTCATCCATTGGAACTTCCAAATCATATCTATGCGCATAATAAATATCCACATATTCCATATCCAGTCTCTTCAATGATTCCTCTAATGCCCATATAATATGTTTTCTTGACAATCCCCTGTCATATACCGTGTTTCCTATTGGCCACGATCCTTTTGTTGCAATTACATATGCATGTCTTGGATATTGCTTTAAACACGCTCCTAACAAACGCTCTGCTTCCCCATATCCATAATTATTTGCTGTATCAAACGAACGTATCCCAAGCTCCCATGCTGTATCAATCAAGGATTGCGCATATTCCGTATCCGTACTTTGCGTTCCAATAGTAAGTGCTGTACCAAATGTTACATTTGTTATTTTCAAACCAGATTCTCCAACACGAATATATTCCATCTTTTCCCCCTATTCTTTCTGACTTATTACAAATTCATTCAATTTCTTCTCTTATCAGTCCTTTGTTCCTTGCATTTTCACATGGCTGATAACGATAAATGATAGACATTGGCCTTCCTTTTACTTCTATCATAATCTGCGCTATATACTCTGCCATAATAGTTAATGACAAAAAGAAGAAAAAACTAAAAACACTCATCATCATTCCTATTAAACAGATTGCTTTCCACATACCTATAGAACATATTGCTCCGAACAAGAAGATGCAAAATAGTACTGCCATTATAGGTAAAAAACAAACAATTTTTCTTAATGGCTCAACTGAAATCCCTGTAATACTGTCAAGTGCGTATGGCACCATAGATTTTAAACTATATTTTGTTTTTCCCGCAAAACGCTTATCTCTGTCATAGCCAACAATATCCGTTTTCATTCCTACATACGGAACCACCACTCGAAATACACTATTAGCTTCCTGTAATTCCAATACATGATCGATTGCATTTCTTGACAGCAATCTGAAATTTGCAGCACTTTTTTCTAGTTTTAACTTCCCTGAAAACCAATCAAGCACTTTATAATAACTATTTGCACCGAACTTTTTCCAAAATCCATCACTGCTTCGACTAATTCGACTTCCAACAACAATATCTGCTCCATTTTCCCATTTTTTTATCATTTCTGGTATCACCCGCGGTGGATCCTGAAGGTCTGCGTCCATAACCACTACAGCATCACCAGATGCTTTACGGATTCCGGCATTTACAGCACCTTCTAATCCAAAATTTCGCGACAAACATATCGTACTGATTTCCTTTGGATGCATTCTTTGCTCTTCTAGCATAATGGCATATGTACGATCCTTCGATCCATCATTCACCAACAGCAACTCAAAATCATACATATCATGCAACTCCCGCATTATTTTCAGTGTTTCTTTACAATATTCATGCGCCAGCATTTCCTCATTATACATTGGAGCAACGATTGAAATTAATTTTTTCATTTCTATGTCTTTCCCCATTATTTTTTGCTATACTTATTAATTTTTTCCACATTATTGTAATTTTCTGCCATCAATGAATGTGTTTCCTCTATATATGCCTTTTGCTGCTCTGTCATCTCATATACTACTTCAACTGTATATATAGTACGATATTTCGTTAATTCTAATTTTCTCAATTCCTCCTCTGTACAACAAATATTTGGTTTTTCTATTTTTTCATCTTGTGTATAAAACCCGATCCATCCATCAAAATAAATATCTGGATATGGAAAATATACCAGAGTATCATCACTATTTATATCCTCCTGCGTAATCAAACATTCAGAAATAGCGACATAATCGGAACCTCCCGTATTTATCTCCTCTACATGCATTACAGCATATTCAATGTTCCGATAAGTATATAAAAAAGCAAAAGCCAAAACAAACGCCCGATATATAATTGTATATTGTAAAAATTTATTTTTTACCCATATTCCAAAATTAGAAACGGCATATGCCAATATTACTAATACAAATGGATACAATACTAAAAAATATCTGTAAACCCAAACAGAACTGACCGGATTTATATAACGAGAATAAACAAATCCTATTATTAGCACTGTAAATACTACCCAAAAGCTTGCCATTATATTTTCGTCCAAATGCACATTGACATTCCTGCTCCTATATTTATTAGCCAATAAAAGCAGATAAAAACAGGCTGTGATGCAGAATATAACAAATCCTATATTTTTTCCCACACATAAAGATTCCAGCATCTTACAAAAATCCATATAACCTGGCACAGGTGGCCAGAATACTCCCCATTTTTCTTTTGCATTCAAATAAGAAATAATCAAGTATGGTGCAAACAGCACTGCATATCCAATATAAGGAAGCAGCCGTTTTTTTGATTTTACTTTAAATAAACAACAAATCAAATCCCAACTGCCTAATGCTGCACAAACAAGTACTCCAAAGAAATGCGAAAAACTTACCAACAATAAAGCTCCCGTCATAAAGAACAGAAAAATTCTATTTGTCTTTTTACACAGCCACACATAAAATACCAATGCACTGCATAGCATCAATAAAGAATAGGACCGAATCTGATATCCTGCATAAATCAACTGTATTGATGACCCTGCAAGTACTGCCATAAGAATTCCCATTTTTCTATTTAAAATCTTTTGGCCGCTCAGTCCTGCTACAACAATAAATGCACCAGCAAGTATTTCAGGTAAAATGCGAATTGTATTTGGATAAAATCCAAACAATCTCAGCCAAAAAGACAGTAATATGTAAAATAATGGCACATTTGTTGGATCGTTCTGTATAATCAAATGTAATTTGCTAACAATAGTGTCTCCTGCTAACGCAAATTGAATCGAACATAGATCATCTACATTTAAGTATCCTGTAATACCAAGAAAAACATTGATTCGTCTCCAAATAAGAAAAGAGCATATAGCGATCGTCAAAATGCACCCCAAAAACAAAAGATTCTCTTTACTGTTCTTTTGTATAAACCATTCTCTTCTTTTCTTCATACTACTTCTCCAAATATGTCTCTGATATATCCTGTAATGCATAAAATATAAAGGCAATTACAAACGGAAACATAACAACAACTGGAAGCAAGTAAATCATATTTCCATTTAATGGAGATATTGCACAGATTCCTGTAATACATATAAATGGTAACAAACCTGCAATGTACCTAAATAATCTATGCTTTATCAGGATTGCAATAAATATCATAAGTCCCCACGTATAAGTTCCACAAACAGTCAATATATATATAAATGGATTCAGACGCTGCCATGTATTATATATACCTAAATTTTTACGCGCGTTTGACAAAGTATCTGGGAAATAAATATCCAACACATGGTTTTCTGACAAGTATCCTTGCAGTATTCCATATACAATATCAAACTGCCCAGAAAATACCATATCAAAATAAAAGTATCGATAATTCAATCCAACTGCTGCCTCCATATAACATCCCGGATGCTTGAAAAACTGTTGCAGCCAGATTTTCAAATACTCCTTCAAATCTTCTTTCTTCGCCTCTAAACTTGTCCATATGGGATCAGATAATTCCCTGTTATACAATTCTGGAACTGCGTCGTAATTCATAATCTTTGAAATAGCTTCCTTCTCATCTATAGTCACCTCATCTCCATAATGAACTATATAATTTGCTGTCTGCTGAAGTGGCATACTAAAAGCAACTTTAAATAACTGATTATTTTCTTTAAAATTGTCAGGCATCATCCTGTCTACAGCATATGTATTAAAAGCATTGTATAAACACAATGAAACCACGATAATACAAATAAAATTTATAGCGCTACGTTTTCTTACTAAGAATAAAGCACATAATTCACAAATCAAGACTATATATATCCCATTATGTCTAAATAAACTATATCCAAATCCAGCTATTATAATTTGAATACTTCGTATCGTTTCTTTATTTCCTTTCATATATACTGCATCTACAAACGAAATAACAAAGTATATAAAAAACGGCAAAGAAAATATATCTTTTACAATATATACCGACATAGACGGCCAAAAATAGAAAATACCAAAAAAAAGCCACATAATTCCCAAAAATACATTATTTATCCTAATTTTCTTGCACATATACGCTATCATAAAGGAAATTGATATAGCAAGATTCACCGCTTGCACAACCGTTATGAAAAAAACACCTAAATTATCATCTTTCAGACTACTTCCTATTTTGTATAATATTCCTATCATCCATGTAGAAAATGGGGGATGCTGATTTGTAAGTTCACAATAGCCTAAATATCCTGCTAATTGTCCGCTAGGATCATAAGGTAAATTTCCTGGATAAGAGATTATGATGTATGGACACCAGCATAGCATCAAAAAAGAAAATGTAATTCCCAATATATGCCTTCTAAAAAACGGATTTTCTTTATTTTCCTGATTTGATATACAATGACTGCTTTCTAACCAATTCATAATCATAAAAACAATTATACTGAAAAAAACTGCGTACCCTGCATACCTAAAAAAATATCTGCTTTTTTGTTCTAGCAATATGCTCAATCCATCTGATTCTGCAAAACAATTTGCAGAAACCATAAAAAAAGAAAATATGCATCCTACGAAAATAGCATACTGCTTTTTTCTGCTCTCTAAAAAAAGCATAAAAAATTTCATATAATATGCGACTAATCCAATATATCCAACTCCCCATATTATGCCTCTAATTCTAAGTTGACTGCACATTTCTTCTTTCACAAGTAAAAGAATACAATCACGTATAAAAGAATTAATAGAAAATGCAGCTAAAATAGCACAAATTATTATATATCCAATTTTGCCCTTTGCTCCCAGGTTTTTTATACTTAGATTCTTTTTCATAAGAAACTTATTGATATAAGTGATTTTTTTACTATTATTCATTCTTTACCTTTCTATTATAAACAATCATTATCTACCTCTTCTGAACAGTTACAAGACTGTTCATTCCAAAGCAAAAATGTTGATACCTATAATAAAAAAAGCCACATTCTTTCATTAATATCCGCATTTCTTTGTCCGTATAATAATGTTTATGCTCACGGATTTCTTCTCTGTTTATCATCCTCATCTTAGCCATACACTCTAAAACAGGCTTTGCAAGTGGAGTTGGGGTAGTCAGGCACAAAGTGCCGCCTATCTTTAAAATTCTATATATTTCTTTTAAAAGTTTATTTGGATGATCCAAATGTTCCAGTACTGCAAGCATAAATACAGCATTACAGCAATTTTCTTCTATATCCAATCCAGCAGAATGCCTGTTATTTATAAGTTTTAAGTTTCCGATTTTCTGATTATGAATCTTGAAATCAAATCCATAACCCTTTTCTATAAACGGCGAACAATATGTAAGAAATGCTGCTTCCCGCCCGCATCCTATATCAGCAATTACCCCCCCCCTAGGAATATATCTCTTAATTGCGTTATATCGAATCTGGGCTATCCATTTATCCAAGTAATTCCACTCACTCATCTGCGTACCCCCCCCTTCCTTATAAGAGAATTCTTTTGTCACACGATACAGTTCTATTTCAAAATCCTGACGATTTTTTTGATAAATTGTCTGCAAAACAATTCCAGAAAACAAAGCATATAAGGCAGCAAGCATTACAAACCCGCATACAATTAGTGTCGGGAAATTAGGAACTAACCCTGTTCTAATATATACCTTTAATACGGGTGCTAAAAAAGCTGCTGAGATAGCAGTCAAAACAATCGCAATGATACTAAAAAATTTCATTGGCCTGTACGTTCGAAAAAGTTTAATAATCGTCAAAATTACTTTTACCCCATCTGCAACTGTATTCAGCTTTGACTCACTTCCTTCTGGACGGTTTCTGTAATCACACACTATATTTTCAGTAAACATATTCTTATCAATCGCATGAATTGTCATTTCTGTCTCAATTTCAAATCCTTGGGACAATACAGGAAATGTTTTCACAAATCGATAACTAAAAGCCCTATATCCTGTCATAATATCTTTAATGTCTTTTTTAAATAAAAAATTAATCCCTTTTCGTACTACATAATTACCAAAGTTGTGAAAAGGTCTTTTATTTTCTTCAAAATAAGTGGAAGAAAGCCGGTCTCCAACTGCCATATCCACCTTACGATTTAATACACTATTCACCATCTGCTTCGCATTTTCTGCCGGATACGTATCATCCCCATCAACCATGATATAACATTCTGCATCAATTTCTGCAAACATTCGTCTCATCACATTTCCTTTTCCCTGTTGATATTCATATCTGACAACCGCTCCTGCTTCTTCTGCAATTTTATCTGTACCATCTGACGAATTATTATCATATACATAAATAACCGCTTCTGGTAAAACATCTCTAAAATCCGTGATTACTTTTTCAACCGTCTTTCTTTCATTGTAACAAGGAATCAATATCGCTATTTTATCCATTTCGTCTACCCATTTTTTTACTTTTCTAATAATGTCTCCAATATGATATAAGTTTTCTCAGCAACACTTTCAACTGCTTCCTAAACGGAATCGGCATTTTCATAAACATCAGTGCAATTCGATAGGAAACCGACCAATACACCTCATTAAGCTGCCTTTCCGCACTCTGCAACCTGTTTCTAAGCTCTGCACAGTTTTCCAGCTCCGTACCGATCAAAAGATGCGCCGCAATCAGCCATTCATTATCGATTTTTCCATAGGCAACGGCTCCTTTTGATCCAAATACGCTATGATAAAGTGACTGGTACTCTCTGCACATTTCTTGTTTTGTTTTGAGCTTACATTTTTGAATCTTCCAAAGCTTTTTCTGATAATCTTTTACATTCATCCGCACAGACCTGATCCGGTCCATAATCTCATCAGCAGGTGCCTGGTACGGCACGGTCCATCCGCAGTCTAGTTCTTTGACCCGCTGGCCTACGGCACCGATATCCGTGGAAAGCACAGGCACGCCTGCAAGCACCGCTTCTGAAAGTGTATAGCAAAATGTTTCCTGCCATATTGGAAGGATGCAGATTAAGTCTATTCCATACATTTTCATAAGCTCTGGCAGCTTTTCTCTCTGATAAGGGCCCATATTATGAAAGTTTTTTCTTTTCTCCAGCTCCGGGACAGGTTTTTCAAAATATCCAAATAAATACCAGTCGATATCCTTGTCGCTTCTTCGAATCAGTTCGGCTGCTTTGCGAAAGCCCTTTGCCGTATTGATCGCGCCTAAAAAGGCTATGGAAAAATGCTTTTTCTTTGAACTGCGGCATCTTTTTCGTGTCACCGGTGCCTGGTCAGAACCATGTTCGATTGTCAGGATCAAATCCTCTAATTGTGGATAATACGTCTTTACAACCTGCTTAGCGCTTTGGGACGGGACTATGATTTTTTCTGACATCCTTGCAGCCAGTATCTGCTGCTTTCTCCAAAGTTTTATATAATCAACTGTTTCTGCGATTTTTTTCTGCTTTTTCAGGCACCTGCGGCAGTTGTGTTTGTTATCGCTACACAGCCTGTGATGCTCGTCGAGCAGCTTCACATTCGGGCAGATGCTGTAGTAGTCATGCCATGTCGTAATGATTGGAATATTTCTTTTTTCTGCCTCATAATACAGCTCCAGCGTCAGTCCTGACGTGTGATGGATATGCACACATCCAACTGCAAACGCATCCAGTATTTTTCCATACAGTTTTGCAAACGTACTGGACCGCAAGACTTCAAACGCAGGCTTTTTGCCAATATAAAACTGGAAAAACAGCTCTTGATGCGTGGTATAAAAAGTAACGTTCAAATAGTCAAAATTTCTTGCCGCTACCAGAATATTGTATGTTCCCCGCAACCCGTTTGCCAGATCTTTGACATGTAGCTGCGTACCGCCTATATGATCCTGTGCATCTTCGCGAAAATCAGCCTGCAACAGATACATAACCGTATCCCTTTTTTGATAATTTTGCAGTTTTGTACGCATTCTTATGTTATGTGACACAATGCCAGTCGGGTTATCCCTGCAATGAATGCGCACCTGCTGCATCAGGTCTGGATATCGTTTGTCCAATATTTTTTCATGTTCTTCTATATATTTTCTTTTCTCTTTGCTTTCAAAGGAACTTGTACCTGTATGTAAAATAAAAGTGTCATCACACATCACATGGTAGTATCCCGCCTCTGCTGCCCGATAACAGAAATCATTTTCCTCCCCGTATCCTCTTGCAAATGTTTCAGAATCAAACGCGCCAATCAGGCGAATCACTTCCCGCTTGATAAACATACAAAATCCATTTGACACCGGAATTTTGGGATATTTTTTCATGCTTACTTTTTCCACTAATGCAGCATATGCATCCACCGTATAGCCTTTTGGCAGTGTATTTTCTTTACAAAAATACGGCACGGAGCACAAGGTAGCATTATTGGACAGAGGTGTTGCGGTAGCAATATAAGGATCACTGTATGCACAGCAAACGATCTTTTCCACCCAGTTTTTTGTCACAACCGTATCTGAGTTAAGAAGAATCACATCTCTGTCTTCTGACTGTTCCATCCCTATATTGACGTTTGCCGAAAAACCATAATTTTTCTCGTTATGAATCACAACGCAATGCTCTTTCCTTATGGATTCCAGGTAAAGCCTTATTCTTTCATCTGGACTACAATCATTAATCAGCACAAGCCTGTGATGCTCGAAATCCGTCCATCTTTGAATACTTTCTATACATTTTTTCAGTTCTTCATACGCATTATATATTGGTATAATAATATCTACTCCAACCGTATCTTTCATTACGAGTCTCCCCATCTGTTTCAATAACCCCTCTTTCGCCAGGCATTTGCTTTCTTTTTGTCTCAGCAAGCTGCCCAAGTGCTGGCTGTATTCCATCAGCACTTTAAAGATTTTATCCGCATCTATGCCGACCCTGAGTCGAAAAGACCACTCTCTTTCTTCTTTTGGCACATCCCAAATCAGTTTTGGGTCTTCATCCATAATTATTTGCTGATCTTTAAATACGATTTTATTTTGTATATATGCATCTTTATATACACAATCCAGACAGATCACCTGGCATGGCTGCCTTTCAACCGGATCAAAACGAACCCTGCTTACATTTTCATCTAACAGCATTGTCTCCTGGAACTCATATATTTCTTCCTGCACCCACTGTCCTGCAATTTCTTTTATATCTTTTTGTGAAAACCCATTTCCCCTGTCAAAATATAGAACGCCATATATTGGCGGCATATATTCGTGTTCATACACTTTTTGATAGCTGCTTACAGGCTTTGTTTCTTTTTTCAGTTCCAAAACAAACTGGTATACCTCTCCGTTTCTGCGTTTTCTTAACATCCTGCGCAGTTCGTCCGTACAAGAAAACGGATCTGCGCGGTATTGTTCCGTCATTCCCGTCGTTATCGTTTTATACTGCTTTGCTGTGATTACATAACCTGTACCTTCCACAAAGCTTTCTAATGAATTTTCGGCGAAAAAGCGAATGTGGGTATCATCCAGCAAGCCTTCCTGCGTATATTCAAATCTGCGTTCGTACAGCTTCACAAAAATATCGTTATGTGCGATATTGGGAAGTGATAAAAAAACAGAACCTGTCTCTTTTAATAATCCGATTGTTTCTGACAGCACCTGCTTTGGATTGTTTAAATGCTCCAGAACATCACAAAAAAGAATGACATCAAAAAAATCTCTGTTCCACTTTTTCCATGCATAATCTTCAATGTCTGCGCATATTCCAGCTTCTGCATACTGCATAGCAGACGCAAAAGCTTCTTGTTCCTTCTCTACAATAAAAACAATACATCCATAATCTTGCTGTAGCAGCTTTGTCATCCTTCCACAAGCAGCTCCAAATTCCAAAACCTTGCTGCCTTTTTTTATTTTTTGCAAAATCATACTGTGGACTTCATTGTCGCATATCCTAATCGGCTCTGTATATTTCATGATCTACAGCCCTTTTCCCTCAAAGACCGGCAATGTTTCAGCCGGCACATTCTTTCTTTTTTCGTTCTCTGCTCATAAAGTCCAGATACTGGCTGTGTACCTCCGTTGGAATTCCATCCATTTGGATCAAGCCTTCCTGTATCCAGATACTTCTTTCACAAATGCGTTCTACCTGATCCATTGAATGAGAGACGAGTACAATCGTCGTTCCCTGCCGCTTGATATCCATCAGCTTTTGAAAGCATTTTTCCTGAAAATTCACATCACCGACTGCCAGGATCTCATCAATCAGAAGAATATCCGCATTGACGTTGATTGCTACCGAAAAAGCCAGCCTCATATACATCCCAGAAGAATAGGTCCGTATCGGATTGTCCATATAGTCTCCAAGCTCAGAGAAAGCAATGATTTCATCCATCCTCTGGTCGATCTCTTTCCTGCGCAGTCCGAAAATAGATGCATTAATATAGATATTTTCACGCCCGCTCATATCAGGATGGAATCCTGCACCAAGCTCCAGCAGGCTGGACACGCGCCCTTTCAATTCCACAGTGCCTGCATCTGGGTACATAATGCGGGTAAGCAGCTTTAAAACCGTACTTTTCCCACAGCCGTTATGCCCGACCAGCCCTATCGCTTCTCCTTTTTTCACACAAAAGCTGATGCCTTTTAGCACTTCCCGCTCTTCATATTTGTTCCGGTTCGCACGCAGTGCTTTTTCCTTTAGCGTCTTTCCTTTATCGTAATAGACTTTGAATTTTTTTGTGACATCTGTTACTTCAATTACATTTTCACTATCCCGCATTACAGTTCCTCCACAAAATGCCTCTGTAACCTGCCAAATACAACCTGCCCGATTGCCAGCACAAGCACTCCCATCGCCAAAGCATGAAAAAGCGTGTTCATATGAGGCACCTGCCCGTAATACAGGATATCCCTGTAAGCAACCGTAATCGATGTCATGGGGTTAAGCGTAAACAGCCCTACATACTGCTGCGGCACCATATCCATCGGATACAGTATCGGCGTCAGATACATCCATGCCATCGACAAAATTCCAAGTATATGCTCTAAGTCCCTAAAATACACATTTAACGCCGATACAAGATAGGTCACGCCAAGCGCCATTACAAATTCAACCAGCATAACCAGCGGCAGAAAGAAAAGTGCCTGCGGGTTCAGCCGGATACCGCTTATGATAAGCACTGCAAAAATCACCAGAAAGCTTAACAGCATATTTACAAACTGGCTGATCGTAAAGGCAATCGGCAGTACTTCCCTTGGAAAGTATATTTTTTTCACCATGTCCTGCTCGGAAAAAATAACCGTCGTCCCAGCACTCAGGCAAGTACTGAAAAACAGCCACGGTACCAGCGCAACAAACAAAAACAAATAAAATTTGTCGATTCCCATTCTCATAATTGTTGAAAATACGACCGTATAGACAGCCAGTTGCAGCAAAGGATTTAAAAACATCCATAAAAATCCAAGCACAGAGCCTTTATATCTGCTTTTTAAGTCCCTCTTTACCAGACTTGCCACCATCTCCCTGTATTCCCATATTTCCTTTGCTAATCTCATTTTCCATCTCCACTTCAAACACGCGGCAGCAACCTTCTGTACAGCCCCAGCATCTTCTTTACATGGGTTTCATATGAAAATTCATCGCCCATATTTAAGATCCTTTCGTTCATCTGCTGTAACTGCCAGCGCTGCTTATAAATCTGTACCAGCGCACATTTTAGCCCTTTGGCTGTCCCGTCGTATAGGATGCCGCAGCCTGGATTTCTTATCAGAATGTCTTTTGCACCGACATTTTCAGATATCACAACTGGCACGCCATAGCTGAGCGCTTCTAATACGACAAACCCAAATGTCTCCTGCCAGATACTTGGCACTACAAGCAGGTCAATTTGATCAAATACATGCTGCATCTTTTGTACATCATATCTTTTATGGCTGACGACAAACGCTTCCTCTCTTTTTTCTGTATCTGCGTACACATGCAGCTCCAGTTCCCGGTATCCTTGTTCATACATCCTCCCGCATACATCCAGCAGCCGAAAAAATCCTTTATGCTCTAACCAGCCCCCAAAATATCCAAGCCGCAGTTTTTTCCCAGCCCTGCGTTTTTTACGATGGTCACGAATTCCCAAATGGCTGATACCGATTACGCACCCATGTATCTCTCCAAGCCAACTGCGATACACTTTCTTTGCCGTCGTGCTGTTAAAGTGGAAGCAGGTAACCTGCTCAAACATCCCCTGGTAGTACGCCCTCAGCCCGGAATAATCCTGCAAGTCCATAGAGCCTGCCGCACCTTTATACGGAACCTGTTCCGTTTTTGGCGCACGCAGTGCCTGAAACATCGTTTTCATGATTCCTTTGTGAACAATGCTGACCATCCATTTTTGATTTCGGTAAAAACGATACCATACCGACTGCTCGATCCGCAGCCTCTTTTTGGAATATGCATGTTTGCAGCAAGCCCTGCACTGTTTCCACATATTGTCTGTACAGACGGCATCCGCCAGCATCAAATCTGCCTTTGGGCAGATGCCAAAATAATCATGTGTCGTAAACACAACGGGAATTTTTAACTTCTTTGCTTCTGCTAAAAATTCCCGATGCAGCCCCATAAATGTGTGGATATGAATGATATCCGGCATTGTCCTGCGCAAAAAATCTGCATAAACACGGTGATCACATGCTTTTGTATAGGCAGGAATGTCTGAAATCCCATTGCCCATCGAAATCGGCAGCGGATGAACAATCACATAAGACGGCAGCCCGCGTGCATTTCCTCTGTATCTTTTGATTTTCACCTGGTTTTTGCCATTCCAGGAAAGCGCGCCCGGGATAAGCAGCATAATCTTTTCTCCCATAAGCATTTCCTGTTTCATCAAATCTATGGCATATCTGACCAGCCCGCCGTCCCGCACCGGAGGAAGCCCCGGCATATAATGAAGGATTTTCATGGAAAGCCTGCCCCCGTTTCTTCATCGGTTTTGTACTGCTGCCTGATAAAACCGTTTGGCCATTCTTTTAAATGTCTTCCAATAACCGCGCATTTCTCTGTCTGCCAGGCTGCGCAGAAAGTACAACTGCCTGCGGTAACCGTACAGTATCCGTAGCTGCCACTTTGCTGCGTGCAGGTATCTGGAGCAGTAATACAATTCGCTTTGGCTGATACACTGATACATAAACGGCCGCACCTGTTTGGAAGAGGCCCCATGCTTATGCATGACCACACTGGCTGGTTCATACCGGGTAAGGTATCCCGCCTGTTCCATACGGATTCCAAGAATTAGCTCTTCATAATACAGCACCGTCCCTTCATCTAAGGGCACCATCTGCCGGGCACATTCCCGTGAAAAGGCAAAGCAGCAGCCTGACGCATGGTACACATCTGCCGGCATCTCCTGATTTTGCTCCATACAGTAATATTTTTTCCATTTTTTGCGAAACACCCACTTTGCCGCTGTATAGATCTGAAAAATCTCTTTGATGCCTGTCCGCATAGAACAACGGCTCGTTTGTATTTCATACCTGTCATTGACTACTTTTGGCGCTGCAATTCCAACCTTTGGATGTGCAGCAAGGCAAGCTGCCAGCTTTTCCACCGCATGTTCCTGAAACAAAATATCACTGTTTGCCGCTACAATCACATCACAGCCATCCGCAAGCGCCCTTTCAAATCCAAGATTATTTCCTGCTGCGTACCCTTTGTTTTCGCTTGCCTGTAAAAACTCAAAATCCAAGCCCACACGCTGCCTGACCTGCTCCGGCATCGGACATTTGGATGCGTTGTCTACAAGATAAATCTGGTAGAACAGCCCCTGGCAGGTTTTCTGAATGCTTTCCATACATCGAAGGCTCAGCTCCCAGGTCTGGTAGTTTAATATTACAATCCCTATTTTTTTCATACTCCATAATAACGCTGTTGCAGCACTTTTACGAAACCACGTGGAAGCAGCCCGACAAGCAGCGGCTTTATTGCATAAAAAATCCCTTCCGGCAGCAGGCCAAGCTTTTGAAAGCCTTTGTACTTTACATATGCCTCATGAAAGCGGTACCTGTATTTTCTTCTTTGAAACTGCTTTTTATCTCTTCTGATATAGTAAAGCACCTCATCCAGGTTTGCGCCGTACCTGCCTTCTTTATACAACCGCAGCAAAAGATCATAATCCTCCGCACGCACCGCACGCCTGCGGCTGTCGTATCCTTGTACCTGCTCCAACGCTTCTTTGCGAAACATTAAAGAAGCATGTACATATGGCAGAGAGAACAGAAAATCCGATGCCTGCGGATACCTGCAAAACGGATAGCATTCTCCCTCGTCTCCTATCCTGCGGACAAAAAACGCACCCCGGCTGCCCACAAACGCGGTCTTCGGATGTGATTTCAAAAAATCTATCTGCCTCTGTAACCGTTCTGGCGCTGAAATATCGTCAGCATCCATAACTGCCACATACTTTCCGCGTGCTGCATTTATACATTTATTTCTGGCATATCCTGCTTTATGGTTTTTCTTAAGCCGCAGTAGACGGATACGGGAATCTTCTTCGGCAATCTGCACTAAAAGCTCCCATGTACCGTCTGTCGAACCATCGTCACAGATCAAAAGCTCCCATCTGGAATAGCTTTGCAAGCATATGGAACGGACTGCCTGTCTTAATACCTGGCCGTCTGCTGCCTGATAAACTGCCATAATCACCGATATTTCCGGTATCTGCCCTGGCTCTTTCTTTTTCCCATACCCGCTGATTTTTCCTGGTTTCATCATCCTGTAGATTTTCCGCATCTGCTGCTGTACCATATCCAGACTGAACCTTTCAATTTTTTCCTGATTATATTTGCCGCATATTTTTCTAAGGTAAGGATTTTTTAAAAACTCCTCGATCTGCTCTTGTAGCTGCATGATCTTCCCAGGTGAAAACAGCCTGCCTCCCCGATCATCAATCAGCTCCCTGTTTCCACGGATATCTGACGCAATACAGGCAAGCCCCGCAGCCATTGCTTCCATAAGCGCTACCGGAAGCCCTTCCTGGAGAGAGGGAAATACAAAAAGATCCGCCAGCGCATACAGGCTCTTGACATCTTCCACATAGCCAAGAATGCGGACATATTTTGCTATTCCAAGTGCACTTGCCTGTTTGCGAAGTTTTTCTTCCTGCTCTCCCTGCCCGCAGATAATATAATACACATCTTTGCTGGCAAGCCCTGACACAGCCGCCAGTACAGCCTGATGATTCTTTCTTCTGCTCAGCTCTCCGACCGACAGGAGGATCTTTGCATACTCTGGAATCTGATATGTTCTGCAAAATTTTTGCCTGCCGGCCACCTGTTCCACTGCCTGCTGTTGACCTGCCATCCGGCTTTGAAAACGCCTTGTCTCAACACCTATGCCCGAAATCCGCTGAATCTGGCACCCGCGCAGATGCTGCCTGGCAAACTGCTCATCTTCCTTATTCACAGTAATCAGCACATCCGTCCAATGTGCCAGCAGCTTTTCAGCCGGATAATAAAGCAGCCAGTTTTTTAAAGGCGCTCCTTTATAAAAATGAAAACCATGCGCTGTATAAATGACCCTGATCCGCCTCTTATGCGCTGCTATCCTCGCCAATGCGCCGCCAACCGGTGAATGGCCGTGTATCCACGCAAATTCTATGTGTTCCAGCAGCCGCATCATCTGCCAGAAAGCCCTTGCACACGCATTTGGCGGCAGCAGGCTTCTTGGACAATCCCATTGATGGCAAACGACATGCATCTTATGCAGCTTCGATACAAGTTTGCATATCCTGTTATCATCACAGGTATTCCCTTTTTTGAAATTGCAGGCAACATGCACCTCATAGCCCATGTCCAGCAGCAGCCGGATATTCGGCAGATTAAACTGGTCAATCATAGAAGCAACTGACGCCAGAACCAGAACTTTTGGCTTTGTATACATGTCTTTATGCCTCATTCATTATATCCGCCACTGATTTCATAATCCGAATATACGTGGAATAACTGTCAGAATCCGCATTCACTGGATGCTTCCACATGTTTCGGACAACAGCGTCAGGAGACTGGACAACACCCCAGAGCAGAGCATCTGCATCCGTTTCCAGTTCTCTGCATAATACTGCAAATGTATCCATACTCATCTTCTTTGTGCCGCGCTCAATATTCCCGACAAAATTCATGCTGATACCACACTTTTTTGCAAGCATATCCTGTGACCAGCCCTTTGTCTTCCGCACCTGGCGGATTCTTGCTCCTATTTTTGCATAATCTAATTCGTACATTCCTGTCCTCCCAGAGAACTTCAATGAAACTATTTTTATAAATCATAACATTTTATAAAGAACTGTAAACTAAAAACTGTTCTTATAATCTATATTATTTCTGATTTTACAGCTCATAAGTATTCTATTCGTTTTTGAAATAAAATGCAACCCTCTGTACAATTTTTGTATATAATATACAGTTTTATCGGTCGTTTGTGCCTTGAAATTATAAAATGGGTACAAATTTTTTGTGATATTTTTGAATAAAGATCAAAATAGAAATTGCAGATTCAAAATTTTGCAATAAATTCCTGTTAGCCTTTGATTTTAGCGGCTTTCTAATAGCAAATGATTTTTGTAAAGCATAACAATTCTTTATAGAATGTTATGTTTTACTAATATAATCCACTGTTTCAAATTTTACTTATTGAAACAGTGGATTATTTTTTCAAAATACGGTTTATCTATTCCCCAAACGAAAGCTGCGCAAAAACCACCGCTCCAAAAATCAGCACACAGCCTAAAATCTCCCTTCCCCGCAGCGCTTCTCCTAAAATCACCCATCCGGCAAGCACAGAAAACACAGATTCCAGGCTTAGCAGCAGCGAAGCGATCGTTGGATTGATGCCCTGCTGCCCAAGAATCTGCAACGTATAGCCGACCCCGCAGGACAGCACGCCGGCGTACAGGATCGCAGCCCATGCGGACGGCAGTGCAAATGCCTCAGCCCATGATGAGAGATCCGACGCGTGTGTCTTACGGATATCAACTAGATACATCGGTACAGCAGAACAAATGCCGCATATAAAAAACTGGATACAGGACATACGCACGCCGTCTACCCGCTCCGCGAACGCATCAATAACTAAAATATGCACTGCAAACACAACCGCGCACAGCAAAAGGAGCGCGTCGGAAAACGCAATCTGAAAATCTCCCTTAATGCAAAGCAGATACAGCCCCGCCACAGCGGCGGCAATCCCTGCCCACACATTCCAGCCGCATTTTTTATGTAAAAACAGACCCAATACCGGCACGATCAGCATATAGCACGCCGTTAAAAATCCTGCCTTGCCCGCCGAAGATCCAAAATACAGCCCCATCTGCTGCAAATTGCTCCCAGCCGCAAGCGCCACTCCGCAGGCTGTCCCGCCGGCAAGCAGCGTACGCCAGTCTTTTCTGCTTACCGGACGGTGCTTTGTCAGAGAAAGGCGGTCTGACAGCCGGATCACCGGCAGCAGCACAAGCGCGCCAATCAGCGAACGGACACAGTTAAACGTATAAGGCCCCGCTGCGTCTCCTCCCGCGCTTTGCGCAGTAAACGCCGTCCCCCAGATCAGCGCTGTCAGTACCAGCAAAAAAGAATGCCGTATTTTTTGTCTTTTATTTTTCTGTTCCATATCATAATTCCTCCCTGCAATTTTCTTGGATCTTGATCCGATTAATGTATAGCGTATCATAAGTGCCTGATGCCGGCAAGCAAAACCAAAAACATCTGAAAACGCAAAAATTTCCGGGCAGTCAGGCTGTCATACAGACAGCGCCTGTCCCGGAAATTTTTTCTTTTATGAAATTTTTTCTTTTATATGGATACATCTTGTCTGCCTTTTTGCAGCATTTTCCTGTAGGCAAACGACAGGCAAAGTCCTGCCGCCGCGAATACAAGGGCGATCAAAAAAGCATTTCTGTAATCTCCTGTTTGTTGAAATACGAAGCTTACGATCATCGGGCCTACAAGCCCAGCCAGGTTAAATCCAATAAACATAATTCCATAATTGACGCTGGAATTTTTTCGTCCGAACTGTTCTGCGGTAAAGCTTGGATAAACGCCCATAAAAGCACCAAAGCAAATGCCCGCAAGACAGATGCCCGTATAAAACATGGCTGCTTTTTGGCTGCCGCTTAGATAAAGAATTGCCATTGCGGCAATAGCGGCAAAAAATACCATTCTGACCGTCTGAATACAGCCGATTTTGTCTGAGATCATTCCTGCCACTACCCGCCCAAACGTATTAAACAGTGCCAGTACAGAAACTGCAACTGCCGCCTCCGCGGGCGTCATGCCGATCATATGCTGCGCAATGCTGGATGCCTGGGAAATCGCCATCATGCCAAGTACCGCGCCAAAAAACAGCATTACAAGCATCAGGTAAAAAATCGGCATACGCACCATTTCTCTCCAGTCTTTGTCCGGCTCGTGCGCACTGCTGCCTGTCAGTTCCTTTGCTGCCGCTGGCGTCCAGCCATCTGGCTGAAAATGATCCGGGCATTTTATAATCATTTGTGAAAATATGCCCACTATAACGATAATTGCAATCCCCATTGCCATAAACGCGCTGCTGACCCCAATCCGGTCAATTAGCGCATTCGCTATCGGCGGGACAAGAACGGAAGAGATCCCATAAGAAGCTGTCGCAACTCCGCCCGCAAAGCCTGCCTTGTCTGGAAAAAATTTTACGGAATTACTGATCGTACAGCCATATGCAAGCCCCATAGCAAGGCCGCTGAACAGCCCGTATCCTACAACAAGCATGGCAACGCTGGATGCCATCGCACAGATCACAAAGCCAAATCCAAATAAAACTCCTCCTGTAAAAATAACTAACCTCGGCCCTATTTTTTGATTGAAAAACCCGCCGCTGATCATAGTAAGAAATCCCAGCCCGTTGCCTACGGAAAATACAACTGCTAAATCCGATGCCGTCAGTTCCCTGCCAGACACCTGTGTAATATGCGCTGCCATCGGTGCGGCAAATACGCTCCAGGCATAAAGCGCACCAATGCACAAATTGATAACACAGCTCGCCAATAACACAAGCCATCGTTTCTTCGTCAAATCTTCTCTCGTTTTCATTTTGTTTATCATCTTATTTTTCTATCCGTCGGATCAGGAATTTTTGAAACGCATCCACACCGACGCCTACATAAAAGACGCCTGCCGCCATCGCCGCTGCGATCTGTATCGGAAGTGTACCAAGGTCTGCCACTTTTACAGGCGCCATGACTGTAAGCCCGATTGCCCATCCGCAAAGCCATGCGGGAGTAAAAAATACGCTTGGAAACGTCTCTGCGATCAGTACGGCGGCCCCGCCCATAACAAACAGCGTCACATACAATTCGATATTCGGATCAAAGGAAAGCGTCTCCATAATCCAGACTGCCAGCACTGCCCAGACGTCTCCAGCCAGAAACCCTGCCGTAATCTTAAACGCGTCTTTCCTCTGATTGCCGTTTGTCACATACAGCCCGGCACAAATCAGCGCGACTGCGCCTACGCTGACGCCCATATACGGCGCTGCTACTGCCCAGATCGGCGGCAGCAGCGCAATCCCAAACGCCAGGGTCAGCATTCGCACTCTTTTTGCTTTCTTTTCCATAGATCTGCTGCCTCCCATGCAAAGCCGTTCCACACAGGCTTGCCTGTATATTCTTTTAGTGTTTCTTCTCCGTTTAATACCCGGATCGCTCCGGCAGCCATCGCTTCCATCTCAAATTCTCCTGGATACGCCGTAACCGGAGCGATAAAAGAGCAGCTCTCCCGTATCTGTGCCACCAAGTCGTCACTATGTACCATGCCGCCGCCAAGCAGTATTGCGTCCACCGCTCCGTGCAGCACTGCCGCCATTGCACCGATGCATTTTTCGATCTGATAGATCATCGTATCCCACAGCATCTTCGCATAATGGTCGCCGTCTTTTGCCCTTTTTATCAGCTCGACAGCGTCAGAGATTCCCGTATGGCTGACAAATCCGCCTGTTCTTGTGCACAGCTTTTTCATATCCGCGGCATCCAGATGGTTGTTTTCCATATAATCCAGCAAGTCCGCAGCCGCGATACTGCCGCATCTGGTAGGAGCCATCGGCCCTTCTCCGCCTACAATATCAAAACCGTCAATCATCCTGCCCTGTCGGTGCGCCGATATGGATATACCGCCTCCGATATGGCATACGATATAATTGCAGTCTTCATACTCCTTTTTCAGCACCTGCTTGCTGTGGCGGATTGCCGTTTCCTTAAGGTTCAGCGCATGTAAATGAATGATCCGGTTTACCCCTTTGATGCCTGTCATTCTTGCCAGGTCTTGCAGTTCGTCTACGTCCGGCGGATTTACAACCATCGCCTTTGCTCCATATGTTACCGCAAATTCGTTGGCAAGCTGCGAACCAAGTGCTGCCGGATGTATCACGCCGTTTGCACAGCTTTTTGCATGGGCAAGCATTAATTCGGATACCGCATAGGTTCCGCCTTCCATCGCAAGAAGCCCTCCGCCCCTTCCGACAAACACATCAATCTCTTCCAGCGCGATTTTTGCTTCCTTTAGCAGCTTTAAAATCATATCCCTCCGATACGGAAGCTGATCTGGAATTGTCGCAAATCTGGCAAGCTCTGCGGCATCGTGAGATACATTTTCCGAATATACACACTGCTCATCCTGAAACAGCGCGATTTTTGTAGAAGTGGAGCCAGGATTCATTGCCAGTACTTTATAATGTTTCATTGCCGTTCTCCTTTTTACGATCTGTCTGCGGAAGCACGTACCGCGCTGATAACGATATTTCCTTTAATTTCCGATACAGGCGCCCCTCTTGAGCAGTCGCATATAACCTTTTGAAAGCCCTGCAGCATCGGCCCATACGCGTCAGCTTTGCCAAACTGCTGGATCAGCTTTACACCGACATTTCCAACGTTAAGGTCCGGCCAGATCACGATATTTGCCCTGCCTGCGACTTTGCTCTCTCTCGTTACTTTTTTTTGCGCTACCACAGGCGAGATCGCGGCATCAAACTGGAATTCTCCGTCTATTGAAAGATCCGGGCGCTGTTCATTGGCGATTGCAACGGCATTTACGACTTTGTCTATCAGCTCGCCCTGTCCGCTGCCCAGTGTGGAATAGCTGACCATCGCACATCTTGGCTCCCAGTTAAGCAGTGCTTTTACCGTATCACATGCTGAAATCGCGATATCCGCCAACTGCCTGGCATCTGGATTGGTGCACACTGCACTGTCCCCGATCGCCAGCAGCGAGCCTTCGCTTCCCTGAAAGCCTGGGATATCACACAGCCCAATACTGGAAATCGTGCTGATTCCTTCTTTCAGCCCGATAATCATCTGGCCCGCCAGCAGCACATCGCCTGTCGTATTGTCAATGCCTGCAAACGTAACATCTGCCTCGCCGACTGCCTGCATGACCATCGCGTAATACAGCGGATTCTGCATACGGCGGCTTAGCGGTTTTTCTTTTAAAATCGTCTGCGGAAGCGCCACGTATTTGTCAATCAGCGATTTTTTATATGCTTCTTCACCGATATCCACAATCGTAAAAACACTTTCCTCATAGCCGCGCTCTTTTGCGGCTTCCCGGATTTTAGCGGCGTCCCCGACAAGCACTGGGCGAATATAGCCTTCCTTTCCCGTCTCATAGGCGGCCTGCATCATCTTTTCATTGACAGCCTCTGGAAATGCAACCTTTTTCGGATCATTTTTCGCCTTTCGGTAAATTTCATCCAATATGCTCATATGCTACATTTCTCCTTCAATCAGCGCTACCAGGTCTGCGATTGTCGCACAGCCGCTTGCATCTGACAGCATCAGCTCTACATCCAGCTCATTCTCAATCTCAGCTACAAGCGCTACCATCTGTACCGATGCGCCTCCCAGGTCGTCGGCAAACGATGTCTCCATCGTAAGCCCTGCCGCGTCGTGTTTATAAGATGCCGCTACCATTTTGATTACCTGTGCTTCTAATTCTGTTCTTTCCATAATGATATTCTCCTTTTTTATATTGATTTTTTTAGTTGATTTCATCCAGGTCAAAAACGACTGTTTTGTATCCGCCTTCGCGTTCAAATACTGCAATATGGCAGTCCAGCGGAAGCTTTTTTGTCAATTCTGCCCTGTTTTTTTTGCTGATGCCGCGCACAACTGCGTTAAACCTTGTCCCTTCTTCCAATTCCACTTCTCCGTAAGCAAATTTGCCCAGCTTTTTATATTCCGGCTTGGAAGAAAGCGCCGCCGGAAGGACGATCGAGTGCAGCTTTGCCCTGCCGCTGATCTCATACCATTCGGTCTCATAACTGCCACATGCGTTGCAGGCATATACCGGCGGAAATTCTACATTTCCGCACTGCGGGCATTTTCTGCCGAGAAATTTTCCTTCCTCCAGCCCCTGATAAAATTTTTCCACTACTTTTTCTAATTTGATACTCATACTGCCAACCTCCTATGCTTCCAATGTACGGATCAGAACCGCCGCTACATTCTGTGCTCCGCCGTATCCCCGAAGCATCGCTGTCTTCGGCGTATGTTTCACCTGATGCTCACCGCACTCTCCCCACAACTGCTTACATGCTTCGTACATGTCTGCCAGGCCGGAAGCCGCATGTGCATGTCCAAAGGATGTACGCCCGCCGTTCGTATTAATCGGCTTATCGCCGTCCCATGCCGTGCGCCCGTCACAGATATATTTCCATCCTTCTCCATACGGCAGGTATCCGGCGATCTCCGCAGATACAAGATGGGATGTAATAATAAAATCATTTGCATAAAACAGATCCAGGTCTTCCCCTGAAAGCCCTGTCAGCTCGTACACCTGCCGCACTGCCTCCTGCGTCGCACGCACTTCAAAATGCGGCGTGCTTGCTTCACATGCTGCGCTTCCGATGCCAAGCACTTCAATCGGCGTATGCGCCAGTTTTTTTGCAATCTCCGGGATCTTTTCCGTCGCGCAGAGAATCGCTGCCGCGGCACCGTCGCATTTTAGCTCAATCCCGCCGGCACGCAGAAAATCTCCCATGCGCGGGTTGTACGGGGAATTCATATATTCATCCAGCGTCATGCCCGCTTCTTTTGCAAGCGACTCATACGTCCTTCGTTCTATCGCAAGCGGATTCACAGAAGCATTGCGCCTGTTGTTAATACACATCCAGTTCAGCGTATCATTCATCTGCTCAGGCGTAATGCCGCGGGTACGCACATACCACTCCGCCGCGTCGTCATAGATCAGCTCCTGTCCCGCCATCAGGCTTCTCGTATAGGTACGGTCATACAGCCATGCGGTCGTTTTCAAAAACTTTTCCATCGTCATTTTATCTCTTTTATAAGGATGCTTTGGCGTTTCCACACTGTCAGCCGGTGACGGCGTGCTGTCTCCAAACTCCACTGCTCCCGTAAGCACGCAGTCGTATTTGCCGCTTGCAACTGCATTTGCCGCCTGTTCAATCGCAAGATAGCCGGTGCAGCACGCTTCCGAATGGTGGATCGAGCCTTTTCCTTTCATGCCAAACCAGTTCGCAACCTGCACATTCGGCGTCAGGTAATTCGAACCGTTCAAAGGACTTGCCTCCCCGTGAAAATAAAAATCCACATCTCTTGGATTGACCCCGGCGTCTTCCATCGCTTTCAATGCTGCATATCCAAACATCTCGCCTTCTGTCAGCCCATTCGTCTCCTCATGGTCTACCGTATACATAAATGGCGTGCAGCCAACGCCAATGATCGATACGCTTCTGCCATATTTTCCCAAAGTACCCATAACTCATCTTCCTTTCTTTTCTGATGTCTTGACAGCATTTATTATAGACTGCCTGCCGTTTTGATTCATCGTGCCCGTATCCAAACTTTCCCTTTCACAAACCTGTTTTTCGTGCACACACACAACGCGGTTTCTATTATAATAAAAGCAGATAGTTTACTATTTTGACAATTACGAACAGAAAGGAACACCGCTATGGAATATTTGCAGTTACTCGATCGTTTGCAGAAAAGCGGATATCAATACCATATTTATGGAAATAAGCAGTTAAACCCGGAGCTATTTCATGTGCGTATTTTGACAGATTCCCAACATGCCCGCACTGCCTCTACCTTGTATCTGGCACCCGCGCAGCTTTTGCCAGACCCAGGGATCAGCCAGCCAGTCATTATATTCAGCGCCGGACAGCGTACAGATACACAAGCCGAGGCTTATGCAGACAGCCAGTTTCAAATCGTATTTTTCAACACGGAAATAACCGAAGGAGCATTTTTAAATTTACTGCTTGACTGTCTGACCGAAATACAGCAAATCTCTGCGGGGATGCATCTTTTGGTCAATGCGCTGTTTTCCGGCAACGGCCTGCAATATCTGGTCGATACTGCCTCCGGCCTATTTGGCAACCCGATCTATGTCATTGACTTGCAGCACAAATATCTTGCCATATCCGCGGGCATTGTCCCTGATAATATCTTTTTTCAGGAAGAGCATTCCGCAGGTTATATCAGTACGGCAGGCATCCAATATATTTTAAAACACCGCCTGGATGAAAAAATCAGGCAGTGCGGCAATGCTTTATATCATTACAACGAGCTTGTAGAAAAGTCCATGCTGATTGACGTCATAGAGATTCAGGGAATTGAGGTCGGACATGTGATGATGCTTGAGTGCGAGCAGACGTTCCGCGATTTTGAACAGGAATTTTTTCATCGCTTCAGCAAGCTCATCTCTATGGAGCTGCAAAAGGATACGACCTTTAAGCGAAACAAAGGGGTCATGTACTCCTATTTTCTTGCCGACCTGATCCGCCATCCGGCAAAAAACACGCAGGATATCCGCAAGCGCCTGAAAACGATGGGCTACCAGCTAAAAGAAACATTTTATATTATCGCGATTCCATCGCTAGGCTACAGCAGCTCCGACCTTAAGGTAGAAGTCATACTAGAACGGCTGCGCTATATTTTATCCGGCAATATTTATGTCATCTATGAAAATACGATTGTATTCCTGCTCAGCCGGGATATGAACCAGCATTTAAGCGGCTATGAAATGCAGCAGCTTGAAACGTATCTTTTCGCAAATGACTTAAAAGCCGGCGTCAGCAATTTTTTCCAAAACCTGGAGGATACACCCCGTTTTTATGAGCAGGCGGTGTCCTCAGTGCTTTTAGGACTAAAGCTGAACGCTCCCGCTTCTATTTACTATTATAAAGACTACTATTTATATCAGATGCTGGAAAGCTATGAAAAGGAAAATTCCAAGATCCGGTATTTAATCCAGCCAGGGCTTATGAAGCTGTATCTGTACGACAAAGAACACGGTACGGATTTTATCAATACTATGACCGAATTTCTAAAACATCCCGGACAGCCGTCAACGATCGCACAAAATCTGCATATTCATAAAAATACGCTGCTGTACCGTATGGGAAAAGTGAAACAGATTACAGGATGTGAATTTTTGGAAGGAGAGGAATATATGAATTACAACCTGTCTATGATGATTATGAAATATCTGCATATGATTTGACACCTATGATTGTGAAAGAAAAACTTGAGACCTATTGTCAGATATGCTATGTTATAAACATATAGGAGGAGTAACTGCCCACAAAGTGGCTGACCTCCGCTATAGGTTATAAGCCTACCTGCATCCGTCAAGATTACAAGGTAGGCTTATTTATTTTCGCTTGTTATTCCTACTCCCTTCTTTTTCAAGTTCGGGAGGTTACCACCTTGTAACCGTTGTTTTGCAACCCCTAATAGATACTTTCATTCATAAAACCTTAATCCACCCGCAATACCTGGATTTTTTTATGTCAAGTCTTATGCATTTTTTTGTTGTTTTATATTGTGTTTCACGTGAAACAATGGTATAATATTCTTCTGGAGGTGATTTTTTGTACCTTAAGAAAAGCTTTAACAAAAAGAGAAACAAGACTCAGCTTTCTTTTGTCCAGGGGTATCGCATCAATGGGAAAGTGAAGCATAAAGTTATACAAAACCTTGGATATTTGGAAGACTACCTGGACAAATATGAAGATCCGATAGCTTATTTTCAACAGGCCGCAAAAGAATGGAATGCAAGTCAGGCTGCACCGGAAACCATTGAAGTAAGGCTTTTGGAAAAACTCCCGGATCAATGCAGCAACCGGAAAAATCTTGGATATGCCATTATTAAGATCGTTTATGCTAAACTCAGGATCCGTGAATTTTTTCAGAATAAGCAGCGCCAGCTTCCTGCAGAGTATAACCTGAACAGCATTTTTTCCCTGTTGATATTCAATCGGTTCCTGTTCCCGTCTTCAAAAAAGAACGCTTATGAAACGAAAGGCCGGTTTTTTGACAGCTTCAGTTTCTCACTGGATGATGTCTACAGGGCGCTCGGCTATTTCAGCCGATATTCGCATGAACTCCAGAAGCATTTGCATGCCGAAGTTTCCAGCCTTATCGGCAGGAATTCCGAAAAAGCTTATTATGATGTCACCAACTATTATTTTGAAATACCCTATGAAGATGAGGACGCTGGCTCGGACACGGAAAGAAAATTGAAGCGTAAAAAAGGGCCGTCGAAAGAACACCGCAAAGACCCGATCATTCAAATGGGGCTTCTCATGGATCCTAACGGCATCCCAATGGCATTCCATACTTTCTCCGGCAACGAGAGCGAGAAGACAACTATGCTCCCGGCGATACAGAGGGTCAAAAAGGATTATGAAATCGGCAGGATCATAGTTGTCGCTGACAGGGGGCTGAACACCAGTGACAACACATCTGTCCTTTCCGGAACCAATGCATCCGATGAGAAAAATAATGACGGTTATGTATACGGCCAGAGTATCCGCGGAGCCGATGCGGAATTCAAAAAATGGGCGCTGGAACCGGACGGATATGTTACAACAATGGAAAAAAACAAAGATGGAGAAGCTATTCCATTCAAACACAAGTCCAGGCTGTACGCAAAAGAGATAACTAAAAAAGATTCGAATGGGGCGCGCAGGCTCAAGATGAGAATTTATCAGAAACAGATGGTATATTATTCTGAGAAATACGCAAAGAAACAAAGACATGAAAGGGAAAAAGCCGTTGCAAAGGCAAGGGACCTGATCAAAAATCCTGCAAGCTACACGAAAGCGACCAGCTATGGATGCACTGTGTACATTAACAATGTTTCCTTTTCTAAGGATACCGGAGAAATTGTCAATGGAAAAGAACTTACCATCAATGAACAAAAAATTGCCGAAGAAGCGCAGTATGATGGCTATTACGCCATTGTCACAAGTGAAAAAGAGCTTTCTGACAATGAAATCCGTGACATATATAAAGGGTTATGGGAAATAGAAGAATCATTCAAGATTATAAAGAGCGAATTCAAAACCAGGCCTGTATTTGTTTCTAACGAAGATCATATACAGGCGCATTTTTTAATTTGTTTTGTGACACTGGTTGTAATGCGCGTTTTAGAGCAGCTCATAGGAAAATGCCATTCTGTCAGGCAAATCCGGAATTCCCTGGCAAGCTATTGCTGTTCGTACTTAGACCGGAATTATTATGTGTTCGATTATCGGGACGATGTAATTTTGACTATGGAGAAGACATTTGGATTAGACCTAAGCAAAAAGTACATGCAGCTTTCGGAAATCAAAAAAATATCTATGTATAAGGATGTATAAAAATATAAAATTTTTATAAACTCAAAAAAGCGAAAAAATACAACAACTCTATGCATTTAAAAAAAGCTCCAAACTCCAGTATTTATAAGGAGTCCAGAGCTTTTTTTACTCAATCATCTGCAAAACTCAGGATACCATGAATTTTATGAATTTGCAGCAACAAAGTTAGTGCATATGGGTAAGCTCCCCGGTCTTTCCATATTCCTTAATTTTTGCCGACTGCACCATGTTGACGTTACAGCCTTTTTCCTCTATGACTACCTGTACCCACCCTTGCGCTTCTTCCGCAAGAAAGGAAATGTCAACGCCCTGTGAAAAGCCGAGTTT
>Ga0137308_100373_pt1 | contig 79781 bp, 73 predicted proteins | sample Inofrocosms_June_FD_97181 | JGI IMG/M metagenome (GOLD analysis project Ga0137308, IMG submission 97181) | Mouse cecal microbial communities from Vienna, Austria - N-Acetylneuraminic and N-Acetylglucosamine D2O microcosms_June | ecosystem: Host-associated > Mammals > Digestive system > Large... | reverse complement strand
AAGTATAACACAATATAAGAGTATTGTAAATACTATATTGGGATTTTGGCAAAGCATGTTATGTTATTATATTCTGGCATATTTAATCTCTCATGAATATAGAGATATTTTAAAGAAAGTTATTTAGCAGATTTTTTTCATGAGTACTATTACTAAGGCAATTATAAATATGCAAAATATCGAATTTAGCGACATTCCCATTTGCAAACCATATAGGTCATTTACGACACCTATAAGCCACGGGCCGAACATTCCTCCTAATCCGCCAAATGCAAAAAATATTCCCAGCATTGTACCAGAGTGTTTTGAGGGGATTTCTGAAACAATTGCTGTTGATGTTGGAAAAATGATCGAAAAGCAAAACCCAGTCAATACCAGCATAATCGCCGTTTCTGAGGGGCCAAATATTCCAATTACAGTACAGAATAAAGCCATACTTGAAAAAATTAGTAAACTTTTTAGATATCCGATTTTATCTACAAATAGACTCCCTAATAGTCTGCCAGCAGTCATTCCAGCAAAATAGATGGAAAGATACAGGGAACTGGCTGTGGAAGAAACATTTTTAGCTTTTTGCAGAAACTCTACCAGCCAAGTCGCCATGCCTATTTCTGTTGCGACATATGAAAAAATGATAAAATACATGAATAGAATATCTGTTTTTAAACTTAAACGAAGTATTTCTTTGTAATTAAATTTATCTGTCCGGCGGGTTTTAGGGGTGTCGCCTGGAAGTTTCATAATAATGAAGTATAATGTAATTGGAATTATAACAAATAAGCTATATCTATATATAGTGCGCCAGGAAGTCTTTAAGTTGAAAAGAATACTTATCAGTATTGGTACGATGATGGAACCAATGCCATAAAAAGCGTTTAAAAGATTTAAGTACCGCCCTTTCTTCTCTTTATGAATCCCGGATACTATATTGCTTCCACTCAGTTCGAGTGAACCTGCACCCAATCCGATAAAGAAGATGAAACCAATAAATAAGATCAGATTTGAAGATGCAGCATAACCAGTAACTCCTAAAATCAAACAAATTCCTGCTATAATAAGAGTGGATTTTTTTCCAAGTAAATCTGCAATCAACCCTGCCAGGAATGTTGAAATAAAAAATCCGGTATACTCACTAAATACAATAGTTCCACCAAAAGAATAACTATAATTCATATCGGATAAAAGCATTGGCAGAATCGGTCCTTTCATGTTGTCAATAAAGCCAAATAAGAAATAACTCATAAAGCAGCCAACTGTGATTGTCCATTTATTTGATTTATTCATTTTTGCCTCGTCTTGATTAAAATTTATTTTATTTCATTAAAAATTTTTGCAAGTTTATCACATAACTCTTCAGCTTCTGATATAGAAATAATTAAGGGGGGACGAACTTTCAAGACATTACCACGGCCGTATTGAGAAGTTCGAACAATGAGTCCATAATCTAAAGCTCGACTAATAATTTTATTTGTCAAAACAGGGTCAGGACGTTTATCCTCTTTGATGATTTCTATTCCAATCATTAGGCCGACGCCTCTCACATCGCCAATGAAAGAGTGCCTTTCTTTTAGTTTATCTAATCTTCTTAATATATATGTACCTGTATATTTTACGTTATCTAAGAATCTTTTACCCGCAATTATTTCAAGTGTCTTGTATGCGGCTGATGCAGATAGGGTATTTGAACCATAAGTAAACGAATGATGATTTAAATGCATTCCTTCAAACTTTTCTTCAGCTAATATTGCAGCAATTTGAAATCCGGTGCCTCCTAAACCTTTACCTACTGTCATAATATTGGGATATACATTAAAATAGTCTGCTGCAAATAATTCGCCAGTTCTTCCAAAACCAGTTTGTATTTCATCAAATATTAGCACTATGTTATGCTCGTCGCACAATTTTTTTAATTCTTTGAAATAGCGGCGTGGGGGTACAATATTTCCTCCATTTCCAGAAATAGGTTCGACTATCAAGCAGGCGATTTGGCCGCTGCTTGCATACTCAATATAGTCATTAATTCTTTCAACACACAACATATTACACGTTTCAGGAGTTTGATTATAGAAACATCTATAACAATATGGATCAGGGACTATTAGGCTTCCGGTAAACATTTGGGGAAAATCTTCTCGTCTGAAAGAGTTTCCTGAAATGCTCATAGTCATATAAGTTTGACCTAAATGACTTCTAAATAAACTAATTATGTCACGTTTTTTTGTATATAATTGCGCCATTTTTATAGCTCCTTCATTTGCGGTTGACCCACCTGAAACTTTAAGATGTATTCTTGATAAATTAGCGGGCACTATAGAAACTAATTTTTGGATTAATTTATTGATTGGTTCTGTTTGGAAGGTGGTAGTAACATGGATTAAGCTATCCATTTGCTTTTTTACTTCTTCAATTACGTCGTGATTGCTATAGCCTAGACTAAGATTAAAGGTTGCAGATGCACAATCAATATACCTTTTTCCATTTGAATCGAAGAGATATATACCATCTCCTTTTATAACTTTGATATTTGATATTGGATAGTATATATGCTTCATGGGATTAATATCTTTCATATGAATATATCTTCCTTCCGTTTTTAACTTGTTTTGGATTCGCAAAGGTATACTAAATTTAAGAGGACAATATGATTTATACTATACCTGCGAATCCAAATCTGTATATTCCCTAGGTGATTCCATACAATTAATGATAGCCGCATTAATAATAGAAACAATCCGAAGGGAGCTGAAAATTAGAAATACCTCATAAAGAATGTAATAATTTTAAATCTATTTCCGATATGCTGCTAATTTTTAGGGTATTGTAATTTTTAATATCAATAGAATCATCGTCGCATAAATATAAACTTTTTATATTGGCGCTGTTAGCGGCAATTATTCCATTTAGAGAATCTTCAATTATTAAACAATTCTTTTTAGGAACATTAAGCTTGCTGACGGCATATAGGAATATTGCGGGATCAGGTTTTCCTCTACTAACCATATCAACACAAAATATTTTGTCCTTAAATAGCTGATAAATTTTTAGGATTTTCAGTATTTCTGTAACGTATTGAGTGGAGCCGGAAGATGCGATGGCATAATCGTAGGCATGACTATTTAGTAATTCTAAAAGGCAGGGGATACCATCTACTAATTTTAGAGAGCTACCTATTAATTCTTTTAATATATCATCGTGACGTTTCATTAATTCAGGGATAGAAGCGTGTAAGTTAAAGAAATTTTTATAAAAAGCAATGACATCTTCTATGGAAAGCCCTAATGTTTTTTTGTTTGCATCATCAAACTTTTCAAGATTCCCATCAAATTCTTTGACTAGTCTTTTTTCTGCTGAGTAGTGTAAAGGCTCAGAATCTACCAGCACCCCGTCAAAGTCAAACAAAATTGTATTGATCATAGATAAATACCTCTATACACTTCGACAAAAAATTGTTCATCGCCGTTCTTATCCTCTGTGAAATTATATCCAAGATTGCTGATATGTTCCTTTCTGTTCCAAGTCAATTTTGTATCTTTAATTTTTATACTTTTTGGAATTCCTATTCTTTCACCATTCAATGAATTTTTTCTCATTATATCAAGCGTGTGTTGGACTGCGTTTTGAAAATCGGCCTGTGCTGTTATAACAACGCCGTTAGGGTTTAGATATTTAAATGCATTTTTTATCATTCCATCCAGTAAGTCTCTGCCAGTTGTCCCTGCAGTGCTTGTTATCCAATGATGGACTTTGATGTCCTCCGGCATTTTTTCTAATTCATCTGAATTAATGGGTACTGGAGGCAGAGCGGATACGATTAAATCGAATTTTTCATCTTCCATTAGAGGCTCATATAAACTGCCGATTCGGAAGTCTATTTTATGAAGCGGACAATTATTACGCTGGACATTAGTCCTAGCCAACTTAACTGCTTTAGGGTTAATATCATAAGCTACGATTTTGTCTATATGTTTATTATAGAAATCGCTTAAAATTACTAATGTATATCCATGCCCTGTTGCCATGTCTAAAACTTTAATTTTGTCTTTGACTTTTAATAATTCAGACATTACATTCGGAAGATATTTAATCAATTGATCTTTATAATAGTCACTTTTAATAACACCGTCCTCATATATATATTCGTATTTTTTCCCTAAATATGTTTTTTGAGTGATTTCCATATTACTTTTCCTCCACTAAACTGTAATTTGGGTTTTGTAAAATAAAGTTTCTTATATCATCCATATCTACATAATTGAAATTCATAAGTTTCTTTAAAATATCATAAGGACAATTAGAATTTAGTGCAAGTGCAGCACGAATTGACCAAAAATTACTGTAGTCGATTAAAGATTGTTCTAATTTTATTATATCATTGTTGTCCCAAATTTCGGGCAAGAGGACGCACTCAACATTTGAATAAGTTATTTCAGGAAATATATACGCCTTTTCCTTGTTTTGAGTTTCTATATAACGTATATTATTTTTAAAAAGACGTTTGTATATTTTTGTTTTCATCTTTTCAATGATTATGGAAACATCATTCCTGATATTATCATATACATTTTTATATTCATATTGAATGGCATTTTTCTGCTCAAGCTCCCATTTATAACCTAGAATTACATTTGAATATAGTGTTAATAAATTATACTCATTATTATCCAGCAAATGTGTTTGATATAAAGGCGCTAAATAATCTTTTGGCAGATGTGTTTGTGCTTTGTATATTCTGTGTGCTATCCATTTTATAAATTGAAAATCTCGTAACCCTCCTTTTTGATATTTTAGAGAATTTTCACTTCCAGAATTATTCAGTTGCTGATTTCTGTACAAAAGATTGTAAATAAAATGAGATTGGCAATTCGTAGCTTCTAGGTTGTGTTTATATATCCAATGCATTAAATCGCGAAAAAATTTAATGTTTCCATATAGAGGTATTGCAAAAAATAGATCTGAACAATATAATGTGGAATATTGTGCTAGCCACTTCCAAGTATTTAACGTTGCTATTGGATAAAATTCAAAAACATGTTTATAATTAGTTTCAATCAATTTGCTTTTTATTGTACATCGCATTTTTTCCAAGCTTTTTGGTTCTAATGTATTATCTAAAATACATATTAAATCAATATCAGAATCCGGTGTTAATTGATATTTTCCAAAACTTCCAGTTGCAAGGAAGCAAATTGAATGGTAGTAATCTCCAAACGTATTAAATAGAATTTCCGTTAGTTCGTTTTTTGTTAATTGAGTATAATTGTAACTTTGGGTAAAATAATTTTTCACTATTCTGCCTTTCCGATTCCCTATTAAATATAGAATTCTTTGTCTTTTAATATTCTATATGTGATTTGTACAAAAAGGGCTATTGGTATTTTTGATGTTGCATCTAAAACCATCTGAGTTGTTCATATAGTTACAATGATTAAAGAAAATGATTTTGAAGCAAATTAGCACCAAAATTTTATAGTTGAATTAAAGCTGGATGAGATCCCATTGTTTGTATAATTATATAATTATTTTGAATGTATAGTATCATACAAATAGCGTATTGTCAATACTATATTATTGAAAAATATGATGATTATCATTGGCCATACTTGGTATATTTTCGGGTATTGATGATGCGGTTTATGAAAGCACGAAGCAAGGCACTACCCTGAAAGTCCTCTCACTGTCATGTTATCAGCTGGCAACGAATTGACAGAGTTTCTAGTGCCTTGTAAAGTCTAAAACTGTACCAAAACTATTTCATGTGGGGCCTAAGCCCCACATGAAAAGAATAATCAATTATCAAATATTGGCTTTGGATACAGCCGGTACAGTTTTGTCCTTGCATCTGGTGTTTTAAAATGCCATATGATTCCCTTTTGTTTTTGGTTACGGGAGGTTTCCCACGGATTTAGTATCTCGTTTAAATGTTCCACATCTTCAATCCGTTGATTTCCCAGACATTGGATTGATAGAGAGCTTAGTTCTGTTTCTTCCATATTCTGCCAACTCCCATGTTTGGGTGTATAGTGGAACTCATATTTTTGTGACAACCAACAGGCTGTTGTTGGTTTAAACGCCTCGTAAAAGGATACCTTGCTGTGTGTTGAGATTATCTGCAACTAAAATAATCTTTTTTACATCCGGATAGTATTTTTCGGCAACACTTAACATCATTTGCGCAAAATCTCCCCGTTTTCGATGCGCTTTGGCCAGAACATGCCGCCAGCCACCTAACGGTTCTGTAAACATGAAGATGCCTGCAGTCCCGCACCAGACATATTCTGAATCAATCTTTTCGCAGTACCCCAGCTGAGGAAGCCGGGTACCTGGATCGGTATGGAGTGGTCTTGCCTGTATCCGTTCCCGGATCCCGCCTAGTAATTGGACTGGCTTTTCGTCCATGCATATCACAGGTATTTCAGGGGTATATGGCATTTCATATATGGTAAGGACATCTTCCATATTGGCGACAAAAGCAGCATCATTTAATTTAGGAATGCACCAATACCTGCTCAAATGCGGCTTTAATTCGTTCGTGTTGAGCATGTCCCCAATTGCAGTATGGGAAACAGACACAAGATACTGGTTTTCCATGCAGTACTCTGCCAAAAGTCGTAAAGTCCATCCTGCATAGCCCTGGATGCTATGCCGGTAGGAATCTATTGTACCGCCATCCCCGCTTCTTACCGATGGAAGGTAAACTTTGAGGAATTCGCCGGTCAGGGCTATCAGCGCGGGATCCTTTGCTTTAATCCTCATTTTGCGTCCCCTCCCCATAGACTAATGAAAGCCGTTCCCAGTCGATCCCTGCTGATCCCCGCAGTTTTTCCGGAAGCATGTGTACATAGTAAATATTGAACCCTGGTAATCACCTTTTTGTGTAAATATTATATAGTCTGATGTATAATAGATATAACGATTAGCCCGTCAAAAGGTCTCATTAAATGAATTAGGCAATGGGCAGCTGATTCCGACTGTGGGATTTCAGCCCGTCACTGCCAATGAAAGAGGGGTGTACCTATGACAATCGAAGAAATTCTGCGGGGAGAATCTAAGAATGTTGAGTTTAAAGAGAAGCTGCCGGACAAAAGCATTAAATATATGAAATCAGTGGTTGCCTTCGCTAATGGAGGCGGTGGTAAAATCATTTTTGGGATTTCAGATAAAACCAGGGAAGTGATTGGTATGAAAGGGGATGTTTTCAAGACCATGGATGCCATTGCAAACGCTGTCTCTGACAGCTGTAAACCGGCGGTTATCCCTGATATTACATTGAATACGATTGAGAATAAAACGGTTATTGTGGCTGAACATTCGTGAGTTGATCATCAACGCTGCTGTGCATCGCAGCTATCTGGATCATGGCAATATTCAGGTTGCGGTTTATGATGACCGTCTGGAAATTACTTCTCCTGGAAAACTTCCCATGGGACAGACGCTGAAGCGTATGAAAGAGGGATATTCCCAGATAAGGAATGAAGCCCTTGCATATGCGTTTGAGTATATGAACCTGATTGAACATTGGGGAAGCGGTATCCCGCGTATTTTAGGAAAGGTAAAAGAGGCCGGATTGAGGGAACCAGAATTTATTGGCGGCGAGGTGGATCTGCGCATCAATATATATCGTGGACAGATAAAATCAGATGGTGCCGATAAAACGAATAACGGCAGTCGAATAGATGTTTCCGGCAATGATACTGCCGATAAACTGCCGGAAAGCTGCCAAAATACTGCCGGCAAACCGTCAGAAAGCTGCCAAAATACTGCCCATAAACTGCCCATAAAGAAACAGGATCAACTGATCTACAAATATGTGCTGGAAAATGAGTCTATTACAACAGCGCAGGCGGCTAAACTGCTGGATATCAAACAGCGCCGTGCAAGAGAGATTCTTGTAAAGATGGTTGAAAACAACTGGCTGCAAAAGAAAGGTGCTTCCAGAAGCACCTCATATATAGAAAAGCCGCAGCGGAAGGCTGATACAGGGAAAGTATCCGCACTTAATAAAGAAATGATTGACAAAACCAGCCGCCGCCCATAAACTAATGTAGGAAAGGTAAAATCTATTGCCGATTAAGGAGTAACTGCATGGGTTTTTGGAAACTTTTTAAGGAAGAATCCGCGGTGATAAAGGAGAGAGACCCGGCGATTAAGACCCCCTGGGAGGTGCTTTTGTATCCCAGCTTCCGGGTTATGCTCCAGTACCGCCGCGCACATAAATTGTATCTGAAGAAGCATTACTTCCTGGCACGGCTGATTTCCCAGCGGGCGGCCAGGAAGACCGGGATCGAGATTCACCCTGGCGCCACAATCGGCAAAGGGCTGTTCATTGACCACGGAAGCGGTGTGATCATTGGAGAGACGGCGGTTATCGGGGATAATGTGACCCTGTACCAAGGTGTGACCCTGGGAGGTACGGGAAAAGAAACCGGAAAGCGGCACCCCACGCTGAAGGATAATGTGATGGTGAGCGCGGGGGCGAAGATTCTGGGTTCTTTCACTGTGGGTGAGAATTCCAAAATAGGGGCCGGGGCGGTAGTTCTTCAGGAGGTGCCCCCCAACTGCACTGTGGTGGGCGTGCCCGGCAGGGTGGTCAAAAGGAAAGAGTGCTGTGCGCCCCGCAAAGAGATGGATCAGGTACATATGCCAGATCCCATTAAAGAAGATATTCAGATGCTGCAAAAAGAAAATAATGTTCTGCACAGCCGGCTGATGGACATGGAAAAGGAGCTGCGCTGGCTAAAGAGAAAGTTTAAAGGAGGAAAAACCGATCATGAAGGTATATAATACCTTGTCCGGACGGAAAGAAACATTTCAGCCCATTGAAGAAAATAAGGTGAGGATGTATGTCTGCGGGCCTACTGTGTATAATCTGATTCATATCGGAAATGCCAGGCCCATGATTGTATTTGACACGGTGCGCAGATATCTGGAGTACCGGGGATATGAAGTGAATTATGTATCTAATTTTACCGATGTGGATGATAAGATCATTGCCAAAGCCCTGGAGGAAGGAGTCAGCGCAGAGGAGATTTCCCAGCGCTATATGAAAGAGTGCAAAAAGGACATGGCCGCTATGAACGTGAGACCGGCCAGCACCCATCCCCTGGCCACCCAGGAAATTGACGGTATGATCGAGATGATCACGGATCTGATTGAGAAAGGATATGCCTATCCGGCGGCAGACGGCACTGTTTACTTCCGCGTGCGGAATTTCCCGGAATACGGGAAGCTGTCCCACAAGAACCTGGATGACCTTCAGTCAGGCTTTCGGGCTCTTCAGGTGTCCGGGGAGAATCAAAAAGAGGACCCTCTGGACTTTGTGCTGTGGAAGCCGAAGAAAGAGGGAGAACCTTCCTGGCCGTCTCCCTGGTGTGACGGCCGTCCGGGATGGCACATTGAGTGTTCCGTGATGGCGAAGAAATATCTGGGTGAGGAGATAGACATTCACGCAGGCGGGGAGGATCTGGTCTTTCCACATCATGAAAATGAGATTGCCCAGAGTGAATGCTGCAATGGCAAGACCTTTGCCCGGTACTGGATGCACAATGCTTTTTTGAACATTGATAACAGGAAAATGTCCAAGTCTCTGGGGAATTTCTTTACCGTGCGGGAAGTGGGGGAAGAGTACGACCTGCAGGTGCTGCGCTTCTTCATGCTCAGCGCCCATTACCGCAGTCCCCTGAACTTCAGCAGAGACCTGATGGCTGCGGCAAAGAACGGGCTGGAGAGAATCCGCACAGCGGCTGAACATCTGCGCCAGAGGAAGGAACAGGGCGTAAAGGGGCCCATGACACAAGAAGAGGAGACACTGGCAGGACAGGCCGGGGAATTTGTGGATAAATTCCAGGAGGCCATGGATGATGACTTTAACACAGCGGATGCCATTTCGGTGATCTTCGAACTGGTGAAATTTGCAAATACCCATGTGACAGAAGACAGCACCTGCGCATTTGCGGAAAAACTGTATGGTGTCCTGGGACAGCTGTCTGATATTATGGGAATGGTTCTGGAGCAGGAGGAAGAACTGCTGGACGAGGAAATCGAGGAGCTGATTGCTCTAAGACAATCTGCAAGAAAGGCGAAAGATTATCAGAAAGCAGATGAGATCCGCCAGACATTATTGGAAAAGGGCATTCTTCTGGAGGATACCCGTGAGGGGGTAAAATGGAAGAAGGCTTAGATTGGCTGGAAATGATTGCCCGGCAGTTTCATCTGGAAGATGTGGATATGCGAACATACTCTCCCCTGACGCTGGCATACATTGGTGATGGGGTCTATGAACTGGTGGTCCGCACCATTCTGGTGAAGATGGGAAACTGCCCGGTGAATAAACTGCACAGGCGGGCCAGCACACTGGTACGGGCCGGCGCCCAGTCGGATATGATTAAAGCTCTGATGCCTGAGCTCAGCCAGGAGGAGAGTAAAATCTATAAGCGGGGCCAGAATGCCCACAGTGCTACTATGGCGAAAAATGCCACTGCGGCGGATTACCGGCGGGCCACGGGTTTTGAAGCCCTCATGGGCTGGCTGTATCTGACCCGGCAGTGGGAACGGATGCTGGAGCTGATTGGGACAGGGCTGGAGCGGACAGCCAAAGCCCCGGATGTCCCTTTAAAAAGATAATAGGAGAGAGATCAAATGGATAGTAACAGCCAGCAGATTGAGGGGCGCCATGCCGTGGCGGAGGCGCTGCGGGCCGGGCGTCCGGTGGATAAACTCTATGTGTTAGACGGGTGTAAGGACGGCCCGGTATCGTCCATTGTGAAAGCGGCGAAGAAGGGGCATGCCCTGGTACAGTTTGTGTCCAGAGAACGGCTGGACCAGCTCTCGGAGACTAAGAAACATCAGGGGGTCATTGCCCGTATGGCGGCCTATGAATACGCCTCCGTGGAGGAGATTCTGGCAAAAGCGGAAAAACAGGGGGAACCGCCTTTCGTGTTCCTGCTGGACGGTGTGGAAGACCCGTATAATCTGGGGGCTGTTGTGCGGACAGCAGACCAGGTGGGGGCCCATGGGGTGATTATCCCCAAGAACCGGGCTGTGGGTCTGACGGCGTCGGCAGCCCGGGCATCGGCGGGGGCGCTGAACTATATCCCCGTAGCCCGGGTCACCAATCTGGCAAGAACCGTAGAACAGCTGAAAAAGCAGGGGATCTGGTTTGTATGCGCGGATATGGGCGGCCAGCCCATGTACCAGGTGGATATGAAAGGCCCCCTGGGACTGGTGGTGGGCGGCGAGGGGGAAGGTGTCTCCCGTTTGGTGAGAGAAGTGTGTGATTACACAGCGTCCATTCCCATGAAAGGGCACGTGGATTCGCTGAATGCTTCCGTGGCGGCAGGGGTGCTGGCCTATGAAGCATTCCGGCAGCGGATGGGAAACTAAGCTTTATAGCTGCTCTTTGGCGGCCCTGTCAGCGGGGCGCCTGAGTGGGAGATTATATGGAAGGGAAGAATCAGGTAATGAGTGTAAAAAGAGTGCGTTTTAGAAAAGCAGCCGCATGGTGGATGGCTGTATGTGTTTTTATGGCCTCAGCGGTTCCCGTGTATGCGGCAGAAGAAATTGCCGTGGAGGAGAACGCTGCGCAGGAGAGTGCTCTTTCAGAGGAAGATATACAGCAGAGTGCACCTCTGGAGGACTTGTTTCCAGATGTGGCATTCAGGGAATATATTGCCAGGGAGGCAGATACCGACCAGGATGGCTTTTTAAGCAGGCAGGAAGCAGAGCAGGTGACAGAGCTTTTGGTATCTGGTCTGGGCATCACCTCCCTGCAGGGGATTTCCAGTTTTTCTAATCTGCGGATTTTAGATTGTTCGGACAACTATATAGGCGCTTTGGATTTAAAGGGTCTGGAGCATCTCTATGCGTTTACCTGCGAGAACAACCGGATTGTGCTGTCTGTGAATGAGGCGGGCCAGGTGGATTTTACCGGGGTGCAGGATATGGACTGCAGCCGGATTCTGGAAGTTTCCCAGGGAACATGGATAGGAGACGGGCTGCTCCAGCTTTCAGAAGATTTCCGGCAGGAAACCTTTTCCTATACATACAGCGCCGCGGAATCGGAAGAAGGGGTGGAGACCGGGGAATTCTGGAAAATAGAGATTGCCGTTGTGCTGGATTACGGCTCGGAGACAAAAGGGCCGGATGCGGATGAAACAGCTGTTTCCGGGAATGGCCTGTCAGAGAACAACTCCAAAGAGGACAGGGAATCCCAGGGCGGCGCAGAGCCGGCGGCAAAGAAGAGCCAGCCGGCGGCCGGAAATAGGGATGCAGTCAATGAGAGCGTCAGGGTCATGGCAAAGAAATCTTACCCGGCTAAAATAAAAAGCTGTAAGATTCTGGGGGATAAATCCCGGGTGCAGGTGAAGGCAAAGGTTTCCCGTAAAGTAAAAAGTAAGGATTCTTACTATTATCTGTTTGCCCTGTCTCCCAAGAATAATAAACTGTCCAAGCCCGCGGCAAAAGTAAAGAAAACAAAAAATATCACCTTTACTGTGCCGCTGAATTACAATAAAGCAGGGAGCCGGCTCATGTGCAAGTTCCTTGTGGCGGTGAAATCCGGGAAAAAGTATACAGCAGTCAGCGGGGAGAAATATATTTCCAATCCGGAGAAAATGGCTTCCAGCAGCAGGGCGTTTACAAAAGGAAAATCGAAAAAAGGGCTGCAGTTTGGGGAAAGTCTGCCGGACGCTGTCAGTCTGGGGGTAAATTACTGTCTGTTTAACATAAATATTACGGAATTCACACAAAAAGGCGGCCAGCAGTTAAAATATAATTATAAAGGAAAGAATTATTATTTTAATCAGAGTGCTTTTGACCGGTGGGGGAGTCTCTTTTCCCAGCTTCAGAGCAATAAGATGAATTTATCAGCAGAGTTTCTGCTTCCCTGGGAGGCGGGCCAGACAGAGCTGATTCATCCGGCAGCCCGCAGGAAAACTTCGGCACACTATTATGCGTGGAATATCAGCACCAAGGCTGCCAGGGAAAAATACGAGGCCCTGTTCAGCTGTATCGCGGAACAGTTCGACGGCGGCCACGGACGGGGCTATATCAACAATTATATTATCGGGAATGAAGTAAATGCCTATTCCCAGTGGCATTATACAGGCTCTACATCGCTGAAGACCAATGCCAATCTGTATGCGGATACCTATGAGCTTGTCTACATGGCGGTCAAGAGTAAATGTAAAAATGCCAGGGTGAGCATCTGTCTCACACATACCTGGAATGTGTCCACGGCTGGCCAGTTCCATAGTTCCAGGTCATTCCTGGATCAATTTGCTGTCAGGCTGAAAGAATATGGAAATACGGACTTCACTATCGCCTACCACGCGTACTCTCAGCCGCTGCTGCAGACGGAATTCTGGAAAAATTCGCCCCAGCAGGTGACCAACAGTGTAAACTCGCCGTTTATCACTATGAAAAATATTGAGTATCTCACAAAATATGTAAAGTCAAAGTATGGTTCCAAGACCAGAATTATGCTTACAGAGCAGGGATTCAGTTCCCATGGAAGCGGCGGCGAGAAGAAGCAGGCTGCGGCTATTGCATATGCTTATTATAAGGCAGAATTCAACGATATGATTGACTGTATCATTTTCCGCTGTCAGGCTGACTCCCAGGTGGAGATTAACAGTGATAATCTGCATATGGGGCTGTGGACTGTGGGTATGGGGAAGAAGAAGGCAGCATACGATGTGTTTCAGTATATGGATACCTCTAAGGGAGAGTCCTATACAAAATCCTGCAGGAAGCATCTGGGGATTACGAAATGGTCTGTGCTGGTTCCTGGATATAAATCGGGACGGTTTCGATAAGGACGTGTCTGAAAAAGGCAGTGAGGAGGCTGATAAGCACTCACTGCTTTTTTTAGACTTTTTTCTGAAATTATTTCCCAAACCTCCTTAGTATGTGGTATAATGGAAAATCATGAAAGATAAGATTAAGCTAAATGGAAAAATAAAGAGCATCATGTTCTGGCCTCTTGTTCTATGGCTGCTGCTGGCTGCCATGAACGGGGCTGTTTACTGGGTTAATTACCGTGCGGGACTGCTGGCCAGCCTTTTTTTAATCCTGTATCTGGTGCTCTGGATGGGCCTGTACTATTATCACAGGAACAAAGTTTTAACGGAATTGATTAAATTCAGCATGGTGTTTTCCCGTGTGGAAAATATTATGTTGAACAAGCTGGTGTGCCCTTTTGGTATTTTGGACAGCGCCGGGAATCTCATCTGGATGAACCAGGCCATGGATATGCTGTTTCAGGATAAAAGGAAGAAAAACATCAGCGTTTTTTTCCCGGAAGTCACCAGCCAGTTTCTGGACGGACTCAGAAGTTTTAAGACAGAGGAGATTTCGGCCCGGTATCATGCCTGTGATTATCGGATTCTCATGCACAGAATTGACTTTGACCATATCGCCATGGAGTCGGATATTATCGCAAAACCCAATCAGTACGATTCTTTTGCGGCAGTCTATCTGTTTGACGAGACCAACCTCAATGAGGCACTTCAGACAACAGAGAATGAGAAGCCTGTCATGGGGCTGATTTATCTGGATAACTATGAGGAAGCGCTGGAAACCGTGGACGAGATACGGCGTTCTCTACTGGGTGCCCTGATAGACCGGAAGATTAACAAATATTTCAGCGGTCTGGACGGTCTGGTAAAAAAGACAGAGAAAGACAAATATTTCCTGGTGATACCCCATCGTTCCCTGAGAATTCTCAAAGAAAACGGGTTCAGCATTCTGGAGGAGATCAAAGGTGTCAGCATCGGCAATGAGATTGATGTGACACTGAGCATCGGAATCGGACTGAACGGCAGCAGCTATAATAAAAATTATGAGCAGTCCCGGATTGCCATTGAGATGGCTCTGGGGAGGGGCGGCGACCAGGCTGTGGTAAAAGACGGTGAGAACCTCTATTATTATGGAGGAAAGTCTCATCAGATGGAGAAGAATACCCGGGTGAAGGCGCGGGTGAAGGCACAGGCGTTAAAAGAGTTTATTGCCAATAAGGATAAAGTGGTGGTGATGGGCCACACCATAACAGATGTGGATGCTTTTGGCGCCGCGGTGGGCATTTACCGGGCAGCCAAGACTCTGGACAAAGAGGTGCATATCCTTATCAGCGACCTGAGAACATCCATCCGTCCGCTGATGGCAGGCTTTGAGGACAGCGGCGAGTATGAGCATGATATATTTATAGACAGCAAAAGGGCAAAGGAGATTGTAGATGAGGACACGGTAATGGTGGTGGTGGACACCAACAAGCCCAGCTATACCGAATGTCCGGAACTGCTGCAGCTCACCAGTACGATTGTGGTTCTGGACCATCACAGGAGAGGGAGCGAGGTCATCCGGGATGCTGTGCTGTCCTATGTGGAGCCGTATGCATCCTCCACCTGTGAAATGGTAGCAGAGATTCTTCAGTATTTTGACGAGGATGTTTCCATTAAAAGTATTGAGGCGGACAGTCTGTACGCGGGGATTATTATAGACACCAACAACTTCAAGTCAAAAGCAGGGGTGCGGACTTTTGAGGCCGCGGCTTATCTGCGGCGCTGCGGAGCCGATGTGGCCCGGGTGCAGAAGCTGCTCAGAGACAATATGGATGCCTATAAAGCCCGGGCGGAGACCATTTGTAACGCTGAGATATATGAGGACGCTTTTGCCATTGCCATCTGCCCCAGCAGGGGACTGGACAGCCCCACTGTTGTAGCGGCCCAGGCGGCCAATGAGCTGTTGAACATTGTGGGTGTGAAGGCATCTTTTGTTTTAACGGACTATAATCAAATTGTATATATCAGTGCCAGAGCTATAGATGAGGTGAACGTTCAGGTGATTATGGAGAAACTGGGCGGTGGAGGCCACATTAATATTGCCGGAGCACAGATTCCGGATAAAACGCCGGAGGAGATCGTGAAAGTGGTAAAAGGTCTGTTGAGAGAACTGAGTGAAAAGGAGAATGTCAAATGAAAGTAATATTGATAGAAGATGTGAAAAAGCTGGGGAAAAAGGGAGATGTGGTGGATGTAAGCGATGGGTATGCCCGTAACATGCTGCTCCCCAAGAAGCTGGGTGTGGAGGCCACATCTAAGAATCTCAATGATTTGAAGCTTCAGAAGGCTCACCAGCAGAAACTGGCCCAGAACAGTCTGGAAGCGGCCCAGGCTTTTGCGAAAAATCTGGAAAACAAAGAAGTGGTTCTGACGCTGAAAGTGGGCGAAGGGGGAAAGACCTTTGGCTCCGTGTCAGCCAAAGAGATTTCAGAGGCCGCTCAAAAGCAGCTGGGAATGACTCTGGATAAGAAGAAGCTGCAGCTGGAAAGTCCCATCAAAGCGCTGGGAACCACGTTGGTTCCACTGCGTCTGCACCCGGATGTGACAGCTGAGGTGAAGGTGGTTGTGAAAGAGGGGTAGTACAGCATGGAGGAAGCGCTGATTAAGCGGGTTCTGCCGCACAGTCCGGAAGCAGAGAAGTCGGTGATTGGCTCCATGCTCATGGACAGGGAGGCGATTCTCACCGCCTCCGAGATTCTTCGCAGTGATGACTTTTATCAGCATCAATATGGAATCATATTTGATACCATGACAGAGCTGTGCAATGAGGGAAAGCCGGTGGATACGGTTACGCTGCAGAACCGTCTCAAAGAGAAGGGGCTGCCTCCGGAAATCAGTGATATGGAGTATGCCAGAGAGCTTCTGAATGCGGTTCCCACATCGGCCAATGTCCGGTATTACGCAAATATTGTCAGCGAGAAGGCGCTTCTTCGCCGGCTGATTAAGGCCAGTGAAGAGGTGGAAGACCTTTGTTATCTGCAGCAGGATAAGACGGAAGTGATTCTGGATACTGCGGAAAAGAAGATGTTTGACCTTTTTCAGAGGCAGGATGCCTCTGATTATGTGCCTATCCGGCAGATTGTGCTGGATGTGGTGGACAAGATAGAAAAAGCATCCAGAATGGACGGAAATGTCACAGGCCTGTCTACAGGTTTTGCAGATCTGGATTATAAAATGTCCGGGTTCCAGCCTTCGGATTTGATATTAATTGCCGCCAGACCCTCTATGGGAAAGACGGCTTTTGCTTTGAATATTGCCAGGTATATGGCGTTTAAAGGCGGGGTCACCACAGCCATCTTCAGTCTGGAAATGTCAAAAGAACAGCTTGTGAACCGTCTGCTGTCCATGGAATCCAGGGTGGACAGCCAGAGTCTGCGCACGGGAGACCTGCGGGACGAGGATTGGACGAAACTGGTGGAAGGAGCGGATGTAATTGGACATTCCCGCCTGATTATTGACGATACCCCCGGGATTTCCGTGTCAGCGCTGCGGTCCAAGTGCCGGAAATATAAGCTGGAACATGATCTGGGCATTGTATTCATTGATTATCTGCAGCTGATGAGCGGCAGCGGAAGAAGTGATTCCAGGCAGCAGGAAATATCAGAGATATCCCGTGCGTTAAAAGCTGTGGCCAGGGAACTGAGGGTTCCGGTGGTGGCATTGTCCCAGCTGAGCCGTGCAGTAGAACAGCGGCCCAATCACAGGCCCATGTTGTCGGATTTAAGAGAGTCAGGGGCCATTGAGCAGGATGCGGATGTGGTGATGTTTATTTACCGGGACGATTATTACAATAAGGATACAGAGAAGAAAAATATTGCGGAGATAAATATTGCAAAACAGAGAAACGGCCCCATTGGGGTGGTGGAACTGGTGTGGATGCCTCAGTATACACAGTTTGTAAATATGAAGAAGTAGATTACGCACTTAATATGTCGAAAACTTTTCCTTGTGCTTGGCAGCCCTTGTGTTTATAATAGACAGGAGGGCGAATGCCACATTAGCCCCGGCGCGTGTCTGAAAACATCAGACCGCTCTTTACCGCGACAGGAGGGATAGTATGGAGAATCAGGTTTATACTATATCCCAGGCGGCAAAAGCAGTAGGTGAAAGTACGTCGGTCCTCCGTTACTGGGAGGATGTGCTGGAAATCCGTGTGAACCGCAATCCAAAGGGATATCGATGTTACACCGGATACGATATTCAGTTGTTTCTGAATATAAAAGAGCTGAAGAAAAGAGGACTAAAATTAGATGCTATACGGGAATTGATCCCGCGTATTTATCAGTATGGACCAGGAGCGCCCAAAAGTAAGACAAGGCTTCTGGAAGATACAGGAGAAGAGTATTCAGAGTGTACTGTGGAGGAAGTGTCCAGTGAGGAAATCTGGGATGCTCAGCAGGTTCAGATGGCTGAAACCATAGAGGTTCAGGAGATGCAGGAAGAGTATGAACAGGAACCTGCCCAGGAATCTATTCAGGCGGCAAAAGAAACTGCGGACCCGGTTTTCGACCTTCCCCATGGGGATAATTACAGAATTACAGAATTTCAGAATATTCTGGAGAAGCTGATTGCCCAGGGGATGAAAGAGAAAAATCAGGAAGAACTGCGCATCCGCAAGCTGGACGAGAAGATTCGATTTCATCAGCAGGGCCTGAGACAGGTAGCCGCGGCCCAGGAGATGAAACAGAGGCGGGGCAGAAAGGGAAAGCGCAGGAAAAGATAGGGAAAAGACGTAAAAAGAAGAGGGGATGATGTCATACAACATTCATCCCCTCTTCTTTATTGTGTGCTTATTCAGCAACAATAGCTTCACTTGGACATGCATCTGCACAAGTTCCACAATCAACGCATGCATCTGCATCGATTACGTATTTGTCTTCGCCTTCAGAAATAGCATCGTTCGGACATTCATCTTCACATGTTCCGCAGGATACACATTCGTCTGTAATTACATATGCCATAGTTTTTATCCTCCTTTTTGTTTATATTCACATTCTAAACCATTTATAATGCAAATACAAGTATAATTTTAAAAATATGTGTAACAATTTCTGCTATTGAGCAGCCAGGAAAGCATTCAGCTGTTTTTCAAGAGTATCGGCATCCATGCCGTGAACCATTGCGGCCTCTGCCAGAGTCTCAGCCTGGGCGGAAGGGCATCCGATACAATGCATACCGGCTCTCATGAGAAACGGTGCAATGTTGGAATCCATCTGGAGCATGTCGCCAATTCTCATATCTTTAGAAATCTGTGTCATTTTTCCTTCGTCCTCCTTATTTGTGGAATATGCCTCATGGGGCATGACCCTATTATAATACCTTTTTCGTCTGGAATCAACTGCAAATCCGTCTATAAAGTATTCAGTTTCTGCAGAGCCTTTTTGTCAATGACCACATCGGCGTGTTCATGTAAATGGGCCTCTCCCGCAGGACTGAAGCCGTGCCCTGTTCCAAATTCTGATAAAATATTGCATACTTTATTAAATTCTTCCGGGGTATAGGAAGACTGATGAACAGCCAGCAGATAATCGCCGCTGCGTGAATCCTGATATAAGGTATTTATGCCCGAAAAATAATTGTTCAGTCCATGAGCCGCTTTAATTACAGCATCCAGGTTCGGGAATTGGAAAAGGCAGATTAAATTGACAGATGTTTCGGTCTGAGAGGCGTTATCCTCCAGAGCTTTTTCACCGTTTTTCTTGCGTGCCGCATCGTTTTTCAGTTTGGATTCGTATAGTTTCCGGAAAATGTCAATGATACTGTCGGCTCCGTCGATTTGTACTTCTGTCTCTTCACTGTCAGATGGGGTGGAGGGGGAAAATTTTGAAAACCTGGTATCCAGTTCTTCCGGATCTTCGACCTTAGTGATAATCAGGATAATGCTGTCTGCATTAATGGGGATAGCTTCGATCATCAGAGGAATGTTATCTGCTTCAAAGCCAAACTGGCTGTGCGCCTGGCGCATCATATCCCGAAAAAGGTTCTTAGCTTTCTCTGTTCCGTATGCCAGTTCGCTGAGGTGGATCTGGTGGCTGTCCAAATCCTCTCTGGTGAGTGTGCAGCGTATTTGGTTTTCGTTGATCTTTTCTATTTTCATATCATCACATCCTATTCTTGGTCTGTGTATCAAAAGACAGGCTTTGATAGGCAGACCATTCTTGTAGATGAACGGATATCATCTCCTTGGTTTGGTTACACTACTAACATATTATATACTACTTCAAGTAAATATGTAAAGGAATTCAGTTGATTTTTTTGCTGTTCTTCCCCTTAAAGCAAGGCTCTCCCCAATCCCTATTATACACACTTATCCGAAAAAACACAATAAGTGGATAGAAATGGTGTACTAATATAAATTATTGGGAAAATTGGTAAAAAATCTATGAAATCTCTTGCAAATCATAAAACAGAGATTATAATAGATGTCAGAAAAGACAGTTTGGACAACTGACAAGCGTGAAATAAAAAGTATCAGGCGGCATTAATATCATTTACATGTCCTGTAATAGTCCCATTCTATGAAGTCTATCAGAAATTCAGCGGTTTTCTGCCGCGCATAATTTCCAGAATCCATATACAGCTGTCAAGAAGGCTGTCTTTTCTGAACCTGTGGTGTTTGTCGAAATACGCAAGAAAGGGGAGGGCAAAACGTATTATTCACGAAAGAAAACAAAGCGGAATAAACATGTAGACCCGGGCCGTCTGCGGCATGAGCTGGAACTGTACCGCCAGAATGGAGTGTCATTGAATCTGGAGGGGTGTCCAAGCAATCCCTCTGAGATTGTGCGGGCGCATTTGATCGCAGAGTCCGGCGGCTACATGCGGGATTATGAACAGGATGAGAAAGGAGCGATTCGGAAAATAGATTTTGATAAGATTCGTATGTTCTAGCACAGTATGCTAGACGCCAGCCGGCTTAAAGCGCGGGCCAAGACCCCCTGCAGGCGCATAGAATCAGGCAGTTTTCTGGCAAATAACTGTGTATAACCAGTCTGCAGGGGAATGTGGTATAATCTTTTTCTAAAACGGAATCAACCGCGAAAAAAATCGAAAAAGTGGATTTTGTTAATGACTGTAAGGAAAAATATGCTATAATGGATTCCGTAGGAGGAAAGAGTATGCCATATAATAGAAGCAGAAGGGCCAGAAGAAACAGAAGACAGAGACTTAACCAGATATTAATTGTTGCTTTATTGATTATTCTGTTCGGTATTGTGGGAATGGCGGTACATCTGATACAGAAGTATACGCCCACAAAGGATCGGATGGATTCGTCCGCCTATTATGGAATTACCAATGAAGAGGAGATTCCGCTGATTTTTGGGACGGAGATCCTTGAGATGACAGGAAGGCTGGCAGACGGGCAGATTTATGTGCCTTTGGAAGCGGTAAACGGCTGGCTGAATAAACGGTTTTACTGGGATGCCAATGAAAATATATTGATTTATACAACCCCTACAGAGAAAATGATTATTACGCCTCAGAGCGATACATACATGGCAGGGGAAGAGAAAAGAAAAGCGGACGGGTTCATCTGCATGGCTTTGGAGGATATTGTTTATGTCAATATTTCCTTTGTCAAGCAGTTTACGGATATTGAATATACCTTATTGGAAGAACCCAGCCGTCTGGTGGTCCAGTATCAGTGGTCCGGCGTGCAGGTGGTGAAGGTAAAGGAGGACACCCAGGTACGTTACAGGGGCGGTATCAAGAGCGAGATACTGACAGACGTGGCCAAAGGGACTGTGCTGCGGATGGTCGACGACCTGGACGACTGGAAGTGTGTGGCCACGGAGGATGGGTATATCGGGTATATAAAAACCAGCAAATTAGAGGGCTCTCAGGAGACGCAGAACTTTGAACGGGAGTTTCAGGCACCGGAATATACAAGCATATCCAGGGAGTACCCCATTAACCTTACATGGCATCAGGTGAGCAACATGGACGCTAACGATGCTATGCATGTGCTGGCGAAGAATGCCCAGGGTGTGAATGTGATATCGCCAACCTGGTTTTCCCTTGCGGATAATCAGGGTAACATCACCAGTCTGGCGTCTGTGGAATACGTACAGGAAGCCCATGCAAAAGGGATGGAAGTATGGGGTCTGGTCAGCAACTTTGATGAGAATGTCAGCACCTTTGAAGTTCTGTCTCATACAGCTTCCAGGACAAAGCTGGTGAATTCCCTGGTGCGGGCGGCACAGCAGTACGGTCTGGACGGCATTAATGTGGACTTGGAGAATCTCAGCGAAGATACAGGACCCCATTTCATTCAGTTTTTAAGAGAGCTGTCTATTCTTACCAGGCTTAATCAGCTGGTGTTGTCAGTGGATAATCCGGTTCCCCAGGAATTTACAAAGCATTACGCAAGGCAGGAACAGGGGGAGATCGTAGATTATGTGATAATTATGGGATATGATGAAAACTACGCCGGTTCTCCCACGGCAGGTTCCGTGGCCTCTTATCCCTGGGTGAAGCAGGGCGTGGAGGATACAGTGGCTGTGGTGCCCGCAGAGAAAGTAATCAATGCAGTTCCTTTTTATACCCGGATCTGGAAGACTCAGGCCGGCGGGCTCACCAGCGAAGCGGTGGGAATGCAGGATGCGGCACGGGTGATAAAGGAACACGGGGTTACTACCTATTGGGACAAAGATGCCTGTCAGAACTATGGGGAATATGACGACGGGGAAGCCTTTTACCAGGTGTGGCTGGAAGACGAGGAGTCCCTGGGTGTGAAGATGGGACTTGTGAAAGATTACGGCCTGGCAGGTGTGGCGTCCTGGAGGCTGGGGTTCGAGAGAAAGGCGATATGGAAGGTACTGCGTGATGGCCTGGAATAAGATGACAAGTTATAAAAAGACTAAGGAGTGGAAAGCTGTGAATCAGGGTGCGGGAGAAGAGATAAAGGCATCAGCGGATGAAATGGAAGGGGAAACTAAAAGAAAGTGTGATGCCATGCTGCTGGCCGCCCAGAAAGAGGCGGGAGATGTGCGCCAGCAGGCTTTGAGAGCGGCTCAGGCCACAAGAGAAGAAGGAAAAAAAGAGGCGGAGGCGTTAGTGGCTGCGGCAGAAAAACAGGCAGAAGATATCCGGACGAAGACGCAGAAGGAGAGAAAGGCTGTGCTGGCACAGACAGAAAGAGAAGCCTATGAGATATTGGAGCGGGCGCAGGAAGAGGCTGCAGAGGTGCGGGAACGGGCAGCGCAGGCAGCCAGAAGCATCTGCCAGAGCACAATGAAGGAGGCCCGGGGAATCTATCTGGAGCTGCAGGATGAAATGAACGCTATGATAGATGGCATTAACCAGGCCCAGAACAGTTTTATGAAATCCTATAAAGAAGTACATCAGATTTTAGATACCATTCCCGGAAAGCTGATTCAGCTGGACGGGGAGGAGGATGAACTGGAAGATTAAGTCTATTGCAAATTATGTATTCCTTATACCCTTTGCCGCATATATTTAACAGAATATGCGCAGAGGGTATTTTATATGAAATCAAGAAAGCCTTTGGAACTTTGTATGGGGATTCTGCTGATTGCAGGTGCACTGGCATTGTCAAGGGAGGTGGTACAGGTGGTCAGCAGGAACCAGAGAGCGGCGAAGACCATTGTGGTGGACGCCGGGCACGGGGGCAGCGACCCAGGGATGGTGACAGAAGAATTAAAGGAGAAGGATCTGAATCTGACCATTGCGAAAATGTTGAGAACGTATTTGGAAAAGGAAGGGTTTTATGTGGAGATGACACGGACAGAAGATAAAGGTCTGTATCAGGAAGGATCCAGGAATAAGAAAGCCCAGGATATGCAGAATCGTGTGGCATTTATTGCGGAGAAAACACCTCTGCTTACGGTGAGTATACATCAGAACAGCTATCCGGACCCGTCAGTGAAGGGACCCCAGGTATTCTATTACGCGGACTCAGTGGAGGGAGAAAAGCTGGCAGGGTGTATACAGAGCCAGATGAATGACAAGCTGGAGACAGAACCCCCCCGGGAGGCGAAAGGGAATACCAGTTATTATCTGTTAAAAAAGAGTTCCGGAGTTCTGAATATCATAGAATGCGGCTTTATGACAAATCCACAGGAGGCGGCCAATCTTCAGGAAAAGGGATATCAGCAGAAAGTAGTGGAGGCAATCGGGGCGGGAATTACGGACTATTTACAGGGAAAAGAGGAATAATACTCTGGTCGCCGCTCTGATTATGTGATATAGTAGACAGGTACCTTTCTGGTACATGAAAGTCGAGACAATTCAGAGAGGAGGCGCAATGGATAAGCTTTATATAGTGATGCCTGTGTACAACGAAGAAGAAAACATCCAAAGAGTAATTGCTCAGTGGCATCCGGTGGTGGAAGGAATCGGACCCCAAAGCCGTCTGGTGCTGATTGACGACGGAAGTCAGGACAATACTTATTCGATTGCGGCGGGATTGAAAGAGATTTACCCGCAGCTGGCTGTTTATACAAAAGAAAACCAGGGACACGGTCCCACTGTGCTCCGGGGGTATCGGTATGCCATCCGCCACGGGGCTGATTATGTATTTCAGACAGACTCGGATGGTCAGACGCTGCCTTCAGAGTTTTCGAAATTCTGGAGAAACCGCAGTAAATGCGGGATTCTGCTGGGGAACAGGAAAAAGAGAGAAGACGGTCTGTGCAGAGCATTTATCTCCAAGGGGGTGCTGCGCAGTGTGCTGCTGGCGGTGTTTCATGTGTGGGAAAAGGATGCGAATGTTCCTTATCGTCTCATGAAGTGCAGCCAGCTTAAGGAAGTGCTTCAAAAAGTACCAAAGAATTTTTTTCTGGCGAATGTGCTGATTACGATCATATACAGAAAGAACGGGATGGGTGTCTGTTACTATCCCATTACCTTCCTGAAACGCCAGGGAGGAAAGAATACCATTAATATGAAGAAAATTTTCCGAATCGGAATGCAGGCGGTGAGGCAGTTTGCGGTTCTGAGGAAAAGAGTGGAGTGCAGATAAAGGAGTCTTGGCGATGGAAATACGGCGTGAATGGAAGCTCCCGCAGACAATGAAAATAAGGTGGGAGATAAAGATTCTAATTGGCATTTTACTGGTGCTGGCGACAATTTTTCTCCTGCGGGGAGACAGCAGAACATATCTGGCCTGGTATCTGGCTGTGTGGGTGCTGGGATGCGCCTTTATGCCGCTGACGGGGACTTTGTTCTCTGGGTATCAGGACCGGGGATGGCTGTTTTCTAAGGTGCTGGCCATTGGAATATCGGGTTATCTCACCTGGCTTTTAGTGACCTTGGGTATTTTGAAATTTACGGCCGCATCCTGTCTGGGCGTGACGTTTGTTTGTGTGGCGGGAAACGGGCTGCTGGCTTTTTATCTGGATAAGAAAAAGCGTTATGTACTTCCTGATAATCAGGGGGATTTGATCTTTGTGGAAGAGGTCATACTGTTTACCGCGTTTTTATTGTGGACCTATGTGGCAGGATTCAGGCCCCAGGCTCATGGAGTGGAGAAATTCATGGACTATGGGTTTATGGAAGCCATGATGCGCAGCACCACCTTGCCGGCTCGGGATATGTGGTACAGCCAGGAACCCATGAACTATTACTATGGGGGCCAGTATTATGCCGTGTATCTGACAAAACTTACAGGGACGCCGCTGTCTGCCGCGTATCATCTGATGCGTACATTGACAGCTGGTATTGCGTTTGCGCTGCCTTTTGCCATAGTGCGTCAGGCGGCGGCAGATTATTATGGAAAAGCCAGGCGGGTTCTTCCTGCTTTATCAGGGCTTCTGGCAGGGGCCGCTGTCTCCCTGGCGGGAAATATGCATTATGTGATCTATGCCTGGATTCTTCCACGGACGTCTCTGGGAAAAGGGGAAGAAGATTACTGGTTTCCCAGTTCCACCCGTTACATTGGACATAACCCGGATACCATGGACAGGACAATTCATGAATTTCCTTCCTATTCATTTATTTTGGGAGATCTCCACGCTCATGTGGTAAATGTTCTGTTTGTGCTGGTGGTTATCGGTCTGCTGTACGGGTGGATGAAACGGAAAAAATATGATGCGGGACGGGTGCTTTTCCAATGGCCTTTGGTGATGTGCGGTATTTTTACCGGTATTTTCCAGTGGACCAATGCCTGGGACTTTGCCATCTATTATGTGACTGCCTGCGGCATGTGCTTTTTTGGCAATCTGCGGCGGTTTGGGAACTGGAAGCAGGGGATTGGCTTTTGCGCTGTGCAGTGGGCCCAGATGCTTCTGCTGGGATTTTTGACGGCACTGCCGTTTACCCTGCGCTTTGACAGCAGTATGGCCCAGGGAGTCCGATTTGTGAAAAATCATTCCGCGTTTTATCAGTTTTGTATTTTGTGGGCCCTTCCCATTGCCGTGATTCTTTTCTATCTGGTGAAACTCTTTTTGGAGCGGGGGAAATGCAGACCTCTTTTGTGGCTGAAACGGACGAAAGCTCCGGATGTTTTTACCGCTGTTTTGTGCCTGTGCGGGCTGGGGCTGATTATACTTCCGGAAATTGTGTATCTCCGGGACATTTATGAGGAAACTTCGGCCCGGTCTAATACCATGTTTAAGCTGACTTATCAGGCGTTTATTATGTTTGGCATTGGGATGGGATTTATTCTTCCCCGTTTTCTCACTGCCAAAAAGCAGAAATGGGTCCGGGCAGTGGGTGTTCTCGGTACGGTGTGCCTGCTGTGTACCATGGGTTTTACCTTTACCGGGGTGTCACAGTGGAATGGAAATGTGTGGCAGCGGGAAGGGTATCAGGGGCTGGACTGCACCGCGTATCTGGAGTCACAATATCCCCAGGACGCCCCGGCAATCCGTTGGCTCAAGGCAAATATCCAGGGAAATCCAGTGGTTTTGGAGGCAAATGGGGACAGTTACAGCGATTACTGCCGGGTATCCGCCATGACCGGGCTGCCCACCATTTTAGGATGGTATACCCATGAGTGGCTGTGGCGGGAGGATACCAATGACCTGAATGAGAAATCTCTGGAGATTGAGACCATATATACATCCACGGATGAGACACAGGTGCGTCAATTGCTTCAGAAGTACCAGGTGGAATATATTTTTGTGGGACAGATGGAGAGAGATAAATATCCCCAGCTGAACGTAAACCTGCTGAGAAGCCTGGGAACTGCGGTTTTTGACGATGAGGCGCTGATTATCCAGGTGGATGGATGAGATGATAATAATTTAAGAAAGAAGTTTGTAATGAAAGCGGAATTGATAAAGATTAATCCCAAAAATCCAGAGCAGGAGATTATTGACAGGGCCGGAAAGATTCTGAGAGAGGGAGGTCTGGTGGCGTTTCCCACTGAGACAGTCTATGGACTGGGAGGGGACGGCTTAAATGCCGAATCTTCTGCCAGGATATACCAGGCAAAAGGCCGGCCTTCGGATAATCCGCTGATTATTCATATTGCCCAGATGGAGGACCTGGAGACTGCCGCCAGGCGGATACCAAAAGGGGCTGTCCGTCTGGCTGAGAGATTCTGGCCCGGTCCTCTTACTATGATTTTCCCAAAAACAGATATAGTGCCTTATGAGACCACAGGAGGGCTGGACAGTGTGGCTGTGCGCATGCCAGGCCATCCGGCGGCGCTGGCACTGATTCAGGCGGGGGGAGGCTTCGTGGCGGCGCCCAGCGCCAACCGCTCAGGAAGGCCAAGCCCCACACTGGCTGCCCACGTGGCAGAGGATCTGGGGGATACCGTGGATATGATCCTGGATGGGGGCAGGGCCGGAATCGGCCTGGAATCAACCATTGTTGATTTTACAGAGGATGTGCCGGTGATTCTAAGGCCGGGGTATATTAACCAAGAGATGCTGGTTTCCTGTATTGGACAGGTAAACATGGACCCAGGTCTTCAGGAGCAGAATCGTCCGCCCAAAGCGCCGGGGATGCGCTACCGCCACTATTCTCCCAGGGCGCCTCTTGCCATTGTGCAGGGGGAGGCAGGACGGGCAGCGGCATATATCAATGAGCTTGCGCGGATGGAAGAACAAAAAGGCGGACGGGCGGGCATACTGGCCTGCCGGGAAACCGAACATCTCTACCAGGCCGGGCTGGTGAAAAGTATCGGAAGCCGCAGTCTGGACGAGACCATTGCCAAGCATCTGTATCAGGTGCTGCGGGAATTTGACCAGGAACAGGTGTCCTGTATCTATTCGGAATCCTTTGATACGCCGCGGATGGGACAGGCGGTTATGAATCGTCTGAAGAAAGCGGCAGGGGGGCGGGTGATACAGGTGCCTGATGATGAATGAAAAAATATCCATGATTGATAGAGAGGAGAAGAAAATGGCAAAAGAGAAGAAGTTTGTGGAGGCAATCACTTCTATGGAAGATGATTTTGCCCAGTGGTATACGGATGTGGTAAAGAAAGCAGGTCTGGTAGGTTATACCAGTGTAAAAGGCTGCATGGTGCTGAAACCGGCAGGGTATGCCATCTGGGAAAATATACAGGCACAGCTGGACAAAAGATTTAAGGAAACCGGTGTGGAAAATGTGTCCATGCCCATGTTTATTCCAGAGAGTCTCTTACAGAAAGAGAAAGACCATGTGGAGGGCTTTGCACCGGAAGTGGCATGGGTAACCCATGGCGGATTGGAGCAGCTGCAGGAGAGGCTGTGTGTCCGGCCCACATCGGAGACACTGTTCTGTGATTTTTATGCAAAGGATGTCCAGTCCCACAGAGATCTGCCCAGGCTCTACAATCAGTGGTGTTCTGTTGTGCGCTGGGAGAAGACAACCCGTCCTTTCCTGCGCTCCAGAGAGTTTTTATGGCAGGAGGGACATACTGCCCATGCCACGGCACAGGAGGCACAGGAGCGGACCATCCAGATGCTTCAGGTTTACGGGGATTTCTGTGAAGAAGTCCTTGCCATACCGGTGGTCCGGGGACAGAAGACGGATAAAGAGAAGTTTGCAGGCGCAGAAGCTACTTATACTATAGAGGCGCTGATGCATGACGGAAAGGCTCTCCAGTCCGGCACCAGCCATAATTTTGGCGACGGATTCGCAAGGGCATTCGGTATTCAGTACACCAATCCGGAAAACAAGCTGGATTATGTGCATCAGACATCTTGGGGAATGTCTACCAGAATCGTGGGTGCCATTATTATGGTCCACGGGGACAACAGCGGTCTTGTGCTGCCGCCTAAAATTGCGCCGGTTCAAGTGATGGTGATTCCTATTCAGCAGGCCAAGGAAGGGGTGCTGGATAAGGCGCAGGAAATCCGCGGGGCTCTGAAACAGGCTGGACTGCGGGTGAAAATAGATGATACGGATAAGAGTCCAGGATGGAAATTCTCAGAGCAGGAGATGAGGGGAATTCCTGTCCGCATTGAGTGCGGGCCCAGAGATATTGAGGCCGGACAGGCAGTCATCGTCCGCAGGGATAACCGGGAAAAGACAACAGCGCCCATTGACCAGATTGGGGAATACGTGGAAAAAGTACTGGAGACCATGCAGCGTGAGATGCTGGAGCGGGCCAGAAAACATCTGGAAGAACACACATATGAGGCAGGGGATTATGAGAGCTTCCAGAAGATTTTCCAGGAAAAATCAGGATTCGTAAAAGCCATGTGGTGTGGAAATCAGGAGTGTGAGGAGAAGATAAAAGAAGATCTTCAGGTTACTTCACGGTGTATTCCTTTTGCCGAAGAACGTACAGCGGATACTTGTGTCTGCTGCGGCAGGCCGGCAAAGAAAATGGTGTATTGGGGGCGGGCATACTAATATGTATCTGGAACTTCCCTCTAAAGTCAGCAGGATTCTCATGGTTCTCCAGAGCCATGGATATGAGGCATTTGCCGTGGGCGGCTGTGTGCGGGACGCTGTTTTAGGCCGCAGGCCGGATGACTGGGACATTACCACATCTGCCCGGCCGCAGGAGGTCAAGGAGCTGTTTTCCCATACGGTGGACACTGGACTGGCCCACGGCACGGTTACAGTAATGCTGGGCAGAGACGGATATGAGGTGACCACCTACCGGATTGACGGCGAGTATGAAGACTGCCGACACCCCAGCGAGGTGGTGTTCTCCTCTAATCTGGAAGAAGACCTCAGGCGGAGGGACTTTACCATCAATGCCATGGCATATAACCGGGAGCAGGGACTGGTAGATATCTTCGGAGGCATGGAGGACCTGCAGAGGAAACAGATACGCTGTGTGGGCGAAGCAAGGGAACGGTTTCTGGAAGATGCCCTGCGGATTCTGCGGGCAGTGAGGTTTTCCGCCCAGCTTGGTTTTTCGGTGGAAACGGCTACAAAAGAGGCTTTGCGGGAGCTGGCAGGGAATCTGAGGTTTGTGAGCGCGGAGCGGATTCAGACAGAACTGGTGAAGCTTCTGCTCTCCCCTCATCCTGATTTTATCATGATGCTGTTTGAGCTGAATATTGACCGGGTTATACTGCCGGAAATCAGGGCGCAGGAGGAGGCGTGGGAATGTCTGGAGGAGATTGCGCACAGTCTGTGCCTGGTGCCTGCTGACAGATTCCTCCGGCTGGCTCTGTTTTTGCGTCCACTGGGAGAGCAGCAGGCATATCAAGTTCTGCGGCGTCTGAAATTTGATAATCATACCACTAAAATCGTGCGCCGGCTGGTACGCTGGTATGCCTGTGAGATAAAGGCAGAACCGGCGGCAGTGCGCCAGGCGGCAGCCGGGATTGGCGGCGGTCTGTTTCCCATGGTGCTAAAGCTTCAGGAGACATACCGGGATGTGTCGAAGGTGCAGGAAATCTGGAATGAAATAGTCAGGGAGCAGCACTGCATCTCCCTGAAGTCCCTGCAGATTTCTGGCAATGATTTAATCGCTCTGGGAATGAAGCCGGGACAGGCTGTGGGAGAGATGCTGGACGCATTGTTTCAGGATGTGCTGGAGAATCCCCGACATAATACAAAAGAATATTTGATGAAATGTGCTGATGAAATGTTAAGAAAACCGATGCAGTGACATTTTCATTTTATCCCCCTCATAGAATAGAAAGTATGAAATTACGAGACTACGGAAACTACAGGAAAGTGAGGGGGATATTATTGTATGACCGGGGTTTAAGTGTGCTGGAACAGTATGGCCTGGGAGCAAAATCATCTTACCGGGGAAGAGGGGCACTGCTGTGCCAGACACAGATAGGATTGGTACTTATCAGGGAATTTACAGGGTCGGATAAAAAACTGAAGAAACAGCAGGAACTGCTGCTTCAGCTGGAGGAAGGCTGTCAGTATCCAGTGGACCAGATCCTGGCCACTGAGGAGGGAAAACTGGTCAGCACAGATAAAGACGGGATATCTTATGTGGTGCGCAGGTGGTATGAGGGGCGGGAGTGCGATACCAGGTCAAGGGAAGATATTTTAAATGGAGCTTTTGTGCTGGGCACCATACATAAATATATGCATATACAGCCGGAAAAGGATTATTTTCAGGTTTCGCTGGCAGAAGAATATGAAAGGCATAACCGTGAACTGCGGAAAATCCGGAAATTCATACGGACAAAAAGGAGACAGAATTCTTTTGAGCAGTATTTCCTGGAAAGTGTTCAGTGGTTTCTGGAGAGGGGGGAAGAGGCGCTGGACCGCCTTCAGTCCACTGGATATGAGAATCTGCGCCGCCAGGCCCTGGAGAGGGGGGAAGTCTGCCACGGAGAATACAATCAGCACAATATACTGATTGGCAAAGGCCAGACAGCAGTGACAAATTTTGATAAATTCCGCTATGATACTCAGGTGGCCGATTTATACTGCTTTATGCGGAAAATTTTGGAGAAAAATGACTGGGATAAAAAGCTGGCCCATGAAATGATCTCCAGCTATGACCAGGCACGGGGGCTTTCAGCGGAAGGGTATGAAAATCTGAAAATCCGTTTCCTTTATCCTGAGAAGTACTGGAAGCTGGCGAATCATTATTATAATCACAATAAGGCGTGGATTTCGGAAAAAACTATTGAAAAAATAATTAAGCTGATTAATTGTAAAAATGCTTGGCATGACCTGGGAAACGGGTTATAATGGGGGGAAAGAGTGAAAGATACGGAGGTGTAGTATGGACTACAAAACAGTATACAGACAGTGGCTTGAAGATCCTTATTTTGATGAAGACACAAAGGCGGAGCTGAGAGCGGTTGAGAACGACGAAAAAGAGATTAAGGAGCGGTTTTATAAGGAGTTGGAATTCGGTACAGCCGGTCTCAGGGGGATTATCGGCGCGGGGACAAACCGGATGAATATCTATGTGGTGCGGAAAACCACCCAGGGACTGGCGAATTATATTAAGCTGGTGGGAAAGGAAGACAAAGGCGTGGCCATTGCCTATGATTCCCGGAATATGTCACCGGAATTTGCCAATGAGGCGGCTCTGTGTCTGGCGGCAAACGGAATCAAGGCTTATATTTTTGAGTCTCTGAGGCCTACGCCGGAGCTTTCCTTCGCCCTTCGTCATCTGGGCTGTGCGGCAGGCATTAATATTACAGCCAGCCACAATCCGCCAGAGTATAATGGATATAAAGTGTACTGGGAAGACGGCGCCCAGATTACGCCTCCCCACGACAGCGGGATTATGGATGAAGTCCAGAAGGTGACAGACTATAACCAAGTGTTTACTATGGACAAAGAGGCGGCCATTGCCCAGGGAAAATACCAGGTGATCGGCCAGGAGGCAGACGATGCCTATATGGAGGAATTGAAAAAACAGGTACTTCATATGGATGCCATTAAAGCGGAAGGACGGAATTTGAAAATTGTGTACACTCCTCTTCACGGAACAGGGAATCTGCCGGCCCGGCGTATACTGAAAGAACTGGGATTTGAAAATGTCTATGTGGTTCCGGAACAGGAACTGCCAGACGGCAATTTCCCAACAGTCAGCTACCCCAATCCGGAGGCAGACGAAGCCTTCACATTGGGGCTGGAGCTGGCCAGGAAAATGGATGCAGACCTGGTGCTGGCCACTGACCCGGATGCAGACCGTCTGGGAGTGCGGGTGAAAGACAAAGACGGTGTATACCACACTTTAACCGGAAATATGTCCGGATGCCTGCTGGCAGATTATGAGATCGGACAGAGGAAAGAGCTGAAAGGACTGCCGGAGGACGGCGTTCTGATAAAAACCATCGTGACCACCAATCTGGCCAATGCCATCGCCCGGGGATATGGTATTCAGCTGATTGAAGTGCTCACCGGGTTCAAGTTCATCGGCCAGCAGATTCTGGGATTCGAACAGGGAAAAAAGGGCGAGTATCTGTTTGGATTTGAGGAGAGCTACGGCTGTCTCATAGGTACGTATGCCAGAGACAAAGACGCCATTGTGGCGGTGATGGCCCTGTGCGAGGCTGCGGCTTATTACAAAACCCAGGGAAAGACATTATGGGATGCCATGGTTGATCTGTATGAGAAATATGGATATTATAAAGACGATATCCAGTCTATCACTCTCAAGGGAATCGAGGGCCTGGAGAAAATCCAGAACATCATGAATCTGCTCCGCAAAGAGGCTCCCAAGGAAATCGGAGGGTATCAGGTGATGGTAGCCAGAGACTACCAGAAAGGCACCGGAGGACTTCCCAAGTCCAATGTGCTGTACTATGAGCTGACAGATGACGCATGGGTATGTGTCCGCCCGTCAGGCACAGAGCCTAAAGTAAAGTTCTACTATGGAATTAAAGGAAGCTCCCTTAAAGATGCAGAGGAAAAATCGTCAAAACTGGGACAGGCAGTGCTGGCCATGGTAGATGAAATGATGGAAAAGATTTAAACTCCTTGACAAAACAGGCGAAACAGTATATATATATTTGAGAAGGATAGGTTTCGGAACCCTGATGCTTATCAGGTATGCATTACAGGATTGACATTTAGGAGGAAATAATATGAACAAAACAGAATTAGTGGCTGCAATGGCAAAAGAAACGAATCTTGCAAAGAAAGATGTAGAGGCAGTGTTAAAATCTTTTATTGATGTGGTTTCTGAAGAATTGAAAAATGACGGGAAAGTTCAGCTGGTAGGATTCGGCACTTTTGAAGTGACCCAGAGAATGGCACGTGAGGGCCGGAATCCCCAGACAGGTGAGACAATGATGATTGAAGCGTCAAAAGCACCCAAGTTTAAAGCAGGAAAGGCATTGAAGGATATTGTCAACAGTTAAACGAGATCATTTCGTATTGTAGCGATAAATTTTGTGTTCATTCAGGGGGAACGTGCGCGTTCCCCCTGTTGATTATATTTTGGAGAAAAACTATGAGATTAGATAAATTTTTGAAGGTATCCCGTCTGATCAAACGCAGAACGGTAGCCAATGAAGCCTGCGACGCAGGGAGAGTGCTGGTAAATGATAAAACGGCCAAAGCTTCGGCAAATATAAAGCCCGGGGATATCATCGAGATCCAGTTCGGTTCCCGGCAGACAAAAGTAGAAGTGCTGGAAGTGAAAGAGACTGTGAAAAAAGAAGAAGCTGAGAACATGTTCCGTTACCTGTAACCACTGAGCGGGCTTTTGGACAGATGAGGACATATTTTCCGGCACACGTTCATAGATTTAGAGAAAGAGACGAAGCGGGGAGGAATGGCTTGGAGGAAAAACAGACGCCGAAATCCCATAAACTTTCTTTTACCAACCGCAGACAGGGCATGATTACAGGTGTTCTGGATGTGCTGTCATTTGATGAAAAACTGGTTGTACTCCAGTCCCAGTGCGGTGTACTCACACTAAAAGGGGAGGAAATGCATGTGAAGCAGCTGGACCTGGAAAAGGGTGAGCTGGAACTGACGGGAAAAGTGGATCAGGTTATTTATACGCAGGACGGCCCTGGCAGCCAAAAGAAAAACAAAAATGTGCTGAAACGCTTATTTCAGTAGCTTATGAGTACATATATGAACCATGAGCTGCTTTTCTTTTTCCAGTCTGTGCTGTGGGGGGCATTGCTGCTGTTTTTCTATGACGTGCTTCGCATTGGCCGGAGATTATTTCCGAGGGAGGGCATTTATGTCAGTATGGAGGATCTGGCTTACTGGTCCCTGGCCGGGGTGTTTTTGTTTGGAAGAATGTATCAGGCAAATGAGGGGAAAATACGCGGCTATGCAATCATTGCGGTGATTCTGGGCATGGTGCTCTACTCCCGCACCATAAGTGGAAAATTTGTGTCGGTTACAGTAAAAATTTTGAGAATACCGCTGAAGTTTCTAATTTCCATAGAAAAAAGGTTGCTATTTGTTGTTAGGCATTGTAAAATTCTAATATTAAAAAAACTGCGCCGGGGGAAGCGCAGAATCAATCTAAGGGGAAGATTTACAAAAAGAAGGGGAAAAATATTTGAGAAGAAAAGCGGAGATAAGACGCAGAAGGCAGAATAAAGCGGCCATGCTTTGTATCAGCCTGGTGGTTGTTCTTCTGCTTGGGATTCTGCTGTGGCAGGGCGGGCTGATGAAAAGAGAACTGGCAGGTTACCAGGAGCAGGAAAGAATCTTTAAAGAGAAAATTGCAGATGAAGAAGCCAGAACCAAGGAGATTGACAGGCAGAAAGAATACATGGAGACAGATGAATTTATAGAAGAGACAGCCCGTGACCGTCTGGGGCTGGTGAAGGACAATGAAGTTGTGTTCAAAGAAGAACAAGGCGAATAATGAATAATTCCTCAGATTATGTCTGGAAATTTTTTGCGGTATTTGGCATTGTTTGACAAAGATTTTAACGAAAATCCTCTATAATTCCCTGTTAAAAGAGAAGTTTAACGGGGAAAGGGGACAAAGAATGCATGTATGGATTGCTGCCATGCTGGTGATCAGTATTCTGCTGATTATGAGGGATATGGCGAAAAATATTTTATCTTTGCGGCAGAAACAAGAGGAACTGCCTGCCGGGCAGATTTTGGGCCAGCCCCAGAAAGAGAGGGTGGAGAAATACGCCCAGGCATTTCAGAAACTGGCAGATACTTTTTATGGAATGCCCTACAGAAAAGATTACCTGTCCAACGAGCAGGCGGAAGATGTGGTCTGGCAGGCGTACGGACAAGTCTGTGGGAACTGCCATCAGAGACAGGAGTGCTGGGAAGGCGAGGAGCGTCTGCGGCTGGGTGAGAAGCTGGTTCGCTCGCTGGAAGGCGGCAGAGAGGAACAGCGCAGGGAGCTGGCAAAACAGTTGAAAAGCCAATGCGTGCACTCCTACCAGTTTTCAGAGGAGCTGACCCACTTTTTCCACCGGGAACGTGAAAAGCTGGTGTGGGATAACCGGATGATAGAGAACCGTATGGCGGCCGCCCAGCAGTACAGCGAAATATCCGGGATTTTGAATCAGGCGGCCCGTGAATTATCGGAGATCACCCAGCCTTCCAGGGAGTTTACCAGTGAGCTGAGATATGTTTTGAAGAAAAAAGGGATACTGTTAAAGGCTGTCTGGACCATTGAGCGGCAGGGCAGCAGAAAACAGGCATATCTCACCCTGCAGGCAAAGAACGGACAGTGTGTGTCAACTCTGGAAATTGCAGAAGTTTTGTCAGAACTTCTGGAGACACCCATGGTACCGGTAAACTCCAGCCGGTGTACCATCAATGGAGAGTGCCGTACCGTACATTTTACAGAAAAGACGGCATTCCAGGTCCTTCATGGGGTGGCAAAAGTGCCCAAGGAGAAGGAAAGGGTATCCGGGGACAGTTATGTATGCTGTCAGGAAGAAGAAGGAAGATTTGTCCTGGGCATGTCTGACGGCATGGGTTCCGGCATAGATGCCGCAAAGGAAAGCGGGATGGTAGTGGAGCTGCTGGAACAGTTTCTGGAGTCCGGCTTTTCCGATGAGACAGCGGCAAAACTGGTGAACAGTGCCTTGGTGTTAAAGCGCAAAGATGATATGTTTTCCACCGTGGATTTGTGTACCATTGATTTGTACACCGGTATGTGCAGATTTTTAAAGGCAGGGGCTGCCACCACATTCATCAAGAGGGATCAGTGGGTGGAGGCCATCAGTTCCACCAGCATGGCTCTTGGTATGGTGGATCAGGTTGATTTTGAGACAGCTTCCAGAAAATTATATCATGGGGATTTTCTCATTATGGTTACAGACGGCGTGCTGGATGCCCTCCCCCTGGAAAAAGAAGAGGAAACTATGAAAGAAATCATTCTGCAGGTACATAGCCAGGCGCCCAGGGAGCTGGGAAGAAATATTCTGGAAAGGGTTTTGGCTTACAGTGATTATAAAGTCAGGGATGATATGACCGTGCTGGCAGCTGGCATCTGGAAAAAATAGAGCAGTCCACTGACAGGAGATACAAGATGGAACAAAAAGTTCTGGAATATATGAAAAAACATCATATGGTTGAAGCAGGAGACAGGGTGCTGATTGGTTTGTCCGGCGGGGCAGACTCAGCAGCCCTGTTTCATATATTACGTGAATATCAGCAGGTATATGGATATGAACTTCTGGCAGTGCATGTGAATCACGGCCTGCGGGGGGAGGAAGCCCTGAGGGATCAGGAATTTGTAATGGAACTGTGCCGTTCCTGCCAGGTTCCCTGTGAGGTGGTGGAAATGCCTGTCCGGCAGATGGCAGAAAAGGGGAAAATGAGTCTGGAAGAAGCCGGGCGGGAGGCGCGCAGGGAAGTATTTCAGAGGCTGGCCGGCAAGTGGAAATGCAGCAAGCTGGCCCTGGCTCATCACAAAAACGACCAGGCGGAAACTATGCTGCATCATCTGGCCAGAGGGACTGGTCTGGCAGGTCTGGCAGGTCTTCTGCCGTCAGATGGTTTCCGGATTCGTCCCTTTTTGTGTTTAGAACGGGAAGAAATTGACCATTATCTACAGGTGAAGGGATACGCCCATGTGGAGGACAGCAGCAACAGGGATGACCAGTATACCAGGAACCGCATCCGCCATGAACTTCTGGCGGGCATGACACAACGGGTGAATGAAAAAGCTGTGGAACATATGGCCATGACAGCACGGATTCTGCGCCAGACAGATTCCTATCTGGAAGACCAGGGCCAAGAGCTGCTGAGAAGATATCAGAAGCAGAATTTTCTGGAGGAGGCGTTTTTTCAGGAGAACCCGGTGCCTGTTTATTATGGCCTGAGGGTTTTCTTGTCCAGCTTGTTTGCGGTCAAGGATATGAGCGCATCCCATTACGAGGCCCTGCAGGGGTGGGCCGGGATGCAGGTGGGAAAAGTCCTGCAGCTTCCCCACAAAATCTGTGCCCGCAGAGAGTACGGAGGAGTTTTGTTTTACCGGGAGGGGGGCTATGGCTATGCGCAGACAAAAGAGAGTTTTTGTATGCCGCTTCAGATACCCGGGACTGTGTCCGGCGGGGGAATGCAGTTTCGATGCCGGATTTTTAAAAATTTTTTTCAGCAGATTCCACAAAAAACATATACGAAATGGTTGGATTATGATAAAATAAAAAATACTGTGGTAATGCGAAACAGACAGCCGGGAGATTACCTGGTGGTGAATGCCTCTGGCGGGAAGAAAAAGTTGAAAGACTATTTGATTGATTGCAAAGTACCCAGGGAGAAAAGAGGACAGATCATACTGGCAGCTCAGGGACAGGAAATCCTGTGGGCGGTGGGCCTCCGTCTGAGTGAAGCGTATAAAGTGGGGCCGGATACCAGGGAAGTCCTGGAAATTGTGTACGAAGGAGGAGTGGAGGATGAAGCAGAACATTCGGACATTGATACCGGAGGAGGAAGTAGAGGAAAAAATACGCCGGATAGCAGCCAGAATCAGTGAAGACTATCAGGGAAAAGTGGTCCATCTGGTGAGTGTGCTGAAGGGAAGTGTATTTTTCACCTGTGAGCTGGCAAAAAGGATTACTGTTCCGGTTACCATGGACTTTATGTCCGTGAGCAGCTACGGAGACCAGACCGAGTCCAGCGGCGTGGTGCGCATTGTGAAGGATCTGGATGTGCCGTTAGAGGGAAAAGACGTGCTTGTGGTGGAAGATATTATTGATACAGGCAGGACCCTTCATTATCTGATGAACATTTTAAGGGACAGAGGGCCGGCGAGCCTGAGGCTGGCAGCGCTTTTAGATAAGCCTGACCGGCGTGTGGTGACGGTGGAGGCAGACTATACCTGCTTCCAGGTTCCGGATGAGTTTGTGGTGGGATATGGGCTGGATTGTGCCCAGCAGTATCGGAACCTGCCTTATATCGGAGTTATAGAGAGTGAATCGAAATAAAATACTTAAATTCTAAGAAAGGAGGGTTCGGACAGGAATGAACAGGCAGCCGAATCGAATAGGTCTGTATCTGGTGTTGATTATCGCGCTGGTTGCAGGATATTTGTTTTTAAGCCAGCAGATGGAAAACAGCGAGAATTATTCGAAAACCCAGCTGGAAAATGCTGTAGAAGAAGGTAAAGTGCTGGATGTAAAGATTTATCCAAATAAGGAATATCCCACCGGGCAGGTGCGGGTACAGCTGGATAATGGTGTACAGAAGCATTTTTATGTAACGGATATCAAGGAGGTGGAGGCATTTCTGGAGGACAACGGAATTTTTCCGGAAATCGCAGATGTGCCCCGTGAAAGCGTGATCTCCAGTCTTCTTCCGGTTCTGCTCAGCTGTGGTCTGGTGGTATTTTTATTTATATTTATGAACCGGCAGATGACTGGGAACAGTTCCAATGCGAAAATGATGAATTTCGGAAAAAGCCGGGCAAGGATATCCACTGAAGCAGATAAGAAGATTAATTTTTCCCATGTGGCAGGACTTCAGGAGGAAAAGGAAGATCTGGTGGAAGTGGTAGATTTCCTGAAAAATCCTCAGAAATTTACAAAGGTAGGCGCCCGGATTCCCAAAGGCGTGCTTCTGGTAGGACCTCCGGGAACGGGGAAAACCCTGCTGGGCAAAGCTGTGGCAGGGGAAGCAGGAGTTCCCTTCTTCTCCATTTCCGGTTCGGATTTTGTGGAGATGTTTGTGGGCGTGGGCGCTTCCCGTGTCCGGGATTTATTTGAAGAGGGAAAGAGAAACGCCCCTTGTATTATATTTATAGATGAAATCGATGCGGTAGCCCGGCAGAGAGGAACCGGCATGGGCGGAGGCCACGACGAGAGAGAGCAGACACTGAACCAGCTTCTGGTAGAGATGGACGGATTCGGTGTCAATGAGGGGATTATCGTGATGGCGGCTACTAACCGTGTGGATATTCTGGACCCGGCGATTCTGCGCCCAGGAAGATTTGACAGGAAAGTGGCTGTGGGCAGGCCGGATATAAAAGGCAGGGAAGAGATATTAAAAGTCCATGCCAAAGGCAAGCCTCTGGGCGATGATGTGGATTTGAAACAGATTGCCCAGACTACAGCTGGATTTACCGGGGCAGACCTGGAGAATCTGCTGAATGAGGCTGCTATTGTGACGGCAAAAGACAACCGCACATATCTGACCCAGCAGGATATCAGGAAGTCCTTTATCAAGGTAGGAATCGGAGCGGAAAAGAAGAGCAAGATTATTTCCGATAAGGAGAAAAAGATTACGGCTTATCATGAGGCCGGACACGCTATTTTATTCCATCTTCTGCCGGATGTGGGGCCGGTGTACACCGTTTCTATTATTCCCACAGGGCTGGGTGCCGCAGGGTATACCATGCCTCTGCCGGAACGGGATGAGATGTTCAACACCCGGGGCAGGATGATGCAGGATATCGTTGTTTTACTGGGAGGCCGGGTGGCAGAGGAGCTGATATTTGATGATATTACCACAGGTGCTTCCAATGATATTAAGCAGGCCACACAGACGGCAAAAGCCATGGTGACAAAATATGGCATGTCGGATAAAGTAGGTGTGATTGCATACGGAGAAGAGGGAGATGAAGTCTTTATAGGCAGGGACCTTGCCCATACCCGCGGATACAGCGAGCATGTGGCCGGAATGATTGATGAGGAAATCAAGCGCATCATTGATGAATGCCATACAAAAGCCAGACAGATGATCATGGAGCATAAAGATGTACTGGAGCGGTGTGCCCAGTTGCTTTTGGAAAAGGAAAAGATTAATCGGGATGAGTTTGAAAACTTATTTGTACAGTGTGCCCAATAAAATAGACGAAAATTTGTGAAATTTATGCACACTTTTGGGAAGGGTCGTGGTATTATAATACTCGTAAACCCCCCAATACATTATATAGTTTTTGCTACACCCCATAAGAGAGAAATACCTTCTCCAAAAAGAGGCAGCCGTCAGGCTGTCTCTTTTTTTCAACAGGATAGGAGCTGCAGGAAAAATTTTTTTACAGCTCTTACAGGAAGCATACATGGCAGGAAGCAGTTTACAGACATACTCTAATAGGGAAAAGGACAGTGAAAATATGTATCGAAATTATGAATACAGTACACAAAAAAGAAGAATACAAGAATATATCCTTCAAATGAGGCCCGTATTTAGTAAAGATGCTCTTTTCAGTGACAGCACAGAGAATTACCGTATGCCTATGGAAGCAGAGCCGGGAGAAAATGTGACAATCCGGTTCCGCACAATGAAAAATAATGTGGACGAAGTATATCTGGCAGTGGGAGAGCAAAGGATACCCATGTATGTGGAAGCCAGTTTCGGAGGCTTCGATTATTATGAGACGAAGCTGACGGTGGGAGAAAAACCCATTGAATACTTTTTTGAAATTGCTGCTGGACAGATCCGGTGCTATTATTACCGCAACGGGGCATTTCCGGAAAAGAGGGAGGGCCCTATGTTCTGTATTGTGCCGGGATTTAAGACCCCGGCATGGGCTAAGGGAGCTGTCATTTATCAGATTTATGTTGACAGGTTTTATAATGGAGATCCGTCAAATGATGTGTTGTCAGGAGAATATTTTTATATAGGGGAGCCCAGTGTCCGTGTAGAGAATTGGAATAAATTTCCGGAAGCAATGGATGTGCGCGAGTTTTACGGCGGAGATCTCCAGGGGGTTATGGACAAACTGGATTATCTCCAGGAGCTGGGCGTGGAAGTGCTGTATCTGAATCCTATTTTTGTATCCCCCAGCAATCATAAATACGACAGCCAGGACTATGATTATGTAGACCCTCATTTCGGAGTGATTGTGAAAGACGAAGGTGCGCTTCTGGAACCATGGGATACAGATAATAAACATGCTACCCGTTATATCAGCAGGGTGACAGACAAAGAGAATCTTGAGGCAAGCAATCAGTTTTTTATACGGCTGGTGGAGGAGATCCACAAGCGGGGGATGCGTATTATTCTGGATGGAGTCTTTAATCACTGTGGTTCCTTTAACAAGTGGATGGACCGGGAGTGTATTTACGAAGATCAGGAAGGATATGAAAAAGGGGCGTTTGTATCCGAGGATAGTCCATACAGGAATTTTTTTCATTTTCATGATGAATATAACTGGCCCTACAATGACAGTTATGACGGCTGGTGGGCACACGATACACTTCCAAAGCTGAATTACGAGAAATCCCCAGAGCTGTGCGAGTATATTTTACAGGTGGCGCGCAAGTGGGTATCCCCCCCCTTCAATGTGGATGGGTGGCGTTTGGATGTGGCGGCAGATCTGGGCCACAGCAGTAAATTTAACCATCAATTCTGGAAACGTTTCCGGAAGGCAGTGAAAGAGGCAAATCCGGAAGCGTTGATTTTGGCAGAACACTATGGGGATGCCCGCAGCTGGCTGCAGGGGGATGAATGGGACAGCATTATGAATTATGATGCCTTCATGGAACCTGTGACCTGGTTTCTGACTGGAATGGAGAAGCACAGTGATGAGTTCCGTGAAGACTTGTATGGTAATGGCGCATATTTTTTTGAGGCTATGAACCATCATATGGCGGCATTTCTCATGCCTTCCCAGATGACTGCCATGAATGAACTGTCCAACCATGACCATTCCCGGTTCCTGACCCGTACCAATCATAAAGTAGGGCGGCTGGCTCATCTTGGCAGTCATGCGGCGCAGGAGGATATCTGTGTACCGGTATTGCGGGAAGCCGTGGTGATTCAGATGACCTGGCCGGGGGCACCAACCATTTATTATGGAGACGAGGCAGGTGTCTGCGGTTTTACCGATCCGGACAGCCGGAGGTCTTATCCGTGGGGAAATGAAGACAAGGAATTGATCCAGTTTCACAAAGATATCATCGCCCTCCACAAGCGGTACGAAGTTTTTACCACCGGTTCCATAAAGTTTCTGGGGCAGCAGTATCAGGGAATCAGTTACGGCAGATTTTCCAGAACAGAGAGGGCAGTGGTGGCAGTGAATAACAGCTGGGAGATTATGCACATGGAAATACCGGTATGGCAGGTGGGAATCAGCCGGTTCAGGGATGAATCTATGCAGAGGATTTTTTTGACCCAGCAGGATGGGTATTCCCAGGAAACTGTTTACTTGACTGCAAAAGGCGGATATCTGGACTTAGAACTTCCCCCATTGTCAGCTATGGTTTTATATCATGCGGATTAGAGGGTGTGGAGTGTGGAATATTGTATGGATTGGGAGAAGAAATTTATGGAGTCCCGCCAGCCTGCAGTGAAGCTTGAGATTGCGCTGGAGCGGCTGATGGAGCCGGAGAATCTAACTGGACAATGGGAGCAGGTCTATGAGAAGTATCTCTCTGAGAGAGTCTGTCCGGCTCTGATGCGGCTGGTCCAGCGGGGGGAACCAGAAAAACTGCGGAAATTCCTTGCCTGGGGAATCGCCAGCCGCGGACAGTGTGTCCGGGTGTTGATGGAATCTTCGGTGAAAAATCCCGAGATCCGTCTGCTTCTCATGGGATTTCACGGGGAGACAGAAGATACGTCAGAGAATGGAATTCTCTCACTCAAAGATGCAGCTCGCCAGGCGTGGGAGCTCACTTGTGCATCGCTGGCGTCAGAAATTCCTTATCTGCGTTTGTTTTTTGCAGAATTTCAGATCAGTCAGGCTCCTGCGCATCTATATACAGGGACCGACGGGCTGAACATTTTTCTCCAGCCCCGGCAGGTGGTGGAATGTTTTCAAAAAAAGAATCTACGTGGATTATACTTACATATAATGGCACATGTCCTCTATGGTCATGTGCTTTCTCATAGAGAGTATTCTCGGGAATTGTGGGATATTTCCTGTGACATCAGTGCCTGGAAGCTGAGAGAGAAAGTGTTTGGGCTGTCTGTAGAGGATAAAGGGGAACAGGAGGCTCTGGCGGGGCTGGAAGAGCTCTTTCCGCCGTCTCTTAAGCTGGAACATGCGGTGCAGGTCTGTGAATACCTGACGGGGGAGCCGCTGAAATGGGAACAGGCCTGCAGATTACTGGAGAACTTCCCCAGGGATGCCCACGATTATTGGTATGAGCAGAAGCATTCTTCCAGGCAGAATTGTACTTCCGGCGGGGATGGTGGTTCTGGAGACAGTTTGCGGGCCGGGCAGAAAGAACGGGCCGTATATCTGGAGTGTCTTCAGAAGAAACTGGCTGTTGCGGAAACATACAGGAGAGGGCTGGAAACGTCCTTTAGACCCCGGCGCAGGGGACAGACTCCAGGCAGCCGGTATGAGCTGCTGAGACTGAGGGAGGAGGGAAAGTATGACTTCCACCGGTATCTGGAGCGTTTTGCATCTGTCAGGGAGGAGATGCAGACGGATGAGGACAGTTTTGACTTTGGGTATTATATGCTGGGCCTTGCCAGGTATGGGAACATGCCTTTGGTAGAACCGCTGGAATATATGGAGGCACGGCGGGTGGAGGAACTGGTGATTGCCATCGACACATCAGGGTCCTGCTCCGTGAAAGTAGTCCGCCGTTTTCTGGAAGAAACCAGGAATCTGCTCACCCGGGGAGAAAATTTTTTCCGGAAAATGAACGTTCATATCATCCAGTGTGATTCTATGATACAGCAGCACCAGGTGATCACTTCTGTGGAGGACTGGCAGCGGTATGAACAGAAATTGACAGTGGAGGGCCGGGGAGGGACAGACTTTACGCCTGTGTTTTCTTTTGTGGAAAAATTGAGGGACCAGGGAAAATTGAAAAATTTAAAAGGGCTTTTGTATTTCACAGACGGGGACGGGGTGTATCCCCGGGTGCCAACAGACTATGAGACAATTTTTGTGTTTACAGACAGAGAATTTCTGGAGGGAGATACCGCCAGGGAGATACCGGCCTGGGTGGTGCGGCTGTGTCTGGATATGCCAAAAGAGGGGAAACAGCCATGAATATTCAAGAGGGGAAAGAAGAAATTAAGCGTACACTGCGGGCTTATATTCACAGAGAGGCAAAAAGAGGGGAAGCACAGATACAGATTCCCCTGGAAAAACAGCGCCCTGTGCTGCTGATCGGTCCGCCGGGCATTGGAAAGACAGCCATTATGGCCCAGATCGCAGAAGAAGAGCAAATCGGCTTTGTGTCATATACCATGACCCATCATACCCGTCAAAGTGCCATTGGGCTTCCGGTTTTGAAGGAAAAGGAATACGGCGGTAAATGGTATTCTGTCACGGAGTATACTATGAGCGAGATTGTAGCTTCCATTTATGACTGTATAAAGCGTACAGGGAAGAACACGGGGATTTTGTTTATTGACGAGATCAACTGTGTATCGGAAACCCTGGCTCCCGTGATGCTGCAGTTACTGCAGAACAAAACCTTCGGGAGCCATCCTATTCCAGAGGGCTGGCTGATCGTGGGGGCTGGAAATCCTCCGGAATATAATAAGTCTGTGCGGGAGATGGATATCGTGACTCTGGACAGGGTCAAGTATATGAATATAGAGGCGGATTTGGAAATCTGGCAGAAATATGCCGCCGAAAGGAAGGTACATGCCTCCATATGCACATTTTTGACTGTGTATCCCCAGTATTTTTATCAGATGGAACAATCGGGGCTGGAGCGCTCCTTTGTCACTGCCAGGGGCTGGGAAGACTTATCCTGTATTGTGTATGCCTATGAAGAAATGGGGGAGATGGTAACAGAAATGTTAATCAGCCAATATGTGCATCACAGATCTGCCGCACGAGAATTTTGCTTGTTTTATGAACTATTTCATCAGTATGAGCGGGAATACCAGAATCATTACCCGGCTGACACCCAAGAGAACAGGCAGCGTCTGGGAAAGGCAGGAGCAGGGGAATGCATGGCGGTGGCCTCTGTGCTTGCAGCACAGGCCGCAGAGCTGGCAAAAAACTGGGAACAATCCTGGCGGTGGAACAAGCAGATGCGCCAGACGGCGGAGCAGGTACTGGGAAAATGGCAGCAGGGCAGTCTTCATCAGATAATCGATGAAGAAATCAGCTGGCGGAAAAAGGCCCTGGCGGTAAAAATCCAGCACGGTGTGGCTGGGATAGAAGAACAGGAAAGAGAAGAGAGATTGCTGGGATTTCTGGAGGAATGGGGCCAGGAGGCCCAGCGTGCCTGTTGTACAGACAAGCAGGCGGCTCAGGACATATTGGAACGGAAGCTGGACAGCGGACAAGAGGAGAAATATATTGGCCAGATGGAGCAGTGTATCAACGGCGCGTATCATCTGCTGGAGGAAGCCGCTGTGGGGGCCGCGAAGCTTTACTTTACGGAGACACTCACCGGCCATCCGTCGTGCAGCCAGTTTTTGGTGGAACACCCCCAGGAGATGTTTTCACGGCAGAGTAAAGAACTGCTGTTGAGCCGCCGGGAAGAAGAGTTGAGGAGGAAGCTCAAGGAAACAAGGGTATTGTAGTACAGTACCCTTGTTTGAATGGGAACGCTATTTCTCAAGATCCTTTGAGATTGTAACTTTTTCCGGTACTGCTTCGAAATCAAAAATATCCCGGTAAGCATTCCACTGGCTGGCATTCTCAGCCAGGGACGGAATCAGGCCGGTACATTCAGTGCAGGCATTGGTGGTGAGATAATTGTCATAAAATACATGATAAGGGTTATCATTGTTTTCCATAACGCGCGGCTCCTTTCGTATTCTGGGTTTTTAGCGGGGGAATCGAAAGCGCCAATTCATATGCGCTCTCACCATAGTATATGGAGTGCCAGATAAAGTATACGGTAATGTAATAACTATTTTTGAGAGTTACAGCGTTGTTGTCCAAACTACAGGGAGGAATATCAGGGAAACAGAAAGAATAGCAGAAATACTTGAAAAAGAATTTGGATACATAGATTGAATATAGTAGCTATTTTTTAGAAATCACCAGACCCTATGAAAATTTATCGGGTCTGGTGATTTTGTCTGCCAGCATAATAGACAATTGTTTGGAAAGTTTCTGTGCCAACAGCCGGTGGCCGTGGTGGGTGAGATGAATACCGTCTGTGGTGACAGCATCATACCCCAGCCTCTTGGCCTCTTGGTTCAGCAGATTATGCATAGGAAGAAACTCACAGCCGAAAATATCTGCCAGTTCCCGGATATGTCCCGAAAGAGTTTTCACATGGGGAATCCAGTTGATAAATTCCTCGGGATGAGGAAAGATAAAAGGCTCCACCAGAAGGATACCGGCATTGGTATGGGCAGTGATTTGAGATAACAGTTCGGTGTATTCTTTTACATAAGCTGCCATCATCTCAGTCTGCTGTGGGGGAGTCCGGTCCGTATTCATGATCAGGCCGATGTTGTTAATCCCCACCTGTATAGTGACAAAATCCGGGTGGAGATTGATGCAGTCCCGGTCCACATTCTGGAGAATCCTGGCAATGGTGAAGCCGTCAATGCCTTTATTTAAAATCTGAAAATCCGGCAGCAGGGGAGGCAGCATGGAAACATAGCCTTCCCCCAGGCTGTCGGAACAAAACAGGCGGTCAGCCGCCGTAATACTTCCGCCCAGACATATTAATCGTTTCATAAGGCATTAATTGATAGCAATATATTTTGGCTTTTCTTCGATTGCTTTCGGTTTTTCTTTTGGAATACTAAGCTGTAGGATACCGTTGTTGAAGCCAGCCTGAATATCCTCCTGCGTAATATTTTCACCCACATAGAAGCTCCGTTTGCAGGTTCCGGTGAAACGTTCCCTTCTCAGATAATTTCCCTTGGTGTCTGTATCTTCCTTTTTATCATTCCTTGTGGCAGTTACAGTCAGATAACCATCGTTAAGCTCGGCGCGGATATCTTCTTTCTGAAAACCGGGCAGCTCCACATCCAGGATATATTGATTCCCTGATTCGCGGATATCCGTCTTCATTAGAGAAGAATCGCTTCTGCTGAACGTGTTGGAAAAGAAAGGGTCTCTGAATAATTCATCAAATAGTCCGTAGTTTTTATTTGTTAACATCATAAGTTGTACCTCCTTAGAATATGTGGTTGTCTTTGTTATAGGTGTACTATAGCACACATTATTAGCACTGTCAAGAGATGAGTGCTAATTTTTTCTGGTAATTTTTACAAAACTTAATTACGCATACACTAAGCACCTGTCATTTACGCTGTCATGGGCTGTGCCATAGGCACAAAGAGACTTCGAGAGTACATATAGAGGAAATGGAGGAAAAGAAAATTCAGGTAGCATAAGGTTATAGAGCATTTCGAAGCTCAGATTTCACAGTTTGAGTTGATATTGGCAAGACAAGCGGTAACTGGAAGATTATAGGATAGATTAAAAAGAAGAATATGGGTAATCATTATATCCATATTCTTCTTTTGCCGCCGTTGTTGCATTATGCATTGATAACTGCATTAATATTAACAATTTTACAGGAGTTATGGAAAGTATATATGTTAGAACATCTTAGCAATTCCCAGTGCCATAACTTTTATATCGACATAAGCGGTATTGATACATAAATCATAATTTGATTTATCGCCACATTTTCTATCCGTAAAAAAAGAATAGTATTTTGCACGCCTTTTATCAATTTTTATGATATGTAACCGCAATTCTTTGTCTGATAAATGTTCCTGCTCTGTTGATTTTTCACGGCAACACTTTATGTTACTTTCTATATCTGCATAAACAAAAATCCTAAATGGCTGATGGCAATGGCAGTACTCAAAATAGAAAATTATAGGGAATGAGAAAGGCATATGCAGTGGAGCACATGTCTTTTCTTTTGGCTATAGCCCGAACAGATCCGCATGAGTTCCGGTTCGCACAAGATACAGTTCGTTGTCATTTATCTGATAAATAAGCAGCCAGTCCGGTAAAATGTGGCATTCCCGTTTTCCAGCAAGATTCCCGGAGAGGGAATGATCCTTGTTTTTCGGGGATAATGGTGCAGGAATCAGAAGTGTGTTTATGGCAGCGTTTAAAAGAGCCAGATCATATCCCCGTTTCTTGCACAGTTTCAAATCCTTTTTATATGCTGTAGAAGCATTAAGACTCAGCATGATTAGGCCTCCGACAGAAGCATATCAGTAAATTCCTCAGCAGTGCCGTGGAAATGCTGCCCCCTGCCAGCCTTAATCATTTCCTCGACTTCTGTTATCGCCTCCATTGTTTCTGCGTTGGGTATTTCATCCGGGACTGCTGCCCCCTGCAGATAGGCGACGATATAATACATTTTGCTGTCGGGTATCTGGTCTATGAGATTTTTGGCGAGTTCCTTATAACTCATAGTGAATACTTCCTTTCTTTGTTATTGTATGCGGCTGCATATTCTGTATTCATTTGCTGATATTAGTATACACTAAAAAAATATAAGCGTCAATTAAGACAGCCTGGAAGCGGATCAAGGAAGGCATGACAGAACCCCCAAATGGCTTTAAGGTCCGCTTTGCTTACCCTAAAGTGCTGTCTTACCGTTCCTCCCGGAAATAATTCACCCCGCAGCTTTTCGGCTGCATATTTTCCTGTCTCTGGCGGATGCTGGCTGCAATCAGCACCAGTATGGTCACTGTGTAGGGGAGCATTTCATATATCTGGATCGGCATTCCAGGTATAGGAAGGTAGAGGCGCAGTACTGTCAGCCCGCCAAATATTACGGCCGCCATCAAAGACCTGGCCGGACTCCAGACAGAGAAAATGACCAGAGCTACAGAAAGCCAGCCATACCCGCTGACACAGTTGTGCACCCATACGCCGGAGGTGGTCACCATACTCATGTACATGCCTCCTATGCCGCAGATGCCCCCGCCGATTATAACAGCTGTGTATTGATAACGGGTAGTGTCGATTCCCGCCGCGTCAGCTGCAGCCGGATCTTCACCTACGGCGCGCAGATTCAGCCCCAGGCGGGTTTTCCTGAGAAAATGGTTCATTGCCAGGGCCAGAACAATGGCAAAGTACACCATCCAGTTGTACTGAAAAAGCAGTTTTCCCAGCACGGGAATCTGTGACAGACCCGGGATGGACAGGTTGTGAAAAGCTGATTTCAATTCCTCGCCCAAGGCTGCGTAGCCTTCGGCCTGGTTTCCCAGATATTCTCCGAAGAAATTCCCCAATCCTGTGCCGAAAATTGTCAGGGTCAGTCCGGTTACATTCTGGTCGGCGTGTAATGTGATGGTGAGAAATCCGTAGATCAACGCCCCCAGGGCTCCCGCTGCGAAGGAAGCGGCCAATGCCATCAGCGCCCCGGCTGTTCCGGAAGGGGAGGCGCCTGCCATTAGTGCCATCTGTTCGTAAAAATAGGGGACTGACAGCCCGGCAATGGCACCCATGAACATCATTCCCTCTACCCCAAGGTTGATATTTCCCGATTTTTCTGTCAAAATCTCACCCAGGGTTCCGAAGAGAAGCGGTGTCCCGGCCAGTACCGCTGCTGTTGCCAGATTCAGTAATGTGTTCATGGTTTTTCCCTCCTTCGTCTGCTGTTTACCAGCCTATAATTCATAAAAAATTCGCATCCAAGCATAAAGAACAGAATCATTCCGGTGAGCACTTCAGAAGCCGAAGAGGGGATTTTAAAAGTGGTCTGGATTTTGTTGGAACCCCGTTCTAAAATTGCAATAAACAGGGAAGCGGCCAGCATTCCGAACGGGTTCAGCTTGGCCATCCAGGCGGCGGTAATGGCGGTAAATCCCACGCCCCCGGCAGTTCCTTCTGTGATGGTATAATCCGACCCGGCCACCTGGAATACAGCAGCCAGTCCGGCCAGTGCCCCAGATAAGAACATGGTACGTATGATTACAAGATTGACAGGGATTCCGGCATAGCGGGCTGTGTGGATGCTGTCTCCTGTCACAGCGATTTCGTAACCCTGTTTTGTCCTGGTGAGGTAAACATAAAACAGGACTACCAGAACCAGCGCCATTATCCATCCCCAGTGAACGCCCAGAATCTTGGACAGCCGTGCCCGGTCATCCAGCATGGGCATCTTGGGAAATTGGCTCTGGGGCGCTTTCCAAGGGCCGTTCTGCAGATATTGTACAAGGGCCAGGGCCATGTAGTTGAGCATCAGAGTGAACAGTGTCTCGTTGGTTCCTAATTTTGCTTTGAAGAAAGCCGGAATCATCCCGTAGATTCCGCCCCCCGCCATACCGGCTGCAAGCATGACCGGAATCAGTACAGGCCTGGGCATACGGTCATACAGGAAAAAGGCAAAATATCCGGCAGAGACGGCTCCCATGAGAAACTGCCCCTCAGCGCCAATATTCCAGAACCGCATTTTAAAGGCCAGTGCAGCGCCCATGGCGGTAATCAGAAGGGGAACCGCGATTTTCACCGTTTCCCGCCGGACAGTGGGGGTTCCCAGCGCTCCTGCCAGCATATCCCCGTACACGGCCAGGGGATTATGTCCCAGGGCCAGAATCAGCAGAGCACCGGACAGCAGTGCCCCTGCCAGGGCAATACCGCGGATGAGCCACTGCCTTTTGACGGACAGGGTATCCCTTTTTACAATGTGAAGGAAAGACCCGGCTTTTGGTTTTTGCTGATGGTTCATGGTTTCACCTCCTCGTGGTCCGGCGTCCATCCAGACTGGAGCATCATCATGCCGATTTCTTCTTTGGTGGTCTTTTTGGGGTCCATTACTTTGCTGGCTTTTCCAGCGCAGAGAACCAGGAGTTTGTCGGATAGTTCCATCAATACATCCAGGTCTTCCCCCAGGAAGATTACTGCGGTGCCTTTTTTCTTCTGTTCCCCCAGCATATGATATATTTTATGGGAAGTCTGAATATCCAGCCCCCGCACCGGATAGGCGGCGATGAGAACGGAAGGATCATTAGAAATCTCCCGTCCCAGGAGGATTTTCTGAACATTGCCCCCGGATAAGCGGCGGACAGGTGTAGATATGCCTGGAGTCTGAATATCCAGTTCCTGAATCAGCCGCCTGGATATTTCCCTGGGCTTTTTCCGGTTCAGAAACAGGCCGGGATTGTTCCGGTAACTGCGCAGCATCACATTGTCAACCATGTCCATGGAAGGAGCCAGTCCCATGCCCAGCCGGTCTTCGGGTATGAAAGCCATGGAAATTCCCTGCTGGTAGATTTTACCGCTTGGCCAGCCGGTTATATTTTCCATCTCCTGCCCCTGTGCTGTCCCACAGTTGTATAAGATCTTGCCGCCAGATACCGGGTACAGGCCGGCGATAGCCTCACACAGCTCTTTTTGTCCGCTTCCGGAGATTCCGGCGATACCCAGGATTTCTCCTGCATAGGCGGAAAAGCTCACCTGGTCCAGAGCTTTTCCCCGGTCTGGACCAGGACAGGTCAGTTCTGACACCCGGAGCATTTCTTTGCCGCGTACTGCCTGGGGATGTTCAATGTCCAGACTGACTGACTGCCCCACCATTTTTTCGGTCAATTCCTCCAGGGTGGTGGAAGCGGTGTCTACAGTCCCGGCATTTTCCCCTTTTCTCAGGATAGCCGTCCGGTCGGAGATGGCAAGCACCTCGTGGAGTTTGTGGGTGATAATGATGATGGATTTGCCGTCCTTCTTCATATTGCGCAGAACAGTAAAAAGTTTTTGGGTCTCCTGGGGGGTGAGCACTGCTGTGGGTTCGTCCAGAATCAGAATCTCTGCGCCCCGGTACAAAGCTTTTAAAATTTCCACTGTCTGCTTTTCCGACACAGACATATTGTATACTTTTTTCTGGGGGTCCAGGTCAAATCCATAACGCCAGGCGATTTCTTGTACTTTTTGGTTGAGTTTTCTCCTGTCCACGTACATTGTGCCAGGCAGTCCCAGCACAATGTTCTCCCCAGCGGTAAACACATCCACCAGCTTGAAATGCTGATGGATCATGCCGATTCCCAGCTGAAACGCATCCCTGGGTGAGCGTATCTGCACTTTTTGGCCATGGACTTCAATGGTTCCGCTGTCAGGAAAGTAGATGCCCGCCAGTATATTCATCAAGGTTGTTTTTCCGCTTCCGTTTTCGCCTAAAAGAGCTAGAATCTCCCCTCTGCGCAGTTCCAGATCCACCTTGTGGTCTGCTGTGGATGTTCCGAAGGTTTTTGTAATGTTAGTCATTCGTACCGCATTTTTTCCGGTGTGATTCATAACGTTTTCTCCTTAAAAGGGCAGGGCCGCTTTGGTATATGCAGTCCTGCCCCTTGATTTGTCTATTCTATTACCGTACATCCTTCTACGATGTAACACCAGCTGGGAGCTGATCGGTCTTCCTGCTCGGGGAAATGTTCCCCCTCTTTGGCTTCATATGTTTCCCCCTCCGGGCTGACTCCTTTCAGCGGTCCTTCAAATACATGCAGCTCGCCAGAGCGCATCTTTTCCGTGGCTTCGTCGATGGCTTCCTGAGTGCCCTCAGCCGCAATATCTGTATTCAGCGGCGATAGGTAGATCGAATCTGATCTGCCGTCTTCGGACAGTCCTGTACACCAGTCAACAGGGATGTCTGTCCCGTCTATAACAGCCTGTACAGCTTCCGTCAGGTAAATACTCCAGTCCACACATGCGGAAACCAGGGAGGCTTTCGGCGCTGCAGGCATAGTGTCTGTGTTGTAGCCTGCCTGCCATACACCGTTCTTTTCCGCCGTGGTGGCGGGAGCGGTGGAATCGGAATGCTGGGAAACCACATCACATCCGTTGTCAATGAGGGCCTGGGTCACTTCAGCCTCTTTTTTCGGGTCATTCCAGGAATTGGTATACTGGATCTCCATGGTCACATCTGGGTTGACGCTCTTTGCGCCTAAGTAGAAACTGGTAAATCCGCTGATTACTTCCGCATAGGGAAACGCGGCCACAAATCCCAGCTTATTGGTCTCGGTCTTCAGGCCGGCGGCGATTCCGGTGAGATAGCGGGCCTGGCACACGGTGGGAAAATAATTGTGCAGATTAGCAAGGCCAGTCTCTGCCGCCTGGTAACCGGTACAGTGGCAGAACTGTACATCCGGATATTCTTTAGCCACCTCCACCATGTAATCTTCAAAACCGAAGCTTGTGGCAAATACGATGTTGCACCCAGCATCCATCAGTTCCCGCAGGGCAGTGTCACATTCTGCATCCTCCGGTATGTCGAATTTGTTTATAATCTGGTCGTCTGACAGTCCCAGGTTTTCCTGCATCTGCTTGGTGCCCTGGTCATGGTTATAGGTATACCCCATATCACTGGGAGCTCCTACATGTATGAAACCTACTTTTAAATCTTCTTTAGCGATGCCGCTGCCTTTTTCAGAAGAAGCAGATTCGTCCGCTGTCTGTGTACTACTGTCAGTATTTTCAGAACTGCCGCAGCCGGATAAGGCTGAGGCCGCCAGGACTGTGCTCAGCAGCAAACCTAACATTTTTTTCCTCATGAAAACATTTCCTCCTCGTAGTAATTTCAATGCTGCTGTATTATTTTACCATATTTTTGGAGGATGTCAAAACGCAATCTGGAAAGAAAAACAAATATCTTTTTCACCGCTGATATGATAAGCTTCTTCTACATCACTTCCCCAGCTGTCGATGCCGCCCACACCTCTCACAGCACCATAGATGCAGAGAACCGTCCTTCTGGCGGGGGGAAGTTCTTCTATATGAAAGGCATTTTCCAGTTCTTCCGCAGTATAGGGCAGACAGCTGAAGGCAAAGTCCGCTCTGTCGGCTGTTATTTTCAGGCTGAAGGGTTCCCGGATTTTCTGAGAACGGTCCAGGACAGAGGTTCTTGTAATCTCCACCCAGCGGGTGTCCATATGCATCCCGCAGTCCTGGGGCACCAGATAGGGAGTCACAGGAAGGCCTTCCACATGGTAGATGCCCTTTTTTCCGCCTGCTTTCCGGTCCGGATATGTCTCGCCGCTTAAGCCCTCATAGCAGTAGCCTGAGGCCAGGGTGGGGATGAGGAAACGCATACCGAATACGGGAAGCTGGGGGAGATCTGGTTGTCCCTGGTACTGGGCTGTCACAAGGATTTTCCCGGAGCTTTCTACTGTGTAGGTGACTTCCACTGATGCAGCTGGCACCGTGATTGTACGATATAGGAAGGAAATGCTCACCTGGCCGGCGTATTCTTCGCTTTTGTACCGGTTATTTTCCGGAGCTATGGGCAGAGGGATGCGATGTCCGTCCACAGATACCCGGATTTCCACACACTGTATGAATAAATCTGCGCTGAGCCACATGCCCGATTTCAGATGAAATCCGCTTCCCCGGTCATTATCTGTCAAGGCCCGCCAGAACGTGGGACGGGGAGTGCGGTAGAGCCATTCCTGGCCCTTGATACACAGAGATTCTGGGCCGCCTGTCTGATAGGAAAAGATATAGTGGAAATCTGGTCCGGAAAGACCCAGCGTCACGTCGCCGTAGATCACCCGGAGTTTTGAAATATGGTCAGCTGTATAATCCATAATAATAGTTTACCTCCTGCATTGCCGGTTTTTCCCTGCGGTCAGCGAATACGATTCCATTGCCGGAAAATTCATAATCAGAGGGTCTGTCGTCAAAGTCCCCTCCATACCGCAGCACCTGTTTCCCGGTTATTTCATCCGTTACAAAAAGCGCCTGGTCGATATAATCCCAGATGAATCCCCCCTGATACATTTCATATTTGTCCAGAAGCTGCATATAAGTGCCCAGGCCCCCGGCGGAATTCCCCATGCTGTGCATGTATTCACAGAGAATGAAAGGTTTCTTGGGGGAGTTTAGCAGATATTCTTCCACCCGCTGGGGAGGGGCGTACATCTGGCTTTCCACATCAGAGATTACATCTTCATAGTCTCTGTTGTGGAATACTCCTTCGTAGTGGACCAGACGGCCCGGGTCCTGCTCCTTGTAATAAGCATTCATTTTCTGGAGGACATTGCCTGCATAGGACTCGTTGCCCAGAGACCAGAAGAGAATGGACGTGTGGTTCTTAAATACTTCGAAATGGGTTTTTGCCCGGTCAATTACTGCGGCTTCCCACTCGTTCATACTGCCGGGGACATTCCAGGAGGGCTCCACGTTCTGCATTTTCTGCCAGGAACCATGGGATTCCAGATTCGTCTCTGCCATCATATAGATTCCGTTTTCGTCGCACAGATCATACCAGGGAATCTGATTGGGGTAATGGCAGGTGCGGACAGCGTTGATGTGATTGCGCTTTAGGCATTCCATATCCCAGAGCATTTCTTCCAATGAAATGTTTCTTCCCCTTTGGGCGCTCCACTCATGGCGGTTCACTCCGTTGATGATGAGGCGTTTCCCGTTTAACAGGATGATTTTATTTTGGATTTCTATTTTGCGGAATCCGAATTTACAGGGAACCAGCTCTACCAGAGAGTGATTTTCATCAAAGATGCGCAGTTCCAGCTGGTATAAGTAAGGGTTTTGGTGGTCCCAGGGTTTTACCTTTTCTGCAACAGGGCAGGAAAGATGCAGCTGTCTGCCAGCCTTCAGGTTCTGGCAGATGCAGACAGATTCCTTGTCCTTTACAAGAACCTGGACATTCCTGTGCTCCAGAATGCCGGAAAGACGGATATCTAGATTTAACACTCCGGTGGAATCCTCCACAGAGTAGTCTGGCCTGACCCATAAATCTTCTATATGTGTGTTTGGCCTGGCACACAGAGTTACATTCCGGAAAATTCCGAAGAACCGGAAAAAGTCCTGGTCTTCCAGATAGGCGGCGGTGCTTCTCTTGTGCACCTCAACAGCCAGGAGATTTCCTTTTTCACAGAGGTGTTCTGTGATGTCAAATTCCGAGGGAGTGAAACTGTCCTCTGCATATCCGATAAAGGCTCCGTTGAGCCATACATACATAGCCTGTTCCACCCCTTCGAAGAAAATGCTCACCTGTCTGCCCTTTAATTCTTCGTTCAGGTCAAACCTGCACAGGTAAGAACCCACGGGATTGTAAGGGGCGCCGCTGAATTCCTCTTCGCTGACGCCCTTCATGCCGCTTCCCAGGGGTCTGCGGAATGTATGGCCTTCCCATGGATACATGGTATTGATGTAATGTATCTGATCATAGCCGGCCAGCTCAATATGGCCAGGAACCTGGATTTCATCAAAATGGCTGCTGTCAAAATCTTTTTGGTAAAAATCTTTCGGACGGCTGGCCGCATTTTCTGAGTATGAGAATTTCCACGTTCCGTTCAGGGACTGTTTCCACCTGCTGGTTTTGGACTGGCAGGCGTCCTCGCTTTCATAGTACTCATGGTCGCTGTGAGCTGGCAGCTGGTTGACCCGGAACACTTCCGGATTGTCAAGCCAATTGAGTTCTGCTTTCATAGAGGGTCTCCTTTGTAGATTAAGAAATAGTGTGATGACTGCAGATTTAGTATAAGCAGTTTTTGGGGGAAATACAAGCCTTGTGAAACATATTTCCTTATTCCACTTTGCGGGCAATGATCTATCTCTTTTCATCAAATCTGGAAATCATCGGTTTTTCTTACAACCTCTTGACAATTTGAAAATCATAAATTACCATAAAATATATTGCGAATTTATTAAAAACGCAATTACAAATAGAGTGCGCAAAGTAAATAAAGAGGTGATGACTATGATCTACACAGTAACACTGAATCCCGCTATTGATTACATCATAACCGTACCAGAGCTGCAGATGGGGATGACTAACCGGACAGGCAGTGAGAAACTGCTTCCGGGAGGAAAAGGAATCAATGTATCCATTGTGCTCAAAAATCTGGGTATTGAGACAACTGCCCTGGGATTTATTGCTGGATTTACCGGAGATGAGATTAAGCGACGGCTGGAAAAAACAGGGATTCATACTGATTTGATAAAAGTACAGCAGGGATACTCCAGAATTAATATCAAATTAAAGGACGTGGATGGGATGGAGATTAACGGGAACGGACCACAGATTGGAAAGGAGGATCTAAATCAGCTTTTTGCGAAAATGGAAGCACTGAAAAAAGGTGACTTTCTGGTTCTGGCTGGGAGTATACCTGGGTGTATTCCAGACACAATCTACAGGGATATTATGATACAGGTGCGCCGGCAGCAGGTGGACGTAGTAATTGATGCGGATGGGAAATTGCTGGAACAGTCGCTAAAAAACAGGCCTTTTCTGATAAAACCCAATCATCATGAGCTTGGCGGAATTTTTGGAGTTACACTAAAGACCCGGGAAGATGTGATTGAGTATGCCGTCCGGATGCAGGAGCGGGGCGCGAGAAATGTTCTGGTATCCATGGGAGCAGCGGGTGCAGTTCTAGCAGACGAGCAGGGGAATGTACATAGCCATGAGGCATTAAAAGGTACCCTTGTAAACGCAGTAGGTGCAGGAGATTCAATGATAGCGGGCTTCCTGGCCGGATGGATGGAAAGGCAGGATTATCAACATGGATTTTGTCTGGGCCTTGCCGCCGGAAGCGCCAGTGCTTTTTCCGAGGAACTGGCTGTAGAAGAGCAGATTAGAGAGCTTTATCGGCAAATGATATAATAAAAGATGTTTCTGAGAGCAGATCTGGCGTTTCGTCAGGTCTGTTTTGTTATATTCCACAAAACACAAATATATTATTTGGTAAAATCTATAGAATCGCAATTATATAATTGTGATTATGTTGACAATCACAAAAAACGATGATATATTGAATCCACAGACAGCAAATCAGGAAAGGAGGGCCAAATATGAATTCGTACGAACGTGTGACTGCTGTATTAAATGGAGAAATACCAGACAGAGTGCCGGCTTTCGAACTAATGATTGATCCCAAAGTGATTCAGGGGATTATCGGAACCGATCGTTATGCCGATTTGTGCGAGGCGCTGGATATTGACATCGTCATGAGCCAGACACCGTCAAAAATGTACAGGGAAGAAATACTGGACAAAGAAAAGCAGTTAATCCGCAATGAATGGGGTGTTTTAAGACAATATAACGGAGAAATCGTGCCCCATCCTCTACACGGCCCCATCGAAACCTTGGAAGATGCCATAAACTACCAGGCTCCAGATCCCACGGATGATTTCCGTTTCGAGTATCTGAAAGAACTGGTGAAACGTTTTAAAGGCAAAAGGTTCATTGGGTTTCATCTCCATGACGGGTTTAATTACAGTTATTATCTAACCAGTATGCAGGATATGATGATCAATCTGATTGAAGAACCAGAATTGGTTCACCGGCTGGTGGAAATTGCCATAGATCATAACCTGAAATTGGCAGAAATTGCCCTGGATCTGGGCGCGGATGCCATTCTGACAGGAGATGATTATGGGTCAAAGACAAATCTGCTGGTATCAAAAGAACATTTTGAAGAATTCTTTTTTCCCGGGCTGAAGAAGATCAGCGATTATGTTACAGGGCGGGGAGCAGTTATGATAAAACACTGTTGCGGGAATATTGATGCGATTATTCCCAATATGGTTGATATGGGAATCAGGGCTATGCACCCTCTGGATGAAAATTCAGGAATCAACCAGGTGGAAATCAAGGAGAAATACCCCGGACTGACAGTAATAGGCGGGATTGACTGTGATGCACCGCTGACGAATTATACGCCCGCTCAGGTGGAAGACTATGTAAAAGAAGTTTTGAGAACCCATGCTCCCGGCGGACGCTATATTTGTGCCAGCAGCAATAGTATACATTCTTCTGCGAAGCCTGAAAATTTTGCTGCCATGCAGCAGGCGGTTCATAAATGGGGAAGATACTTGCCAAGCGGAGAGCTTGATTGGTAAAAAGAATACAGGAGGAAAAAATTTATGAAGAACTTAAAAAAGATAATGGCAGTTTTGTGTGCGGGGATGATGGCGTTTTCTACCGCTGGGTGCAGTACATCAACACAGGACAAAAGTTCAGAAACTAAGAAGCAGGAGTCATCAGAAACGGCAGACCCCAAAACAGATGATACGCAGACGGCAGATAAATCCGATTCAGGAGATGAAAAATTTAGAATCGGAATTCAGATGAAAACACTGGACAGTGGTTTTTTTGTAACGCTGGCGGATGAATTTACTTCCAGAATAGAGGATTACGGATGGGAGGCAGCTGTGTTAAATGCAGATTCAGATACCATGAAAGAATCGGAGAATATGGACTCCTTTATCAGCCAGGGATACGATTTGATTATCATAGACCCCTATGAAACAGAAGGATGTGTGGAAGCCATCAACAGAGCGGCCGATGCGGGAATACCGGTAATCTGTGTGGATAATTCATGCGGAGACAGTGCAAATGTGGTGTCAATCGTATATCCCAGTAATGTGAAAAACGGGCTGTTGTGTGGAAGCTGGACGGCGGCCAACCGCTTTGAAAAAGATGAATGGATTAATTCTGTCTGCATGGGCGGACAAAAAGACCTGGAAGCAGCCAGGGAACGGCGTATGGGATTTATTGCCGGGGTGTTGATGGAACGGTTATCCCTTTCAGAGGATGAGGCGGTAGAACTAGGTACGGCTATGGAAAAAGAGGTCATTGAAAAAGGTTCCGCAGTAAATGATGATGCCAGGTTCAAAGTAGGCGGCATTGGATGGGGGTCCTATACGTCAAACGGCGGACTGGATGCGGCGGAAGATCTGGTGGTTGCCAATCCGGATATGAATCTGATGTTTGGCGAAAATGATGCCATGATACTGGGCGCTATGACAGCCATTGAAAATGCAGGACTGTCTGAACAGGTGGTCCTGGCGGCAGATGCAGATGGACAGAAAGAGGCTCTGGAACTGATAAAGAAGGGTACAAACTATGCATGTACCGGAAACAATCAGCCTGGGGCTACTGCGGAAGCGGCTGTAGAAATTGCCCGCGAAATTCTTGCAGAAGGAGCCGATCCGGACAGCTATGACAGAATCACTCTGACGAATCCTGCGTGCATTAATATTGACAATGTAGATGAATATTACGATCCGGATTCCGCATTTTAACATGTGCTCCATCCGGTTTGAAAGCGTATTTTTAGGAAATGTATGTATATAACCTGCAGCGGCTGCGCAGAATTTTGCCCCGAAAGTGCATGGCAAAAACCGGAGGTGTACCGGGGTACATCCAAGATTTTTGCTATGTGCTGTCGGAGAAAAGGACAAGCAAATGGTGCAGGTTATTTTTATATAGTTTTTTACCGCGCAGATGGAGGAAATATGGAACAATTATATCGTATCAAAATGACAGATATACAAAAACGCTTTGCAGGGGTGCACGCACTTAAAGGGGCCAGTCTGCAGGTGTGCGCAGGTGAAATCCATGCATTGATTGGGGAAAACGGCGCAGGAAAGTCAACGCTGATGAAAATATTGGCGGGAGCAATCAGAAAAGATGCAGGCGAAATATGGATAGATGGAAAGAAAACAGAAATACAAAATCCTAGAGATGCACATAAGCTTGGAATTGCAACGATTTATCAGGAGTTTATGCTTGCACCGGATCTGACTGTTGCGGAAAATATTTTTGTGGAAAACCTGACGTCGGGGAGAAAACTGATCAATTGGAAGACACTGAACAAATCAGCACAGGAATTACTGGATAACCTGGGTTTTGGGGACATTGACCCGGCCGCGAAGGTGGGAACCTTAAGTGTTGCTTATCAGCAGGTGGTAGAAATCTGCAAGTCCTTGTCCCAGGATGTGAAAGTGCTGATTCTGGATGAGCCCACAGCAGTTCTGACTTTCCGTGAAATTGAGAAGTTATTTGAACTGCTGGTCAAATTAAAAAAGGATGGGGTAAGCATTATCTATATATCCCACCGTCTGGAAGAAATTTTCCGCCTGTGCGACCGGATTACGGTGATGAAAGACGGCTGTTTTGTCAGGCAGGTGCGGACCGATGAAATCCATAAAGAGAAGTTAATCAATCTTATGGTGGGCCGGGATTTGAAAGATATCTTTCCAAAAAGGGATAAAGTTGTCATGGGTGACAAGATTCTTCAGGTACAGCACTTACGGGCAGGAAGCCGGGTCCAGGATGTGAGTTTTGATGTGAGGGCCGGGGAAGTGGTCGGTTTCTATGGCCTGGTAGGGGCAGGGAGAACAGAGACAATGAGAGCAGTTTTCGGGGCAGACCCAGTGGAATCGGGAAAAATTTTATGGTTTGGGGAAGAAGTGCGGTTTAAAAACCCCCTCCAGGCAGTAAAGCGGGGGCTGGGTATGGTGCCCGAAGACCGAAAAAAACAAGGGCTGGTATTGGAACAGAGCATCGAGATGAATACAACCATAACTTCCATGAAGGAGGTTCAGAACAGCGCCCGGGTATTCAGCAAAAGAAAAGAAGAAGATTTCACAAAAGAAATTTTGGCAGGCATCCATACAAAATATGCCTCTGTGTACGACAGGGTTTCTCAGCTCAGCGGAGGGAACCAGCAGAAAGTTGCTTTGGCAAAATGGCTGGCGGCAAGGAGTAAATGTATTATTTTTGACGAACCCACCAGAGGTGTGGATGTGGGGGCGAAAACAGAGATTTACAACTGTATCAATCAACTGGCGGCCCAGGGTATCGGTATTATTATGATTTCTTCTGAGATGCCGGAACTGATGGGAATGAGTGACCAGGTGATTGTGATGCGCCAGGGAAAAGTCACAGGGAAAATCATGAAAAATGAATTTTCGGAGAACAATTTGATCAGACTGGCAATGGGAGGAGCCTAGCAGTATGGAAAAAGAAAAAAAGAATTATCAAAAACTTCTGGATTTTATATTGACAAACAATACGTATTTTATTCTTTTATTATTATTCATTATCTGCAGCGCTGCATCGGAATATTTTCTGACAATGGCCAATCTTGTAAATATATGCCAGCAGTATGCGGGAACTGTGATTGTCTCAATTGGTATGCTGTTTGTGATTTTAACCGGGGGGATTGACCTTTCGGTGGGATCTGTCATGGCTTTTGGCAGTGTATTTACGGCTTATGCTATGGTGGAGTGGAAACTTCCGATTATTTTATCTGTGGCAGTGACACTGCTTCTTGGAACCCTGTGCGGCCTTTTCACCGGATTTCTGGTGGCCAGGACGAAAATTGCGGCTTTCGTAGCCAGCCTTGCCATGATGACCATATGCAGAGGGGCGGCTTATATGATCTCACACGGCACACCCATTAATACACCTGCAGGCACCATCAGCCAGCTGGGCACTGCCAAAGTACTGCCATTTCTCACTTGGCTGACGGTAATTGCCATACTGGTGGTGGCTCTCAGCAGTTTTTTCCTGAATAAAACGGCATATGGAAGGAAAGTTATTATGATCGGCAGCAACGAAGAAGCCGTTCATCTGGCAGGCATTCCTGTGATGCAGCATGTAATTTCCGTGTATGCCATTTCCGGTTTCAGCTCTGCACTGGGCGGTGTAATTGCCACATCAAGAACAGGGATTGGCTCTGGTGCGGCAGGCCAGGGAATGGAACTGGATTGTATTGCGGCCTGTGTAATCGGAGGTGCCAGTCTCAGCGGAGGCCAGGGTTCCTCTGTGAAAACGGTGGTGGGTGTGCTGGTGCTGGCAATGATCGGAAATATTATGAATCTGCTCTCTGTGCCCTCATACCCACAGGATATTATCAAAGGTATTATTATCATTCTTGCGGTGCTTCTTCAGCAGGGAACCAGCAGGATCAGACAACACTAAAGTACAGGAGGTTTTGGATATGAAAGGAACAATGAAAGCTTTGCGGATGCATGCGCCTTATGATTTCAGGGTAGAAGAGATACCCATTCCTCAAATCGGCCCGGATGAGATACTGATTCAAGTAGAAGGATGCGGTATCTGTGCCGGAGATATTAAGACACTGCATGGAGGAATCCGTGTGTGGGGAACTTCACCGGAAACATGCAATATCGAAGCTCCTGTGACAGGCGGTCATGAATTTGTGGGAAAAGTCGTGGAGTATGGAGAGAATGTGAAAGGAATCCGTTTGGGAGACCGGATGGTTTCGGAACAGATTGTTCCCTGCAGGCAATGCCGTTTCTGCCGGGCGGGAGCCTACCATATGTGCCACAGGCATTATATTTACGGATTCCGACAGGAGACAGCAGGGGGCATGGCAGAGTATATGAAATTTCATAAAGACGGGATACACCATGTTCTGCCGGAAGGGATGACTGTGGAGCAGGCGGTCCTCATTGAACCTATGGCATGTGCCATGCATGCTGTGGAGAGAGGAAATATTGGACATAATGACGTGGTTGTAATCAGCGGTCTGGGAGCCATCGGTCTGGGAATGGTCAGCATTGCGAGAAATTTACAGCCAAAACTTCTGATTGGGCTGGATCTAAGACAGGGGCGTTTGGATAAGGGGGCGCAGTACGGTGCCAATCTGGTTATGAATCCATTGGAAGAGGATGTGGTATCCAAAATCAGAGAACTGACAGACGGCTATGGGTGCGATGTGTATATTGAGGCTTCTGGCAGTGAAAAAAGTGTGAAACAAGGTATGAGCGCAATCCGTTTCCAGGGAACTTATGTACAATTTGGGGTGTTCCCGGATGAAATTACCGTGGACTGGAATGAGATCGGCGACGGCAGGGAAATCACAATTAACGGCTCACATTTAGGTCCTTACTGTTATGGTCCTGTTATCAAAGGAATCATGAATCAAACCATTCACACAGAAGGGCTGATATCACATACTTATGCACTGGAAGATTGGAAAGAGGCTTTTGAAACAGCAGAGAAAGACCAGGATGCGTATAAAGTTATGTTGATTCCGTAAAAGAAAGGCAGATGTTGACTATGTTGGTAAATCTGAAAAAAATCATGGACGGGGCAGAGAAGGGCGCCTATGCAGTGGGAGCGTTTAACACACCGAATCTGGAAAGTGTTATGGCAGTGATCCAGGCAGCCGAGAATTTGAAGACACCTGTGATTATCCAGCACGCAGAGGTACATGAAAAGGTGATTCCCATTGCGGATATCGGGCCCATCATGATAGAATTCGCAAAACGTGCAAAAGTTCCTGTCTGTGTACAGTTAGACCACGGGGAGAGCTGGGATTATATTTTGAAGGCACTGCGGCTTGGCTTTACCGCAATTATGTTTGACGGCTCCTCACTGCCCTTTGAGAAGAACGTGGAGGAGACAAAAAAGTATGCCAAACTTGCCCATGCATTCGATGCATCCATTGAAGGGGAACTGGGAAGCATGGGCAGGCGTAATACCATTTATAAAGATGCAAAAGATAACGATCAGCTTAATAAAACATATACAAATCCCGTACAGGCCAAAGAGTTCGTCAATCTCACCGGGATTGACGCACTGGCCTGCTCTTTTGGAACCACCCACGGCTTTTACGTCTCAGAACCTAATCTGCGTATGGACATAGTAGCCGATGTACATAGAATGGCAGAAGTTCCGGTGGTCATGCATGGAGGGTCTGGGGTGAGTCCTGAAGATTTTAGAAAATCTATCGAGAATGGTGTGCGCAAAATCAATTATTATACTTATATGGCAAAAGCCGGAGCCGACTATGTGGAAAAGCAGCTGAAACATGTGACCACACCCATTTATTTTCATGAAATCAGTAACTGGGGACGGGAAGCTATTGAAAAAGATGTGGAACATGCTATCTGTATTTTCTCAGAAAAGTTGATTTTGGAACGCAGGAAAGGAAATTAAAGGTGGTTCTATGCACTTTATCTTAGGACTTGACATTGGCACCACAGGCTGTAAAGCCAGTATATATAATGAAAAGGGAAGTGTCTGTGCCAGCGCGTACAGAGAATATCTCAATCTGCATACAGATGGAAGCCTGGATGCAGAAGGCGTCTGGTCCAGAATGCGGGAAGCAATTGGCGTCTGCACGAAAGGGTATCCGGAGATAGAAGCTGTCTGTACGGCTTCCTTCGGCGAGACAGTTGTGTGTACAGACCACAGGGGAAATGCATTGAGCCGTGCAATTCTCTATACCAACGCCAATGCACAGGAAGATTGGAAGAGACTGGATCAGGCAGCCGGCAGTTCCAGAATTGCGAAAATCACAGGACATATCTCCCATCCCATGTATACCATCAGCCGTCTCATGTGGATCAAACGAAATCAGAAAGAAGTCTATGACAAGACAGAAAAGTTTCTGTTTATGGCAGGGTTCATTGAAAAAAAGCTGGGTGGGGACTGGTGTGCGGAAGAGACGCTTGCGGCCCGGAGTATGGCATATGATGTGCGAAAGGGAAAGTGGAGCGATGAACTGTGTACTGCGGCCGGTATTTCATTAGAAAAGCTGCCCCCTGTTGTAAAAGCGGGAGAGGCAGTGGGCAGGGTAAAAGAAGAACTGGTAAAATATTTTGGCTGGAAAAAATCTCCGGTAATTCTGGCAGGAGGTCATGACCAGCCCTGCATGGCACTGGGACTGGGCGCTGTAAATGGAGGAGACGCAGCCTACGGTCTTGGAACCGCAGAATGCTTTACGCTGGTTCTGGATGCATTCACCCAATCAGAGAAAATGCAGAAAGCGCATCTGATTTGTACGCCCCATGTGGTGGAGCATAAATATGTAACCTATGGGGTTTTATTTTCAGGGAATATTGTATTGAGCAGACTGAAAGAAGCGTTATATACAGGGGAAACACAGCAGGAGAGGTCCGGCGGTGTGAATGTCTATGAACAGATGATGCGGGAAATGCCCGAGACGACGGACCTATTGTTTCTGCCCCATCTTGCAGGCACCGGAACCCCGCAGATGGATATGGATGACAGGGGTGTGATTCACGGGCTTACCCTGGAAACAAAAAGAGGAGAGCTTGTCAGGGCGGCACTGGAGGGAATTGCTTTTGATATGCGCAGAAATCTGGATAATATGAAAGCATGCGGCCTTCCCATCGGGCAGATTCTGGCGGCGGGGGGCGGAGCCCGTGCATCAAAAGGGCTTCAGATTCGGAGTGACATTCTGGGAGAACCCATCTATGTTTCAGAGGATGTACAGGCAGGTACAAGAGGGGTATTTTATATTGCCGCCAAGGCGCTGGGGTGGATACATGAGTATGAGCAGATCAAAAACTACTCTGAGTGTATACAGTATCGGCCCCAGGCAGAACCTGTATCCTCTTATTATGAACAGAAGAAAAGACGCTACTGGCAGTTATATAAAAAATGCTGTCATCATAAATAAAAAAATCAGAGAGAGGAATGCTATGAAGTCATTAGCAGTTACCACAGATCATCAATTGAAAATTGTAGAGATTCCCATGCCAAAAATCGGCGATGACTGTGTTTTAACCAGAACACTGGCCAGCGGTATCTGCAGTGGAACCGACCGGAAAATCCTTCGCGGAGAGTTTAAAGGAATCACACAATATCCCTGTCTTCTGGGACATGAGGCGGTGGGAGAAGTGATTCAGGTGGGAAAAAATGTCAGACGATTTAAACTGGGGGATCGTGTCATGGTTCCTTTTCTTGAAACCGATGAAAGCGGCCGGTATGCCGGATATTACTCCGCATGGAGCGGCTATTCCGAGTATACGGTGGCAAGAGATTATGAGGCAATGGCCCAGGCGGGAAAAGGTCCGGGGCATCCGTCATTCTGGGATGCCTATCTGACACAGCAGGTACTGCCAAAAGATATTGACCCGGCCGACGGGGTCATGATGATCACTTTCAGTGAGGTGCTGGCGGCAATTGAACAGTTTGGTTTCAGTGAAAAGGACAAAATTGCAGTCTATGGCGCCGGACCAGTTGGACTGAGCTTTATTCAGCTGATGCGTTTGAAGGGAATACAGCACATTATCTCAGTGGATATACAGGAAGAAAAACGGGAGGCCGCTTTGCAGGCCGGGGCCAGAATGTTTGTGAATGGCCGTCTGGAATCTGTTTCGGAAAGTATCCGGAAGGCTTATCCAAAAGGCGTTGACTACGTGCTGGATGCAGCTGGTATCAATAATATGATCAATGAAGCAATGTACTTTTTGAAAGAAAACGGCCAGATCTGTGTTTATGGAATCTGTCCGGAAAAAAGCATGAATCTGTCATGGGAGCACGGGCCGCAGAACTGGACCCTGTGTTTTCTGCATGTGCCAGTTAAAGAAAAACAGGCCAGGGCTTTTTTGCAGATTGTAAAATGGGTACAGGAGGGAAAGTTGAAACCCTCCGGCTTCATATCTCATAAAATACCATTTTCAAAATTACCCGAAACTTTTGAATATTTAGAAAAGGGGGGAGCGGCAAAAAAAATAGTGGTCATTTACGATAAATAGCCGTTTCAAAATTCTCTCCTTGATTATTTAAAATAGAGCCATTTTCTGTTATAATCCATTTAATGATTAGAGCGTCAAAATGCGGAATAGTAAAGGAAATGAAGAGGATGAATGCAGCTGAAAGACATCAGGAAATTATCAATATTCTGGTTCAAAAGGGACATGTAAGAGTGGGAGAGCTGGCGAAAATTTTTTCGGTGAGTACGGAAACCATCCGCAAGGACCTTCTGGAGCTGGAATCCAAACGGTTAATCAAGAAAAATAATGGGTCTGCAGAAATTCTGAGAGAATCCAGCGCCAGCGCCTACGCGAGAAAGTCAAAACGTGATGTGAAAGAAAAGCAGTGTATCGCCCGTCTGGCTGCGGCAATGATACCCAAAAACAGTGTGATATTCATAGATGCGGGAAGCACGAATTTCCAACTGGCCAGCCAGTTGATTATGCGGAAAGATATTATGGTGGCCACTAATTTCACACCTATTGTAGAATTGATGAATGCCAATGATATCCGGGTGATTTCTATCGGAGGAGAAGTCCGGCCGGTGAGCGGCGCTGCCACAGGTCCATTTGCCCATTACTGCATCAGCAGAATCAATGCGGACATTGCCTTTGTGGGAAGCAGCGGTTTTCTAGGTACGGACGGACCGTGTGTGGAAAACTTTCCCGAAGCTGAGGTCAAACAGGAAATGATAAAAAATGCCCAGAGGACGTATGTGCTGGCTGACCATTCCAAATTACATATCCGTGCGATTGCTAAATTTGCTGACTGGTCAGAGATTACAGGGGTGATCATGGACGAACATGCGGCTTCTGAAGATATAAAAGAACTTCAGAGTAAAGTAGATGTTTTGCTGGCCAAAAAAGAAGGCTGACTTTTTTTATCTAAAGTATTGACAGAAATCAAGCAGACTGAGATAATATTATTATAAACAAATAACGTGTAAAGTGAAGGAGAGAGCTGTAATGAGAGATCAATTATTGGAAGAAGCCAAGACTTCCAGCATTTTGAGTAAAGAATTAATCAGTACTTTACTTGAATCTATGGACTATACCACCATATCATTTTTAAACTGGTCAGTGGAAGTTTTGAAAGTGCTTCGGATTCGTATTGACCGGGGTGATAAGATTCAGGATGCAGTGAGCGGGATTACCTATGACAAAGATTCTTTCCGCGATTTTGTAAAGAAGAATTTTTCGTCCTATGTATTCAGCCAGCTTTTTGCGGCGACTGGCAAGAAGGAAAAGGTTTATTTTAATCTGAAAGAATCTGAGGGCGGCGGTTACAGTCTGGTGATGGCGTCTTCTTCCAAAGAGAAGACATATCAGTGGATCTCCAGTCTGAGCGAGCGTTTTTCTCTGGTAAAGATGATTGCCACAAATGTTGTATACGTAAAAGATGTAAAACATAATACATATGTACCGTTCATCTCGGAGAATGGAAAATTCTGCAAATACAGCGAAAAAGAAGGCAAAATTGTGGAATTATAAGAAAAATCAAAGATAGAAAAAGCAGCTGTCCCTGTTGGTATGGTAGTATCACAGCGGCAGCTGTTTTCTTTGTCCTATGGGAAACTTCGCCAAGGGGGCTTAGAGTACGCCCATAATCTTAACATAGTCTTCTGTTTTATCCCGCATAATTTCCAGTCCATCTGACAGGTTTTCCATAGAAAATCTATGAGTGATTAAGTCCAATGGGGAAATCCGCCTGCGTGCCAGCCGGTCCAGAACATAGTTCCAGTCGTCATCCGGGCGGCGGGTAAAAGAAGAATTCCAGGTTCCGATGACCGTCAGCTGGTTTCGGAGTATTTTCCAGTAAATATCTTTTTCCAGGTGCATAGAGGAATGGGGATTTCCCACCAGAAGGACTTTTCCCGCCGGAGCCGTATTTTGTACTGCCAGGGCATAAGTTTCATTTTTTCCCACACACTCAAAGAAGATGTCCGCTCCGTTTCCGGCTGTGCGCTCCATGAGCCATCCACTTACATCCTGGTTTCGGCTGTCACAGTAACAGTCCTCTGGCAGTCCCTGGCGCAGAACTGTCTGCTTCTGGAAATCCTTATTGCCTGCTGCCAGGATATTTTTCACACCCGCCTCTCTGAGAAACAGGAATAACAGCAGTCCGATGGTGCCCAGCCCGCATATGACCACAGTGTCTGAAGCGGCGGGGCGGGCACGTCTCATGGCATGGACAGCCACCGCCATAGGTTCCAGCATGGCGGCCTCTTGGAAAGAAACCGATTCCGGAAGAACAATCAGATTCTGTACGGGAACCGCCGCATACTCAGCAAATCCGCCATCTCTGCGGGAGCCCAGATAACTGTAACGGCGGCACATCTCATACTGTTCTTGTCGGCAGGGGACACAGGAGCCGCAGGGAATCAGCGGAAAGATTCCCACCCGCCGGTTCAGCCAGTGGCTGTCCGAGCCCCTGCCCAGTTCTGCCACAACACCGGAAAACTCATGTCCGGGAATCAGAGGGTAAGAATAAGTCCCTGTCTGGTAGATCCTGGGGATATCCGATCCGCAGATGCCGGCGGCCTTCACCTGTACCAGCACTTCCTGGTCATCCGGTGACGGGGGATTCACTGTTTCATAACGTAGATCATTGACCTGATGTAAAACCCATGCTTTCATGATCGAGCCCTTTCTCTAAAGAAATAATTTTGCGGAAATTCTCCAGGTCTGCCCTGGTGGTAATTTTAAAATTTCCTTCGTCGCCAGGAATCATGGCGATATCCATTTCGGACATAATCCCCGGTTCCGTGGAACCGTTGATTTTAAAAATCTGTTCTGGCAGCAGGCGTCTGTTGGCTTCATAATATCTGCCCAGAAGAAAGACCTCAGGAGCCTGCCCCGCATAGATAGAGCTGCGGTCCAGCAATTTTCCAACCGTTTTCCCGTCATGACTGTAATAAACGGTATCCTTCATAGGCAGGACAGGCATTGCTCCGTCATGGCCCCGGGCGCCGTTCAGGCAGGCGGCAATCTGGGCTTTGGACAGCAGGGGGCGGGCGGCGTCGTGGATCAATACATAATCGTTGTCCCCTGCGAAGGTCCGGATGGCTTCCAGCCCGCGGTAAATAGAGAGCTGACGGTTTTCCCCCGGCAGGGAAAATCCTTTGAATTTTTTCTTACAGTCAGGAGATTTCAGCCAGTTATCTATGAAATCCTGCCAGTCAGGAGCAGCGGCTATCAGCAAAGCGTCGATTGCGCTGTGGGTGGATAACGTTTCGATACAGTAAGAAATCACAGGTTTCCCGCAGACTTCCACATACTGTTTGGGGATATCTGTCCCAGCCCTGGTCCCGGTGCCGCCTGATAAGATGAGTGCAATATTCATATGAGTATCTGTTCCTATAAGATGATCAGCCAGTAGTTTCATATTGATTTTTATCATATCATTGAATTGTTATGATGTGAATACATAATTCTATTTTTCAGAAAAAATATATTATGATAAAAGATTAAAAGTTAATTTATTCTGGTCATCTACTGTATTTCATGATACAATGGTTAAAATATGAAAAATCTCTGTTAGAGCGCGTCTTAAAATTCATTCTTAAGATACACTCTAGAGCGTGTTTGGAAATTGCTTTATGTCAACCGTGCGTCACAGTTTGTACCCAAGGGTATGATATGGAAGATTTGCCCCGCATGAGGGCGCTGTAGCGGGCTACAGCAACCGAATAAGGAGCAAATGTGCCGCAAAGTGGGGCGTGCGGTTGGCGTGAATGAATTTTCAAACACACTCTAAAGCAATAAAAAGAAAATGGGAGAAATATATGACTTCAGATAAACTGTACGGCCTGGCATTTGAATATAAAAAGACAAAATTGTGGAATCATCTGAGCGATACACAAGTTTTTGCGTTAGAATTGTCCGGGGGCAGAGTGGGTTACATTAGTATCATGGGAAGGGCAGGCGGGCATTGTGCCCTTGGATTGTTCATCGGCGACGAGGGATTTAACAGTTTCCGTGTAATTGCGCAGGCAGATCCCATGATGATGTCACAGCTGGAATTTCACGAGCATCTAATACAGCAGACCTGCCTGCAGTGTATATTTGAAGGCAAAGATGGCCTTACCAAGGAAGAACGGGAAGACGCCAGGAGATATGCCCGCAGCCATGGAATCAGAATCAGCGGAAGAAACGCGTATCCGCATTTTATGAAATACCAGCCCAACTACTTTCCCTGGCAGCTGCAGACAGAGCAGGAAATGGATGATCTTAGTGAAGCGCTGTCTGCCGCCCTTCAGGTCGCGGAATTATTAGAATCACAGACTCCGGAAGAACTGGGGCTGGAAGTAATGTATGATGATATGGAAGGAATGATGCTGCTGAAGCGGCAGGGTCAGGCGTGGGAGCTGGGAAGAACCCCGCTGCCTCCGGAACCGCCAAAAGTATATCCATCTCCCAAACCAAGCAATGATATTGCAGTGGCAAGTCTGAAGAAAATGAAAAAGACAGGAATATGGGAGTGCGAAATTATCCGTTTTCCTCAGCCGGTTCAAAGTGACCCGGGGGAGCCGCCGGTATTTCCGGCGCTTCTGATAGCAGTTGATTCCTCCACAGGATATATGCTTCAGGTTTCTCCGGTTGAAAATTATGAAAAAAATCCGGAAGAATTGCTGAATTTGTTTATGGATGCCCTGCTGCAGGAAAAGATCCGCCCTATCAAAATCAAAGCGCGTGATGAGCGTACGTATGCATTTGCCGCCGGACTCTGTGAAAAATTAAAAGTAGCGGTGAGTATAGAAGATGACCTGCCGGCTCTGGATGAGGCGGAAGATAGTTTCATGGAGCGTTTCGGAGGGGGTGGGGAAGAGGCAGATTTTGATGAACTAAACCGTATGCTGGATGAGGTGCTCATGCTGGGTGAATCACAGCTGGACAGCATGCCCCCGGAGATGACAGAATTCTTTAGAATGCTGAAAGAAGAAATAACATTGCCGGCGGATATCCAGGAAAAATTGGATATTATATTCAGGCTGGAAGATGACAATGTACCGAAAAAGACCAGTCCCCGGGGGCGCAGGAAGAAAAGAAACACCCCTCCCCAGTCCTGTGTGGTCAGCGTATCGCTGGGGGCCGGATGTTACCGCCATATACAAATATCCATGGGGGCTTCTCTGTTTGAGCTGCACTCTGCTATTTTGAAGGCATTTGGTTTTTATGATGACCACGCCCATGCATTCTTCATGAATAATTCTGTGTGGAGTAATTTTGACAGCTATTATATGGCGGGGATGGGGTACGGCGACAGAACAACTGACAAGTATTCATTAGAACAGGCCGGATTTGAGAAAGATAAAAAGTTTAAATATGTCTATGATTTCGGAGCTGAGTGGAGATTTCAGTGTAGAGTTCTCAGAGTACAGGAAGGAGACACACCGAAAGCTGTAGTTATTAAGAGTAAAGGAGAAGCGCCGGACCAGGACGGGGATTGGTAGGCGCGGATGTGCTGGGAAGCTGACAACTGAATGAATATAACGATAAAAATACAACCTGTGTTTTGGCAGCAGGTTGTATTTTTTGTATTGAGGATTTGTAGTAAAATAACTGACAATGAATATTTTAAATACAAAAGGAGTATATTATGAAAAAGTGATGAGAAGTGTATCAGAAAAAGGCCATAAAAAGGCTTCCGGCATACATCAAATTATTTTTCAATTCCTAATATATCACTGATAATCTGCTGAATATGGGCCAGATGCTTTGGAGACAGCCCGGTCACTTCAATATAATCTCGAGTATCCAATTCCAGCAGAAAATCTGTGCTTACCGAAAAGAATTTTGAAATTCTAACGAGCATTTCTATGGAAGGCAGTATATTATTGTTTTCCCAATTCGATATGGTTTGTTTGGATACACTCAGTTTTTCTGCCAATTGAACTTGATTTAAGTTATGAGAAATCCTTAACTGCCTGATCACTTCCCCCAGCATATAATCACCCCTTTTTGAAATAAGGCTACTAAATCAGAAATACATTTACAAAATACTATGATATTGCTATAATGGTTTGAAGAAAAGCACATTGCTGTGGGAGTGGACAAAAGCCCGGGAATCTCTAGAGGAAAGAGTGGAAATTGATTATGGGATGGATTCAGAAAGTGAAAAATGTGCTGTTGACAGGAGCAGCACATAAAAAAGAATATAAAGAAACGCTGCAGGAAATATGCGAAAAATGGGATAGAAATATAGATACGCAATTACGGGCGAAGTATACGTATTTTTTTGAAAAGGAATCTATAAGAAAAAACTGTATTTTATATGAAGCCTACAGTGGGAGAGGAATGGTAGGAAATCCATATAGTGTTTTCCGGTATTTGTTTTTGAAAAAAGGATTTGAAGATTATATCCATGTGTGGGCGATAGAGGATATGGAAGATAACCGGCAGGTAATAGAAGAATATGCAAAGTACAGTCAAGTTGTATTTGTAGAATATCAGTCCATAGAATATGTCCGTTATCTGGCCTCGGCGGAATATCTTATAAATGACAGCACTTTTATGGATTATTTTATTAAGCGGAAAGAACAGGTATATATTAATACCTGGCATGGAATACCATTAAAAACATTGGGATATGATGAACCGCAAGGAAATATTGGGGCAGCGAATATTGTAAGGAATTTTCTGGCGGCGGATTATTTAATTTCTCCCAATGAATTTATGACGGAAGTCTATAAAAAGAGTTTTAAGCTGGAGGGATTGTTTGAGGGTACGATTCTCCAGGCTGGACAGCCTCGAAATGATGCGCATTTCTATGCAGAAAAGGAAAAAGTGATTGAAACATTAGATAAGCATGGGGTTATCGTTGATTCCAATAAAAAAGTAATTTTGTATGCTCCTACTTGGAAAGGTGAAAAATTTGGAAGTCCGGAAACAGGACTGGAAAGTTATTTTAAAATGATTCGGTGCCTGGAAAAAAATATGAATATGGATGAATATCAGGTTTTGGTAAAGCCGCATCAGATTGTCTATAAGCATATTAAAAATTCCAGTGAACTGACAGGGCAGTTTGTTCCGGCAATTATTGATACAAATGAGTTATTATCAATCGTAGATGTTTTAATATCAGATTATTCCAGCATTTATTTTGATTTTCTGGTGACAGAAAAACCGATTTTGTTTTTTATTGAAGATTTGGAAGAATATATGGAATCCCGGGGATTGTATTTCGGACTGGATAAATTGCCGGGGCCGATTGTACGGAATTATGATGAATTGGGCTGTATTGTAAGTGATATTGATCAGGCAATGAAACCACACTGGGAAAAATATCAAATAGAAAAACAGTGGGCATGTGGAAACGATGACGGGCATGTATGTGAACGGATAGTGGAAGCGGTATTTGAAAAAAAAGAAAATGGCATCTGCATTAAATGCGATACAAAAACAAAGAAAAAGCTTTTGTTCCGTGGGGGGAGCTTTGTAACGAACGGACTTACATTTTCTCTTATGACGCTATTGGGGTATATTGATTATTCTAAATATGATGTCACGGTAAGCGTTGGCCCCACAAAAAATAAAGAGGCAATAGAAACTATTAAGGCAATCCGGCCGGAAGTGAGGGTGTTATACTGGAACGGCAAGCATAATGCCATGAATCTGGAAGAAGAGGCCCTGTTTGCTCTGAATATGAAACATGGCCTTGACGCCGGATGGGATGCACCGAAAGATATATGCAGACGTGAACTGGGCAGGCTCTTCGGAAAAAGCAGGTTTGATTACGCAATCGAATATACAGGATATTCAAAATTTTATGCCATTTTATTTTCCTTTTTTGAGGATGCGAAAAAGCTGATCTGGATGCACAGTGATTTGAAAGAAGAATTGAGCAGAGGGGAAAAAGGGGGGAGTGATGTGGGAGCAACTTTGCGCCCCTGTATCTCCACCTATCCGTATATGGATAAACTTGTCGGCTGTTCCGAATTAACCATGCAGGTCAATAAAGAGAATTTTGCGACAGAGCGGACAAAAGATAAATTTACCTATGCTCGAAACATGTTGAACCTGGAACGAATTCTGGGGGAAGAACAATCCCTGACCACTTTTTCGACAGAAAAAACAAACTATTATATGACAGATATACAGGAAAATATTCCCATGGCATATGAAGCAGAGGTGGTGTATGCACCGGAAAAACAACATGTTAATTTTGTTACAATGGGCAGGCTGTCTCCGGAAAAAAATCAGGACAGTTTGATCAAAGCTTTTGGAAAACTTTACAGGGAGAACCCATCGGTCCGCCTGTATATTATAGGAGAAGGTCTGTGGCGGGAATATCTGGAAGAGCTGATAGAAAAGGAAAAACTGAAAGGAATTGTACATCTGGTAGGAATTCTTATGAAACCCTTTGGTTTTTTGAAGGGCTGCGATTGTTTTATTCTGTCTTCCCATTATGAAGGACAGCCTTTGGTGGTTCAGGAAGCCAGGACGCTTCATATGCCGATTATTATTTCAAAATTTGCTACTGCAAAGGATGTGCTGATCGAGAACGGACAACTGCTTATCGGACATGAAGTGGATGATTTATATGAGGGAATGAAAACCTTTATAGAAGGCAGCGTCCCTGATTATGAATTTGATTGTGAGGCATATAATAAAGAAGTATACAAAGAATTTGAGCGCGTTTTACAATGTGACGGGAGAAGCAATGGCTGATGTAGAGAATATTTTAAAAGAACATTATGGCAATTATGATTTAGAATGTCAGACGATTAAAAGGCATATAAGCGAAAAAGATCTTAAATTTCATACAAGAAGCATGTATGCAAAATACCTGAAAGAACCTGTAGAGAAAAAACAAATTTTCTTTTGGTGCAGAGGAAAGAAAAATTGTGTTGATGTGCCGAGATATCTATTTGAATATCTGCATCAAACATATGGCCAAACGTATACGTATATATGGGTTGCTGATAAAAAGAGCGGTGCTGTCAATGCACTGCCCAAAGACGTTATATTTGTTGAAAACGATTCAGAGGAATACTGGAGAGCCCTTGCATGTTCAAAGTATTTAGTTGGGAATGCAATGCTGCCCAATGTCTTTACAAAGCGAAAAGAGCAGGTTTATGTAAACAGCATGACCGGAGTTCCCAACCTTTTGAAAAAAAGAAAAGCGGATTTGAATAAATATTTCCTGATTTTGAAGGAGATGTTAAAAACGGATTATCTGATATCGGATTCTCAATGGATGACTGATCGGATCTATAAGACGGAGTATCGGCTGGCAGGGCTCTATAACGGAAAAATAATTGAGTCGGGAAATGTGAGGGTTTCTTATATGAACCAACACAGTCCTGCCGCAGAAAAAATGACAAAATGCACCATTATCACAAAAAAAGCGTACCAATGGATGAAAGAACATGAAGAGAAGCTGCAGACAGATCACGTAGAAATTCAGTTGATAAGCGATAATAATTGTGCTTTTAAAGGAGAAGATATATGTGATATTCTGGCGCAGACGGATGTGGTGATTGGAGATGACAGCAATTATCTGCGGGATGCCTGCGTATATGGATGCAAGGCAGGCTGTATCAATGATAAAGGCGATTATCTGGGATTTGACGAGTGTGATAAAATAAATACGTGGGAGGAAGTAAAGGACTATATAGAAGAAAACAAGAGGTATCATCGGAAAGAGAACCATGTTCCGGTGAATACAGCAGCACAGATTGCGGAACAAATATTTGGAAATGCAGGCGGCGATGCACAGAGAACCATAGATATCTCAGAAGATAAAAAACGGGTAATGATTTTGACGGAATGGGAACTGTCCCGGAGACAAAGGATTCAGTTAAAAAGAATGCTGGAAGCTGCAGATGGGAAAAAATATCAGATTATGATTGCGGCGCCGCCGGCACCAAGCGGTTATTTGGAACAGGAATGGGAAGAACTGCCGGAAGACATAATACCGCTTTGTTATCAGGGGAGAATGGCTTTAGAGGAGAAGGAATATATGTTCTATCGCCTGATTGAAAAGACACCCTATCTTTATTCAGATTATGAAGAGATCCGTCAATATATAAATCAGATAATAGAAAGAGAATGGGAACGCAGGTGGGGGGATCTGTCTGCGGATTATATTGTGCTATACGGGAAAAAGGCAAAGCTGTATTTTAATGCCGTCGGAAAGAGCGGGGCAGAAAAGATTCTGGCGATAGAAGATCTAATGCCGGAGCAGAAGCAGGAACATCGAGAAGAATGGCAAAAGATGATGGAACTATTCGATAAAATATATGTTTTACCGGTAGAGTTTGAGAAGACACGCAGGGAATACGGGCTGAAAAATCAGAAAAAAATAGTAAGGCAAAAAGTATTGTTTCCCAAAACGTTTCTGAAAGAAGATATGATAGAACATACTGAGGTGGAAGATAAGGAATATGTAATAGCGGATCAATGGCAGATTTCAGATGAGAGGATGCAGTTATATATGGTACAGACACCGCCAAAAGGCGCTTGTATTGTAAATACGGAACTTCTGCCGGATGAAAAGAGGACTGCGTTTTTACAGGAATTTTTGAGAGATAAAAAGGAAGCACTGCTTTTAGGTGAAAATTTCGAGGCATATAAACCATATATTCCATGTAATTATCAAAAACTCGACGGACGTATCTGCCAAGAACTCTATATGCTTCCCACAGCAGCGGGTTTTTATTCACATATCAGTTCTTATGTGGGAGATAATCGGTTGGAAGATGATGCGATGATAGAAATATGTGAAAAATTCCATATAGATATCTCAACTTTCTCATATGATTAAAATTTCAGAGGAATAGAAAACGTCTGTGACAGCACAGGCGTTTTTTTGCGCCATATTTTCTTTTTAGGGGGTTACAGTCAAATTCTGCTGTGGTATAATAAAATACATTAGAGCCTAAAAAAGAGTGCTCTATGGGAGTATTCTACGGGAGGATTGAAAAGTTGGATACTGGTTTTATGGCAGAGTATTTTCCATTATACGTGGAAGCTGCAAAATTAACTTTTCGGCTGGGTATGACAGGAATTTTGATTTCCCTGGTAATTGGGGTGGTCTGTTCCCTGGCCGGTTATTACCACGTGCCTGTGCTGAGACAGATTGCCGTGGTATATGTGGAGCTGTCGAGAAATACACCGCTGCTTGTGCAGCTGTTTTTTCTGTATTTTGGTCTTCCGAAGATCGGTGTTATGCTCAGTTCGGAGGGATGTGCGGTTATAGGATTGAGTTTCCTGGGCGGGAGCTATATGGCAGAGGCGCTGCGCAGCGGTCTGGAAGCAGTGGAGAAAGGACAGATGGAATCAGCGCTGGCCATAGGGCTGAACCGCTTCCAGGTCATGCGCTATGTGATTTTTCCCCAGGCGCTGGCCACATCGGTGCCGCCGCTGTGCGCCAATGTAATCTTTCTTATTAAAGAGACATCTGTATTCAGTGTGGTTGCCCTTGCGGATTTGATGTATGTGGCAAAAGATTTAATCGGCCTTTACTATCAGACAGATGAGGCGCTTCTGATGCTGGTGATTTCGTATCTGGTTTTGCTGCTTCCCATATCTGTGGCGGCGGGGCTGATAGAGAGGAGGCTGAGATATGCAGGATTTGGGGATTAGAGTGCTGTTTATGGGCAACAACTTCATACGGCTCCTGGGAGGTCTGTGGATTACCGTAAAAATTTCTTTGATTTCAGTGGGGCTTTCTATTGTAT